>ERZ795044.2368-NODE-2368-length-16372-cov-12.872526_pt1 | contig 16372 bp, 10 predicted proteins | sample MGYA00375128_ERZ795044 | MGnify/ENA primary metagenome ERZ795044 (study PRJEB30173, sample SAMN05720213) | anaerobic digester metagenome | isolation source: active sludge of municipal wastewater-treating anaerobic digesters | place: USA | collected 2014-12-22 ... | reverse complement strand
ACATGCATGTCGTTGACCCAGTACCTCAGACTGTCCAGTACCAGTTGCAGCACACGCGGGTGGCGAATGTCCAGTGTATTGCCGCAACCCGTGTGGTTCTCGTAGTGCTCGCGTGACTCCGGTGGCAGGCGGTAGTAGCTGGCGTTGTCCAGGCCCCGAAAACTCAAAGTCGGCCCGTTTTCATCTGACTCTGCCGTGTGGTTGTACACGACGTCCAGCAAGACCTCAATGCCTGCGCGGTGCAGAGCCTTGACCATCGTGCGGAACTCGTCCCGGGCGGTTTGCCCTTGATCCAGACTTGCCAGGCGTGGGTTGGCGCAAAAAAACGCCAGCGTGTTGTAACCCCAGTAGTTATGCAAACCGAGTTTGTGCAAACGTTCCTCATCCAGGGCAAAGTGCACCGGCAACAGGCTGACGGCTGTGATGCCCAGCTGTTTCAGGTGCTGGATGGAAGCATCGTGCGCCAGGCCGGCGAAGGTGCCGCGCAGGGCGGGCGGAAGGTGGCTGTTGAGACGACTGAAGCCCTTGACATGTACCTCATAAATGACCGTACTGGCCAGTGAGGTGCGGGGTGGGTTATCGCCTTCCCAGTTGTAGGTTTCGTCCACCACGCGAGCCTTCAGCGCAAAGGTAGCGTTGTCTCGCGTGTCGGGATGCATCGGGAGCTTGCGGTCTCCGCCAAAGTGCTCATCGCGCCATTCGAACGTCCCGACCACCTCCCGGGCATAGGGATCCAGCAGCAGCTTCGAGGCATTGAATCGATGGCCGCGGTCAGGTCGCCAGGGGCCATGGGCACGCAGCCCGTAGATCAGACCGGGACGCGCGTCGGGCAGGTAACCGTGCCACACGTCGCTGGTGTGGGCTGGCAACGCATATCGGGCGGTCTCGTGTTCGCCGGCTTCGTCAAACAGGCACAGCTCCATTTGGTGGGCATGAGCCGAAAACACCGCAAAGTTGATGCCCTTGCCATCCCAGTGGGCGCCCAGTGGCCACGGGTTTCCTGTCTCCAGTTTCATGCCTTCCATTCGAGCATCACGGTGGCAAGAGGTGGCAAGTCCAGAAGCACCGACCAGGGTTTTCCGTGCCAGGCAACCTGTTGCGCGGTGGCAATGCCCAGCGGCGTTCCTGTGTTGCTGCCGCCGTAGAAAGCAGAATCTGTATTGAGCCGTTCACGGTAGGAGCCTGACTGCGGCACGCCCAGACGATAGCCCTTCTGAACAGTGGGTGTGAAGTTGCACACCACGACCATGAGCGTGCGATTGTCCAGGCCGTGACGAATGAAGCCCAGCACGGACCGATCAGCATCGTTGTGCTCAATCCACTCGAAGCCGGCCGGGACAAAGTCTTGCTGGTACAGCGCGGGTGTGCTGCGATACAGGTGGTTGAGGTCACGCATGAGACGCTGCACACCCTGGTGCAAGGGCGCATCCAGCCCATCATCAAGTAAATGCCAGTCCAGGCTCTGGTCATGATTCCACTCGCGCTGCTGGCCGAATTCGCAGCCCATGAAGAGCAGTTTTTTTCCTGGATGGCCAAACATGAATCCGAAATACGCCCTCAGGTTGGCAAACTGCTGCCAGCGGTCCCCCGGCATCTTGTTCAACAGTGACCCCTTGCCATGCACCACTTCGTCGTGCGAGAGCGGCAGAACAAAGTTCTCGTTGAAGGCGTAGACCAATCCAAAGGTCATCTCGCCGTGATGATGTTTGCGGTGGACTGGGTCGCGCGCCATGTAGGCCAGCGTGTCGTGCATCCAGCCCATGTTCCATTTGTAGTGAAAACCCAGACCGCCCGCATAGGTAGGGCGGGAGACCGCAGGAAAAGCAGTGGACTCCTCGGCTAGCGTGATGGCCTGCGGCCGCTGCTCCCCCACCACTTCATTGACGCGCTTGAGAAACGAAATGGCTTCCAGATTTTCCCGGCCGCCATGCGCATTGGGGATCCACTCGCCTGCCTTGCGGCTGTAGTCGCGATAGAGCATGGAGGCAACGGCATCGACGCGCAGTCCGTCCACGCCAAAGCGCTCCAGCCAGTACAGGCCATTGCCAATGAGAAAGTTGCGTACTTCCGTGCGACCCAGGTTGTAGATCAGGGTATTCCAGTCGTTGTGGAACCCTTCACGCGGATCAGCATATTCGTAAAGGTGTGTTCCGTCGAAATTGCCCAGACCGTGCGCATCCGTGGGGAAGTGGGCAGGCACCCAGTCCAGCAAGAGTCCGATGCCCTCATCGTGGCAGCACGCTACAAACTTGGCAAACCCCTGTGCATCGCCATAACGGGAGGTAGGGGAGTACATCCCGATTGGCTGATACCCCCACGAGCCATCAAACGGATGCTCGCTGATAGGCAGTAACTCCAGATGCGTGAACCCCATGTCTCTGGCGTACGGGATGAGGGTCTTTGCCAGCTCATCCCAATTGAGCCAGCGACCCGGTCCGTCACCGGAGCTGTCAGCTATGCGACGCCATGAACCCAGATGCACCTCGTAAATACTCATTGGTGCATCGAGCGCATTCGCTTGCTGTCGCTGGGGAGAGGGTGGCACGACGGGGGGCATATCAGCAACCACACTGGCCGTGGCGGGACGCAGCTCGGATCTGCGCGCGTAGGGATCGGCCCGGGACGGGAGGACTTGGCCATCGCGGGCGCGAATTTCGAATTTGTACAGCGCTCCGGCCATCACACCAGGTAAAAACAGCTCCCAGACACCACACTCGCGGCGCAAGCGCATGGGGTGGCGGCGGCCATCCCAAAGATTGAAGTCCCCGATGACGCTGACGCGAGACGCATTGGGCGCCCATACGGCGAAGCGGGTGCCCGAAACATTTTCCAGTTGTGTGGGCGTGGCACCCAGCACTTCATAAGGCCTCAGGTGTGTGCCTTCACCCAGCAGCCACACGTCCATGTCACTCAGCACGGGCGGGAACCGGTAAGGGTCATCCATGACCACTTCGGTACCATCGGCCCAGCGGACATGCAGTCGATAGATCGAATGAAGCGTAGCGGTGAGCACACGCTCGAAAAAACCGTCGTCATGACGTTTGGCCAATGTGGCCAGAACCCGACCCGAGTCAGCATCAATCACAAGCACTTGCTGGGCATTTGGCATGAAGGCGCGTACAGAAACCCGCCCATCAGGCATTCGATGAGGACCCAATACCGAGAAAGGGTCATCATGACTTGCCTGGCAAATCCGTTCGATGTCCTGTTGGTTCAGCATGCTGTTGGAACTCGTGGTCAGTTAAAGCGATCCAGGCTCATCGACTATCCGGTTCAATATGCCAGATTTGCCGCGCGTATTCGCGGATGGTTCGATCAGAGGAGAATACGCCCATGCCGGCGACATTGGCGATGGCCTTCTCGCACCATCTTGCAGGTGAACGGTAAAGATCATCAACTCGCGATTGTGTCGCGACATAAGACCCATAGTCGGCCAGCAGCATGTAATGGTCACCACCCCACAACAGCGAATCAACCAGTGGCCGATAGCGACCCGGTTCATCGGGTGAAAACTGGCCACCGGCTACGGAATCGAGCACGGATTTCAATGCTGGCGTATTTTCATAAAAGCGCATGGGCTGATAGCCATTTTGACGGAGAGTCTGGACTTCCGGGGTTTTTAGGCCAAAGATGAAGATGTTGTCATCCCCCACGTTTTGCCGGATCTCGATGTTGGCGCCATCGTCAGTACCAATAGTGAGTGCGCCATTGAGGGCGAGCTTCATGTTGCCGGTGCCTGACGCCTCAGTGCCAGCGGTGGATATCTGTTCTGACAGGTCAGCACCCGGCATGATGATTTCGGCAACCGAAACTCCGTAGTTTGGTATGAACACCAGTTTCAACTTGTCCCCCACTATCGGGTCACTGTTGATGACCATGCCCACGTCATGAATTAGCCGGATGATGGATTTGGCCGTGTGGTAGCTGGATGCGGCTTTGCCGGAAAAAATGACGGTTCGTGGCACCCATGGGCCCTTCGGGTTGGCAATGATGGCCTGGTAACGGGTAATGACGTGCAGCACATTCAACAACTGCCGCTTGTATTCGTGGATACGTTTGACCTGTACATCAAACAGGCTGTCTGGACTGACAATGATGCCTGTTATCTTGTGGATGTATGCAGCCAGGCGAGCCTTGTTGGCACGCTTGACCGACATGAAGGCATCTGAAAAAGATGTGTCGTTTTTGTGAGCCGTGAGGCGTTTCAGCTGGTCGAGATCAAGGCGCCAGGATGAACCAAGACGGTCGTCCAGCAAACCGGCAAGCCCCGGGTTGGCTTGCGACAGCCACCGGCGGGGCGTGACGCCATTGGTCATGTTGGTGAACCGTTCCGGCCAGATGCTGGCGAAATCGGAAAAAATGGTTTGCACCAGCAATTCCGAGTGCAACGCTGAAACACCATTGACCTTATGACTTCCGACAATGGACAGGTGAGCCATGCGTACCCTGCGTTCGCCATGTTCATCAATCAGAGACAGGCGGGCCAGAAAGTCATGATCGTTGGGACGATGTCGCGCCGCTTCATCAAGGAACTCCTTGTTGATTCGGAAAATGATCTCGAGATGCCGCGGCAGGACATGCTGCATCAGCGAAACTGGCCAGGTCTCCAGTGCTTCTGGCATGAGGGTGTGGTTGGTGTACGAGAACGTCTTTCCGCACAGTGCCCAGGCTTGCTCCCACGGCATACCATGGTCATCGCAGAGTACGCGCATCAATTCGGCCACACCAATTGCCGGGTGGGTGTCGTTGAGGTGAATGGCTACCTTGTCGGCAAGATTGGCAAGTGATGGGTACTCCTTGAGGTGGCGGCCTACCAGATCCTGAACGGATGCTGCGACAAAGAAGTACTCCTGTTTGAGACGCAGTTCACGCCCTGCCGGTGTGCTGTCGTTGGGATACAGCACCCATGAGATGTTTTCGTATTCATTCTTGGCACTCGCGGCACGCGCATAGTCGCCCGTATTGAAGGCGCCGAGATCAATATGGGCGGGAGCTACTGCCTTCCAGAGCCGTAACGTACTGACTTTGGAGGTGGCATGGCCAGGAATGACCATGTCATAAGCTTTGGCCTCCACTTCCCCTGACGGTTGCCAGACTGCCTTGCCATTCAGATGCTCGACCCAGCCTCCAAAGCGTACCGGGTAGGTGATGTCTGCACGCGGGAATTCCCAGGGTGTGCCGTCCTGAAGCCACGGATCCGGATACTCCGTCTGGCAACCCCCCTGAATGTCCTGGGCAAACATGCCATATTCGTAACGAATTCCGTACCCGAATGATGGCAGGCCCAGCGTAGCCATGGAGTCCAGAAAGCAGGCAGCAAGTCGGCCAAGGCCGCCATTTCCCAAGGCTGCGTCTGGCTCGCGCTCGGCCACGTCCTCCAGGGTTTGGGCGTGCTGTATGAGGCCCTGAGCTGCACTGCCTGTGAGGTTCAGGGCAGCCAGCGCGTTGGACAGTGTGCGACCCATCAGGAACTCCATGGACAGGTAAACCACCCGGCGTGCCTTCGTGGCGCGATCATGCTCCTGGGTTTCAACCCATCGTCTGGACAGTTGCTGGCGTGCCACCTGGGACACGGCTTGCATCAGGTCAGTGGTGGAGGCGTCTGCAGACGCAACCCCGACAGTGCTTAAGAGGTGCTCTTCGATCTGGGCGGCCAGGGCGTGTTTTGCAATCGGCAGGTTTGGGGTCACAAGAGCATCCTTTGAGTGGCTGCGGGTGGCAGGAGGAAATGCTGGAGCAAATGCAAGTATCGGGCCACCCGCCGGCATGGGTATGATTTTCGCATGTGGTAACTCTCTGGTAACCGGCATTTCACAGGCAGTGATATCAGTATTAAGATGGTATAGCCACGTGGCTTTCCAATAACAAGGAGACAACATGAAACCTGATGAGCTAGCTCTGAGTTTTGACCTGCCCAAGCGAACTGTTGCCCTCGTGCTGGCCGGTGGACGCGGCAGCCGCCTCATGGATCTGACTGACCGTCGGGCCAAGCCAGCGGTTTACTTTGGTGGCAAGTTCCGGATCATTGACTTTGCGCTGTCCAATTGCCTCAATTCCGGCATCCGGCGCATCGGTGTGATCACCCAGTACAAATCACACAGCCTGTTGCGCCATCTGCAGCGTGGCTGGGCTTTCCTCAAAAGCGAAATGAATGAGTTTGTCGACCTGCTGCCTGCCCAGCAGCGTACGGACGAAGAGAGTTGGTACCGTGGTACGGCCGATGCGGTATATCAGAACCAGGATATTCTGGCCAGCTACCGTTCAGTGGACTATGTGGTCGTGCTCGCCGGTGACCATATTTACAAGATGAACTACGCGATCATGCTGGCCGATCATGTGGCCAAGGGCCGAGATTGCACCGTGGGTTGCATTGCCGTGCCGCGAAATGAGGCCTCGGCTTTTGGCGTTATGGCGATTGATGACAAATACATGATCACCGAGTTCGTCGAAAAACCTGCTGATCCACCAGCCATGCCGGGTCGACCCGACCTGTCACTGGCCAGCATGGGCATCTATGTTTTCAACGCACGTTACCTGTACAAGGAACTGGAGCGTGATATGGCAGACCCTGACTCGAGTCATGATTTTGGGAAGGACATCATTCCACGTGCGGTCCGCAACGGGTGCGCTGCAGCGCACCCGTTTGAGTTGAGTGCAGTAGGTACCAAGCACAATGAGGTGCCGTACTGGCGTGACGTGGGCACCATCGATGCCTACTGGGACGCCAACATCGATCTTACCGCCACCGATCCGTTGCTTAACCTTTACGACACGCGCTGGCCCATCTGGACCTATCAGGAGCAATTGCCGCCTGCCAAGTTTGTACACAACGTGGAGGATCGCCGTGGTACGGCTATCGAGTCCACGGTATCGGGCGGATGCATTGTTTCCGGAAGCGTTTTTCGTTCGCTGCTGTTTTCAAGTGTGCGGGTGCACTCTTATTCCAGTGTGAACTGGTCGGTTCTGCTGCCCGGGGTGCAGGTTGGCCGCGGTGCCCGCCTGACCCGGGTAGTGGTGGATCGGGGTTGCAGTATCCCGGATGGCATGGTGATTGGTGAAAACCCGGAGCAGGATGCAGCCCGTTTTCACCGAAGTGCCAATGGCATCACGCTGGTGACGGCCGAGATGCTCGCAAAAGTTACGGAATGAAGGTTCTTCATGCGGCGGCGGAGGTTTTTCCTCTCGTCAAAACAGGGGGACTGGCAGATGTACTGGGGGCCTTGCCTCAAGCCCTGGTTCAAGCGCGCGTCGATGTACGTCTGGTCCTGCCGGGGCTGCCGGCCATCAAAGCGGGCGTAGAGGGGCAGACGCTGGTTCGTGATATCGGGGCCATTTTTGGGGCGGGGAGAGTGTCCTTGTGGATAGGGCGATTGGGCAGATCTGGTGTCTTGGCCTACGTCGTTGATGCACCCTTCCTGTATCAACGCCGGGGCAATCCTTATCTCGCGGCAGATGGCGGTGAGTGGGCGGACAACGCCCAGCGGTTTGCCTTGCTGGGTTGGGTCGCTGCTCATTTGGCGACAGGGGAACTGGACGATTCATGGCGACCCGACGTCCTGCATGCCCATGACTGGCACGCCGCAATGGCTTGTGCCTACGTTGCAGCCAACCCGGCGGCCAGCGTCACCACGGTGTTCACCGTTCACAACCTGGCTTATCAAGGGCTTTTCGATTCGGCGGATTTTCATCTGCTGGGTTTGCCTGCCCGACTCATGACGCCGACAGGTCTTGAATTCCATGGGCAGTTCTCCTTCATGAAAGCCGGGCTGACTTACGCGCATCGCGTCACGACTGTCAGCCCGAGTTACGCGCGCGAAATGGCTACCGAAGAGTTCGGTTGCGGCCTAGATGGCCTGATCCGCACCCGGGGAACCGATGTGTCGGGCATTCTGAACGGCGTGGATGGTGTCGTCTGGAACCCCGCGAGTGACCCGGGTATTGCCGCACCCTACAACCCGCTGGCGATACAGGGCAAGGCACGGTGCAAGGCGGCTCTGCAAAAAGCCCTGGGTTTGCGAGGTGACCCCAGGGCGCTGCTGTTTAGCGTGGTGAGCCGCCTGACGTCACAGAAAGGTCTCGATCTGGTGTTGGCCGCTTTGCCGACCCTGTTGGCGGGGGGTGCACAACTGGCCGTGCAAGGAAATGGGGATGCTGCGCTGGAAGCTGCTTTTAATGCTGCGGCTGTTGCCAATCCGGGTCGCGTGGCGGTTCGCTTGGGCTATGACGAGGCTTTTGCACATCAGATGATTGCCGGTGCCGATGCGATGCTGGTTCCGTCGCGCTTTGAGCCCTGTGGCCTGACGCAACTGTATGCCCTCCGCTATGGAACGGTGCCGGTAGTTCGACAGGTGGGCGGTCTGGCTGATACCGTTGTGGATGCGAACTCCGAAGCCCTGCAGCGTGACGAGGCGACAGGATTTCTTTTTGGTCCGGCGACCCCGGAGGCACTGGCGGAAGCGATCAAGCGGGCGACGGGAACCTTTGCCCAGACAAAAGTCTGGCAGCAAATCATGATTCGTGGCATGGCCCAGAGTTTCTCTTGGGAGGAAGCTGCCAGTCAGTATCTCACTCTCTATGAAGAAGCTGTGAGAGGCCGAAAAATTGAGTTTTAGCCAGGATCTGATGCGCTGCCCTCGATAGCCGTGCGACATCACGGGGCATACAATCTTTACATCCAGGTAGCCCGACACTGATCACCAAAAAGGAATTGCAAAATGCAAGTGGCATCTTCCATCTTCAAGGCCTACGATATCCGTGGAGTTGTGCCTTCCACTGTGACAGAGCAGGTCGCCGAGGCCATCGGGAAAGCTTTTGGAACCGTCGCCCGGCTTGAAGGTGAAACATCGGTGGCGGTGGGTCGTGACGGTCGATTGAGTGGCCCTGCTTTGAGTACAGCCCTGGTTCGTGGGCTTGTTGCTGCCGGTCTCGATGTTATTGATGTGGGCATGGTGACCACCCCCATGCTGTACTTTGCAGCCAGCACGTTGTGCGCCAGCGGCATTCAGGTGACCGGCAGTCACAATCCAAAGGATTACAACGGCTTCAAGATGGTGATGCGGGGTCGTGCCATTTACGGAGAGGAAATCCAGAATCTGCGTCGGATGATGGAGGCTGAGAGTTGGTCCCTCAAATCGGGGGGGGGCGTGCGCAACATCAACGTCGAAGCGCCGTATCAAGCGCGCATCCTGTCTGATATCAAGCTTGCCCGGCCAATGAAAATTGTGGTGGACTGTGGTAACGGCATTGCTGGGGCATCGGCTCCGGCAATTTTTCGGGCCATTGGCTGTGAGGTCATTGAGTTGTTCAGTGAAGTGGACGGCAACTTTCCCAACCACCACCCTGACCCGAGCAAACCGGAAAATCTGGCTGACCTGATGGCTGCCCTCAAGAATTCTGATGCGGAACTGGGCCTTGCATTTGACGGGGATGGTGATCGCCTGGGAATTGTCACCAAGCAGGGTAACAACATCTATCCGGACCGTCAGATGATTTTGTTTGCCCGTGATGTGCTGTCGCGGGTTCCCGGCGGAACGATCATCTTCGATGTCAAATGCTCCCAGCGCCTGGCGCCGGCCATTGCTGACGCGGGCGGCACACCTATGATGTACAAGACAGGTCACTCACTGATCAAGGCCCGGATGAAAGAAGTGGATTCGCCACTCGGTGGTGAAATGAGCGGCCATATCTTTTTCAAGGAGCGCTGGTTTGGTTTTGATGACGGGACCTACGCGGGTTGCCGCTTGCTGGAGATCGTCAGCAAGTCCCCCGATGCGAATGTTGTTCTTGACGCCTTGCCGACGAGCTTTTCCACCCCGGAACTGAATGTGGCCTGCGCGGAAGGCGAGGCCCCCCAGTTAGTCCAGAAAGCTGTTGCTTTCGCCAATTTTTCTGCTCCTGCCCAGATCAATACCATTGATGGTTTGCGGGTCGATTGGCCAGACGGCTTTGGTTTGATGCGATCATCAAACACGACCCCCGTACTGGTCTTGCGTTTTGAAGGGCATACGCTAGAGGCATTGCATCGCATTGAAAAAGAGATGCTTGCTCTGGTGCACAAGGTGAAGCCTGACGCAAAAATTGGTGCCAGCGCGCATTGACTGCCATAACCTGTGAGAGCAATAGCAATGGTGGTTCAATGATCCCTGCGATGAACGCAGATCCTGAGGTTATTGTCTTCAATCTGAAACACCGATATACAGGTGTTTCGGCCACGGTCAATGCACTGGTTCCCCTTCAGGCTGGACAGTGGCGTCTGGGTTATTGCGGAAGCCTGATGTCTAACGGTGTGCCCGGGATGACCTTGCGCCAGGCGATCAAGCTTTCGCGCACGCCTGCTGCCGGCAGGAGTTTCCGGATTTGGCACGTTCGCCGTGACCACGAGATGATGGCAGGCATATTTGCGCGTGATGTATTGCGTTTGCCAATTCGACTGGTTTTCACATCGGCGGCCCAGCATTTGCATGGTGCGTTTCCACGGTGGCTGATTTCGCGCATGGATGCTGTCATCTCCACGACGGACTTGGCAGCATCGTTTGTGCCCAATACCACGGCTGTAGTGCCTCACGGGATAGACCTCCAGCGTTTCGCGAAAGAGCCGGACAAATTAACAGCCTGGAAAGGTAGCGGGTTGCCCGGACAATATGGAATCGGTGTGTTCGGGCGCGTCAGGCCTGACAAAGGCACCGACGTCTATGTGGATGCCATGCTTCAAGCCTTGCCCCACTTGCCTGGTGTGACAGCCGTTGTTGCGGGTCTTGCACAGCCACAGCATCAGGCTTTTGAGAAGACGCTGCGCGACAAGATTGCCAACGCAGACATGTCTGATCGCATCGTCTTCCTGGGTGAAGTGCCCGCCAAAGATGTGCATTTCTGGTACCAGCGTTGCCTACTGTGCGTCGCCTGCCCGCGTTATGAGCCCTTCGGGCTGACGCCCTTCGAAGCTGCGGCTACCGGTTGTGCGCTGATTTGTTCCCGTACCGGTGCTTTTGAGCAACTGGTACAGCCAGGCGTTAATGGGGAGCTGGTTCCGACGGGGGATTCCGCGTCTCTGGCAGATGCTGTTTTGCGCGTTATGTCTGATGTAGAGGCAGCAAAGCAAATGGGTGAGCGTGCACGTGAGAGGGTTGTTCAGGGATTCAGTTTGCAGGCTGAGGCTGCTGGAATCGGACGTGTCTATCAATCGTTGTTTGATGGCAAGAAACCTGAGTTGGCCTGAGCGCTTGACGCTGCTGGTTTATTCATGCATGGTGTGGCTTGCCCAGCCATTGCTGAGACGAAAGCTTTCCCGCCGGGCAAAGCAGGAATCTGAATATGGATTACTGGTAGAGGAGCGTTTTGGGCATTATCTGGATAGGCCTGGAGCCGGAGCGATATGGGTTCATGCCGTCTCACTGGGTGAAGCCCGTGCAGCAGCGTTACTGATCGCTCAACTACGGGTAATGCGGCCGGGCATGTCGCTGCTATTGACTCACAGCACGGCGACTGGATGGGCGGCTGGCAAATCCGTCTTGCAGTCTGGTGATCGTCAGGTGTGGCTACCCTGGGATACGCGCGGCGCGACCATGCGTTTCCTGAAGCACTTCCGTCCGCTTATGGGGGTTTTGATCGAAACCGAGGTGTGGCCCAATCTTGTGCAGTCCTGTGTGCAGCTAAACGTCCCGGTGCTGCTGGTCAATGCCCGGCTGAATGCAGCTTCATTCGAGTCTGCCAGGCGGCTGCGATGGCTGTCTGGGCCTGCATATGCCAACCTGACCAAAGTGCTTGCTCAAAGCAACGCTGACGCCAGGCGATTTGAGCAACTGGGTGCGAAGGTCGACGGCGTATTGGGAAACATCAAGTTTGACGCGCAGCCTGCAGCGGATCAATTAACGCTGGGGAGAAAGTGGCGCAAGTTGCAGGGTTGTCGGCCCGTTCTGGCACTGGTTAGTACCCGTGATGGTGAGGAAGCTGCACTGATAACCGCCCTATTGGCGCGGAAATCCGGCAAAGAGCCGATGGAGTTTGAATCGGATTGCCCACAAATTCTTGTGGTTCCTCGCCATCCGCAACGCATAGGTGACGTGGCCAGCCTGTTTCTTGCCGCGGGTTTTAGCGTATCAAGGCGCACGGAGTGGAAAGAGCAGCCATCGAATGCCGACATCTGGCTGGGCGACACCATGGGGGAACTGGCGCTCTACTACGCGATGTGTGATGTAGCCTTGCTAGGGGGCAGTTTTGAGCGCTTTGGAGGTCAAAACCTGATTGAGGCTGCCGCGTGTGGTTGCCCCTTGATCATGGGGCCGCATACTTACAATTTTGCTCAGGCTGCAGATTGGGCCGAACAGGCGGGCGCTGCACGCCGAACGTCTGATGTGCAAGCTGGTCTTGATGCAGCGCTCGACTGGATACAGCAGCCAGAGGTCTTGAAAAGGGCTCAGTCTGCCTGCCTGAGTTTTGCAAACGCCCATCAAGGCGCATCACAAAAGACAGCCGCCGCTATTTTGGATGTCCTGCCAGAAGGGCAGGGAGATTGAAATCAGCCAACCGATCTACTTCACCAGCATGGCGTTGATCCCCTGCAGATCATTGGCGGTCAACGTGCCGTTGGCCTGCCGCAATTTCAAGCCACCTACCAGCACGTCATAGCGAGCCTTGGCCAGATCACGTTTGGTCTGGAACAACTGGCTCTGTGCATTGAGCACATCAATGTTGATGCGTACACCTACCTGATAACCGAGCTTGTTGGCATCCAGTGCGCTTTGACTGGATGCCTCGGCTGCTTCCAGTGCTTTTACTTGACCCGTGCCAGACAGCACGCCGAAAAATGCAGTACGTGTTCCTTGAGCAACAGTTCTTTGGGTGGATTCAAGATCTGTTCGGGCCTTGTCTTCCAGCGCCAGCGTTTCCTTGATCCGGTTTTGTGTGGCAAAGCCGGCGAACAAAGGCAGATTGAAGGCCAGGCCAATTGTGGCAACGTTGGTCCGGCTGTTCAGCGTGCTCGTTGATGTGCCGTCGTTGTGTGTCATCACATAGCTGCCTGTCAAGTCGAGCGTGGGTTTGTGCCCTGCTTCTGCTTTTCGGGTTTCCAGCTGCGCCACATCAAGTGCCAGTCTGGACTGAATGACACCCGGGTGATTTTCTTCAGATTGACTGACCCACGCGCCCACATCGGACGGTGACAAGGCCGGCAACACCACTGGAGTAGCCAGTGCTTTAGGGGTGGCTGCAGACTTCCCGACCAGTTGATCCAGGGCAATTTTCTTGATACGCAGGTCGTTTTCGGCAGCAATTTCCTGGGCGACCACCAGATCAAAACGAGCCTGTGCTTCCCGGGAGTCCGTGATCGTCGAAGTGCCCACTTCAAAGTTTCTTTTGGCGGAGGCCAATTGCTCTGACACAGCGGCCTTTTGCGCCGTGACAAAAGCCAGACTGTCTTGAGATGCCAGCACGTCAAAGTAGGCTTGACTGACACGCACCACCAGATCCTGCTCGGCTGACTTCAACTGGGCTTGCGCGACATCGACCTGCTTCTTGCCCTGCTCATAGCTGGCTACATTGGCGGGACGGTAAATGGGTTGAGATGCGCTGATCGTTGCCGTCTGAGCGCCAAAGACACGCTCACTGGCAGACAGGCTGCTGTCAATGTTGGAGCGGGAAACACCTGCCGATAAATTGGCTGTTGGGTAGATACCGGCGCGTGCCTGATCGGCGCGTGCCAAAGTCGCTTGGTACTGTGATTGCGCAGATTTGAACGTGGCGTCATAACTTCGCGCAGATTCATAGAGTTCGATCAGGCTTTGTGCATGCACCGGTACTGCAAAAGCAGTACTGAATGCGATGAACACAGGTAACAAATAAAATTTGGTCATGATCGTCTTTTCAGAACTTGGGTTGATAGGTAGGCCTGGACCGGGTTCAGTACTGCGCAATCGATGGGTCAACTTCGATCGACCATGCATGAATACCACCCGCGATATTGGCTACTTTGGTGAATCCCTGTCGTTTCAGGAATGAAGCAACCTGCATGCTGCGCCCACCGTGGTGGCACAGACAGGCAACGGGCCGTTCCGGGTCGAGTTCGGCCAGCCGCAGGGGAATAGTGCCCATTGGGATCGTCAGCAATTCAAAACCATCAGCCTTCACACTGGCCAAACGGTGTTCTGATGGCTCGCGTACATCCAGCACGACAGGGTCACCGTGGGTTGCCACTGTTTGAAGCCAGGCGGACAAATGGCCGGGACGTACTTGATCGATCATGTTCTTTGCTGCTATGGGACAGGACTGATTCAAGCTTCAGAAATGGAAGCGTGAAGGTTCAGGAAAATTCATCAGTCGGGGCGCCACGGTGTCCCACGGCTGAGAAGTCTGGAAAGCGGCTTCTGCAGTGCGTGTGACGAATGTCGCCCGCATCATGGGTTCCTCTCCCACGATGGCCACCAGCCGACCACCAATCTTCAGATTTGCCAGCAGTGATTGCGGTACCTCAGCCACGGAGCCACTCAGCACAATCACGTCGAAAGGTCCTTCAATGGGCACTCCCTTGGCACCATCACCCAGTCGGGCCTCAGCGTTATGGATGCCGGCTTTTTGCAGGTTGGCACGAGCCATGGTGACTAATTCAGGAAGGATCTCCAGTGAAATCACGCGCTGTGCCTTATGCGCCAAAAGGGCGGCCATGTAGCCGGAGCCCGCGCCGATTTCGAGCACTTTTTCATGCTTGCGAACAGCCAGGTCCTGCAACATGCGTGCCTCGACACGCGGCGTCAGCATGCATTGCCCACCGGGCAGCGGAATTTCCATGTCTACAAAAGCCAGTGCCCGGTGTGCTGCGGGCACAAAATCTTCACGCTTGACCACGGCCAGCAATTGCAGGACATGGCCATCCAGCACATCCCAAGGACGAATTTGCTGCTCAATCATGTTGAAGCGGGCTTGTTCCAGATTCATTCAGATACTCCTATGGGTATATTAGCTGATATTGATGAATTTTACCGGGACAGGGTCATTTGGCAGGCACCCGGGGCGTTTTGGGGCCCAGCTTTCGACGAATCCATTGAGCCAGGTCATCCATATAGCAGTACACCACGGGCACCACCACCAAAGTCAGCAAGGAGGATGTGATGACCCCACCGATCACGGCCTGCCCCATGGGAGCACGTTGCTCTGATCCTTCGCTTAGCGCGAAGGCCAGTGGCACCATGCCGAAAATCATGGCCAGTGTGGTCATCAGGATCGGGCGCAACCGCACTTTGGCCGCCATCAGCAAGGCTTCGTTACGTGCCATGCCCGGAATATGGATACCATCGGCGCCCGTGGTACTTTCCCGTGCGCGAATGGCAAAGTCCACCAGCAAAATCGCGTTTTTGGTTACGAGGCCCATCAGCATCACGACGCCGATCACCGAGAACATGGACAGGGTGGAACGGAACATCAGAAGCGCCAGAACGACACCGATCAGAGTCAGCGGCAGTGCTGTCATCAAAGCGAGCGGCTGCAGAAAGCTTTTGAACTGGCTGGCCAGAATCATGTAGATGAATACGACGGCCAGCACAAGGGCTGAAATGGCGTACCCGAATGACTCAGCCATGTTTTTGGTCGAACCACCAAATTGATATCGGTAACCTGGCGGAAAGTTGATGCTCTCCAGGGCTGACTTGATGTCAGTCGACACCTCGCCGGCCGAGCGGTTGTACACGTTGGCGTTGATGGCTACTTCGCGCGTCAGGTCGCGCCGGTTGATCTGATTGGGACCGGTGGACTCCCTGACCATGGCCACCTGGTTCAGGCGCACCACGCGCGCGCTACCATCGGCATTGGTACCCATCGTGAAAGGAATGCGCTCCAGATCATTGGGCGTATTGCGTGCCTCGGGCGCGAGCCGGACATTCACGTCATAGGTCTGGTCGTCGGGTGCGCGCCACGTGCCAACGTTTTGACCAGCCACCAGGACACGCAACGCACTGCCAATCTGCGCAATGCCCAGACCCAGGTCAGAGGCTGCTTCACGGTGAACTTCCACGTCCAGCGTGGGCTTGTTGGGTTTGACGCTGGAGTCCAGGTCAACCAGGCCCGCAACAGGCCGCACTTTCTCCAGCACAAGCTTGGTCAGACGCTCCAGTTCCTGAATGTCCGGCCCCTGCAGTGAAAATTCCACCTGCTTGTTTCCACCCACAGAATCCAGCAAACCCACGTGCGTGACGGTGATGCCGGGAACCAGCTTGAGTCGATCCCGCAGAGCCGCAGACAATTCGTCTACATTGCGTTTTCGATCCTTTCTGTCAACCAGCCGGACATACACATTGGCGTAGATTTTCCCCTGGGCGTTACCCGTGTTAATGGTGGACAGCGTGTACCGAACTTCAGGAAACCCGCGAATGATGCCTTCCACCTGTTG
>ERZ795044.2367-NODE-2367-length-16380-cov-8.555896_pt1 | contig 16380 bp, 11 predicted proteins | sample MGYA00375128_ERZ795044 | MGnify/ENA primary metagenome ERZ795044 (study PRJEB30173, sample SAMN05720213) | anaerobic digester metagenome | isolation source: active sludge of municipal wastewater-treating anaerobic digesters | place: USA | collected 2014-12-22 ... | reverse complement strand
TGAGGAATCGCGGCCCTGATTCTCCGCACTAAAAAAAACTCTTTACACTATTTACTAATTGATTTATCCCCTTACTTAAATCAACCCCACTTGGTTGAGCTTCATGCCCCGTCGGATCCTTATAAACAATCGGGTTATTATGACAATAAGCATATCTGTTCCACCCCTGCGTGCTTAGCTCCCCATCAATCACCGTATCCGGGGTCACAAACCTTGCAATCTCCGGATCATAGTGCCGCGCATTATAGAAATAATACCCGCTCTCTTTATCCAGTTCCTGGGAGTTGTACTTCGGAGCGTTCTTGGTATTGCCCTCAGTGATCCAGTCCTCGCCAAAGGGCAGGTACTCGTGGCTCGTGACCACCATCCCCGAGTCATTGGTCACTGAAGCCAACCCATCCCAGAAACTCTATCTTGGTGATGATCGAAACCGTGAAATTATTTTCAAAGATAATATCGATTTCCTTATTTTCGTTTGAGAAAACACCGTCAAAATAATATATTACTATATTGGTGTCCAGGAGGTAGTTATTTGCCATGCCGGCCCCATTCCCCTCTCATGCGCTCCAGTTCCCGGTCAATCTCTTCTCTCGTTGCCTTGCCTGCACCCCGATACTTGCGCGGGTCGAATTTCTCTCTTTGGGACAGTGATATGCTCACCTCTACATCTTTGTGTTGAAATTCGGAGGGAATAGGGATAACTCCTTGAAGTTTATCTGCCGGTACCACTACGGTGTATTTGTTCATTTTTTTCTCCCAGATACCATTGATAACAAATAAGCAGGTATGAAGCAAATCTTTTTATTTATTTATTTATTTATTTATATAAAAAATCCTCAGCAATTAACAATTGGCAATAATAATGATATCTAACAATAGACGAAATTCGCACACTGCTAAATTAGACGACAGGGGCCTATGCGTTATCATTTATTAAAAACTAAACTAACTAATTTCCATTCATTATCTATATATTGAAACACGAAACAACAAAAATTGATTTTATTTTTAGGCTCCGGAATACCATCCCAAATAAAATTCACATTTACAGTAAATGGTTTTTCATGTATCACAAAAAACTGACTTATTGATAAATTTTTTAATTTTAAAATTTTCAACTGATCCTGCATACATAATATTTCTTTAAGATCACCCGTATAATTTTTATACTCGTTCTTTAGGTTTTTTGAATCGAATAAATATATATACTCATGCCCTTTTAATAAAAAGGAATTTTTTATTTCAATTTTTTTTCTATATACATCCCCTTCATTCACTTTCACATTATAATTATCTGGAAGCAACCTGGTGATGCCATCTATGTCCTTATTTATAATATAAGAAATTAAACTCTTTGTTCTATTTTCCAAATCAATTTTTTGGGGAATACTATTTGAATTTACTATTTGAATTGAATCAGTATTATTTTTACAATTTATCAAATTAAAAACAATAAATATTATTAGAAAAAATTTTACTTTCTTACGGTTCATATTCATCCTTGTTTACTTTTTAAAATTATCAGGATATTTATTTAACAAGTCAGATCTATTATCCCTATAATACTTTTCAATTTCCTTATTTTTAAATTCAAATTTAAGATCTGGATTTTGCTTAATTAAATATTCATCTGGCGCAATTGGATTATTGCTTTTATCTCTAACTTCCATATGTAAATGTAAAGTATCAGTTAATTTTTTTGCTGGTTCTCCAACAGCATGTCCCTTTAAAATTTTCTTTCCACTCTCGATTCCTTTTTCGGGATCTTGATGAACATATTTAATATTATTTCCAGACTTTAATCCTTTCATCTCAATTATGCCATTAGTCTTATTTGTGTTTGTTATTAGTACATCCTCAGGTGCTACTGTCTTATCTCCAGTTCCAGCTCTAATGTCAATGCCGCCATGATACCCTCCCTTTGCATAATTTGGATAGCAATCAGTAATTATCGCTACACCACCTTTATTTGTCGAAGGTGAGACAGCATTATAGTTTCCTTTTGCCATTTGTGACATTTTATTTGAATGTGCTTGTATTGCCTTATCAGTGTTTGCATTAAACATTTTAGGTGCTTTATCAAATGAAGCTATTCCTGAATTAGTCATTGTAGCCTTAACAGGATTCAAACTTGTAGCATTATTAACAGCAGTTTTTATTTCATCTTTAGCATGACCCGTGGGATCACGATACATTATGGGATTATTATGACAATAAGTATATCGATTCCATCCCTGCGTCGAATTCTCCCCATCAATCACCGTATCCGGCGTCACGTCGTATACCTAAACGTCATCCGCGCACATGCAACCCGCCGTATAAGGGGGCTTGGCAACATCGATTTTAAAGAGCAACCAACGTCGAAGCGCTCATATTTAATCCCATAGTATAATAAAATAACGTATTGTCAAGCAGTAGTAGAGGCTGTGGGTTTGTGGTCGGGTCTCCCGATCGCGTCAGGATCGACTCCAACGCCAGGGAGCCGTCCACAAATCCACAGCCTTAGTATTCAGGATAAATTCAATGGGTAGGATATAAACGGCTAAGCATGGCGCACAATTGCTGAGGCAGGCGAAGTGCGAGCTCTCGCGAGCATTTCGCTTGCCGTCAATTGTGCGCCGTGCGATGAGGCTGTCCGGTGTTCGCAACTTCAGCGATAAAATCGATTATGCCGCGTGGCTTCGCCACGTTCCCTCGGCCCTCCGGGCTTCGGCGCACATAATCAATTTTATCGTAAGTTGCGGGACCGTTCCGTGTCTAAAGCCTTGTGCTCTGTGGACATGATGGATAACTCGCCGCTTCGCTCCGAGTTACCCACATGCCCACAGAGCCTGCTGCAACTATGACAATTAATTTTAATATAATAATTTTCTCTCACCACTCCTCCTGTTCTCGTGGATGGCATCGCTCGTGCACTTCCTTGAGATCGGTAATCTCTATCTTCAAATACTTTTCCGTGGTTGCAATGCTCCGATGACCGAGCTGCTTCTGCACGTACCGGATATCGGCCTTTCCCTTGAGCAAATGCGTCGCGCAGGAATGGCGGAAGGTATGCGTAGTCACATTCTTCTCGATGTTCGCCTTTTTCGCGTACTCCTTCACGATCCGGCCCAGGGTCACCGGCGTAAGTTTCCGGCCGCCCATGGTTGTAAATACCAGGTCGCTTTCACCAGTATTTATGAGCGGACGGCCCTGTTTCAGATAGCGCTCGATCCAGTACCGGGCCGTCTTCCCAAAAGGGACCACCCGCTCAGTGCCGCATTTTCCCTTCCGGATCAGGACCACGAGCTCGTCATAATCAAGATCTTTTGCCTCAAGGTGGCAGAGCTCGTCCGCCCTCATGCCGGTGGAATATAGGAGCTCCAACATGGCACGGTCGCGCAAGCTTTTCAGGGTATCGCCAGTGCACGATTTAAGGAGCTTTTCCATCTCTTCCGGCGTGAGCACGTCCTTGATGATGGTTCTTCTTTCTCTCGGAAGGGCCAGGTTCGCCGTGGGATTGCGGAATATCTTCTCATCCCGCTGCAGATACAGGAAAAATATCCTGAGTCCGCACAGATACCGCTTCCGGCGCATCCTGCCCATCACCTTGCCCCTGCCGTCCTTTCGCGTGAGAAGGTGCTTCTCGTATGCGGTAATTACCGCTCTGGATACCTCCGTGATCTCCATAATATCAGGATAGGTCTCTTTTAAGAATCCAAAGAAGGCCCGTAAAAACACTTCGTAATCTTTGAGGGTTTTGTCAGCCAGGTGACGCCTCTTGCCATGCTCTAAAAAATCATACATCAACCGAATCATTGCCGTTTCCCCCTTTTCTCATGGTTGCAATCACATCATCCTCAGAAAGGTGCGTGTATATCTCTGTGGCATGCAACCGCTCATGGCCGAGCAGCCGCTGGATCATGGGAAGCGGCGCCCCATGCTTCAGCAGATGGCTTGCGCAGGAATGGCGTAACGCGTGGGCCGCACCGATAGCCGTTATCCCTGCGTCCCTCTTCCGGCGCTTCACCACCTCCCGTATCGTCGACACGCTCATCCGATTCCCCCGAAGGCTTAAGAACAAGGCGTCATACTCGCTTCCCCGAAGAAAGTAATCACGCACGGCCAGATACTTCCTCACGGCCTTGAGCGCTTCGCTTCCGGCAGGGACCATCCTCCCTTTTCCAAATTTGCCCCGCTCGATGAAGACCTCGGCGTTCCGGACATCGACATCATCAACGTTGAGATTCGCCAGCTCAAAGAGACGCATCCCGGTCGAGTAAAAGAGCTCCACGATAGCCCGGTCACGCTTCCCAACCGGAGACAGTGACGTTCCCTCGATCATCAGCTTCACCTCTTCCTCGGAGAACACGCCCCGATGATGCTTTTCATAATCACACTTCAGATCGATTCCCACTGCCGGATTGGAGAGGACTTCACCCTGTTCAATCAGGAATTCAAACAACTGTGAGATATACCCGAGCTTTCTGTTGAATGAAGCAGGATACGGCGATTCGCTCAAGTACCGGATAATATCCTCACACGTCACCGATCCAAAGGGCTTTCCCGCAAACAGGGCGAAGGAATAAAGCTCACGCTCTTTTCTCTGCACCACCTTTCTGGTATGTCCCTTGAGCTTTTCATGAGAGATAAAGGCGTCAATGTGAGATTCGATTAGCTCTTTCATATGTTCCTCCCAAAAAGTTGTCTATATACCTTTCCCGTGAACAAGTGACCAAGTTACCTGTTTTTGAGGCTAATGTCTGGAACGACCAGGAGTTACACTTGGTCACAACTTGGTCATAACTTGGTCACCGGTGACCAAGTTCTTAAGCTTTATCTTAAATACCTGGAAATAAAGGCGGGTTCTATCGTATGATTACAGACGTTCCGGGTCCAATAGGCGCAGATCGTCTTTCCGTGCGCTCCGCTCGTTAAACGCGGCCAGGCGATAAAGAAACTGTGTTCCCTGCTTGTCTCCCCGGACCCTGCGAATATATTCAAGGTTCTCCAATTCGTCAAACAATCTTCTGGCTGTCGTGGGATCCCAGCGGGTGTTTTCCCTTATCTCCCGGCGGGAAAACTTGTACTCGTTCAGGCTGATCCGCTTCTCCTTTACCTGGCGCCGGCAGTGACCCTCGATTGATTGATATGCGTCAAATAATCTCTTGGTAAGATCGCCTCTGGCAAACTGGAACACGTAGTCCGCTATCTCATTCGCTGTTGTCACATCGTTCCGGTTCGCTTCTATGTACGTAAAGATATTCCCGAACCGGTCCTCGGCCTGCTTCTTCTCGCGTGAGTGCTGCCGCAAAAAGGCGATGTTGTAGATAAGCCTCAAATATTGCTCCTGTTTCCTGGTCACAATATGCAAATGGGGATTCACCATGATCTTTTCCGCAAAGGGATTCACCACCATTATGGATGGGTCTAATACCTTCTGCATGTCCCGATGCTTCTTCAAGTATCGGTCCCGCTGTTTCAAGGTCTTTTCCCCGTCCAGGGAATATTTAAAGCTCTGGCTTTTAAGGATACGCTCCATGTGCTTCATGGTCAGGTCGTTGTAGGTCAGGATAAACCTCGACAGTGTTTCTTCGTCAAAGAGATCACGCACGCCGCTTGACAGTATCGGAATATCCACTTTAATTCGTCTCTCAACCGTGCGGAGCTGGCCGGTGCGAGGGTCTTTTTCTACCACTGAGACTGCAAGCTCACCGGAGGAGAGTAGCATACGAATCGGCTCTAACGATTCCTCCATGCCCACCAGCTCCTCGATGTAGAGCACCCGGCCCGCAAGCTCCTCCTCGTTTTTGTAGTACAAGGCTTGCGGAGAAAGCCGTGAATATTTAAGCACTTCATCCAGTGGCATAAAATCCATGATCATGGACAAGCCGAAGCTTTTGCCTGTTCCAGGAGGAGAGATGTCAAGCACGGACAACGGCTTTCCTGTACGCCGTGACGATGCCGCGATATAGAAGAGCTTCTTGTTTACCTCTTCCTCTACAAAGCCGAGGCGCTCCGTGTCCTTGATCAGGATTTCATCCAGGATGTCGCGGCTTGTGAGACGATCTATCGCCTTTGACTCGTCGTCCCTGGTGAGGATATGGACATTCTTCTCCTGCAGCCCGATCTTCTCCTTGAACCGCTCGTCCTGCATCTTGTCCAGGGTCTTGTATATAAACGTGAGGTCGTTGCGGATAATGTCGGAGCTCATTTCAAATTCGGCGGCCGCGATGTTGGCGAATCGCTGGCGTGATTGGCTTCTGGATAAATCTACCTTGTCCGGAAAAGCGAATCCATCGATCTCTAGTGACATCTGCACGATCTTTTCAAATCCGTCCTTGTGGAAGCCCCTGACCAGGTACAGGCGATCATCGGTTGTAAATCTAATCTGGCCGGTTTCCTCGATGACCTTCATGTACTCCTTGACCGGCTCCGGGTCGCTGTTCTTCGCTTGTTTCACTATTTTCGCTTTCTCTGCCTCGATGTATGCGGTCAGCTTATTCGGCGAATTGCTCTCAAGAAACTGCTTCACGGTTTTGTTTTCGGGAAGCGTGATCTCGAATAATTTCACGTCGCTTTCTTTGAGCTTGTTTTTAAGTAACGGCCAGTAGGGCGACTCATTCACGAGCACAATTTCTTCCGTGCCCGATTGAGCGATCATCCCGGCCAGGTCGTCCGGCATCGTTGCAGATTGAATCAAAGGAACCACGTTTTCTTTCACTTGTTGGTAGTAGGCAAAGTAGTCGTTCATGGAGTCCACGATCACGAGCTTTTTATACACCGCAAAGGCTTTAAGGTTCACGATCCCGCCCTGGCGGATGATAGTATCATCCTTGTCATTGAGACTGACAAAATAAAAGTTCGCTATGCGGTTGTCTTTCTTCCGGAGCGGCACGCTCACCATGCCGGCGAGCTTCTCGCTCATGATGCCGAAGGATTTAAGGGAATGATATACTTGCTCGTGAAGATCGTCTTTTAATGGAACACTCACCAGGCCGAGCTCAAGGTCCTTGAATTTGTCCCGCCGGTTGATCTGGCGAAGCTCCTCAAGGAGTCGCACTGACTCTTTGCTCTCCATGAGCGCCGCCTGCCAGTTTACGCACAGCTGTTCGATTGCCTTCTGAGACATGCGCTTCTCCTTCGTTAGTCATATAAAAAGGGTTGACAATCCCGAAGGAGGCGATATTCTCAAGTTACCAAGTTAAGAATGGCTCTCCTTCGGGACTGCCTTTAAAACCCTCAGTTCTGGCCAGGATTGGGGGTTTTTTATTGCGCCCCGAGATTTTTCAAAAACGCGTCAAGACAATTATGATACGCTTTTAATATAACCAACCATACATTAATCGTATCATTTTTGTCAAGACTTTTTAAAGGTGTGATATATGTATTTCATGAAATTAGAAAAAAAGCATCGGCCCATCTTCAGCCAAAACCTGGTTAAGTTCAGGAAAGAAAAGGGATGGTCGCAGCAGGACCTGGCCGACCTCACTGGCCTCTCCCAGCGCATGATCGTCTATTATGAAAACGAGGCGGTCAAACCGCCCATCGATAAAATTGGCATCCTTGCGAAAACCTTAAATGTGGAAATCAACGATTTACTGGGGATAAACGAGGACACGGAGATTCAAAAAGAATTCGTCCAGATAGACGCGCGCACGCTCAAAAAACTAAAAATGATTCTTTCTCTCCCGAAACATCAGCGGCATATCATCTACTCAATGGCGGAATCGTTCTTGAAGCAGAACCAGGGGCAGTAATCCCCCGTCGCCTAATTTTCGGCAGCCGGCTTCGCCCAAATTTGCCTCCGGCAAACTTCGGCTGCCTTATAAATTAGGCGACAGGGATCTATACATTATTTTTTAACCTTACATTTTATGCAAAATGAATTGCCATCCCTATCTCTATAATAATGGCATAGCTGATTATCCTCAGTAAAATAAAAAAAGTCATAGGTGCCGCCACTATCATCTTTAAAAATTAAAACATTTTTATACTGATAAATACTTCCAATTTTATAACTCTCTTTGCCAGTATTATAGTCTTTATCTACTCTTCTATATTTTCCATTGTTAATAAATTCATAATTCATTTGCCAATCGCCGATAGTGCCTTTAATGGGACAGCCAAGATTATAATTTATTTTCATGAATTTAGAATAATCTGCTAAAAAATAATCTACAACCCAACCTTTTATCGAGTCCTTTTCTCCAACTTTCTTGTATTCCGTATCAATATATACCCATTCTCCATTAATAGTATCACTTTGGAATTTTATTTTTGATTTTTTTATTAACTTAACCATCGTAGCTATTTTAAGCTGGTATATAGATTTTGATTTAATACTCGGTTCATTACGTACATTTATCTTATCTCCAAGTACAATTAAGTTAGCATCTCTGCTATTTAAATCTTGTGCTTTAATACAATAAAATGAAACGAAACAAAGAATTATGATGAACATTATCTTTTTTTTCATATTTAAAAATTCTCCGGGTTTTAATCAGGTCTTATCCCAACATGTATATGATGTTTATGTTGTTGTTCTAAAGGTCTAATATTTCTATTGGGCTCTCCATCCATGCTCCAAGGTGTTAACACTTGATTTGTTCGAGGATCTCCTCTCAACCAATTCGTTAAATCTCCTGCTAATTTAGGTTCACTTTTTTGAACATGATCAGGCATATCTTTGAATCTTACCGATTCTATATCTTTCCCTGTTCCTCTACTTGCTGCGGTTATATCAATTCCTCTCCCTGCACTGTGAGGGATTTGATCTCCTTTAACCTTTTCATCTGGCCGATATAGACTCGATAGAGTAAGACTTGTCAACTTGTTACCTTTTATCATATCATGAACAACTTCTAAGGTTTTATCGTTGGTTTCACCAATATCACTCTTGGATATTTGGTTTAACTCAACCCTGACACCACCTATCGTTGTTAAATTTGCCGATTTAGTAACTCCATTTTCTTTCCAAGTTATAGTGCTAAAATTTTTCTCCATCTCTTTTCGAATATCAGCTCCCTTTGCCCCTGTTATATGATTCCCCGTTCCACTTGCTTTATTTTGCAAATTACCATTTAATTTATCTCTTAAAGCATTTCCGGCATCTCGTAATGGTTGAGTGATCTTTTCACCCACATTTCTTATACCCTCACCAACACTTTGAGCTTTACTTAATACATTATCCCTCCAATCATGTCCTGTCGGATCATTGTACCTGATTGGATTCCCCCGGCAATACATATAACGGTTCCAACCCTGGGTGTCCAGTTGACCATCCACCACCGTATCCGGCGTCACGTCGTATACCTAAACGTCATCCGCGCACATGCAACCCGCCGTATAAGGGGGCTTGGCAACATCGATTTTAAAGAGCAACCAACGTCGAAGCGCTCATATTTAATCCCATAGTATAATAAAATAACGTATTGTCAAGCAGTAGTAGAGGCTGTGGGTTTGTGGTCGGGTCTCCCGATCGCGTCAGGATCGACTCCAACGCCAGGGAGCCGTCCACAAATCCACAGCCTTAGTATTCAGGATAAATTCAATGGGTAGGATATAAACGGCTAAGCATGGCGCACAATTGCTGAGGCAGGCGAAGTGCGAGCTCTCGCGAGCATTTCGCTTGCCGTCAATTGTGCGCCGTGCGATGAGGCTGTCCGGTGTTCGCAACTTCAGCGATAAAATCGATTATGCCGCGTGGCTTCGCCACGTTCCCTCGGCCCTCCGGGCTTCGGCGCACATAATCAATTTTATCGTAAGTTGCGGGACCGTTCCGTGTCTAAAGCCTTGTGCTCTGTGGACATGATGGATAACTCGCCGCTTCGCTCCGAGTTACCCACATGCCCACAGAGCCTGCTGCAACTATGACAATTAATTTTAATATAATAATTTTCTCTCACCACTCCTCCTGTTCTCGTGGATGGCATCGCTCGTGCACTTCCTTGAGATCGGTAATCTCTATCTTCAAATACTTTTCCGTGGTTGCAATGCTCCGATGACCGAGCTGCTTCTGCACGTACCGGATATCGGCCTTTCCCTTGAGCAAATGCGTCGCGCAGGAATGGCGGAAGGTATGCGTAGTCACATTCTTCTCGATGTTCGCCTTTTTCGCGTACTCCTTCACGATCCGGCCCAGGGTCACCGGCGTAAGTTTCCGGCCGCCCATGGTTGTAAATACCAGGTCGCTTTCACCAGTATTTATGAGCGGACGGCCCTGTTTCAGATAGCGCTCGATCCAGTACCGGGCCGTCTTCCCAAAAGGGACCACCCGCTCAGTGCCGCATTTTCCCTTCCGGATCAGGACCACGAGCTCGTCATAATCAAGATCTTTTGCCTCAAGGTGGCAGAGCTCGTCCGCCCTCATGCCGGTGGAATATAGGAGCTCCAACATGGCACGGTCGCGCAAGCTTTTCAGGGTATCGCCAGTGCACGATTTAAGGAGCTTTTCCATCTCTTCCGGCGTGAGCACGTCCTTGATGATGGTTCTTCTTTCTCTCGGAAGGGCCAGGTTCGCCGTGGGATTGCGGAATATCTTCTCATCCCGCTGCAGATACAGGAAAAATATCCTGAGTCCGCACAGATACCGCTTCCGGCGCATCCTGCCCATCACCTTGCCCCTGCCGTCCTTTCGCGTGAGAAGGTGCTTCTCGTATGCGGTAATTACCGCTCTGGATACCTCCGTGATCTCCATAATATCAGGATAGGTCTCTTTTAAGAATCCAAAGAAGGCCCGTAAAAACACTTCGTAATCTTTGAGGGTTTTGTCAGCCAGGTGACGCCTCTTGCCATGCTCTAAAAAATCATACATCAACCGAATCATTGCCGTTTCCCCCTTTTCTCATGGTTGCAATCACATCATCCTCAGAAAGGTGCGTGTATATCTCTGTGGCATGCAACCGCTCATGGCCGAGCAGCCGCTGGATCATGGGAAGCGGCGCCCCATGCTTCAGCAGATGGCTTGCGCAGGAATGGCGTAACGCGTGGGCCGCACCGATAGCCGTTATCCCTGCGTCCCTCTTCCGGCGCTTCACCACCTCCCGTATCGTCGACACGCTCATCCGATTCCCCCGAAGGCTTAAGAACAAGGCGTCATACTCGCTTCCCCGAAGAAAGTAATCACGCACGGCCAGATACTTCCTCACGGCCTTGAGCGCTTCGCTTCCGGCAGGGACCATCCTCCCTTTTCCAAATTTGCCCCGCTCGATGAAGACCTCGGCGTTCCGGACATCGACATCATCAACGTTGAGATTCGCCAGCTCAAAGAGACGCATCCCGGTCGAGTAAAAGAGCTCCACGATAGCCCGGTCACGCTTCCCAACCGGAGACAGTGACGTTCCCTCGATCATCAGCTTCACCTCTTCCTCGGAGAACACGCCCCGATGATGCTTTTCATAATCACACTTCAGATCGATTCCCACTGCCGGATTGGAGAGGACTTCACCCTGTTCAATCAGGAATTCAAACAACTGTGAGATATACCCGAGCTTTCTGTTGAATGAAGCAGGATACGGCGATTCGCTCAAGTACCGGATAATATCCTCACACGTCACCGATCCAAAGGGCTTTCCCGCAAACAGGGCGAAGGAATAAAGCTCACGCTCTTTTCTCTGCACCACCTTTCTGGTATGTCCCTTGAGCTTTTCATGAGAGATAAAGGCGTCAATGTGAGATTCGATTAGCTCTTTCATATGTTCCTCCCAAAAAGTTGTCTATATACCTTTCCCGTGAACAAGTGACCAAGTTACCTGTTTTTGAGGCTAATGTCTGGAACGACCAGGAGTTACACTTGGTCACAACTTGGTCATAACTTGGTCACCGGTGACCAAGTTCTTAAGCTTTATCTTAAATACCTGGAAATAAAGGCGGGTTCTATCGTATGATTACAGACGTTCCGGGTCCAATAGGCGCAGATCGTCTTTCCGTGCGCTCCGCTCGTTAAACGCGGCCAGGCGATAAAGAAACTGTGTTCCCTGCTTGTCTCCCCGGACCCTGCGAATATATTCAAGGTTCTCCAATTCGTCAAACAATCTTCTGGCTGTCGTGGGATCCCAGCGGGTGTTTTCCCTTATCTCCCGGCGGGAAAACTTGTACTCGTTCAGGCTGATCCGCTTCTCCTTTACCTGGCGCCGGCAGTGACCCTCGATTGATTGATATGCGTCAAATAATCTCTTGGTAAGATCGCCTCTGGCAAACTGGAACACGTAGTCCGCTATCTCATTCGCTGTTGTCACATCGTTCCGGTTCGCTTCTATGTACGTAAAGATATTCCCGAACCGGTCCTCGGCCTGCTTCTTCTCGCGTGAGTGCTGCCGCAAAAAGGCGATGTTGTAGATAAGCCTCAAATATTGCTCCTGTTTCCTGGTCACAATATGCAAATGGGGATTCACCATGATCTTTTCCGCAAAGGGATTCACCACCATTATGGATGGGTCTAATACCTTCTGCATGTCCCGATGCTTCTTCAAGTATCGGTCCCGCTGTTTCAAGGTCTTTTCCCCGTCCAGGGAATATTTAAAGCTCTGGCTTTTAAGGATACGCTCCATGTGCTTCATGGTCAGGTCGTTGTAGGTCAGGATAAACCTCGACAGTGTTTCTTCGTCAAAGAGATCACGCACGCCGCTTGACAGTATCGGAATATCCACTTTAATTCGTCTCTCAACCGTGCGGAGCTGGCCGGTGCGAGGGTCTTTTTCTACCACTGAGACTGCAAGCTCACCGGAGGAGAGTAGCATACGAATCGGCTCTAACGATTCCTCCATGCCCACCAGCTCCTCGATGTAGAGCACCCGGCCCGCAAGCTCCTCCTCGTTTTTGTAGTACAAGGCTTGCGGAGAAAGCCGTGAATATTTAAGCACTTCATCCAGTGGCATAAAATCCATGATCATGGACAAGCCGAAGCTTTTGCCTGTTCCAGGAGGAGAGATGTCAAGCACGGACAACGGCTTTCCTGTACGCCGTGACGATGCCGCGATATAGAAGAGCTTCTTGTTTACCTCTTCCTCTACAAAGCCGAGGCGCTCCGTGTCCTTGATCAGGATTTCATCCAGGATGTCGCGGCTTGTGAGACGATCTATCGCCTTTGACTCGTCGTCCCTGGTGAGGATATGGACATTCTTCTCCTGCAGCCCGATCTTCTCCTTGAACCGCTCGTCCTGCATCTTGTCCAGGGTCTTGTATATAAACGTGAGGTCGTTGCGGATAATGTCGGAGCTCATTTCAAATTCGGCGGCCGCGATGTTGGCGAATCGCTGGCGTGATTGGCTTCTGGATAAATCTACCTTGTCCGGAAAAGCGAATCCATCGATCTCTAGTGACATCTGCACGATCTTTTCAAATCCGTCCTTGTGGAAGCCCCTGACCAGGTACAGGCGATCATCGGTTGTAAATCTAATCTGGCCGGTTTCCTCGATGACCTTCATGTACTCCTTGACCGGCTCCGGGTCGCTGTTCTTCGCTTGTTTCACTATTTTCGCTTTCTCTGCCTCGATGTATGCGGTCAGCTTATTCGGCGAATTGCTCTCAAGAAACTGCTTCACGGTTTTGTTTTCGGGAAGCGTGATCTCGAATAATTTCACGTCGCTTTCTTTGAGCTTGTTTTTAAGTAACGGCCAGTAGGGCGACTCATTCACGAGCACAATTTCTTCCGTGCCCGATTGAGCGATCATCCCGGCCAGGTCGTCCGGCATCGTTGCAGATTGAATCAAAGGAACCACGTTTTCTTTCACTTGTTGGTAGTAGGCAAAGTAGTCGTTCATGGAGTCCACGATCACGAGCTTTTTATACACCGCAAAGGCTTTAAGGTTCACGATCCCGCCCTGGCGGATGATAGTATCATCCTTGTCATTGAGACTGACAAAATAAAAGTTCGCTATGCGGTTGTCTTTCTTCCGGAGCGGCACGCTCACCATGCCGGCGAGCTTCTCGCTCATGATGCCGAAGGATTTAAGGGAATGATATACTTGCTCGTGAAGATCGTCTTTTAATGGAACACTCACCAGGCCGAGCTCAAGGTCCTTGAATTTGTCCCGCCGGTTGATCTGGCGAAGCTCCTCAAGGAGTCGCACTGACTCTTTGCTCTCCATGAGCGCCGCCTGCCAGTTTACGCACAGCTGTTCGATTGCCTTCTGAGACATGCGCTTCTCCTTCGTTAGTCATATAAAAAGGGTTGACAATCCCGAAGGAGGCGATATTCTCAAGTTACCAAGTTAAGAATGGCTCTCCTTCGGGACTGCCTTTAAAACCCTCAGTTCTGGCCAGGATTGGGGGTTTTTTATTGCGCCCCGAGATTTTTCAAAAACGCGTCAAGACAATTATGATACGCTTTTAATATAACCAACCATACATTAATCGTATCATTTTTGTCAAGACTTTTTAAAGGTGTGATATATGTATTTCATGAAATTAGAAAAAAAGCATCGGCCCATCTTCAGCCAAAACCTGGTTAAGTTCAGGAAAGAAAAGGGATGGTCGCAGCAGGACCTGGCCGACCTCACTGGCCTCTCCCAGCGCATGATCGTCTATTATGAAAACGAGGCGGTCAAACCGCCCATCGATAAAATTGGCATCCTTGCGAAAACCTTAAATGTGGAAATCAACGATTTACTGGGGATAAACGAGGACACGGAGATTCAAAAAGAATTCGTCCAGATAGACGCGCGCACGCTCAAAAAACTAAAAATGATTCTTTCTCTCCCGAAACATCAGCGGCATATCATCTACTCAATGGCGGAATCGTTCTTGAAGCAGAACCAGGGGCAGTAATCCCCCGTCGCCTAATTTTCGGCAGCCGGCTTCGCCCAAATTTGCCTCCGGCAAACTTCGGCTGCCTTATAAATTAGGCGACAGGGATCTATACATTATTTTTTAACCTTACATTTTATGCAAAATGAATTGCCATCCCTATCTCTATAATAATGGCATAGCTGATTATCCTCAGTAAAATAAAAAAAGTCATAGGTGCCGCCACTATCATCTTTAAAAATTAAAACATTTTTATACTGATAAATACTTCCAATTTTATAACTCTCTTTGCCAGTATTATAGTCTTTATCTACTCTTCTATATTTTCCATTGTTAATAAATTCATAATTCATTTGCCAATCGCCGATAGTGCCTTTAATGGGACAGCCAAGATTATAATTTATTTTCATGAATTTAGAATAATCTGCTAAAAAATAATCTACAACCCAACCTTTTATCGAGTCCTTTTCTCCAACTTTCTTGTATTCCGTATCAATATATACCCATTCTCCATTAATAGTATCACTTTGGAATTTTATTTTTGATTTTTTTATTAACTTAACCATCGTAGCTATTTTAAGCTGGTATATAGATTTTGATTTAATACTCGGTTCATTACGTACATTTATCTTATCTCCAAGTACAATTAAGTTAGCATCTCTGCTATTTAAATCTTGTGCTTTAATACAATAAAATGAAACGAAACAAAGAATTATGATGAACATTATCTTTTTTTTCATATTTAAAAATTCTCCGGGTTTTAATCAGGTCTTATCCCAACATGTATATGATGTTTATGTTGTTGTTCTAAAGGTCTAATATTTCTATTGGGCTCTCCATCCATGCTCCAAGGTGTTAACACTTGATTTGTTCGAGGATCTCCTCTCAACCAATTCGTTAAATCTCCTGCTAATTTAGGTTCACTTTTTTGAACATGATCAGGCATATCTTTGAATCTTACCGATTCTATATCTTTCCCTGTTCCTCTACTTGCTGCGGTTATATCAATTCCTCTCCCTGCACTGTGAGGGATTTGATCTCCTTTAACCTTTTCATCTGGCCGATATAGACTCGATAGAGTAAGACTTGTCAACTTGTTACCTTTTATCATATCATGAACAACTTCTAAGGTTTTATCGTTGGTTTCACCAATATCACTCTTGGATATTTGGTTTAACTCAACCCTGACACCACCTATCGTTGTTAAATTTGCCGATTTAGTAACTCCATTTTCTTTCCAAGTTATAGTGCTAAAATTTTTCTCCATCTCTTTTCGAATATCAGCTCCCTTTGCCCCTGTTATATGATTCCCCGTTCCACTTGCTTTATTTTGCAAATTACCATTTAATTTATCTCTTAAAGCATTTCCGGCATCTCGTAATGGTTGAGTGATCTTTTCACCCACATTTCTTATACCCTCACCAACACTTTGAGCTTTACTTAATACATTATCCCTCCAATCATGTCCTGTCGGATCATTGTACCTGATTGGATTCCCCCGGCAATACATATAACGGTTCCAACCCTGGGTGTCCAGTTGACCATCCACCACCGTATCCGGCGTCACAAACCTCGCAATCTCCGGATCATAATGCCGGGCGTTGTAGAAATACAAGTCAACTTTTTCGACTATTTCTTCCATTAATACGGCCT
>ERZ795044.2364-NODE-2364-length-16403-cov-9.622767_pt1 | contig 16403 bp, 20 predicted proteins | sample MGYA00375128_ERZ795044 | MGnify/ENA primary metagenome ERZ795044 (study PRJEB30173, sample SAMN05720213) | anaerobic digester metagenome | isolation source: active sludge of municipal wastewater-treating anaerobic digesters | place: USA | collected 2014-12-22 ... | reverse complement strand
TATATTTGTATATAATTAATAACAACAATGACAAAGGCAAATTTTAAGTTTACAGGAAAGAGAATCTCAATTTACGGTTCTGTTACATTAAAAAATGATGGAAAAGTTAGTATATCATTAATTGATGCTAAATATGGTACAAGTTTTTCAGAACGTTATCAGGCTAAAAAATTAGCTCAAGAAATTGTAGATTCTAATTTTATTCATAATGCTATTTTAAGCATAGAGAAAGACGATGACAATTTAATAGGAATCTTAAAATTGCACACTGAAGATTTAAAAAATGATTACATAAAAAAATGTGAAGAATATGCAATTAAAGAATTTAAAGAAACAGAAATATTTCTTTCAAAAATACCTACAGAACAAAAAGAATTTTTAGATAAATTTGGTATTAAATATGAAGTCAAAGGCATTTTGAAATATATCTCAATTTTACATACCGAAGGAAATGCAGACTTATATAGAAAAACAAAAGAAAAAATAAATAAATGTAAATCTTTTATTTCTTTAGGTTTAAATAAAAATATATCAGATGCAAAAAAATATGCTAACTTACACTATGAGAATAGTATTTCAAAATTAGCAAACAGAGTTGAATCAAAAAAACTAAATATATCCAAACTTGAAATAATTAAATCAAGAATTGGTTTAAATTTAGAAATGACATTAACCGATGGTTTAATTAATGTTAGAGCTTGGACAATTGTTGCAGAAGGAGAAATTCAAAGACCTCATTATAGATATTTAGTAAAATAATAAAATATGAAAAACATACACATAATACCAACAGATAAACTAAGTAGGTTACATTTAGGAAATTCAGGTTTAGTTTTATGTGACTTGAATTTCAATAAAAATACTATAAATAGTCGAAACATATTTATTACTTCTGATGAAGAAATTAAAGATGGAGATTGGTGCTATGATGATAAATACAAACAACCTTTTAAGTATTTTGGTGAAGGCGCCTTATTGTTAATAACCCGAAAAATCATCCTAACAACAGATGAAGATTTAATCAAAGATGGTGTACAGAGGATTGATGATGAGTTCTTAGAATGGTTTGTTAAAAACCCTAATTGCGAAGAGGTTGAGGTTGAAAATGGAGGTCCTGGGTTTCCAGGAGGTATTTACTTTATAAATTATTTACCTGAACATTTTGAAAAAATAATCATTCCAAAAGAAGAGCATAAACAAATTAAATGTTATGATAAATATAACCAACTATTATCAGAAGGTGATTATGTTGATGTTCAAAAAGATGGTGTGCAAATAATCTATAAAAAAGAAGATAATCAACTATATTTTAAACCTTATGGTGAAGAAGATAGGGTAAGTGCTTATTTTTCTAATGATTTAGCTAAGTGTGATGAAGTTGGTAATTGGATTAATAATGATAGATATGAAGATATCGTTGAAGAACCTAAACAAGAGACACTTGAAGAAGCTGCTGAAAGATTAGCTGATATACCCAAACATCTAAAAGGGCAAAAATATAAATGGTCTCCACAAGATAGATTAATCTATAATATGTTTATTGAAGGTGCTAAATGGCAAAAAAATGATTGTGTTAAATTTATAAATAAATTAGAAGATGAATCATTTGATGGATGGTCAGAAGAAGCAATATCTGGGTACTTAACTGCTTGTATGACAATTAAACAAAAATATATTAATACGTTAAATGGCAATTAAGAAATATATTGTATATTTGTATTCTAATAAATATAAATTATGAAAGAAAATTGGAAAGACATACTTGGATATGAAGGTTTGTATCAAGTAAATGAGAGTGGTAATGTAAAAAGTCTATCAAGAACAATTACAAAAGGTAATATTACTTATGTAACTAAAGATAAGATTCTGTAGGTTATCTTTATGTAAATTTATCAGACTATAAAAAGCAAAAAACATTTAGAGTACATCAGTTAGTTGCTGTAGCTTTTTTAAATCACACTCCTGATAAGCATAAAGGATTAGTTATAGACCACGTTGATGGAAATAAACTAAATAATATGACTACTAATCTTCAATTGATTACAAACAAGAAAAACACAAGTAAAGATAGAAAAAATAAAACTTCTAAATATACAGGTGTATCTTGGCATAAACAAAGTAATAAATGGTTAGCTCAATTTAGAGAGAATGGTAGTGTCAAATACTTAGGTACTTTTGAAACTGAAGAAGAAGCAAGAGATGCTTATAATGCTTCACAAGAAAGAACGTATAGTGAAGAAGAAGTTAGAAATATAATTTTTAAATTTACTAATGATTTTGATATGAAGAAAAATATTGAAATAACAAGCGAAGAACAAAATAAATGGTTAACACAATTTAAAAAGAAATAATATGACAGCAGAAGAATTTAATAAAAAATATAAGAAATACCTTGCTAAAGGTCATTATGGCTTAGATATAGATGAGCCAGATTTCACAAAATGGTTAGATGAGAAATTTCAAGAATATATAAAAGTTCCTGGGTTTTATTATACTCAAATAAAAGAAAAATTTGGTTATGGAAGATTTTATTGTGAAGAAATTAATTATGATGAGGTTAGAAAGGTAGAAAAGAAAATAACTGAATTGTTTAAAAGATAATTTAATGAGAAATATAAAAATTAATGAAAAATATTTTACCGTTTATAAAGGTGAAGAAGACAATTTAATTGTTTATATAGGAACCACGATTCAAAAACCTTCTGATAGATTTAGATGGCATAAAGTAAATGGCAAAGATTTTAAATTTACTGTTCTTTATCAATATACAAATGCTGATGAAATGTTAGATAAAGAATTTGAATTAATTACTTTACATAAACCAAAGTATAATAAGATAACCGATAGAAAACAAAACCTAAATGTTAAATTAAATTTAGAAGATTTGAAACTACGAAAAGGAAATTTAGAATGGTGCCAACGATGCTTAAAGAGAAGGGCAAAGGCAAACAATAAATGTCATTATTGTAGATATTATTAATCTTTGAAACTATCTCTTAGCCATTTTTCAAATTCAAAACTTATAATAAGAATTCTTGAATTGCTAACATAATAAGCATACTTATAATCTAAATTATACAATTTGTATAATTCTTTTATTTCTGATTCTTTTATTTTGTAATCTCCATCTATTTTTACTTCAATAATTTTAAGAACCCCATTATTTAAATTACACATATCTTTCTTATCTTTTTGAATAAGAAATGTTTTTATTAATTTTTTCTTTTTTAATGATTCCATGAAAACATTTGTTTGATGCACAATTGTTTTGTAATCAATTTTTTCTTTAAATGTCTCTATGGTTTTAATAGAAAATTCTAGTTGTGATATAAACTTATCATAAGAACTAATATTATCGAATAGGTTTGCCATTTTTATACTTTTGTTTTTCTTTATAAATTTTTACTCTTTCTTTTATTACATCTTTAGAACAAAACTCATGTTTCATACAATGGGTTAATATTGCCCTACCTGTTAAGTTTAATGTAAACAAAAATTTTATCTTCTCATCTAATTCCTCTATCTCAAAATCTCTATTCATTATTCTCAAAAATTAATTTACCTACCTCATAACCTTTTGCAGATAAAGCCAAAACAACATCTCCATCTTTAGTTTGTGTAAAATTTAACAAACCTTTTTCTATTAATCCTTGTATAGAGATATTTGTTAATTCTTCATCTGATTCTTTAAAAATAGATTCTAATTCATCATTTGTAAATAATATAGATTTTCTTTTGCCGCATAGGTAGTCAACTTCTGATTTATCTAAAAAAATAGAAACTTTTTCTTTTAATATTTCTATAAATTCTTTTGATTCTTCTATTGTGTCAAAATATTCTATAACCTTATTTTTGTCTATCATAAAACAAATTTATAAATTTATTTTATATTAACCAAATAAGTTATTTTAGAATCATTTTTCCAAATAAAAGATTCTGGGAAATTAAAATTAAAAGGATCTTTATTAAAATCTAAATTATGGAATTCTCCTGTTTGTATATCTTTGTTTAATAAATTATCTTTAGCGCATTGATTTGTTATTAAAAGATATTTGAAATTTTTATCTTTTAATATTTTATCTAAGAAATCTTTTATCTGTTTATTATTCCAATGTATAAAAACATCTTTAATAATTAATAAATCTGCCTTATAATTAAAATCCATTGTAGAATCATTATATTGAAAAGAAATGTTTTCTTGTTTATATAACTCATTATTCTTTTCAATTAATTTCTGTACACAATCTAATCCTAGATAATTTATATTTGACCAATTAATTAATTTACTAAATTGCCAATCTCCACAACCTAAATCTACGACACTATTAATATTTAATTCTTTAATTTTATTTTGTAAGAATACTCTATATTTTTGTGTTATTTCTGGAGATGAACCACCGCCTGAGCCTTGTCCTTTACCCCAAATTTCATTTCTATATATATCATCAAATATTATAGAGTGATTTTGTTCTTTATTTACTTTGTTATAAAAATCTAAATAATCTTTCTTTAACCTATCAGAAACTTTATTAATAACATTTTGTTCTCTCTTTGCTTCACCCCAAAGATGTGTCATCTTAAAATCTCTTAGAGCACTCTTATAAAAATCATCTTTAAGCAACGTACCTATAAATAATGATTTATCTAAACTTATTAAACAAGAAATAAAATACTGCTCAAATAAATGATTCATAGAATGTTTATCTTTTGTTTGCTCCCAAGATTCTTTATTAAGAGGGTTGAAAATAAAATCTTCAACAAGTGTATGCCACTTCTTAATTACATCTAAATTCTTACCTGCGACAATTCCGCAATTATATGCAAAACTTGGTTTAGAATCAATTATGTCTTTATCTATAATAGGAAATCTAGATGCTTTATCTAATAAATTAATATAACCTCTATGTGTAGTTAGATGCTCTTTATTTTGAAAAAATAAATCATATTGATTATAATAATCAGGTATCTTATCCCATAAGATGACATCATTATCTATATGTATAAAAGGCTCTGTTTGTAAATTGTAAACATAAATTTTTATATAAGCCCAAAGATTTGGATGTAAGACATTATCAAATTTATCTAATACTTGAAATACATTATCAAAAGGTATCTCATAATAATCTACTAATTCTTTACCAAATTTATTGGTGTAAAAATTAACCTCCTTAAATTGTTTCTTCGATTCTAAAACTGATAAAGTAAGAACGGTGGCTAAATCTTTTTTAGATTTAAAACCACCGTTTACTTTTTTACCATAATCCTCATATAGAGAATATATTGCTATCATAAATTATTTATTAAATTCTGTTAATTGTTTTCTTATATCTTTATACAAAATTATTTCAAAAAAATCAGAAATATTGAATTCAAAAGTCATATCATCAAATTGTTCTGTGCTCTTAAAAACAATTTTATCTTTCTTAAATCCATTTAGCTTAAAATTTGGAAGCCAATTATTCATTCCTGGCTCATAAATACAATAAAAATTTTTTTTATTTATCTCATCAAATCTAGTAATTATTTCACCAATAGGCTTATTTAATTGATTATCTTCTTTTAAGATAATCTTCTTACCAGTCTTATTTTCTATTAATTTTATCGCTTCGCTTATTTTCATTTATTAAATATTATCTACTCCTAAACCTGAACCATAATTTCCTGAAACAGTTACAACATCTTGGTTAAATAAGAATTGTTCACCATTATCTTTGAATAATCTATTTCCAGAACCTTCAACTTTTATCTCCATAACTTTTGGATTACCTATTCCAAATTGATTTTCTGCTGTTAAGGTTACTGTAAAAGTACCATCCTCAGGAAATGTATATGTTAAATCTTTATCTGTAGATGTATCACCATTGCTTATTACCCAAGTATAGCTGGTTGGCTCATACCAAGAACTGTTTACAAATTTAAAACTTACTCCATTATTAGATTGTGCTGAAAAATCAGCCATTGCTGGCGAATTATTTATATTTTTTTCTCTTCCGTACATTATATTTATTTTCTTTTAAATAGTTTAAAAAATATTATTTTATTTAAGGTATTAAAGTATTTACGTCTGCTGTTCCATCAAAATAACGTATGTAAGTGTTGCCATTTGATGCTTTTAAAATCTCTTTTTTGTAATCAGTATTGAACAAAAATGGGTAGGTTACATTGGTTATTGTTTTATTTATTAAAACACCTTCTATTGTAGTATTTTGTAAACTTCCTGTATATGTAAATTTGTTGTTGGCAATACTGCTACTAAATTTGTTCCTAAAAACTTCGTCATTAAATAGGTTGTTGGCAACAATAATATCAAATGTGTTCATAGTAACATAATTACTAAATGTGTTTTTGTAAATAGCACCCCTAAATGTGTTGTGGTAAACATCTCCCTTAAATGTATTGGAGTAAACATCTCCCTTAAATGTATTGGAGTAAACAACACTACTAAATGTGTTGTTGTAAAATACCGCAGATGAAGTATTTGACCATATTTGACCGCCCTTAAAAATGTTATTAGGATATTCTTGTCCAACTGATACGCCTATTGAATAAAAATCTCCTAACCAATTCTCTTTAACATTTCCGCCCGTAAAATTTTGTACAAAAGTTAAAAATTCTCCACTTGCTCTACCACTATCTCTTATTTGAATAAAATTTCCTACACCATCATCATATCTTATAAACTTTATCTCTCTATGGTCATAATCTGTACGATTATTATTTTCGTCTACTCTTTCACTAATTCGTCCTTTAGCTGCTGCTCCCTGGGGAGTAACATTATAAGTCCAATCATACTTTATTTGGTCGTTTGGATATGTTGCACTATATGCTTGACTTGCTATCTGATTAGGTGCTAATGCCAAAACCCAAATTTGCTCTATACTGCCTGTTTTAGTTACCAATGTAGGTTTTAACGAACCGCCTGCATCAAAGTCCATTTGGTCGTAAACTGTTTGGAAATCCATTATAATATAGGTTTTTCCAATTTGCAAATTATTATTTGTAATTGTGTTGTAAAATTGTGTATATGTTACAGAAACAGTATCTACAGCACTATTTAATACTAAAGTATCTATAGAACCTTGGAGTATTATAGTATCTATAGTGCTAGAGCCACTTATAGAACTCTTATCTACCCAGACACTATAACCACTTGCATCTTTGCCCATTAATTGGTCTGCTGTATTATCTATTGATAGATTATCTATAACCAATCTACCATTTTGGGGTAATATCTGGATATCTGTCGTTGTTGAGCTGTTACCTATTATATTTACTGCTAGGCTATTATCAGAAGAACCACTTATTCTCACACCTTCGGCATTACCCCCACTTGAGAAGGAGTTACCTTCAATATTTATAGCTGGAGCTGAACTTTGGTCAGTATTATTATTTATTATATTAAAAGCCCCATTACCTTGCATGGTTAGGTCTACTAAAGAATTAATGTATAAACTATTATCAGCTCCATAAATATTTCTATCAGTGCTTAAAGTGCCATCACTATTATATATATTTATTCCAGTACCCCCCGTAGCATCTGCCCAATCACATTCACCTGTGTACTCATCTATAAGAGTTAATACTTGCCCAGGTGTTGATGTTGGAGTGTTCTGATTTGATTTTGTTCTAAGCTCAAATGAGTTAGGTTCTATTCTTAAACTGCTATAAATATTATCCGAGTTTTTAACTTCTAATAATATTGTGGTATCTATAGTTTGTATTGTCTCATACTCTATACCCCCCGATAAACCACTTTCAAGATTATAATGAACATTTCCTCTTTCGGGAATTATCGAAAAAGTACTTACTGTGTTAGGTATATTAGTGTAGTTATAAAAAACCTGTTGCGCTCCTTCTGTGTGTGAAAGTGTGTAGCCTGTGGTATTATCTGTTATTTGATTTGAGGTGCTATTTGATTGTATAGTTGTTACATTAGAACCATTTCCATTTGCCGAGCTTAAAATTATATTATCCTGTGCTTGAATAGTTTTGCTTACCATTATATTTTCTATCGAGTTATTTGCTGAAATAGTAGAATTATTTAAGTTAGTTATCTCTAAATCGTTTCCATTACCATTATGTGTTCTATTACCTGTAAAAGTCAAATCAGTATTAGCAAAGTTTTCTGGAGCTGGCAAATCATCTAATGTTACGAAAGGTGGCAATGTATCTAATAGAACAGTACCTCTGCTATTTGTGGTTAAAAATAAATATTTATCTTCACAACCTACTGTTTGTAAGATAACTTCCATTCCATCTAAGTCAACATCTGCGCTGTTCTCAAAAAAGAATGTTGCAATAATAGAAGTTAAAGAAGTCCTATCTGTGGTATCTACAAAATAATATTCAAAAGGTGCATTAGAAATTCCTGGAAATGCAAAATATTGTCCTGAGTTTGTTGTATTAATTCCATCTATTTTTAAACCTGAACCATAACCTATACTACCATTATTAGATACTCCTACGGTTCTCACTATAATATTACTTATATAGCCCTCTGGACACATTAAATAATCTATAGGATAATTTAAAGATACCTCCCAAGTATCTGAGCCTAAAATATCACAATTAAGAGAACTATAATTTTGAGTGCTTCCATTAATAGTACTAATATTAGAAAAAGTAGTTAATGCAGATGCATCACAACTTTCAGTTGCTGTAACTTCACTATGAATATCATTATAACTATTGATTGTAGGATTAAATATTTGGTATTCTGGCACATTAATATTTAAGTTTTTATAATCATCTAAAAATAAACCTCTGCCTACTTTTAAATTCTTCTTTGCGAAAACAGTATCAGCATTCATAGGTAATGTGTTCTGACCTACTGCTAAACTTGAAAGCAATAAGAAAAAAATTATATTTATATTTTTTTCTCTTCCGTACATTATATTTATTTTCTTTTAAATAGTTTAAATTTTTTAATTATTAAAATTGAATCCATGTAGTACCATTCCAATATTCTTTTTGAGATAGAGTGGTATTAAAACCTGTACTACCAGCACCTATACCCGTTGGTCTAGTACCTGTTGACCAAGTACCTGAAAGTATAATCCAATTAGTACCATCATATACTTCTAAACCTAATATTGTAGAATTAAATCTTTGAGTACCTTGTAAAAGTAAAGTTGGCCTTTTAGCTGTGTTTCCAACAGGCATTACTAATCCAGCTACTGTGTAAATTTGTACTAATTTATTTCCATCTACGGGTTCTATAACAATATTGGGCATAGTACTTGATATACTTTGACCTTTGATATGAATAGCGGGTTTATAAATATCGGTTGCGGTTCTTCCATCTATAAAAACACCTACTGCTGCATTACTTGCCCCTTTTATTGTTGTCCCATAAGAGTAATTCTGTGAACCTCCCGAATATCCATCTATTGAAATACCTGCATTGTGGGTGGAAGAGCCTTGTAAATTAATAGCAGTGGATACACTGCTATTTGTAATAGCAGTAAAACTACTACCCAAACCACTTCCAAAAAATTCTATAGGTTTATCTTCTAAATAAATTACTCTAGGACTTGTTAAAGTTCCGCCGCTATTATAGATATTACTTCCTGCAATAGAACTCTTATCAACCCATACACTATATCCATTAGCATCTTTACCCATAACTTGAGTAGAAGTGTTATCTGTGTTTAGGTTTTTAATTGCTAACTTGCCCGTATTAGGAATTATTTCAATGTCTTCGCCTGAACCACCATTGTTTCCTACTACTGATGTAGCTGCATCGCTTATGCTTGAATTAAACCCTTGTATAATCATAGCCTCATTACCGCTTAAATTACCGTAACCACTTAAATATATACTGTTATCATTTAAACCCCCGGATAGTGAAATATTTTGGGTTAAGTAAGAACCTCCATTATTTATATCCGATATAGCTAAAGTGCTATCATTTATTTTTTGTAAACCATTACCTGCTGTTAATGAATAATTGTTATTTCCTCCGCTACCTGCATCTGCCCAATCACATTCTCCTGTGTTTTGGTCTATTAAGGTTAATACTTGACCTGTTGTTGCTGTAGATGGGTTTGAATTTGTTTTTATCTTAACAGTTGTTGGAGTTAAAATAATACCTGTAGTATTAATTGCTGCATCTTGCATAGTTACTTCAAAATTGTTTGAACCTAAATTAGTAGTACCTACATTTCCTTGATCATCGCTTACCTGAAAGTTACTTTGTTCTCTTGAGAACAAACTTTGATTTACTTTAGTATTAGCTAAATCTCTTACTGTAAAATTAATTTGTGATGGATTTTGATTTTTTCTGGAAGTATTTACGTTATCGTACATATTAATATCATCTTGTGTGGGATAAGTTAGTCTATTGTAGTTTCCATTATTATTAATATCATCAATAATTTCTTGAGTAAAACCTGGATTTCTTGAATAATTATTAGTGTTTCCAGAATTATTAGTAACATTTTGTTCTATTCTAATTGTATTACCAAAGGTTAAATTATAACCATTACCATCTAAATATCTATCATCTGTTAATACACCATCGCTGTTATAAATATTAGTACTTGATACTGTTGGTATTTCATCTGCTGTTATAAAATCAGGTAAGGTATCTAGTTTTACTAACCCATTTGCATCTGTGCTTAATACAATATATTTATTTTCACAACCCCCTATTTTCAAAATAACTTCCATACCATCTAAACCTAAATCTGCCTCTCCGGCCCAAAGAAAAGTAGCAATTATAGAACTTAATGATGTTCTATTTGTAGTATCTATAAAATAGTAATCAAAAGGAGCATTATCATTATCATCTGAATATATGGGTTCGCCATCATACTCTGCACCTATTCCATCTACTTTTAAGCATGTCCCATAGCCGCCGCCACCATTACTTACACCTACTGTCCTCACTTTTATCTCATCAACATAGGCTCCGGGGCAACTAGTATAATTTACAGGAAAATTCAAAGATAATTCCCAAACATCTGCACCTAAACCGCAAGTAGTGGGGCTAAAATTATACATACTACCATTAATAGTGTTTATAGTGGGTAAAGTAGTAAACCCAGAGGCATCGCAAGCCTGAACAGCTACTATTTCATTAAAAATATTATTATAGCTTAAGGTTGTGGCTATTTTAGTTTGGTACTCTGGAACCTCAATAGTTTGATTTTTATAATCATCCAATATTAATTTCTTATGCAAGAGGACACTATCCGTAGTATTCTTAGGTTGTAGTTTATTATTTACTCTTTCCCATTTTGATGAATCAACATTTGAAGATGCTGCTGAATTATTTACCAAAATAACTCTTCCTGTTAAACTATCTACAGATAAAACCTTTCCAGATTTTCTATAAGAAGTATCCATTAAAAATAAACTTCTGCCTACTTTTAAATTCTTCTTTGCAAAGACAGTATCAACATTCATAGGTAATGTGTTCTGACCTACTGCTAAACTTGAAAGCAATAAGAAGAAAATTATATTTATTATTTTTTTCATTTATTTATTAAAAATTATTGTTTGTTTAAAAAAAGATTTTTGATTAGCTGATTTACCCGGTTGTAAAGAAAGCCATCCTCCACAACCATATAAAAATTTATAAAAGATATTATCTGTTCCTTGCTCCAAAACTTGTGGTTTTTCATTTAATATTTTATTTACATTTTCTAGCATTCCATTATTTCCTGGAACAAAGGTCATATTAAAATAATCATCAAATACTAAAGGTGTAGGGTCTAGTGAAAATAATTTTTCTACATTTTGTGATGATATTTGTGCTATACCTCTTGTAATAGACTCTAAAACTCCTAAAACTGGTTTTTGTACTAAATTTAATTTTAGAGGGTCTGCACTCACTTCTCTTTGTGTTAAGATAACCTTACCGTCTGTGTCTAACATTACTAACTTTCCTATATTAGCATTTGTTAAAATTGTTGGTGCCGAAATTTTAGTATTTGATTCACTAATTTCTCCTGTTTCACTAATAATTGTTTTACCTATAGAAAAGGGAGTTAATAAACCTTCTTCATCATCTATATAATACCACCCATCATTTTTTACATAAATTAATACTTTTTGTGGTTGAATTGGATTTTTTTTGAAATAATCCAAAGCATTTTGAATTTCATTAAATTCGTGTGTTAAAACATAATATTTCTTCATTGTCTTTTTAAATAGTTTATTTTACATGATGAATATATAAAAACAGTAAAATAAACTTAAATTTAAAGTTTACTAAATTATAAATCGCTTATTTACAATGAGTTATAAACTTGTGAATACCTGTTTTATTTTGTATATTTGTGTATTATTAAAATTAAAAATAAACAAAAATGAAAGTAGAATTTAAAAATTTTGTGAGATTTGCTATTGACGAAGCAAACTTATTAAGAGCAAACGGAAAAAAAGTTAATTTAGAATTACCTCTTATTGGTAATCAATTCCAAGGAGAAATGAAATATTTTACAGAAATTGTTAAAGACGAACAAAGATTTGTTTTTTCTTCAATTGATTTTGTTTTAAACTCAAAACCTGATTTAAGAGATAAGATTGCTAATTTTATAAATGGCGATGAAGAAATTAATGTATTAGAACAATTATTGATTGATAAAGAACAATTATTAACACTTGATTTAGATGTTGTTAAAGAAGCATCAGTTAAGATGATTGATATTAATGGTTCTGTTACAACTTTAGAAATAAAACAAATTGTGAGAGATTTAGGTTATAGGGCAGACCAGAGAAATGTTTCAGAATTTATGAATGAACTTTATAGAGAAGGATTCTTAAAATTTGATACTGTTATTAATAATGGAGAGCCGCACCGTTTGTATATTCCAGGAGATAATTACTATATTTTTGATTTAAACTCTGTAATTGATTTAGAAAAAGATACAGAAGTTGAAGTTAAAGAGATTGCTTCTGGAGATACAACTTTAGATTCTATTATTAAAGATAAAAGCGTTTTGAATACTGTTATTGATTCTAAAGAAGAAAGGAACAAAGAAATAATTAAGAAATTTGCAACCGGTGAATATAAAGTAATTGAGTTGGCAGTTATTTATGGAATCTCAGACCGTACAGTTAGAAAAATTGTTTACGGAAAATAAAAAGAAAATTTATTTAGATTAAAAAAAAGCAAGTATAATTTTATACTTGCTTTTTTTATTTAGATAAGTTCTTTAAATTAATTATTCGAATAATCTTGCGTGCCTGTTTGGGCTATCTTTTATATCCAATTCATTATGCCTTATATATTTTAACATATCAGTTGTATGATTAACTATTTTCTTTGGTAAATTTGCAATTTCCCTTTCAAAATTTCTTTCAAATGTAACCATATCGGAAATAATTCCATTATATTTTTTAACTTTTCTCATTATTTAAACAATATTTATTTAAAACCAACAGTTTGAATTTTCTTTTTTTCTTTTAAGAAATTTGTTTCTTTTAAATTATAGATTTCGGCAACTGTCATTTCTTTTTCTTTATAAGATATATTTTCATTTGGATATATCTTATTAATAAGTTTTTTAGTTTTTTCTATACTTAATTTCTCGAAATTATAAATTGCTTGCAATCTACCTTTTCTTAAAATAGCCTCATCTATATTTGATAGGTCAGTATTGAAAGTACAAACTATTTGAATCTTTAATTCATCACTTAATAATCCATCGGCAATATTGAGAATAGCTGAGACAGGAGAATTAATTTTATCTCTACTTTCAATTAACAATTCAGCATCCTCAATAACCAATAAACAACCTGAGTTGCTTAATAAAAATTCCGTGAACTCTGGTTGATGTAAATTGCTAGCTACTTGCGGTGATAAAAATATAACTTTTTTCTTTGTTTTTGAAGCTAGATATTTTACATAGGTTGTCTTGCCGCCTCCTGGAACTCCATGAAATAAAAATATCCCTTTAGAATCTTTTTCATTTATTTTCTTGAGTATTCTATTATTTACTTCTTTGAAATCATCATTGTAATTATAATCTAAATCTATATCTTGTTTATTTAATTTAAAGCTTATAGTTTTTAATCCTTGATTTGTTTGTAATAATAGCCAGATTTTATTTTCTTTCTTTGTTTTGTAAATATATCTCTTTAACTTAGATTTTATAGACTCAACTAATGTTAAATCTCCTTTGGTGTAAACCTCAAGATAATCTGTTATCACAATTAGCTCTCCTGTTTTTAACCAATAGAAAACCATTTCTTGTGTCCACTTCTTACCATCATAAATTGAACGGAGTTCTTTTTTTATAACAATATCATTCTTATATTCTTTTTCAAAATGTTTTGAGAAATTATCAGAGTCAGAAAGATGTATTTTATAAACATTTGGTATCTCGCCATATTTATCTAAGAAAACATTTAGAGGTCTTATAAAATAATCATCTACTAATCCACCAGAATTAGATTTTGTATTTAACAATTGTTTTCTTAACTCTTCAGACAAGAATTCTAAATCTGCTTCTTCTATTATCATTTATTTTTAATTAGTTAAAAAATTGTTTTAATACTTTATTATTTATTTTTTTTGAATCTAACATTTTTTTAAATTCTAATTTAAAATATTCTTCCCATTCTGAGACTGAATACTTTAAATTTATTAAGTTACCTTCTTTCTTTAAAGAGGATATTTCAGCTTCTTCTTTTGTTAATTCTATAATTTCATTAGATTGAATCTTATGCAACTTCGGGTTGCCGAAAAAAGAATTAAAAGCATTATCCATAAAATTAGTTTCTTCTATTATTTTATCTAGATAATTTTCTAACTCTTTGGTCACATAATAATTATCATGTATATACAATATCTCTTCTAAGATATCCTCTTCGCTTATTAATTCTAAACTAAAAGGATTAGGCTCTCTTAACTTAAATGAATTATATAGATTATTAAAATTTGATAACCAACTATGTAATTGATTTAAGTTTTCTCTTGCTATACAAACATCTAAGAATATACTTTTTAAGATATTATGCTCCCTTATATCGTTACTCTTATTAACTGTTATCCCATCATATAATATAGTGTATTTAAGTAATAATTTTCCCCTTAACTCTTTTATTGTTTTGAATTTCATTTTATTATTCCGGTTGATAAATTAGTTTTATTTGTGAGTTTTGGATGCGGATTATAATTTGATAATTGTATATCTTCTTCAATTAAACATCTTAAAAAATCATCTGATTTTAAACCTTCTAAGAATCCACTTATTGATAAGTTTCCTATACCACATTCCCCTGATTCTGTTTGCCAAAATTCTGTATTTATATTTAACTTGGGTAATTTTCTTGGCTCTCTCTCTAACTGTTCTTTTACTGCCCCTAGATGATTTTCGTAAATATGAACATCTCCAAATGTATGTATAAATTCTCCAGGTATCATATTACATACTTTAGATATTATTTCAGTTAACAGAGCATAAGAAGCTATATTGTAAGGAACTCCCAATACTGAATCTGCACTTCGCTGATACATTTGACAGTCAAGATAGTATTTAGGACAAGATTCACTTTCAGCTAGTTCTGTAATATAAAGATTCTCAAATAAATCTGGATTGATATTTTTCTTTGCCCATTCAATTCTTTGTTCAAAAGATAATTTTCTACAATTAAATTGAACAAAAGCATGGCATGCATTAAGTGCCATGTCATTTAATGTGGCAGGGTTCCAAGCTGTGATAATATGTCTTCTCCCCATAGGGTTATTTTTTAAACCAACAAGAAGTTCTTTGAATTGGTCAATATTATCTTGTTTTTTATAAATGTCTTTTGTTATAATAGAACCTAAACCTTCTTCTCCTGAATCTTGAATAGAGTGAGAGAAAACCTCTTTATCAACTTGCCAATCCCTCCAGAGTTTACCATACTGCATTCCACAATCTCCTAAAGTATATTTATTATATGAGGGTAAATTATCGAAGTTTCTTACTTTAATGATAGTTATAAATTCTTGAAAAGTGAGTAAATCTAAATTTCCTTCATTATTGATAGTGTCTCCTAAAAGCTCTATTGGCAGTTTGCCTTTATTTATTTTTCTATAATAATTATAAGCATCTTCATTCCAGATATTACAACCATTATCTACAAGATATTTTATGTTCGTATCTCCTCGAAGAAACCATAAGAGTTCTACAACTATATTCTTGAAAGAAACTTTCTTTGTCGTCAAGAGTGGAAAACCTTCTTGTAGATTAAATCTCATTTGGTAACCAAATAATGAATATGTTCCAGGCATATTCTCTCTTGCAGGTTCTTTATAGAGCCCTCTCTCTTTAATTTCTCTTAATAAATCTAAATATTGTTTCATAATTTTTAATTTAATGTGTGATTTTCCCAACAACCTTTAGGGTAAGAAGTATTTACATAAAAAGATAATTTGACAAAACCGTTATTTATTTCTGGTTTTGTAA
>ERZ795044.2362-NODE-2362-length-16415-cov-5.988020_pt1 | contig 16415 bp, 11 predicted proteins | sample MGYA00375128_ERZ795044 | MGnify/ENA primary metagenome ERZ795044 (study PRJEB30173, sample SAMN05720213) | anaerobic digester metagenome | isolation source: active sludge of municipal wastewater-treating anaerobic digesters | place: USA | collected 2014-12-22 ... | reverse complement strand
GGGGGCGGCGCTCGATCGGTCGTCGGAGGCGTTGCGGAAGGCGTTGGCGTCCGTGGGCCATGCGGCGACCGATCGAGCGCCGCCCCCTCCTCCGGCGACAACTCCGGCGTCACTACCAGCGTCGCACCATCGCCTCCCACCACCGTGGGGAGCGAGAGCGCAATCCCTCGGTAGGGTCCTTCCTCCTGCACCTTGCTGATGGCGAGCACCTGCCGCTCGCCGCGCAGGATGCCGCGCAGTAACCGAGCCGTCACGAGGCCGATGGCGTGGTTGGTCGCCCCCTTGCGATTCACGATCTCGTAGCCGGCGCGTCGCACCTGTTCGGCGAGGATTGCCTCGCGCGAGCCGTCCCATCCCGGCCAGGTGCGGAGCGCCGTGGCCCCGACGCGCGCGGTGGACCAGAGCACGACTTCCGAGTCGCCGTGCTCGCCCACCACATACGCGTGGATCGACTGCGCCTCGAGTCCCAACTCTACGCTCATCACCTGCCGAAGGCGCGCCGTGTCGAGCATCGTCCCGGTCCCGATCACCCGCGTGGGGGGCATATGCGCCGCGTCGGCAAAGACCGCCGTGAGGACGTCGACGGGGTTGGTCACGATGATGACCAACCCGCCGTAGCCGGCGAGCTGCGCCCCGAGGTCGCGCACGATCCCCACGGTGTGCTGCAGGGCGGCGAGCCGGTCCACACCGCCGGGGATGGCGCCACGTCCCGCCGCGATGACGATGACGTCGCAGCGCTCCTTCATCTCGGCGATGTCGGCGACGCGTACGGTCGCTGGCGGATAGAACGACGCGCCCTGCGCGAGGTCCATCGCCTCCCCCTCGGCCAACGCCTGTCGCAGGTCGTACACGAGCAGTTCGCGCGCCGCCCCGGCGTGCAGCAGCGAGATCGCGACGCTCGACCCGACCCATCCCATGCCAACGATTCCGACAGACGCCTGCAATTGGTGACTCCCTAATGAAGTGAGCGGGACGCGGTCAGCGCCCCTGTTGGCGCGAGACCTTCGCCGCTAGGGTGCGCGCCACGTGACGCCGCTGCTCATGTTCCCCGCACGGTCCACCGCGTACGTCACGATGCCGTCCACACGCCCGGCCGCGTTCACGGCGGGGACGCTGATCGCCGTCGCGGTGGCCGGCACCAGTCGCGAGGCCCAGCGGATGTCGTCGGCCGTCGATCGCGTGCGCCACTGCACCCACCACCAGCGCACCAGCTCTCCAGCGCCTGGCGTCACCGCCACCTGCCACGTGGCGGCGCCAGCGGCGGTGACGCCGAGCGTCGGTGCAGCTGGCGGAGTGTTGTCGACCCAGGTGAGCGCCGGCGGAAGCGCTGCTGTGACGAAGGCATCGTTGACGAGGGCGCCGAAGATGTTGTCCCGGTTGTCGAAGACCGAGCCGGCGCGAAAGAGGATCGTCCCCGATGCCCCGCCCCGCTGCCGCACCGTCTTCACCTGGTTGACGATCTCGCTCGCACTGTAGGCGCTCGATGAGCCGTCGGCCACTCGATAGGCAGCGAGCCCGGGCCAGATGTGGCGCCCCATGCTGTTCTGCGCCAGCCACCAGTCCAGCAGGGCATTGAACGGCTGCCCCGTCGAGGCGATGGACCAGTAGAGTTGCGGCGCGAGGTAGTCGACCCACCCCCGCTGCAGCCAGAGGCGCGAGTCGGCGTAGAGGTCGTTGTAGGCATCGAGCCCGGTGACCCCCTGCGGATTGCCGGGGCGCCAGATCCCAAACGGCGAGATGCCGACGCGCACCCACGGCTTGAGGCGCTTGACCTCGGTGTACATCCGCTGGACGAAGCGGTTGATGTTGTCGCGCCGCCAGTCGCCGCGGGTGAGCGTCCCGCCGGCGCGCGTATAGCGCGCGTACGTGGAATCGTCAGGAAAGGTGAGGGCGCCGTTGGCGTTGGGATACGGATAGAAGAAGTCGTCGATGTGCAGCGCATCGATGTCGTAGCGCTGCACGACGTCGGCCATCACGGCGATGGTGTGGTCCTGCACCTCCGCCTCTCCCGGGTCGAACCAGAGCCCCACGCCGCCTCCGGTGACGCGGTCGCGCGGGACGCGGCGCAGGTCGGGGCGCTGGCTGGCGAAGTGCGTGGGGGCGAGGCGCGCGGTGTCGCTAGCGTTGCCGGCGCGGAACGGGTTGAACCAGGCGTGCACCTCGAGCCCGCGGGCGCGCGCCGAGTCGATGGCCAGCTGCAAGGGATCGTAGCCGGGGTCGACGTCGGTGCGGCCGGCGAGTGCGGTGGCCCACGGCTCCGCGCCGCCCGCATACATCCGCTCGCCGTTCACTCGGATCTGGAAGACGACGGCGTTGGCGCCGAGCTGCGAGGCGCGCTCGAGGAGCCCCACCAGCTCGCTGCGCTGCTCGGCGGACGACAGCGAATTGCGCGACGGCCAATCGAGGTTGCCCACCGTCGCGATCCAGACGCCGCGAAACTCGCGCACCACCGCGGGGACGACGAAGGCGGTGTCCTTGGGCGTTGGCGGCGGGGGGGTGATCCCCGGCCCGGTGGGGGCGTCGCCGGTGGCGCAGGCCGCGAGTGTCGCCTGGGCAGCCAGCGTCGCGATGCGCGCGAGCGGTGGCACGCGCTTCGACCGACCACCAGCGGTGACACGCGCGCGCACGGCGACGCGGAGTGCTTGCATCATTCGCGAAGAATGACGCTCGGCGCCACGGAGCGGGAGTGCAGCACGCGGGCGCACGTGGTCGACGCACCGCGGCCTACCACGTCCAGCCCCCTCCGCGCCATCGTGTCCGGCATCAGAGGGCGAAAATCCCGCGGCACACCTACAGACTTGCCGCGATCCCGCTCGTAGCGTCGCACGAACTCCGGGGACAGGAGGGTCCCATGCGATCCCGTTTCCTGCTGCTCGCCCTCACGCTGGTGGTCCCGACGCTCACCAGCGCCCAGACGCCGAAGCGCGCGAAGGACGTGGAGAAGTTCGAGGTCACCGGGCTGCCCAAGGCGCCGGCCTCGCAAATCGAGAAGGAGATCTTCGTCCTCCTCCGTGCGCACAAGCGGGGGGACTACACCGACGCCTCGCGCATCCACCTCAAGCTCGCGCAGTACTACAAGGAGCGCGGACAGGAGCAGCTCGAGGACGTCTGCAACCAGAAGGCGATGGAGGCCTGGTCCGCGGCCTCTGGTGAGCGCCCCAGCTCGGCCGGTTCGCCCGGCTCTCCCCCGTTTGAGCCCGCCGGGACCTTCGCCCGCCTCTTCAGCTATACCGACGACCTCAAGTTCGAGCACACGTGGGAGTTCTTCGCCGACGGGACCTTCGCGCATGCCGTGGAGACCGCCGAAAAGTCGGCGACGGCACCACCGCGCGAGCGTGGGTGGTACTCGCTGAGTGACGGCAAGATGCGCCTCTGGCAGTTCAAGCCGCGCGCCGAACGCACGGTGCGCTTCGAGCTGCTGGGCGAGAGGGGCAAGGACGGCGCCGTGATGGACGACATCAAGCTGGTGGTGGTGCCGTAACCACGCGACTCGTTAGGGCGGACGCGGCACGTAGACGTTGGTCACGAGCCGCTCCGCCGGCGTGTGCACCAGATCGCCGAGATACTCCTCCCACATCGGGAGGAGGTGCGCCCAGTCGCTCTCGGACGACAGGACGCCGCGCGCCAGCAGCCACTGCGTGATGCGGGCGTACATGGCCGGGAGCGTGTCGTACGCCCCTACATGCACGAAGCGCCACCCGTCGAACGCCGCCAGCACGTCCACGCGCACCGCTCCCCACGGGAGCGGTGGCTGGGCCGGCGGGGCGATCGGGAGGGCGAGGGTGAACGTCGTGCGGTGGTTCCCGTAGGCGGTATAGATCGCGCGGGGAGCGCCGCTCACCTCGAGCCCGTGTCGCTGCACGTATTGCGTGAGGCGACCAAAGCCGACCGTCATGGCGGCCGCGATGGCGAGGGCATCGGTCGTCGTCGTCACGCAGGTCACGACGGCGGGGACCGATTTGGTCACCACCTCGTGCACCTGGAGCGGGACGGGCGCGCGCATCTGTACCTCCGCGCAACGACCAACCGGCGACGCTGGCTCGGCACCGCTGCCAGCGGCCGCTTCCCAACGATGTCGCGTTGCACCGCGCGCGTCTGCGCGGAAAGCCCGCACCAGCATCAGCCGGAGGCCGCTTGCGCCCCCGGGCGGCTGCGGGGGGCCCCGCACGAGCGCCCGGCGACTCGGCAGAATGCGCCGCCGACGGCCGTGAGTTGTAGATTTCCACCCACATGATCGCGCCCGTCACTCGTCAGGCACGCCTCGCCACCGCCCTCGCGTTCCTGTCCGTGCTTGCCTCGTGCAGCGCGGATGGCCCGGCCGCGTCGCGGTGCACCGTCTCGAGCGTGCGGGTCGATCCCTCGGGCGTGAGCGTGGCCCCAGGGGCGACGCTGGCGCTCACGGCAACGCCGACGGCGCAGGGCTGCGCGGCCAGCGCCCTCACCCCTACCTGGTCGTCGAGCGACGTCTCGGTCGCCCAGGTCTCCGCGACTGGCGCGGTCACCGCGCTCGCGCCGGGGCTGGCGACGGTGCGCGCCACGATCCTCGGCGTCGCCGGCACCACCGACGTCGCCGTCGTTGCGCCGGTCGCGTCGGTGGTCGTGACCCCGGCCGCCGCCACGCTCGCTCCCGGGGCCACGTTGCAGCTCTCGGCCGCCACACTCGATGCCCAGGGGGGCACGCTCACCGGGCGCAACGTGACGTGGAGCGCGTCGAACGCCACCCTCGCGACCGTCTCCCCCACGGGGCTCGTCACCGCCGTCGCCACCGGTGGCCCGGTGACCATCACCGCCACCAGCGAACAGCGCAGCGGCGTGGCCAGCATCACTATCGTTCCGCCGCCCAGCATCCAGCTGTCCAGCGCGGCGGTGGCGTTCACCGCGGTGGCCGGCGGGGCTAACCCGGCGGCGCGCTCGGTGATCATCACCAATGGCGGCGGCGGGACGCTGGGCGGACTCACCGCCGGCCCCGTCAGCTACACCGGCCCCGCCACGGGCTGGCTGCAGGCGACGCTCCCCTCCCCCTCGGCGGCGCCGACGGCCACGCTCCTGCTCCAGCCCATCATCGCGGCGCTGGCGCCTGGGACGTACAGCGCCTCAGTCCCGGTGAGTGCCCCGGCCGCCTCCAACTCCCCGCAGCTTGTCACGGTCACTCTCACGGTGCAGGCGCCCCCCCCTGCGGCGGTCGTGGTGACCCCGGCCACCTTCCTCCTGGCGCTCGGCGCCAAGCAGGCGATGACGGTGGTGGTGCGTGATGCCGCCGGGGCGATCATCACCGGGCGCACCGTGCTGTGGAGCAGCTCCAACCCCGCCGTCGCCGCCGTGGATCCCGCCACCGGGCTCGTGACCGCGGCGTCCATCGGCTTGGCATCGATCATCGCAACAGTCGACGGCGTGTCGGGGAACGCGTTCGTCTACACGGGGACGACAAGCGCCTTCGACGGGAGCTGGCGCGGGAGCGCGGGGAGCGGGCGCACCTTCGCCATGACCGTCTCGTTAGGGCGCGTGGTCGCGGTCACGATCGCCCTCGGCACGCCGCTCGGATCGCCGTGCGCCCTCAGCTACACGGCCTCGCCGCTCACCCTCATCAGCGGAAACGCCTTCTCCTTCACGACTTCGGGGGGGACCGCCTCGGCGACGGTGAGCGGCAACTTCCTGAGCACGCAGTCGGCGCAGGGGACGTACGGCACGGTGACCTTCGATCGCTACCTCTGCCCGCCCAACCTGCTGGTGACGGGGACGGTCCCTGGCGGGAGCTGGACGGCGGCGAAGCAGTAGCGCGGGGGGCGCACGCGGCGCCCGCCCCCCATCTCACCCAAGCCAGCTACTCCACGTGCGCCCCGCGCTCCGGCGCCGGCGTCCTGGCCACGTACGCCGCGAGCCGTCCCAACTCCTCGCGATACACGCCGAGGAGGAACCGGCGCGTGAACCAGCGCTCGAGGACTCCGCGTACCCCGCCCGCCGACGGCAGGGTGGATGCGATGGTGACGTCGCAGTCGTGATCGCCTAACGGGTCCACCCTGAAACTCGTCACCACCCCGGACTCGCGATACGTCTCGACGATGAGGCGCCCCGGTTCTGGCTCGGTGACAAGTCCGCGCACGGTGCGCGTCTGCCCGAGTGCCCTCATGGTGAAGCGGATATGCGTCCCCGCCCCGACCCCTCCCTGCTCCACCACCAGCGGCCCGAAGGCCCGCGGGGGGACGATGGCCGGGTGCCCAACCCGGTAGTCGGCGATGACGCCGTAGCAGCGGGCGGCGGGGGCGGCGATGCGTGCGCTGGAGGAAACGATGTAGCTCGGCATGCGAAGAGTCCGGTTTCGCGAAGGGTCGAGGGAAAGGGCAGCGCTGCTGGAATTTCGCTCTGCCGTGCGTCGCTTAGACAGGGTCGCATGACCCATCGACAGCGCACGTCGGGGAGGCACGCCTGCGGTCGGCGCGAGTGACGAGTCGTTCGGAAGCCGCAACAAACGGTCGGACACCCTCCGGATGATCCGACACCGTCTATCCGTCCGCGCTCGCCACTCACCCCAGATCGTTTGATGCGTTGGCATCCGCCTGCCCTACGTGCGCACTGCAGCCGCACGCGGCTGTGCTCGTGCCCTTTCCTCGCAGGAGGTCCCATGCATCGCTTCTGTTCGCGCTCCACCCTCGTCGCCCTCCTTGTCGCCAGCGCCCCCGCGGCCGTGGCGCAGGGGACCGGCACCATTGCCGGACGCATCACCGACCGCGCCACCGGCGCGCCGCTCGGCGACGCCCGCGTCATTGTCGTGGGTACGCAACGCGACACGCGCACCACCGAAGCCGGGCAGTACCGCCTGACGAGTCTCCCCGCTGGCATGGTGCGCCTGCGGGTGCTCCGACTGGGTTACGCCGCACTGCTCGACAGTGTGCAGGTGAGTGCAGGCCAGGAGGCGACGCTCGACGCGTCGCTCACCGCCACCGTCACCCGCCTCGACCAGGTGACCATCAGCGCGACCGGCGCCTCCGAACGCCAGCGCGAGACGGGGAACAGCATCGCCGCGCTCACCGTCGACTCGTTGCCCACGATGATCGTGAGCGGCGTGAACGACTTGCTGTCGTCGCGCGCGGCGAACGTGACGGTCACGCAGACGAGCGGCACCAGCGGGACCGGGTCGCGCATCCGCATCCGAGGCTCCAACTCCGTCTCGCTCTCCAACGAACCGCTCATCATCATCGACGGCATTCGCTCCGTCTCCGATCCGGGCGGGTCGACGATCAGCGTGGGCGGACAGAATCCAACGCGCCTCGACGACCTCAACCCCGATGACATCGAGAACATCGAGATCATCAAGGGACCGGCCGCCGCCGCGTTGTACGGCACCGCTGCCGCCAACGGCGTCGTGCAGATCACGACCAAGCGCGGCAAGTCGGGGCGCACGCGCTGGAGCTTCTTCGGCGACGGCGGGCGCGTTGAAGACGTCTTCGACTATCCGGCCAACTTCGCCCGCGTGGGGACGCGCCCCAACGGCGCGCGCACCACGGCGTGCACCTTGCTCGACGTCGCGGCCGCGACCTGCACCCCCAAGACCGATTCGCTCGTGCAGTGGACACCCATCGAGGACGCCTCGGTCTTCGTGCGCGGCTGGCGCTCCAACTACGGGCTGAGTGCCGCCGGCGGGACCGATCGCGTGCAGTACTACTTGGGTGGCGACTATACGCGTGAACAGGGAGTGTACTCCAACAACAGCGTGCGCAAACAAGGGGTGCGCGCCAACGTGGGTGGCCAACTGTCCTCCTCCTCCGAGTTCTCGGCCAAGCTGGGCTACAACCAATTGCGTGCGCGCATCCCGCAGAACGACAACAACGACCTGAGCCCGATCGCCAACAGCGTCCTGGGGTCGGCGTTCGACAACCCCACGACGCGCGGCTACTTCCTGTATCCGCCGGCGCTCTTCAATCAGATCGGGGTGGACCAGAACGTCGAGCGCGTGACTGCATCGCTCAACGGCACGTGGCGCCCGCTCTTCTGGCTCTCGCTCACCGGCCTTGGGGGCGTGGACTACGCCGGACGCAGCGATCAGGCAATCATCCCCCCGGACCTCATCCCCGGTCCCGACAATCGCAACATCGGCTCGCGCACGTCCAATCCTTACGGCCTCTGGACCTTCACGGGCAATACCTCGGCTACCGCCCAGTGGCGCCCTTGGGCCAGCATCGAAGCCAACACCTCGTTAGGGACGCAGTTCAACCGCGAGGTGCTGCATGGGACGCAGGCGTTCGGGCGCGGGCTGGCGGCCGGCACCGGCTCGCTGGGTGGGACGACGAGCGGCTTTGCTGTCGCCGAGCAGAACCAGGAGATCGTGACGCTCGGTGTCTTCGCGCAGCAGCGCGTGGCGTGGCGCGACAAGCTCTTCTTCACCGCATCGCTGCGTGGTGACGACAACAGCAACTTCGGGACGAACCTCGAGTTCGTCACCTATCCCGCCGCCTCGCTCTCGTGGGTGGTGAACGAGGAGTCGTGGTTCCCGCAGCTGGGGTGGCTCTCGTCCTTGCGGCTGCGCGCCGCTGCCGGCCAGTCGGGGCAGCGCCCCGGCTTCCGGAACGCGGTGACGTTCTACAACACGATTGCCTACCGCCGCAGCGGGAGCGACCTGGGGGGAGTGGAGCTGGCCAACAACGTGGGCAACGCGACGCTCAAGCCGGAGAAGTCGACCGAGTTCGAAGGGGGGCTCGACATCGGGCTCTTCAAGGGGCGCGCCTCGCTGGAACTCACCGCCTACAACAAGACGACGCGCGACGCGCTCATCCAGCGCAACCTCCCGCCGTCCACCGGCGCCGCCACGCGCTTCGAGAACCTGGGTGAGGTGACCAATCGCGGCTTCGAGGCCTCGCTCCTCACCACGCTGGTCGATACGCGTCCGCTGCGCCTGGACCTGAGCGTGACCGGCTCCACCAACCGCAATCGCCTCGTGACGCTCGGCGCCGGCGTCGACACGATCTTCTTCGGTCTTGGCGCGCTCGACGGCAATTTCTCGCAGCGGGTCGCCGAAGGGCATCCGGTGGGCGGGTACTGGCAGCTTCCGTACACATGGAGCGATGCCAACGGCGACGGGATCATCCGCGCGAGCGAGGTCAGCCTCGGCGAGAACTCGGCGTACTTGGGTTCGCCGCTGCCGAGCCGCGAGTTCTCCATCTCGCCGTCGCTGACCCTCTTCGGCAGGGTGCGCATGACGGCGTTGATGAACTATCGCGGCGGCCACCGCGTGTACAACGCGGGGAGCGAGTTTCGCTGCGCCGTCTTCGTGCGCTGCGAGGAAGCCTACGCGCCGGGGTCGTCGCTGTCGCTGCAGGCGCGCCGGGTGGCCGGCTTGTTAGGCACCAGCGCCGGCTACATCGAGGACGCCTCGTTCTGGAAGCTGCGCGAAGTCTCGGTGGCCTTCGACGCCCCGGCCGACTGGGCCCGCCGCCTGCGCGCCTCGTCGCTCTCGCTCACGCTGGCCGGGCGCAACCTGGCCACCTGGACCGACTACACCGGCTTCGATCCCGAAATCACCTTCAACGGGACCTCCAACTACAGCACCGCCGAGTTCTTCACCCAGCCGCCGGTTCGTTACCTCACGGCGCGCATCGCGCTCGGGTGGTGATCGCCATGACTCGATTCGGAGAGATCCGCATGTCCTCATCTGCTTTCGCGCGCGTGGCACCGCTCGCCGCCGCGCTCCTCATCGCCGGCTGTAACCCCGACACGGTGCTCGACGTCCCCGATCCCGACGTCGTGCGCCCGGGGACGCTCACCGGCAAGTCGGCACTCCCCGCCCTTCGCAACGGCGTACTCGGGTCGTTCCAGGTTGCCTACTCGGGCGGGGGCGACCTCCAGAACGGCGGGCACGAAGGGATCATCCAGCTCGCCGCGCTCTTCACCGATGAGTTCATCAACGCCGAGACGTTCAGCGACCGCATCAACCTCGACGCACGTCGCGTCACCGCGGCCAACGGCACGATGGTCGCGCTCTTCCTCGACCTGAGCCGGGCGCGCGCCGCGGCATCCACCGCCGCGCGCAAGTACGCGCAATTCGACCCGGGGGCCGCGGGGCACGCCGAGATGATCGCCATCGACGGCTTCTCGCACGTGCTCTTTGGAGAGCACTACTGCTCCGGCGTTCCCTTCAGCACCATCACCGACGACGAGCAGCTCGTCTACGGTGATCCGCAGACGCGCGACCAGATGTTCCAGACCGCCATCGCGAAATTCGATTCGGTGATCACGATGGCACGCGCCATCAACAGCACGCAGCTCGAGTCGCTGGCGCGCGTCGGGAAGGGGCGCGCCCTGGTGAACCTGGCCCGGTGGACGGAGGCCTCGGCCGCGGTGGCCCCCGTCGCCACGTCGTTCTCCTATGCCATCGAGGCATCGAGCAACTCCGCGCGCCAGAACAACGGGATCTGGCACTACTTCTTCAATTCGGCGTCGTTCAGCGTGGCCGATCGCGAAGGAGGGGTGGGACTCCCCTTCGCGTCGGACGGTGATCCGCGCGTGGACGCCGAAGACACGGGTGGCCCCGGCTTCGATGGCGAGACGCCGTTCATCGTGGCGCTCAAGTACGCGGAGGCGACCACGCCGACCGTGCTGGCCAACGGGATCGAGGCGCGATTGATCGAGTCGGAAGGGGCGCTGCGCGCCGGGCAGGGGGCGGCGATGCTGACGACGCTGAACGGGCTACGGGGCAGTGTTGGCCTCGACCCGCTGGCCGATCCCGGGACGCAGCTGTCGCGCGAGGACGCGCTGTTCAAGGAGCGCGCGTACTGGTTGTACCTGACGGGCCATCGCCTCGGTGACCTGCGGCGGCAGGTGCGGCAGTATGCACGGACGGTCGCGTCGGTCTATCCGTCGGGGAGCTACTTCAAGGGCGGGACCTACGGGACGGACGTCGTCTTCCCCGTCTCGGCGGATGAACGCAACAACCCGAAGTTCCAGGGGTGCATCGATCGCACCCCATAGCCCGACTCGCTCGTGAGTAACGCCTGGCTCCGAGTCCTCCGCGGTGATGCAGCGCGCTACGCCGCGGAGGGCGCGGAGGAGGCGGAGGGAGGTCGGGCCTACCCCTTGTACCAGACCACGGTGGCCCCGCGCGCGAGGCCGAGGACGCGCGCGGCGTTCCCTTCGCGCACGGCGATCTCCAGCAGCCCGGTCGACCCACTGATCGCGACCGCCGCCCCGACGGCGACGTCGGCGTAGGTCGCGCGGATGGGGACGGGGCGTCCGCCAGCCGCAACGACGCCGGCGCGCACCCCCAGCAGGTTGGTGATGGCGTTGCCGAAGCGATCGATGGCGATCACCTCGCCCAGGACCGCGCCGTCCTCGCGGCGCACGGCTTCCTTGGTGCGGCGCACGATGGGCGCCTCGAAGTCGGGGCCGAGGTCGTCGAGGCGCGCCCCGCGGACCAGCGCCGCGGCGGCGGGGGCAAAGACGTCGCGCCCGTGGAAGGTGCGGGAGGCCGTGGCGGCGATGGGGAGCGAGACCGCGCGGGCCCCCGTCAGCAACAACGCCGGCGAGAGGATCCCGTTGTCGGGCCCCACGAGGAAGCGGCCATCGCTCTCCACCGCCAGGCAGGCGCGCCCCGTTCCGACGCCGGGATCGACCACCGCCAGGTGCACCGTCCCCTCGGGAAAGCGCCGCCAGTAGCGAGCGACCGTCAGGCGCGCGAGCTCCACGTCCTGCGGTGGGACGTCGTGCGACAGGTCGACGACCTGTGCCTCGGGGGCCAGCGTGAGCAGCACTCCCTTCATCTCGGCCACGTAGCCGTCGGCCGTGCCAAAGTCGGTGAGCAGGGTGATGGGCGGTCGCATTACACAGTTTTGTGCTTCCAACGCCCGCTGCGCCAGAGGAACATCATCGCCACCCCGCGCCCGGCCGCGGTCAGCGAGATCGCCCACCAGATCCCCACCGGCCCCCAGAGCGCGGCCCACCACGCGGCCAGCGGGATGCGGAGGGCGGTGAGCAGGGTCGAGGTGATCATCGGCGGGACGGTGTCCCCCGCCCCACCCAGCGCCCCCTCGAGGACGATCTCCGCCGGGAGCAGGAGCTGCGACAGGGCGTTGATGCGCAGGTACATCGCCGTCTCGTCGACGACGGTCGGGTCGTCGGTGAAGGCGAGGGCCAGCCGCTCGGGGATGGTGAGCGAGACGATCGCCATGAGGAGCGCCGGGGCCATGGCGAAGAGCATGGTGATCCACCCGGCCCGCTCGGCTCGGTCCACCCGTCCCGCCCCCAGGTTCTGCCCGACGATGGCCGCGGCGGTGGCGCCGAATCCGACCCCGATCATATACAGCCAGCTCTCGATGCGATGCCCCAGCCCGAGCGCCGCCAGCGCCGGCGTCCCGAAGCGCGTGGTGGTGCGCGTGAGGGCGACGTAGATGAACGAGAAGATCACCCCGGTGACCGCGGTGGGGAGCCCGATGCGCAGGACGCGGCGGGCGACGGCGAGGATGGAACGTACCTCTCCCAGGCGGGCCAGCCGGGCGACCGCCCCCACCGGGGCCCCATCCACCTCCGACAGCTGCAGCGCCTCGCGCCCCACGTGCCGCCCGGGGGCCTTGAGCATCCCGCGCCGCCGGAGGATCGTCACCCCAACGGCGAAGGCGGCGCCGCGCGTGGCCAGCAGCGCCACCGCCGCCCCAGCGATCCCCAGCTCGGGAGCCGGCCCCCACCCCAGGATGAGCACGGGGTCCAACAGCAGCGTGCAGGCGACGGAGATGGAGAGGAGGATGAGCGGCGTTCGCGTGTTGCCCGATGCGCGAAAGGTCGCGTCGACGCAGAAGTAGCCGTAGATGAGCGGGAGCCCCAGGAAGTACGTGCGCAGGTAGTCGCGGGCGAGCGCCGTCACCTCGGGCGGCGTCTGCATGAAGGCGAAGAGCGTGTCGACCGACAGCGCCCCGGCCACCCCGACGACCGCGCCTAACGCCAGCGCGAAGACGAGCGCCCCCCCCGCCACATGCGCCGCTTCGTCGCCACGCCCCTCGCCATGCCGCCGCGCCGCCAGCGCCGTGACCCCCAGCGCCACCCCCTCGGCGATCGACACGACCAGCCAGACCCAGAAGATCGCCGTGGAGACCGCCGCCAGCCCATCAGGGCCGATGCGCGTCCCCACCCAGTACGCATCCATCGACGCGAAGAGCGTCATCAGGAGGTTCGACGCCACCGCCGGGATGGCGACGCGCCGGATGACCCGCGGGAGCGCGTCGTCCACCAGCGCCCCCGCGGCCACGCTCATGCCGTCGTGCCTCGCACGCTCAGGCGGCGCCTAACGACTTCGCCAGCCGGTCGGCCAGCGCGACGATCGCCTTGGCCGCCGGCGACGTCGCATCGACCGCCACCACCGGGCGCCCCGTGTCGCCCCCTTCCATCACGCGCGGATACAGCGGGATCTGCGCCAGGAGCGGGATCTCGCACTCGTCGGCGAGCTTCTGCCCGCCGCCGGTCCCGAACAGCGCCGTCGGCTTGCCGCAGTGCGGGCACTCGAACCACGACATGTTCTCCACGATCCCCAGCACCGGGACGCCGGTGCGCTGGAACATCTTCACCCCGCGCAGCGCGTCACCGATGGCCACTTCCTGCGGCGTCGTCACGATCACCGCCCCGGTCACCTGCGTGGCCTGCACCAGCGAGAGCTGCGCGTCGCCCGTCCCCGGCGGCATGTCGACGATGAAGAAGTCGAGCTGCCCCCAGTCGACGTCCTTGAGGAATTGCGTGGTGATCTTCATGACGATGGGGCCGCGCCAGATGGCCGGCTGGTCGCGCTCGATGAGCAGCCCTAACGAGATGCACTTCACCCCGTGCGCCTCGTGCGGGATGATCTTCTCGTCCTGCACCATCGGCGCCCCCGAGATGCCCATCATGCGCGGGACGTTGGGGCCGTAGATGTCGGCGTCCATCAACCCCACGCGCAGCCCACGCTGCGCCAGCGCCACCGCGAGGTTCACGGCCACCGTCGACTTCCCCACCCCGCCCTTCCCCGACGAGACCGCCAGGATCCGCCCCAACTGCGGATAGACGACCGGCTGCGGCGCGCTTGGGCGCGGTGCCGCCGGACGGTCATCCATCACCGGGAGGGCGCGCGCCTGCCCCGCCGCCGCGGGACGCCCCGCCGCTGCCTGTGCCGCCCCTCGCCCCGGAGCAAACTCCGACGGGTCGCGCACCGCCACCTGCACCGACGACACCCCGTCGACCCGCTCCACCACCTGCCGCACGTCGCGCACGAGCGTCGCGTCGTCCTGCGGCGCCAGCACCACCGTCAGGTGCACCTTGCCGTCGAGCGTCGTCCCGACGTCGCGCACCAGCTGGCTGGTGAGCACGTCCTCGCCCGTGCGAGGGTTGCGAATTGCCGACAGCGCGATCCCGATGCGTTCCTGGAGCGTGGTAGCCATACATCCTGCCGTTGGTGTGATCGATCAGCGTGCCCTGTGGGCAAGGCGACCGCGAGGCCTGATGACCGCCCCGCCCGCGCCCGCCGCGCCCGACCGGGGGCGGCGCGTCGCCGTCTCCCCGTCAACTCCGCACGACCGCCGAGCGGCGGCCGCCTCCGTCTACTCCGCCGCAGCGGGCGCGAGTTCGCCCACGTAGGCGCGCGCCGCATCCACCACGCGCTCGCGCACTCCCTCGAGCGCCCCGGGGATCAACGCTCCAGACGCCTTGGCGTGCCCGCCGCCGCCGAATTCGCGCGCAAAGCGGTTCACGTCCACGTCACCCGTGCTGCGGAACGACACCTTCACCTTGCCGTAGCCCAGGTCGCGGAAGAACAGCGCGAGGCGCGTCCCGGCGATCGAGCGCGGATGCTCCACGATCCCGTCGAGATCCTCGGGGCTCACGTCGTATCGCTCCAGGGCGTCGGCGGTCACGCAGATCCAGGAGATCCCGTGCAGCGCGTCGTGTCCAAGCGAGTGCAGCGAGTCGCGCAGGAGGAAGAGGCGGCCCGGTGACACCGAGGCATAGATGCGCCGGTACATCTCCTCGGGGTCGACCCCCTTGGACAGCAGCGTCGCCGCAATCGCGTGACAGCGCGGCGAGGTGTTGGAGTAGCGAAAGCCCCCGGTGTCGGTGAGGATCGCCGTGTACAGCGCCTCGGCGATCGCCGGCGTGATTTCGAGGTTGAGCGCAGTCGCAAAGTCGAAGAGCAGCTCGCCCGTGGCACACGCCGCGGTGTCGTCGAGCACGATCTCGCCCGCCGGCTCTTCGGTGGGGACGTGATGGTCGATGACGATGCGCGGGATCTTGAGCGAGCGCACGGTGTCGGCCAGCGCGCCCAATCGCTTCATGTCGCTCACGTCGAGCGCGATGAGCCCGTTCACCGTCTTGAGCGCCGATGCCCCCTTGGAGGTGGCGTCGGTGATGTCAGGCCCCAGGAGATACGAGAAGATCGACGGCCACGGCGTCGGGTTGACGACACGAGCCTGCACTCCAAGCTGCGGCAGCAGACGCGCGAGCGCCGACACCGATCCCGCGGCGTCACCATCCGCATTGATGTGCGTGGTGAGCGCGACGAGTGGGGTCGAACGGAGCGTGTCGGCGATGCGCTCGATGGCGTCGCGACGCGCGCTAGGAACGGCGAGCAGTCCGGTCAGTGGCACGGAACGTAGGGACAAGCGAAAGCGGCGCTCCAACCGGAGCGCCGCCAGTAAAGTAACAACCTGAAGGACCGAACGGACGCTCATCGCCCATCCCGCACACGGTCGCCGCAGAACGGGCGACCGTGTGTGCATCGGCGGCTAGTACTCCGTCCCGTCGCGCTCGGCGGCCTGCACGCGCGAATGCTGCTTGCCGTACAGGAAGTAGACCGCCAGCCCCAGCGCCAGCCAGATCAGCAGCCGGAGCCACGTGTCGCCCGGAAGCCCGGACATCATGTAGCCGCAGATCAGGATCGACAGGATCGGGACGAGCGGGACCAGCGGCGTCCGGAACGGACGATGCAGGTTGGGCGAGCGGTAGCGCAGCACCAGCACGCCGGCGCTCACGATCACGAAGGCGAGCAGCGTCCCGATGGAGACGAGTTCGCCCAGCAGCCCGATCGGGAAGAGCCCGGCCACCACCATGGCCACCGCACCGGTGATGATGGTCGAGATGTACGGCGTCTGATACTTCGGGTGGATCTTGCCGAAGAGCGGCGGGAGGAGCCCGTCGCGCGACATCGCGTAGAAGATGCGCGGCTGTCCGAGCAACATCACGAGCACCACCGAGGCCAGGCCGGCGATGGCGCCGAGCGCGATGAGCGGCTTGAGCCAAGCGAGTCCCGGCCCGGCCTGCGCGATCGCGACGTAGACCGGATCGGGGACGTTGAGGTCCTTGTAGTTCGCCACGCCCGTCATGACGCGCGCCATCAGGATGTACAGCACCGTACAGATGGTGAGCGACCCGAGGATGCCGATGGGGAGGTCACGCTGCGGGTTCTTCGCCTCCTGCGC
>ERZ795044.2359-NODE-2359-length-16420-cov-4.253223_pt1 | contig 16420 bp, 15 predicted proteins | sample MGYA00375128_ERZ795044 | MGnify/ENA primary metagenome ERZ795044 (study PRJEB30173, sample SAMN05720213) | anaerobic digester metagenome | isolation source: active sludge of municipal wastewater-treating anaerobic digesters | place: USA | collected 2014-12-22 ... | reverse complement strand
GGAAGTTGTTACCGATGAGGATCTCAGGGCCCTCCTTTTAAAGGACACAAAACGGGTCTATGCCGGGTATGAACCGAGCGGTGAGATCCATCTCGGCCACCTGGTAACCGTCAACAAGCTGATCGATCTCAAGGAAGCAGGCTTCGAAGTCGTGGTGCTCCTCGCGGATCTCCATGCATTCCTGAACAGGAAGGGCACCATGGAGCAGGTCGGCGAGTTGGCCGAGTACAACAAACGGTGTTTCGAGGGACTCGGTCTCCGGGATGTCGAGTATGTGCTCGGGTCAGATCTCCAGCTCTCTCCTGACTACCAGCTGATGGTCCTCCGGCTCTCCCAGCAGATCACGCTGAACAGGGCGAAAAGGAGCATGGATGAGGTCGGCAGGAATATGGATGCTCCAACCGTATCGCAGATGATCTACCCGATCATGCAGATGGTGGACATCGCCACGCTGGGCGTGGACGCAGCGGTGGGGGGGATCGACCAGCGGAAGATCCACATGCTTGCAAGGGAGCACCTCGTGAACGTGGGATACCCTGCTCCTGTCTGCATCCATACCCCCATCCTCAACGGCCTTGATGGAAAGAAGATGTCATCGTCTTCGGGAAATTACATCTCTGTTGCAGATACCGTCGAAGAGATCGAGAAGAAGTGCCAGAAAGCCTTCTGTCCGCCCGAATGCGAAGAGAACCCGATACTCCAGATATTCCAGTACCACATCTTTCCGCGGACTGGCTCGGTATCCATACAAAGGCCGGAGAAGTTTGGCGGCGACCGGGAATTCCTGCGGTTCGAAGAGATGGAAGCAGCGTACAGAACGGGCGAGATCCACCCCCTCGACCTGAAGAAAACCGCGGGAAAATACCTCGCGGAGATCCTCTCCTGCGTCAGGGATTATGTAACGTGAGGGACACCCCCGTGAGTCTTGACCGCATTGAAAGCGACTTTGACCGCGAAGTAGAACGGCTCGGGACTCGCATCAAGGACATGGACCAGCTGAAGGTCCGCGATGATGTCTTTGATGAGATCACCCTGCTGGCGCTCTACAAACTGGTCCACAAAGGGTGGATAACGGCCATTGGAGGCTCCATAAGCACCGGGAAAGAGGCAAACGTTTTTTTCGGTGAGCGGGGAGACCAGGATCTCGCGATCAAGATCTACCGTATCAGGACGGCAAATTTCAATGCGATGAGTGAGTACATCATCGGTGACCGGCGTTTTACCGGGATAAAACGCACAAAAAAAGATCTCATCTTCACCTGGACCAGGAAAGAGTTTTCAAACCTCAAACGGGCTGCTGATGCAGGACTCCCCGTGCCGTTGCCCCTGGTCTGGGACAGGAATATCCTTCTGATGGAGTTCCTTGGTGAGGATGAACGTCCCTACCCCCATCTCAGGGGAGTCGAGCTGGAGGATCCGGCTGCGGTCTACGCAGAGATCCTTTCCTTCATCAAGAGACTCTACCAGGACGCGGGGCTCGTGCATGCTGACCTGTCCGAATTCAATATCCTTTTTGGAAAGCAGCTGCACGTAATTGATATGGGGCAGTCGGTCACCCCGGATCACCCGAGAGCACTGTCCTTCCTTGCCCGGGACATTGCAAATATCAACCGGTATTTCAGTGGATCCTGTCCCCTCAGGGAAGAGAGAGAGATCTTTGCAGAGATAACCGGAAAAACAAAAGAGCATCATGCTGACTGGCAGCTGGAGTAAGAGATGATCCAAGAGATCAAGATTGCAGGAAACCGCATAGCGGTGCTGATCGGAAAGGGAGGCTCGGTGAAAAAAGAGCTTGAGGAGAGGACCAGCACCAAGATCAGTATCGACAGTAAAGAAGGGAGTGTGCAGCTGGAGGGAGAGGATGCCCCCCTCCTTCTTCGGGGAATTGAAGTCGTCCAGGCAATTAACCGGGGCTTTTCTCCTGAACGGGCTTTCACCCTGCTCGACGATGAGGACCTCCTCCTGGATGTCATCGATCTCTCGGGGCTTACCGACAGTCCCCGGCAGCTTGACCGTCTCCGGGGGCGGATTATTGGGAAAGACGGCCGTTCCCGGGAGCAGATCGAGCACATGACCGAATGCGAACTTTCCGTGTTCGGAAAGACCGTTGCAATCATCGGTCTTCCTGAGCAGATGAAGATCGCGCGGAGTGCTGTTGATATGCTCCTCCAGGGCCTGCCGCACGAGATGGTGTTTGCATTCCTGGAGCGCAAGCGGCGCGAGATGAAACAGAACATGATCGATTATTATTACTAAAAAGCCACTCAATCCAACCGCGTATTGGGAGGGATCCACGTGGTTAGGGGCCGGAAATGGTATATTTCCACTGGAAAGCCAAATGCGCGCTCAGCAGATGAATCATAAAAAGGACGGATCTGCGAGGCCGATAGAGTGGAATACAAGGGGTATGGATGAAGGTAGAAGATCTCCCGCTTTCCCGTGACCTGATCGAGCGGTACACGTCATCCGGGATCCGTGAACTCTATCCGCCGCAGGCAGCGTGCGTGGAGAAGGGGCTGTTTGAGGGCAGGAACCTCCTTGTGGCAATCCCGACCGCCAGCGGAAAAACACTCGTTGCCGAGATGGCCATGCAGTTCCATTTCCGGAAGGCGGGAAAATGCCTGTACATTGTCCCGCTGAAAGCCCTGGCATCTGAAAAATATGAAGAATTTGGCGGCAAAGGCGCAAAGGTCGGTATATCAACAGGTGATTTTGATCGGAGGGATGACTATCTCGGAAAGAATGATTTCATCATTGCCACGAGCGAGAAGGTCGACTCGCTGCTCCGGAATGCATCGTCCTGGCTGAATAAGATAACCCTCCTTATCGTCGATGAGGTCCACCTGATCGATTCCCCGGACAGGGGTCCTACCCTCGAGATGGTCATAGCCAAGATGCGGCTGAAAAATCCGGCAATGCAGGTGATCGCCCTTTCTGCAACCATAGGAAACCCCGGGACACTGGCACGATGGCTCGACGCAGAGCTGGTGACCAGCACCTGGAGACCCGTCGATCTCAGGCAGGGGGTCTATTATGACGGCACAATCCATTTCCACGATACAACGCGCCATGTCCCCTCCATCTCCCGGTTTGAGGACCTCAACCTCCTCATGGACACCATCACGGAAGGAGGCCAGTGCCTGGTATTTGTCTCCTCAAGAAAGAATGCCGAGGCGTTTGCCAAGCGGGCAGCAAAAGCCATGCATCTCGACCAGGAAGAACTGAAGGTCTCCAGAAAACGGCTCGAAAAACTGGCAGAGACGGACCAGGAGAGGGCGCTCGCCCAGTGCGTGGAGAGCGGTGCGGCCTTCCACCATGCAGGTCTTCGGAGGGAGGCCCGGACCATCGTCGAAGAGGGCTTTCGGAAGGGGCATATCCGGTGCATCTCGTCCACCCCCACGCTCGCTGCCGGTCTCAACCTCCCTGCCCGGCGGGTAATTATCAGGGACTACCGGCGTTATTCCAGTGGGGAGGGTATGGTACCTATCCCTGCACGGGAATATCACCAGATGGCGGGCCGTGCCGGTCGCCCGCACCTGGACCCGTATGGCGAGTCGGTCCTGATAGGCCGTGACGCACGTGACGCAGGGGAGCTCTTCTCCTACTATATCGACGCACCTGCAGAAGATGTCAATTCACAGTGCTCTTCAGAGGAGGCGCTCACCACCCACATCCTGTCACTGATCGCGTCCGGTTTTGTCTGCTCGCGTCCTGCCCTCCGGGAGTTCATGCATACGACATTTTATTTCCACCAGAAGAAGCAGGACCGTATCCTCGAAGCCGTGATAGGGAGGGCGCTCTCTTTCCTCGATCGGGCAGAGATGATCGTGCAGCAGGACGATCTGCTCTCCGCCACGGAATACGGGATGATCGTTTCCCAGCTGTATATTGACCCGGCAAGTGCCGATCTCATTCTTGATGGAATCCTGAAAGCAGAGGACTATTCGGACATCGGCCTTCTCCAGGTGATCTGCAGCACCCCGGATATGTATACCCTCTTTGTGGGAAACAAGGACAGCCACTACCTGGAACGGTTCGTGCTCGAACACGAGGGGGATCTCTGGATTGACTTTCCGTACGAAGAGGAGGAAGGCTATCTCCGGGCATTGAAGACTGCGATGGTCCTCTTTGACTGGAGCAGGGAGATTCCCGAAGCCACGATATGTGAACGCTACTCGGTCGGACCCGGAGACATCTACAATATAGTCGAAAGCGCCAACTGGCTGCTGCACGCCTCCGGCCGGCTCAGCCGGATGTTCAAAGGCACTTTCTCCTCCCCGATTCTGGAGTTTGAGTACTGCATGAAGCATGGGATCAAGCGCGAACTCATCCCGCTCGTGAGGATAAGGAATATCGGCCGTGTCAGGGCACGCAGGCTGTACAATAACGGTTTTACCAGTTCAGAAGAGATCCTCAAAGCCGGCGAAGATCGGATCATTCCCATCCTCGGGCAGGGAGTAACCAGCCAGCTCTTCAGGGATCTGAAAGGCCAGCCTGACACGAGAAAAGAGGAACAGGAGGACCGGTCCAGACCAACCCTGTTCCAATTCGGAAATGGCCAGGGAGATTGAAGAGGCATCTCCCGGGAAATAAGCCCGTATTCTCCTCGTGGTTGCATTAATATCCGAAGGAAATTCCACTCAAACGCCTGGATGGGTGCTGACTTTCCCTGGGGACTCTCACGAATAAAAAAACCGGGAGAAAGATTTTGAGGTAGGTTGTGGTAATTAAGTTCTGTTCGACTATTCGGACATTTTAAAGAGTTGATGAAACATGATGCACGGACACGGAATTGGCATGATGCACTGGCGAGGCATGCTCATGCATGAAATGCTTGAGAAGATCCCTGAAGACCAGAAAAAAATTATGCTGAAACGCCTCATTGACGGCAAGATCCTTTTACGGGAGAACCGGATCAAACAGATGCAGTTCAAGATCGAGACTATGAAGATGTTCAAGAAAATTATCGACGAGTGTTGATCGAAACCAATCCATTCATTTTTTTCTTACTTCCCACTACGGCCAGGACTCACGTTCCCATCATCATATACAATCAGGTGTTTTCTCCCGGATCCGGGCGAAGAGGTTCATTTTCACAGCCGCTATTCGTCAACGGTTCAAAACCCTTCGCGCTCATCCTCCCCGCTCTCGTCCCCTTCCAGGTCATTGATGATGGGGCCGAACATATCCCTCCCCTCCTCGCTGAGAAGATATGCACGTAAAATTTCACGCATCTCCTGATCTTCTTCATCAAGGATGAATGCATCATCCTCGTATTCCTCATCGGGGCGTAAGGAGAGCATGATTCCCGTACGATGGGCCAGAAATATCCGTTCTTCCACCGTGAGCGAAGGTTCTCCTGCGATCCACTTCAGGATCAGAATCGTCTCCTCTACGGGATCGCTCTCTTCAGCCAGCGGAGCAGAAGGGGTATCAATCGCGGCCATTGCCTCGCTCCTTGTTGCAAACAAAAGAAGGTTCCCGAGCAGTTCAGCCTGCCTTGCACGGGATACCCCGATCGCCTCGCCGATTTTGCTGTAGGGTATCTCAATCATGCGAGATCATCTCGGTCATAGTCCCTTAACCGTTTTGTATCCAGGCAGGAAAAGGAGTCTGAGTAAAGGTTCAGTGGGCAGGGTGATTTTCCAGTGATGCGGTGTGGAGCGGGGAGCCCGGTAACTCATGGATGAAAGAGATCACTTCCTGGCAAAAGAACAGCCCTGAGTATTGAATGTCATATCAGTTTATTCATGCAACTCCCCAGGGATTTTCACGGATATGTCCAAGCCAGCGAGGAAGTTTTCGGGAGCTCTTCGTAAAATACGGCCCTGAGAATTGAATTTCATCTCAGTTTATTTATGCAACTCCCCGGGCATTTTCATCAGACAGAGTCGTGCCTGTGGGGAGGCTTTTGGCAGCTCTTCGCAAAAGTACAGCCCTGAGAATTGAATTTCATCTCAGTATATTCATCCAATTCTTACGGGCATTTCACGGACAGAGTCGTGCCTTAGGGAGGGGTGTGGAAACTCTTCCCAAAAGATCGGCACGCCATATATTCTGTCTAATTATTACCGGTACACTTCCAGAAGCGCCACTCTCTCCAGCACAAGGTCCTGCAACCGGTTGCTCCCTACCACTCCAAGCTCATCGACTGTTATTCCGAAAAGCTCCATGAGCAGGGCCTGTTTCTCCTCTGAAAAAGGTTCCCAGTCTTCCTCGTCACAATACTTCCCCGCCTGCTCAAGGGCGCTCTGAACCCGTTTGTTCCCGGGGCAGATGCAGAGATATACCCTGTTTTCACCCAGGTGCACGCCAAACCCTTTCCCCTGCTGGCATTGTCGTGATCCTGCAGCATAGAGGAGGGATTCCATCTCCACACTGTTGGAAACGGGGTGGCCCTCCCTGAATGCCCAGAAGGCGTGTGCAACTGCTGCCTCAACATGCGCTCGGCCGGCCATCCGGTCCGCATCAAAGAGGATGATATGCACACTGTTGCATTCTCCGAGGTTTCGCAGGTAGGTGAGCACCTCATCCAGGTCGCTGATATGCAGCCGGAACTGGTGGATTGCACACGGAGCAGGCTTCACGCGGGCACATCCGAATTCTGCATGATGCTTCTCTTCATGCTCAATAAAAATCCTGGTCTTCCGTCTTTTCCCTGCGTCATGGTGAGCTCCTATCCGTAGTCAGAGTTACCCTGTACTTTCCTTACCGGGAAGCACCCAGGGGCGTCTTCTCCCGGAATGTCTATCACTTGTTCGCATGCGTGAGTATGTGCGTTATTTCGGGGATGATAAGGGCGCTTGTTGCCAGGGTTACCGCTCCCGTGGACCCGGGGATGCAGAAGATTGCCTTGCCGCCTGAAATCCCGGCGATCGCTCGTGAGAGCATCGCAGCACTTCCGATCTCCTGGAAGCTCAGCATGCGGAAGAGTTCCCCGAATCCCTCTATCTTTTTATCGAGGAGGGGGCCGACCGCTTCAATCGTGCAGTCATCGTGGGTCAGGCCGGTCCCGCCACTGAGGACCACGCAATCGGAACAATCAAGGGCTTTCATAAATTCATTCCGGATTGCGTGTATTTCGTCGGGGACGATTGCATAATGTGAGATCCCGATCCCGGCATCCTCCATCAGGTGAATAACCGTCTGCCCGCTCTTGTCTGTCTCCTTCGTGCGGGACGTTGAAACCGTTATCACGGCTCCCCTGATGGAGCGGGCTTTCACGTGTTCTGGGTTCATTGAGAGGAATGTTGTGCATGCAGGGTAATAATAGAGACACGGGTGTCAGATTGATGGGGCCTGATGGGGAAAAAGAGTGTTCTTCAAAAAAGAGTGTTCTTGAAAAAATGAATGCCGAAAGTCTGTCGGAGGGTAGTTCCTTCATTGCAATCCAGAGTGAAATGATCGCACAGAGCGAAGAGATTGCACGATCGCAATGGTCAATCCCGTGCTTTTCAATCTCATATTTGGCGCGTTGTCTCGAAAAGAGCGTCATTTTTCCTCTATTGAAAAAGAGACAGACGGAGATTCACCCTACCCCTTTCTTTCCACTGGAACTTTCGGGGGAGCCACACTCGGGAAGGGAAGGGAGGGGAAGGGTCTGAGAGGAGACCCTCAGTGAATCGGACGATCGACTTCACGGAGAATAGTGCTATTTCTTAGCCGGGAAGGATTCTGGTTTCGTGGATGAGGGGGAGAGTCTCCTCTCTTCTTCAGGGAGTATCACTCTCCTTCTGAGCTCACTCGAGAAGATTCTCCGCTTTTCTCCAGAGGGATTGTCGTTCAATTCCTGATGAGATACGGGATGATTCTCTTCCTTTTTCCAGAGGGATTGTCGTTCAATTCTGATAAGATACGGGGTGATTCTCCTCCTTTTTTCAGAGGGATTGTTATTCAATTCTGATGATAAGGGGAGATTTTCTCCAAGGGTTATCACTCTCCTTCAGAGCTGACTACAGAAGATCTTCCTCTTTTCTTAAGGGAGTGTCGTGCTATTCTGATGAGATTAGAGGAGATTTTCTCCAAAGGCTATCACTCTCCTTCTGAGCTGACTATACCAGTGAAAACGTGGAGATCTAAGAGGTGAGAGAATCAGATCTTGAACTACTCTTTTTCAAAAGGGCCTGCGATAATCAGTTTGTTCACGAATATTTACCTGATTAGCAGTGATTAAATTATCCATTACCTGAATATTCGGAGTGAAAATATTGTGATGAAATGACGAATCCTGTTCCTGTGTTGCAACGATTCAAAGAGATATTATTCTCTCTCACATCAGGGATGAGCAATTTTTTTGGTTACCATTGTTCTGAACCATCGTAATCCATCACTGAGAAAATCGTTTATTATTCCTGAAAAATCTGTAATGGTCTCCTCCTTCAACCGATTAGAGACTTGAGGAGGTTCACCTGCTCGTCCTTGTAAATCAAGGTCGAGGCAAAAAAACTGGAGTTTTCGTCCCAATTTTCCACTTTTTTTTCTTTTCAAAATACATTTCATAATTTTTTTATAATATGAGGAAGAGATTGAGCCATGATATCATTTTTTTTTAAGATACCGGATCTCTCCCCTGTATCATTAATCCAAGTTCCAGTGGAAATGATAGGGTAGGGCCCTCAGCAATATTTCTGGGTTCTTATGGAAAGGTTGGAATTTCCCATCAAAAATAAAATTGCAATATCATCAAATTTTCAAAAAATAAGCAAATTTTGCGCCTTATGGAGTGGAAGTAAAGGGGTTTATAAGGTCTCCAAATAAGCAGGTTTTTACCATAGGATACCATAACATCAAACCCGAGGGGTTAAGCCGTGCCCAATACACCTGAATCTTTAGGACTGTTCAAAAAATATCTTTCAGGGAATAACATATTCAAAAACAGGGAAGTGCTGCGACATTCATATCGGCCCCAGATACTTCCCCATCGGCGAGTGCAGATCGATCAGGTCGCCTCTATCCTGGCACCCTCCCTGAAAAATGAGACCCCCTCAAATATTCTTATTTATGGGAAGACCGGCACCGGGAAGACCGCGGTCGTACGCTACGTTGGCACAGAGCTCGAGGACGCGAGTACTCACATGGGTACCAACTGCCGGGTTGTCCACCTGAATTGTGAAGTCATCGACACTCAGTACCGGGTTCTCGCGCAGATCTCAAAGAGCCTGTCGGGAGACGATGAGATCTCGAGCGATAAAGTCCGGTCTATCATCCCGATGACCGGCTGGCCAACGGACCAGGTGTACCAGGAGCTCAAAAACCAGCTTGAGGCGACCGGGGGCGTGCTCGTTATCGTGCTGGACGAGATCGATAAACTGGTGAAAAAGAGCGGCGATGAGACGCTGTACAACCTGACGCGGATCAATGCCGATCTCAAAAAGTCGAAGGTGAGCATGATAGGGATATCAAATGACCTGAGTTTCAAGGATTTTCTCGACCCACGGGTCCTCTCCTCTCTCTCTGAGGAAGAACTGGTATTCCCTCCCTATAATGCCCCTCAGCTGTGTGATATTCTCAGCCAGCGTGCCGAGATTGCGTTTATCGAAGGAGCGCTTGATGAAGGCGTCATCCCGCTCTGTGCAGCGCTGGCAGCCCAGGAGCATGGTGATGCCCGCAGGGCGCTCGACCTGCTCCGCGTATCCGGTGAGATTGCCGATCGGGACGAGGCAGAGCACGTGGCAGAGAAGCACGTCAAGATCGCGCAGGCCAAGCTTGAGACGGACAGCATGGTGGAGTGTATTGCAACCCTCCCTACCCAGAGCAAGGTTGTGCTCTATTCCATGCTGCTCATCGACCAGATGGGCCAGAACATCTTCACCAGCGGTGAAGTGAGCAGGATCTACAAGGAGATTGCCCCGGTCATGGACCTTGATATCCTTACGCACAGGAGAATCACCGATCTCATCTCTGAACTCAACATGCTGGGCGTCATCAATACGAGAGTTGTCAGCCGTGGAAGGTACGGGAGGACAAAAGAGATGTGGTTTGACTCCAATAATCATAAAATACAGGACGTCATTCTGAGCGATCCCCGTCTGAGTGCCCATGGGCTCGACCGGATGGATGCTGCCTGGGTGAAGACCCTGTTCAGGTGAGATCATACATGGATGAAAAAGACCTCCTCCTCCTGCGGCTTCTTGAGGAGAACAGCAACCAGTCTTCCGAAGAACTGGCAGTCATGACCGAACTTACCGGAAAAGAGGTACAATGCCGTATTGCTGCACTTGAAGAAGCAAAGATCATCAGGAGCTATACCACCATCATTGACTGGGAGCGGGCAGCAAACGGAGGGGTCTCCGCCATCATCGAACTGAAGGTGAACCCAGAACGCGACTACGGCTATGACCGTATCGCCGCTCGCCTTGTAAAATTCCGGGAAGTAAAATCCCTCCGACTCGTTACGGGAGTGTACGATCTCCAGCTGCATGTGACGGGAAAGACCATGCAGGACGTTGCACGGTTCGTATCCGAATACATAGCCCCGATGGACCGGATACGGGAGACCGCCACCCATATCATCATGAAGACCTATAAGGAGAACGGCCAGGATTTCTGCGAAAAAGAGGCCGGGGAACGGATACCCTACTCGCTGTGAGAGGTGGTGCATGAGGGACTTTATATCCCGGCGGGCACGGGTTATTCCGCCATCGGGAATCAGGAAATTCTTTGACCTCGCCCTTACCATGGAGGAGGTGATCTCCCTCGGTGTCGGGGAGCCGGACTTTTCCACGCCGTGGAACCTCTGCGAGGCAAGCATCTACTCCATCGAACAGGGTGGGACCTCGTATACGCCGAACCGCGGGATCCAGCCGTTGCGTGATGCGGTCTCGCGCTGGCTTTTGAGCCATTACGGGGTCAGCTACAACCCCGATTCCGAGATGGTGATCACGACCGGTGTATCGGAGGGGCTTGATATCGCTATCCGCGCTGTCACTGATCCTGGTGACGAGATCATTATCGCAGAACCGAGCTATGTCTCTTACTCCCCCTGCGTCACGCTTGCCGGCGGAGTGCCGGTGCCCGTGGAGTGCCTGGAAAAAGATCAGTTCAGACTCAAAGCCGACCGCCTGATGGATGTGGTCTCCCCGAAGACCAAAGCGCTCATCATCAACTTCCCGAACAATCCTACCGGCGCCGTCATGAGGCGGGACGACCTCAAGGCAGTCGCCGATGTCGTTATCGACCATGACCTGCTCCTCATCAGCGATGAGGTATACTCGGAGCTGACCTATAGCGGGACCCATGCATCAGCAGCGGCAATCGAAGGGTTACAGGAGCGGACCATCCTTCTGAACGGTTTTTCAAAAGCATATGCCATGACCGGCTGGAGGATCGGGTATCTCTGTGCGCCACGGGAGATCTGCGATGCTGCGCTCAAGATCCACCAGTATGTCATGCTCTGCGCCCCCGCGATGGGCCAGGTTGCCGCACTGGAAGGCCTGCGCCGTGGAGAAGAGGAGAAGAACCGGATGGTCCAGGAGTACAGGGTGAGGAGAAACCTGTTCGTGGAGGGGCTGAACCGGATCGGGCTCCCCTGTCACCTTCCGGAAGGGGCGTTCTATGCATTCCCTTCGGTTGAAAAGACCGGGCTCTCCGACCTGGAATTTGCAGAACGGCTGCTCAAAGAGGAGCATGTCGCGGTCGTCCCGGGGAGTGTTCTCGGGCAGGGCGGAAAGAACCATCTCAGGTGTGCCTATGCGGTCTCACGAAAGGATCTTTCAGAAGCGATCAGGCGCATGGAGCATTTTATCGCCTCCAACCCCGGCTGAACTGCAGCCTCACCCCTGGTACCTGACTGACGGATGCTGGTAGCGCACCAGACACTCTGGAGGGGGGCAGCCGGGGCAGCCTCTTCATTTTTCTGCGTCTCACGCTCTTACCTCCCGTCTCTGTCTGGTACTATGTGGCCAGACCCTTGGAAAGGATTCTTCCAAAAGGATTCTGAGAGAATGCAGTCTTCCGGCGGGTGAGTAATAGTTTTATGGCACCGGCCTCCCTATACTTGATGGTTCGACAATGAGTTGTACTATTATCGTCGGCGGATTTTTCGGGGACGAGGGGAAAGGGAAGGTGGTGGCCCATGTCGCATACGCGGACCATCCCACCATCATCTCACGGGGCGGTGTCGGCCCGAACGCAGGGCACACGGTCACCATGGGCGACAAGGAGTATGGAGTGCGCATGGTTCCCTCCGGGTTTGTGTATCCGGACGCCCGCCTTTTTATCGGCACAGGGGTGCTCGTGGACCCACGGGTCCTCAAGCAGGAGGTGGAACTCCTCGATGTACAGGAACGCACCTTTGTGGATTACCGGTGTGCGGTTATCGAGGAACAGCACATAGAGCGGGACCGCTCAAGTGAACACCTGGCCAAGACGATCGGGAGCACGGGGAGTGGTTGCGGTCCTGCAAATGCGGACCGTGTCATGCGAGTTGCCCGCCAGGCGAAGGACTTTCCCGAGCTCGCGAAATACCTCATCGATGCTCCTGCAGAGATCAATGCCGCGCTTGACATGGGAGAGAGTGTGCTCCTTGAAGGAACACAGGGGTTTGGCATCTCGCTCTATTACGGGACCTATCCCTTTGTCACCAGCAAAGACACGTCTGCCTCGCAGATCGCGGCAGACAACGGTGTCGGGCCGACGCGGATCGATGACGTGATCGTGGTCTTCAAAGCCTACCCTACCCGTGTGGGTGAAGGCCCGTTCTCGACAGAAATGGCCCGGGAGGTCTCCGATCACCTCGGTATCCAGGAGTTTGGGACCGTCACGCACCGGCAGCGCCGCATCGGAGAATGGGACGGGGAGATGGCCCGGTATTCTGCAATGATCAATGGGTGCACCCAGGCCGCCATTACCGGGATAGACCGGGTCGATCCCCTCTGCTTCGGCATCACCGACTATGATAATCTGAGCAAAAAGGCCCTCGCGTTTCTTGAAAAAGCAGAAGAGGATATCGGCGCCCCGGTCACCCTCATCTCCACAGGCCCGGATGTGGCCCATATCATCGATATCAGGGACGAGGTATGAAGCGATCCCTCCTCCCGATTCTCTGCTGCCCGGTATGCAAGGGCGATCTTGCGCTGGCCGTTGATACGGAGGATGAGAAAGAGATTGTCAAAGGGACACTCCACTGTCCTTCGTGCAACGTCAGTTACCCTATCGAGGACGGGATCCCTGACCTCCTCCCCAGAACGCCTGTCCAATAACCGTCCCCTCCCCCCGCATTTTTCACCGTACTCCATAATATGCAAATAGATGCCTTCTGATACTCTTGTAGAAAATACTCAGGAAAAAGTAAATACCCACGAAAAACCGTATCCCGTGCTCCTGGGGACCGCCAGGGTCCTGCGAACGACCCGGGCACCGTGAGATCCAACCCCGAAAACCTGGCCGAAAACCTGGGAATGCGTCGACTATCAAAAAAATGTGGGTGAACGTACCCGGTGTGCTCCATGATTCCCCTGAATGCACTTATCCTTCCTCTCTCCCTCCTTGCCGACCGGCTCATCGGGGACCCGGAAAGCAGGTATCATCCTGTTGCCCTCATCGGGTCGTTTATCGGGTGGTGGGGACGACCGTCCATCTGGCCGGCATGGATCCAGAAGGTGGCAGGAGTCGGGATGTGGCTGGTGACCGTCCTCCTGTTTGTCCTCCCGTTTTTCCTTTGCGCATGGCTCCTCCCCTGGTATATCCTCCTGGTTGCCGGGCCGTTTCTCCTCAAGTTCTGCCTTGCCTGGCGATCGCTGGAAGAACATACTGCATCGGTCACGCAGGCACTTGCACGGGACGTGGGTGAAGGAAGGAGACAGGCTGCGCTCATGGTGAGCAGGGGCACCGAAACCCTTTCCGGCGAACAGGTGCGATCCGCTGCGTATGAATCCATGTCCGAGAACCTCGTGGACAGCATCATATCCCCCCTCTTTTATTTCGGCATATTTGGCCTCCCGGGAGCAGCGGCTTTCAGGGCGGCCAACACCATGGACGCCATGCTCGGGTACAAGGATGAACGGAAAGACCTCGGCTGGTGTGCTGCACGCATGGATGATCTCCTGAATCTCATCCCGGCCCGTATCACCGGCGGCTTTCTCCTCCTCTACTTCGCGGCGAAGGGGAGATTCCCGGAGGCCTGGGGGGGGTTCCAGCAGGATCGGAAAAAACGACCCGGCATCAATGGCGGCATCCCCATGTCCATCATTGCATCCGGAGTAGGGGTCCGGTTTGAAAAACCCGGGATATACCGCATGGGAACAGGTGAGAGGTCCCTAGAGGAAGCGGGCCCGGAGATCGTCGCGGCGGTCCGTATGGTGACCATTGCATTTGCTGCACTGGTGACTATGGTACTCATTTTATTGGGTTCAGGAATAATATCTAAAGGCATATGAAACTCGAGGAGCTGAGACACGGCACCGAGCTCCTGAAGCGCGGCTTTGCCTCCATGCAGAAGGGAGGAGTGATCATGGATGTGGTCAACGCCAGCCAGGCTGCTATCGCAGAGCAATCAGGTGCGGTTGCAGTGATGGCGCTTGAGCGGGTCCCCGCAGACATCAGGAAAGCAGGCGGAGTAGCCCGGATGGCAGACCCTGCAATCATCCTTGAGATCATGGACACCGTCTCCATCCGGGTCATGGCAAAGGTGAGGATCGGCCATGTGGTGGAAGCCCAGGTCCTTGAGTCTCTCGGTGTGGACATGATAGATGAGAGCGAGGTACTCACCCCTGCCGATGAACAGTTCCACGTCGACAAGAAACAGTTTTCCATTCCTTTTGTCTGCGGAGCGAGGGACCTTGGCGAGGCAGTCCGGAGAATACAGGAGGGTGCTGCCATGATCCGCACGAAGGGTGAGGCCGGGACGGGGGATGTGGTAGAAGCCGTCCGCCACATGAGAAACATCATTGGAGAGATCCGGTCACTCCAGGGGAGAACGCCGCAGGAGATTGTTGACCGGGCCCGGGATCTTGAAGCCCCGGCAGACCTTCTCCTCGATACCGTCAGGCGCGGCCGTCTCCCCGTAGTGAACTTCTCTGCGGGCGGGATCGCGACTCCGTGCGATGCCGCGCTGATGATGCAGATGGGGGCAGACGGGGTATTTGTCGGCTCCGGGATCTTCCTCTCTGCAAACCCTGAGAAGATGGCGAGGGCAATTGTGGAAGCGGTGAACCACTTCGACGATCCGGCTGTCATCGCCCAGGTCAGCAAAGGTCTTGGCGAACCCATGAGGGGCATCGATGTGCACACCCTGAAAGAGGGCGAGGTGCTCCAGTACCGTGGGCGCTAGGATTGGCGTCCTGGCACTCCAGGGTGATGTGAGCGAGCATATCGATGCATTCAGGAATGCAGCGCGTGCGTTTGGAAGCGAAGCGTCCGTTGTGGTGACCCCGGTAAGGAAACCGGGGGAAATCCCGCTCCTTGATGCCCTGGCCATCCCTGGCGGAGAATCGACCACGATCTCCCGTCTTATCGATAAAAACGGCTTATTTGAACCGCTGGTAAAATTTGAAGGTGGTATCTTTGCGACATGCGCCGGCATGGTGATGATGGCGCGAATCGTCGATGATTCCCGTATCCGCCCGCTGGGCCTGATGGACTATGCCGTGACCAGGAATGCGTTTGGGCGCCAGCGGGAGTCTTTTGAAGCGGACATCCCGCTCGCCGGGCTCGACCGCCCATTCCACGCGGTGTTTATCAGGGCACCTGTCGCAGAAAACCCGGGCACCGGGACAAAGATCCTGGGGACTATCCCTGAAGGAATTGTTGCGCTTGAACAGGACCCTCACATGGCGCTCGCATTCCACCCTGAGCTCGGGCAGGACCCCCGACTCCACATCAGGTTCATGAAGAACTGCGGCCTCATCTGAAACGGGGATTCGTCCCCCTGCAGCGGTTTTTCTCTCTCTCATCCCTTCCGTCTGCTGTTTTCACAAGGTCCCTGGTGGCGATAGTCATATTTGAGATAATCCCTGCCCTTCTCTTTTATCGGACAGATGCTTCGACCGATTCTGTAGTGTTGTAGCCCGCCCTGCCTCGAAGCGTCGCTGGGTGTTGTTGTACCGGGGATTGCAATGTGAGATCACGAAAAGTGGTGTGTGATCCCCGATTCCGGCAGGTATTGAGCATTTCACCCGGGGTTGGAATGTGAGGTCGGGATGAGTGGTGTGTGATCCCCGATTCCAGCAGGTATTGAGCGTTTCATCCGGGGTTGCAATTTGAGATCACGACAAGTGGAGTGTGATCCCCGATCCCGGCAGGTACTGAGCGTTTCATCAGGAGTTGGAATGTGAGGTCGGGACAAATGGTGTGCGATCCCTAACACTGCTTGGTGGCAGTGCAGTGATTGAACTGGCAGACCAGGGAACAATTGCAGGGCAGTCGCCCCACATACAACAGCGAGGAGGCCACTTTTTCCCCTGCGTCCCTTGCCACGCGGAGA
>ERZ795044.2354-NODE-2354-length-16438-cov-12.610267_pt1 | contig 16438 bp, 18 predicted proteins | sample MGYA00375128_ERZ795044 | MGnify/ENA primary metagenome ERZ795044 (study PRJEB30173, sample SAMN05720213) | anaerobic digester metagenome | isolation source: active sludge of municipal wastewater-treating anaerobic digesters | place: USA | collected 2014-12-22 ... | reverse complement strand
CGATTCAAACACGATTTGAATATGATTTGAATATGATTTAAGTATAACCCAAACAAAATCTCCCCGCAAATGCGCGGTAAATTTGCAACAAAAAGGGGTAGACCCTTAAAATAAATGGTTGCGGGGGCCCCGCCGCGCGAAACAAAAAAGGGCGAGATTCGTCCTTCTATTGGTAGTGATCGTTAATGTCAATAATCTCCGCTTCATCGGCCCGGCGAAAAATGAAAATTGCGCGGTATTTTTGATCAATCCTGAAGCTCCAGATTTTCATTTTGCGCGGTTGGAGCAATTCGGTGTTTAAACCGGAATGGAACGGATTCTTTTCAAAAATTCGTTTTTGTTTTTCAAATTTGGCTTCAAGATTTCTTTTTGCCAAGTATTTTTCAAGATCGGGATGAAGCAGTAGGATTTTCATTGTCAAAATAATTTGATCGCTTTAATCCCTTCTCCAAGCTTTTCAGAAATTTTTGATTGTATCTTCCGGTAGCGGCAAATTCCTTGACAACCTTTTCAACATTTTTCACCGGCGGAGACGCAAAAACATCCTCAGCCATCAGTCCGCGGAGATAATCATAGCTCAACGCCTTTTTGAGCAACCTATCATATTCTTTTTTTGTGAGAGTGACGGTTTCCATATTTTCACTTTACAACAAACAAACCGGCGGCGTCAAATTCGGTCAAGGTTTCACCTTGACCATTTTAATGAAACAAAAAAGGGCAAAATGCCCTTTTTTGTGATGGTGTCCCATCAAAAGTCCTACTTTAACTCCACTTTCGCGCCGGCCGCTTCCAATTTGGCCTTCAATTCGTCGGCTTCTTTCCCATGGGCAAGTCTTGACATATAAACGAATTAGTTTTAATAAACAATTAACCCTTTTGGGAGGAATGGAACGTGAAAAAGGAAACGATGTTTTTGTGTTTGTGCGTGTTGGCGCTGTGCGCGGTTTCCACCGCCATCGCGGCAATATGCCCGGACGCGGAAGGCGAAAGGTGTATCCTGGCGCTTGCCGAAACCGAAGCGGGACACGAAGTATTTAACACTTTTGCCCCACCGCTGGAAACAGGGGAAGCATATACGGATCCTACCCCGGACAACCAAGCCTACAACATCCGAACCGATGGAAAAAGAATATATGATATCTTCAAAAAACAGCCCCCTGCGCTGTTTGAAGATTCCGTTTGGCCACAGGACATTGCCTCGATGCCCAATGCAAACGAAGAATTTTGGGCTGTTCGCGATGAACCCGGAGTAATGCTGGGGGCGTATGCGGAAAGCGAAGAAAATGCGCAAGATGAAGTAGCATGGATGAACAGGTGGAACACCAAGTTAAATGTTTTCCACGAACAACTTCCCCTAAACGACATGCCCACGGAAGTGACAAACACCGTGAGTTAGCCGCACAATCCAAAGCGGCTTTTTTTTACTTTAGTGAAAAATCTATAAAAAAAGCGAACGTATTTAAACGTTCATCAATCTAAATTTAAGAACCACGAATACGTCCTGCGCAGCCCTTCGGAAACTGGGACAACAGGTTTCCACCCCAAAGTTTGTCCCGCCAAACGGTTCTCTATACAACTGCGTTTTTGATCTCCAGGCGATGCTTCTACGTATTTCATCCTCGATGGTTTACCGTTAATTTCTTGCAAAATTCGATAAACCTCGTTAATTTTAGTTTCTTCCCCTGTGCCAACATTAAAAATTCCTGATGTTTCGCTCCTCATAGCGGCTAAAAAAGCATCAACCACATCATCAACGTAAACAAAATCCCGCGTTTGTTCTCCGTTTCCATATATAGTTACCGTCTCGCAACAAAGCAATTTTTTACAAAAAATCGACACAACTCCGGCTTCACCGCAAGGACTCTGAAGCGGGCCGTATACATTTGCCAACCTCAAGGCAACATAGGATGTTCCAAAAATCGAATAAAAACTTTGCAGATATTTTTCGATCGTTAATTTGGCAACCCCATAGGGCGTAAGCGGAGTTTCCAAATCGTTTTCCGAAGTCGGCAGACTGCGAGGATTGCTATAAATAGCGCCACCGCTTGAAGCAAAAATGATTTTTTTGACTCCGATCTCCCGGCATAATCTATGAAATCGCAAAAATTCAATAATATTTTGCTCCGCATCCAAAACAGGATCCGCAACAGATTTTTTAACGTCAATTTGCGCCGCCAAGTGAAAAACTGTTTCGATCTCCTTATCTTTGAGTACGCTTGCTTCAATATCCCCAATGCGAGAAACAATCATTTCGGCTCCGGGAATCAAATTGCGCCCGGAAGACAAATCATCGATCACAATCACTTTATAACCAAGCGCAAGAAGCTTTCTTGTCAAATTCGCGCCGATAAAACCCGCGCCTCCAGTTACTATCACACTCGTCGCCACTATAGTTCACCTCTTTTTTAAATGTTCAAAAATCCAGACACTTGCTTTATACAACAAAAACAAACATTTTGCAATCATTGACTAAATATTTTAAATATTGTATAAGAAAACCCAGCGCATTAACAATCGGGCAAAAAATAAGGAGGTTGAATATGCCGTTAAAACAGGTTCGAAACGCACTTGTCGCTTTTCTTTATTTTTGCATAGGGAAAAAACGCAAAGCGCTTGTTCCGTCCGAATGGCAACCGGAAGTTACGGTTGTTATTCCGGCGTTTAACGAAGAAAAAACCATTGAAGGCACAATCCGGAGCATCCAAAACCAAACTTATCCGGTTGAAGAGATAATTGTCATTGATGATTGTTCAACTGACAAAACGGGAGAGATTGCGAAAAAATGCGGCGCATCCGTATTAAGAACATTGAAAAATACGGGAAGCAAATCTCGGGCGCAAAATTACGCAATTATGGAAACCGATTTGATAAAAACCGAGGCAATCATTACGATTGACGCGGATACGATTCTTGATTGTCGCGCGATTGAGCTTATTGTTCCGTCAATATACGAAAAAAAGGTTTTTTCGGCGTGCGGATTTGTCATACCCCAATCTATCAAAACATTTTGGGAGATTACCCGATACGCTCAATATCTTTATTGTATCGGATTAAACAAAAAAGCGCAGGACAACATCGGAGTACCCCTTGTTTCTTCGGGATGTTTTTCCATCTTCAAAACAAAACTTCTTCGCGAGTTGGGAGGATTTCCGCACGAAACAATGGTTGAAGATATGGCGCTCACTTGGAAAGCATATATATTGGGGTATAAAATCAGATTGGTTCCGGAAGCGATTTGCTATCCCAAAGATCCTCCGACTTGGCCCATTTATAAGGGGCAAGTTTTACGATGGTATCGAGGATTTCTTCAATGCGTATCGCTCTACAAATTGCAGCTTTTAAAAAATAAACGGCTGTCGTTATTTGTGGGGTGGTATGTTTCTTCGGCAATTATCGCACCATTAACATGGTTGGCGATATTGGTAATATTGCCATGGCTGCTTATTACGGGCAGAATTTTACCTTCCCTTCTAATCCTAACATGGTTTGCGGCGGATATCATCATCACATTCGCTGTGATTATGAGGGAAGGGTGTCGGCATAGCGAAGTAAAGAAAGCATTCATCGGGTATTTTCTTTATTGGATAGTATCCCCCATTGAATGCGGATTATTCATGCTATCCTTGTGGTACGAGTGGATTGTGAAAAAAAAGCTGACAACATGGGACAAAGGACATTAGGAGGTATTTAGGATGGAAAAGAGATATATTGCGATAGTGTTGTTCATCATTCCAACGCTTTTAGCATCGTGTTGCTTATCTGTTAATTCTTCGGATAGGTCATTTATCGTGCTGGGTGATTCAAAAATTGAACTTCATCCAAACGATACGGTGGGAGTCCAAATTGATCGTGTCGTTCGCGATATACATTGGGACAGTCCAGTTTTCGGTATAAACGTTCCCGCAAATCGAACGCCGGCAGTTTCCGAAATCGTTCCCTATATGGAAGGAGCGCGAACCAAAGAAATGATGGATTGGGCAAAAATCGAAGTTATGCCGCTTACTCCGGCACGCGCACAACCAATATGGTCAGCAAAACAGGAAGAAACGTTGTACTATGCGATGGACGGACAAGGAAATTATTCTTTCCAAATCGATCCTTCGAAAATGGACTATCGAACCGTGAAATGGCCAATTAGCAACTCCGAAAACGTGGTATTACCCGATACGCATGGTTTTAATATGATCGCCGAACAGGGATATTTGCACCGCAATGAATTGTATCTGGCAGTAGCATGTATGGATTTGCCGGACAAGGCAAACGCCGCAAAATATCTCGCGGCAAACGGAATTAACATATATGCTCCTTGCGATCGTTTTGCATCGGATTTGATGGATTACAAACAAAGATTCGACGTCGAAACAACGATAATCGGTAGTGCCCCCATAAGGGCAACCGAATACGGCGCCGTAATCGGAAGCCAGCCGATAACAATATATCTGGATGAACCGATTGTGGTGCAATTTACCGACAAAGGATATCCTGATCAGTATTGCGATACGCCATGGCGATATTTTACCGCTCTTAATAACACATACGAATTGGGGCTACAACTTATCAAGGTTGAAGCCAACGCCGGAGAAGCCAAGATAGTGATCGACGCCGCGACAGAAAATAATGTTTGCGTTGTGGGGATAAGGATTTGGAACGAAGAAGACTATAAAGCGTTAAGTGCTTGGTTAAGTGAAAACAAAACACGCCGAGCCGTGCTTTTACACTCAGCCGCCTACGAACCAGGAATAAGAATATTCCGTGAATTTTCCGAACAAACTACATTCGGAGACTTGACTCCGCAAATCTTTAGGATAGGATAAAGAAAGCGGTAAAAAGGAGGTGACAAAAAATTGTACGCATCACAGCCAATACCGTCATCCGTAGCACATTAAATCTTTAGGATAGGATAAAGAAAGCGGTAAAAAGGAGGTGACAAAAAATTGTACGCATCACAGCCAATACCGTCATCCGTAGCACATTTGCTTTGCAAATATCCGATTCTTATCGTACCGATAATAATCGGAACGACATTCATTCCTGTTGGAGAAGATTGTTGCCAACCGGGGATGATTAGTTTCGTTTTCTGGAATGGAGACGATTCTGCATACAAATACGGAATGCCGATATTGGAAAAATATGCATATAAAGGCAGTGTTTTCGTGTCCACTTCTCAAATCGGATCACCCGGTTATTTAACAAATGACCATTTGCAAGTTTTGAATGGTTATAATTGGGAAATTGGCACACATGGCATCGATCTGGGAAGTGTAGCCGCAAACGAGCCATCGGAAGCAAAGATTGCGCTTCAATCCTTGAGTATCAGCCCATTGATTTTCGCCACCAAAGCGGTCAACGAAGAGGTGCGGTTAAATTACATGGGCAATTTAAGGATAGATTATCGGGGAATGAATTCAATCCCCGTAGAAAATCGATACGCGATTAAAACCATTGAAGTCGTTCGCACAACCAGCCCTGAGGAAATCAAGGATTGGATCGATACTGCCGCAAACGAACAGAAATGGTTGGTACTGGTTTTCTACCAACTTGACAAACCCGGAGATCTTTCGTGGACACCGGCGGATTTTGAAAGCATTGTTGCATACGCCCGCTCAAAAGAAGCTTACCAAGTGAATCTAAGCGCATAGCCGCGCTAAATTTACTTGGTTTTTTTATTATTACAATGATTATTCAATCACTCCGCAAATATTTAAAAAGCATCTTGATACAATCACAAAGAGCAATTTGGCAGTTGTTACAATGGAAGAAGCCCTTAACAAAATTGCTTCTCAATTATCCAACTGATTGTTCCATAGAAAATATAAAAAATGAGTGGAAGTTTGACTTCCACTCATTTTTTGCGCCGCACTATATCAACAGGCTATGTTTCGCTCTACTTTAATTCCACTTTCGCGCCCGCCGCTTCCAATTTGGCCTTCAATTCGTCGGCTTCTTTCTTCTCCACCGCTTCTTTGATCACCTGCGGCGCGGAGGCGGAAGCGTCCACCAAATCTTTGGCTTCTTTCAATCCCTTTTGGGTGATTTCCTTCACCGCTTTGATCACTTCAATCTTCTTGTCGCCGGGAGCGGCCAAAACGACCGTGAACGAAGACTGCTCTTCGGCCGCGGGCGCACCATTCGCACCGCCCGCCGCGGGTGCCGCCATCATCATCGGAGCCGCGGCGCTCACGCCGAATTTTTCTTCCAGGATTTTGACCAATTCGGCCAGATCCAGCACCGACATTTCTTCAATTTTTTTCACCAAGTCCGCGAATTTCGCGGGTACCTGGACTTCTTTTTTTTCATCCATAAAATTTTTAATTTTTAATTTTTAATTTCCAAACAATTTTAAAATTTTAAAATTTAATAATTAAAAATTGTTTAAAAATTTCAAATTTAAAATTTCAAATTGATTTTTAATTTTATGCTTTTGACTTTTGGATTTGCGATAACACTTGCACCAGACCGCGCAGATTGCCTTGCAGAACGCCGGCAAAGTTTCTTGACGGCGCGGCCAGACTGCCGGTTAATCGCGCCAGCAGTTCCAATTTGGACGGCAGTTGCGCCAGCGATAACACTTGCGCCGCATCAATCAACTTGTTTTCCAGCAAACCTCCCAAAATTTTGATATTTTGGTTGGTTTTGGAAAATTGATACAACTCTTTTGCCGCCGACACTTCGTCGTCATAGCCCATCGCCACGGCGATTTCCCCCGCCATCGTTTTGGTATCGGCGTCAATGCCTTTTTGTTTCAACGCCAAATTCATCAAGGTTTTTTTGGCCACCTTGAACTCCGCGCCTTTTTGGCGCAATTTGTTTTTGAGATCCGTCAAATCCTTGACTTTCAGGCCGGAAAAATCGGCAAACACCGCCGCCTTCTGGCGATCCAATTTGTCGGCCAATTCCTTGACGATCTCTTGCTTTTTTTGTTTGGTGATCGGCATCTTTTTTTGTAAACAAAAAATCCGCTCGCGCAGACTCGACTTTGAACGAAAAATCAATCATTGAACGGTTGATTTTCCTCGGCAGGATTTATTTGAAGACCTGCTGTCTGCGGAATGTTTCAAATATATCAAAGTTTGAGAAATTGTCAACGTTTCAAATTAAAAACTGAGAATGAAAAAGTAAAAACGAAAATTAAAAATTAAAAATTTACCTCTTGCCCTTTAATGTGAGCAGGCTGGCTCCCAGCATTTTTGATATCTCCGTCAACTCTTGCAACAAACAATCCGCTTTCTTCCTGTCGGCACGCCCTGTGTCGCGCAACACCGCCAGCCAAAATTTGGATTCGTTGCTTGACTTGAGGGAATGGTGCAGAAAATTGATAAAATCTTTTTTTGAGCTTGACGCCTGCGCTTCAATATAATTGGCACCGATACTGCCGCCGCTCCGAAACAACTGGTCAACCATCTTTTGCGAAATGATATCTTTGGGCAACCCATCAAGAAATTTCACCAAATCAAGAACCCAGCGATAGATGCGTAATTTGAATTCGGTTTTAAAATTTTCCCTGTCGTTTTTCATTTTTCATTCTCAATTTTTAATTTTTACTGTTCCACGCACAGCAAGCGGCGTTTGGTGTCGCAGGAAGCGGCGCCGAGGGCATAACCGCCCTGTTCGCCCAAAGCGATTGCCGCCGCGCCGTAATATTTTGCCACCAGATTCTTGCCTTGCAGATCATAGCATCGCATGAGATTGGCATCGGCCACACCCGAGATCGCGCGCTTGCCCACCGTCCAATCCTGGCAAGTGTAGCTGTTGGAAAACATCATTTCCCCTTCGCGGTCAACTCCCAGCGCCAAGCATTTTTTTTCAATTGCCGGCGTCATTCTCCCCAGCCACAAATTGCCGAAACTTTGATTAAACGAAGCGCCAAACTGGATTTGCGCCGCCTCGCGGGATAGATTGGCCTTGTCCAGCAGTTTTTGGATGTTTTGCGCCAAATAGCGATGGCAAGCTTGCCCTTCCACCGCTTGCCCGACCGCACCGGCTTCCGCAAAAATCCCGTCCTTTTGCACCCGCTCCCGCGCGGAAATATCATCAGTTCCCAAAAGCGCGATGTAGTTCCCCTCATAGCCCGCTTTTTTTGCTTCCTGATTGCATTTTTCATCCGCGCCCGGCAATCCGCCCAAATCGCCCGAATAGGTGTTTTGCGTGATAAACGCCCGCAAAAGCCCGGCGTGCTTTGACGGCAGATAGGGCCAGTTTTGCTCCACCGAATAACTGTCGCAGGAAACATATTTTTGTCCCAGAATCGTGATCATCGCCGGACTGTAGGCGATGGCATTGCCTTTCTTCCACGGATACTCAAACACCGCGAACCGATATTGACTGCCGGCGGACTGGTAGGGATCGGATTGCCAAACAAATTTTTGCGCGCCCGCCGGATAATTGTAGGCAATCCATTGCGGCTGATCGCCGCCGAACAACACAATCCCCACGCGATCAACGTTTGACGACGACCATTCAATTTCATAGGATTGGCCGGCGGTCAAAGAAGGCTCTCCGGGCGGCAGGGAAATTTTCTTTGAAGAAAGAAAGAAATTGGCCAAAAAGATCAACCCCAAAATCGCCGCGGCGGCGATGGCGACAAATACCCCCTTGTATTCCGTGAAAAAAGTTTCTTTATCCATCGGGTCGTTTTCAATTTTCATAATATTGATTTTTAATTTTTGTAGCGGTAAAAATTTCGTAGCGGTATTCGTAGCGGTATTTGATATCGCTAAATTTTAGCGATATCAAATACCGCTACTCCGGCGCCGCCCCGTCATTCCGCCCGCGGCGCGGGCGGCAAAACCGCCTCCGGCGCGGGCGGCAGGGAAAGCGGCGGCAAAACCGCGGCAAACATTCCCCGGTCGTTTTTATAATCACCGATAATCATTCCCAATGAAATAAAAAGTCCCATTCCCGCGGCAATCGCCGTTCCCAAAAGCAATCCCGATTGAATCTCTTTTTTGAGATTGACTTTTTTGGCTTTCAGCTGTTCGGCCGGATCGGCGTTTTTGGCCGAAATCGTTTTTTTCGGCTTGGAAGCAACAAAAAATCCCCAAACCGCGATGGGCAAGATCACCAATGAAAGATAGAAGGCCGTTGGAATTTGTTTTATGATTTCCAAAATTTCCATTAAAATTCAACCGAATTTATTTTTTCAAAATCCGCGCCGCCGAAAACCTCAATTCCCGCATCCCCGGCAATGTAAAGATCGCCCTTTTCAAAGAACGCGCGGGCCGGCGCAATCTCGCCGGCGCTTCCCGTGAGCGTGATCTCACCGCCGGAGTATGACAGAATGTTTCCGCCGCGGGCGCCGGGCAAAAACAGCCGTTTGTTTTCGGGATCATGGGCAAACGCGGCGATATTGGCCTCAAAGTCCGCCCAATAATCGTTGAGCGCGTATTCATGAATTTTTTCAATCCGCCCGGGCAGGGAGGAGTCAAACAGCGCCACCTTGATCTTGCGGGCGTTCGGATAGACGGCGATTGCCGAAATTTCGTTTAGCGGATAAAAATAGGCGTCTTCGGCGGGCAAAGAGAATTTCCCCGCCAATCCCGCGGCTTGCGGATTGAAGCTCAGCGCATAGAGCGGTTCGCCGGCGCGGCAAACTCGCGCGTAGGCGGCATTGGCGGAAAAACGAAGCGCGCAAACCCCCGCGGGAATGTCCAAATTTTTTGCTTCGGCAACCGTTTTTAAATTTTTGTCCAGCGAATAAATATTGTTTTGCGCCTTTTCGTTTTCCTGGCCGGCAATGTTTCCGGAAACCAGCCATTCCATTTTTTGCGCCGCGCCGAATCCCGAAACCGTTACCGCGCGCAGTCCTCCGGCGGCGGGAGCAAGCCCGCCTTCCGGCAAGCGCCCCGCGACGGCGGTTTGCGCTTCCGGCGCGAAAGTTTCCAAATTGATCTTGGCGATTCCCGTGCGCTCAAAATCTTTGGTTTTGTCCCGCAAATAATCCGCCAGACGCAAAGATATTTCACCCGCGATCCGTTCTTTCTCGCCTTGTGCCAGAGAATCAAACCAACCGGCCAGCAAACGGCGCGTTTCAAACTCTTTCCCCGCCCGCGAAATTTCGCAAGCCGCCGTTGACCGCGTTTTTTCCACGATGTAATTGGGTAAAAGTCCCCGGCACTTGGCGCTCAAAAAATCCGCGAAAAATTCAACGTGATCCCGCTCTTCGCTCCACGCGACCCACGCGGCGCCGTCTTCCAAAATCGTTGAAAAACCGTCTCGCGGCACGGCCACGGAAAAATCGCGCGCCACCGCTCCCGACCGCGGATTCATCTCAAAGATCGTGAAAATTAAATCCGCCGGCACCGCCGCGGCCGGCCGGTAAATTGACGCACATTCCACCGACACCGGACTTTCGCCGATCACCAAGGGTTTGATTGGACAGGGATTGGCCGGATCAATCTCGGTCTCCACCGCCAGATAAAGCTTGCCGGCAGAAAATTGGGAGGCAATGATGCGACTGCCTCCGTTTAGCCGTCCCTGCCAAATTTCCAGCGGAGAGTCCGCGAAAGAAAGATCGTAGACCGCCAGCGAGTTGTTCAAAAACACCGCCAGCGATCCGTCCAGAACCAGAAAATTTCCGTCTTGCGGAATCACACCAATTTGTTTCATTTCGCCGGTTTGGCGCGTTTCAAAAATTTTGGTTTCACCTGCCGGCCGCGTTGCGGTGGCAAACTCCGGCCAATAGAACTGATTTTGAGGTGAAAAATAAAGCTTCCCTCCGTCCAGCCGGATGATATCACCGGCGCTTTTCGCGGACGCTTCGCCCAGTGAGAAAAATTTTTTTGCGGCTTCGGGCGTGATCCCGGCAGGCGCCGGCGCGGACTCTTTGGCCGCCGGCTTGGTGGCGGGCGTCTCCTCCTTGGCGGTAAGCGCCGCTTTCTCGGCCTCAAACGGCCCCGCGGCGGCGGCACGGCGGCCGGAATCAAGATAACTCTTGAAATCGTCTTGCGATGAAAATCTTTCCAATCCGCCCGACTTCATTTCACCGGCGCCTCCCCCCTCCGCGGCCGTGGATGCCCCCGGAACGCCGCCGATAACCCGCAAGGGAATTGATGGCTGGCGATAGCTTGCCGCCAAATAACAGACAAGTCCGAAAGAAAAAAAGGCCAGAATCAAAATTGCCAGCCGGAAGTTAACCGGCTCTTTGTGGACTTTGCGTTTTCTTTTTTGCGCGGGACGCGGCACGGGAATCGTCATAATAAAAAAATGAAAGATTGGCAACTGATTTCACTTTTATTTTACGAAAAAAAATCCGCCGGCGCAAGGAGCAAAATTTAAAAATGAAAATTTAAAAAGTAAAAACGAAAATTAAAAACTAAAAACTTATCTTTTGCCCTTTAAAGTTAAAAGGCTTGCGCCTAGTATTTTTGAAATTTTGACAAGCTCTCACAATAAAGATTCAATTTTATCTTTATCGCTGCGGTTTTAAATTTTTCTTTGTCGTTTTTCATTTTTCATTCTCAGATTTTAATTTTTATCATTCGTATTTTCTCAGCGCTTCAATGGGCCGGAGTTTGGCCGCCTGGCGGGCGGGCAAAATTCCCGAAAGACACCCCACCAAAAACGAAAATCCCAGGCCGAAAATAACAATCCACGGCGAAAACGAGGCGGTGAAATAGAACAGCGGATGCACCTGCCCGTAGGCCTGTATTATCGCCGCCAATCCCAGCCCCAAAACCGTGCCGCCGATGCCGCCGCCGAAGCCGATGATGCTGGCCTCAAACAGAAAGATTGACATTATCGCGCCGTTGGTGGCGCCGATGGCTTTCATAATGCCGATCTCGCGCGTCCGTTCGCGCACCGAAGTGTACATTGTGTTGGTGATACCGATGCCGCCGACCAGAATGGCGATACCGGCAAACGCCAAAATCGCGAACTGGATCACCGCCATCACGCCGCCGACGATATCGTTGACTTTTTCGGCGGTGATCACCGCAAAATGAAGGTCATCGGAGCCGTAGGCGCGGCGCTGGACGCGGCGCAGGCTGTCTTTAATCTTTTGGGCAATCAAATTCGGATCCATCGCTTCGTCAATCTGCACCATCGCGATTTGCGCCGTGCCCCGCTGTTGGCCGGTGAGATCCTGAAATTCGGCAATATCCATGAAGATCGCGCTGTCGTCATCCTTTGCCCCCAAAGAATTCAGAATGCCGGCAACCGTATATTTTTTCCCTTTGATAATCAATTGATCGCCGGGCTGGACCGGCGCGTTGAAAATATCGCGGCCGAATTGCATCCCCACCACCACCTCGCGCCGGCTGGCCGACGGCCATCGTCCGGAAGACAAGCTCCATCCCTGGAACTTCCGCAAAACGTCGGCGCCCTCAACCAGCGGAAACCCCTCCACCGTCAATGCCTTGTTTTCGGTATTGTAACGAACATTGATTGACTGATAGGAAGCCCCCAGCACGGTTTTGACCCCCTCGGTGCGCCGGATCGCGTCCAAATCCCGGGCTTCCAATTTGTCGCCGCCGAACATCATTCCCGCCAGCGGATTGCTGTCGTCCCCGGGCATCACAAAGATCATATTGCCGCCCAATGACATCATCTGCCGATTGATCGTTTCCTTGATGCCCTCGGAAAGCGACAGCAGGCTGATGATCAAAAACACGCCGATGATAATGCCCAAAACCGTGAGCCACGAACGCAATGACCGCATTTTCAAATTCCTGGCCGCAATTTTGAAATACTCTCCTAAATTATTAACCATAATTAAAATGTCAAAATTTCCAATTTCCAAATTTGTTATTTATTGCCGAAGGCTTCGTCTTGGGAAACAATGCGGCCGTCTTTGATAAAAACCTGATGCTCGGCATAGCCGCCGATGTTGTGATCGTGCGTTACCACCAGCAATGTTCCGCCCATTTTTTCGTGAAAATCCAACAGAATCTCCATCACTTTTTGCCCGGTTACCGAGTCCAGATTGCCGGTGGGCTCGTCGGCAATCACCAGCTCCGGATTATTGGCAAACGCGCGGGCAATCGCGACCCTTTGCCGCTCGCCGCCGGAAAGCTCGGCCAGTTGGTGATCGGCGCGGTTGGCCATATTCACCTGCGCCAGCAATTCCATGGCCCGGCGGCGGCGTATCGCTTGCGGTATCTTCTGGAAGATCATCGGCAACTCCACATTTTCCCACGCCCGCAAGTGATTTAAAAGATTAAATTCCTGAAACACGAACCCGATTGTCTTGCCGCGCAACTGCGCCAATTCGCTCTCGGTGCGCTTGGTAACATCCTTGTTTTTCAACAAAAGGCGGCCCTTGGTGGGAATGTCCAGGAGTCCGATCATATTCAGCAAAGTGGATTTTCCCGAACCCGACGGCCCCATAATCGTGACAAAATCGCCGGATTCTATTTCCAGATTCACCCCCCGCAGAGAGTTAACTTCCGTCTTTCCCAGATGATAAATTTTCCAAACTTCTTCCAATTTGATCAGTGTTGACATAGTGTTAAAAATAACACAGGGGGATAAATTTCACTTTGGTTTTGCCGATGATTTCTTCGCCCAAATAATCACGGGTGAGAATAACGCCGGTTTTGGGATTGAATCTTTCCAAAAAGCCGTAAAAACTCTTGCCGATAATTTTTTTTGAACCGTATTTGACTTCAACGGGGCAAACACTACCCTTGTCTTCCACGACAAAATCAACTTCGGCCTTGCTTTTGGTGCGCCAATAATTGGTTTTGAATCCTTCGGCGGCCAGCAGATTACGGGCGTGGTTCTCCATTACTGCGCCGGCGTCATTGCGATTCTGCAACTCCCGGAAATCGGAAATTAAAAAATTACGCACTCCCGAATCAACAAAATAACTTTTGGGATTTTTCACCAACTCCGTGCGCCGGTTGGTGAAAAACGGGCGGATCAAATTTAAGATAAATGTTTTTTCCAGAATATTTATGTGCTTTAAAACTTCCTTATGCGCCAACCCCGAAGCTTCGCCCAGTTCCGAAAAGTTCACCAGATTGCCGGTTTGCAACGCCAAAAACCGCGCGATTTTCATCAGTTCGTCGCCGGTGGCAAGCCCCAGCAAATCTTTAATGTCCTGCAAAAGATATTTTTCCACGATTCCTTCCAAAATTTTTTGCTTTTCCAAATCGGTTTTTGACAAAACGCATGCCGGATAACCACCCCAAACCGCATATTTTTCCAAAGCATCCGCCAGACGCCGCGTAATTTCTTCACCGAATCCCTCGGTGACTTCAAAGTCAAAAACGGATTTTGATCTTGTTTTTTTTGCGCGCAAAGCCGCCAAATCCGCGTCCACCACCGGCAAATATTCGCCAAAAGAAAATGGCATCAATTCAAAATCAAGCAAGCGTCCCACCATATACTTGCCAGTCTGAAAAGTGAGTTCCAGCGAGGATGAGCCAGAAACGATAAATTTTGTTTTTATCGTGTCATATAGATATTTCAATTTCTGTCCCGCATCTTTGGCATATTGGAATTCATCGATAATCACGCAATCATAGTTTTGCGCCAGCGTTTTGAAATCTTCAATTGAATTAGAAAACAAATCCAAATCGCCTTTTTTTTCAAAGGTAATGAATTTCACTTTTTTGCCCGCCGCTTCCAACTCCTTTTGCAAATGGCCGATAAAAGTGGTTTTGCCGGCCTGGCGCGGCCCGGTAATCGCCAATGCCTCTTTGCGATTCAAGAAAGGTTTGATTTTTGTTTCCAGCTCCCGCCGAATATACATAATAGCAGGGTTATTTTATTAATTTATTTAATTTTAGCAGGGTTATTTTCTCTGTCAATCCCCGCCCCACCGACAAAAATTTGGAAATTACGGGATGATCACTAAGTCGCCTTCGGCGATGCCCGAGATGATTTCGGCAATTCCCTTGGCGCGGATGCCAATCTGAACGCCAACTTCCCGCGTCGCGTCGTCGCCGACAACTTCCACCTTCCAGCCATCCTCCCGCTTGCGCAAAGCGGCCTCGGAAACCAGCAAAACGTTTTCCTTTTGGGCGGTGATGATTTCCACGTCCGCGGTCATTTCCGGCATCAATCCTTCAGGAGACTGGTCAAAAGCAACCTTGGTTTCATAATAGACCACGCCATTCACGATTTTGGCCGCCGGAGAAATGAACGCCACGCGCCCGGAAAAAGTTTGATCACCCAGCGCGGCCACGGAAATTTTGCACAAATCACCGATACTGACTTTGACCGCATCCTCTTCGTATATGTCAATGACGATCTGATAAGGATCGGCGGGGAAAAGCACCATTAGCGGCTCGCCGGCCAGCGGCGATACCGTTTCTCCGGCGCGCCCGTTAATCTCCGCGATCCGACCGTCCGCCGGCGCGGTCAGTTTGCCGTCGTCAATTTGCAGTTGCAGTAAAGCGATCTGCGCCTGCGCCTGCGCGGCCTGGGCTTCCAGCATTCCCACATCTTCCGCGCGCGGCGGCGCCAAAACTTTCGCGTATTGCTCGCTGGCGGTCTTTTCCGCCGCCTGCGCGCCTTCCAGCGCGGCGGCGGCGGAATTCACCGCCAGATCGCCGGACGCCTTTTGCGACGCCACGCCCTCCATCGCGGAATGGAATGCCGCGCGCGCGGCTGAAACATAGCCGATATGCAAATCCAAATTCTCCTTATGGGTCAAACTTACGGCATCGCGCCAGGGAATCTTTTCGCACATCACGCGAATTTCGCGCAAACGCGCTTCAACCGCGGCCAATTCGGTCTTGGCCGCGGCAAAATCCGCGTCCAGACCGGCGTCTTTGCCGTCCGCTTGCGCGGTTTGCGAATAAATTTTAATCTTGTCAACCGCCAATTTCATTTTTTGCAACATTTCCCAAACCGCGATGGAATCTTCATCGCGCGGCGAAAAATATTCGCGCTGGAGAAGATCGGAAAAATTATAGGCGTTATATGCCCGGATATAAGCCGATGCCAGCGAATCGGCCGCCGTTTTATAAACAGCGCTCAACCCCTGATCGGCCACCGCGCGCGCATCTTCTTGCGCCCGGCGGGCGGCGTCCAGCGCGGCGCGGGCAGAAAGAACCTGGCTTTCAACGATGGCAACATCTTCACCGCCGGCGCCCCGTTTTAATTTTTCCAACTGGAAAAGCGTCGCTTCGTAATTCGCTTTTGCCTGCGTCATTTGAATTTGCGCCTGACGATTGTCCAACTCCGCCAGCACTTGTCCCGCGGACACTTCTTCCCCCTGGGACACGCTGATTTTCTCAATGATGCCGCTGTTCTTGAAATTCAGATTGATCGCCTCTCCCTTTCTCACGCTCCCCGTTTCGGCCACCTCCTGCGTGATTGATCCAATGACAACCGCCTCGGTCTTGTAGTCTGCCTCCTTGGGCTTGAATATGTTCCACAGCAAAAGTCCGGCGACCGCGGCCGCAATCGCAATTATCCAAAACCTTTTATTTAATTTCATATGATTCTATGTTTATCGCGCACACACTTAAATGTATTGTTCCATTCTACC
>ERZ795044.2352-NODE-2352-length-16440-cov-5.301251_pt1 | contig 16440 bp, 29 predicted proteins | sample MGYA00375128_ERZ795044 | MGnify/ENA primary metagenome ERZ795044 (study PRJEB30173, sample SAMN05720213) | anaerobic digester metagenome | isolation source: active sludge of municipal wastewater-treating anaerobic digesters | place: USA | collected 2014-12-22 ... | reverse complement strand
GATGAAAGATTATCTTAAACAGAATCAAGATAAAATTCGCCAAGATACAAAGCAACAAATCAGACACGCAATCGAAGAAGTTAAGAACGGCGAAAAGGTTCAGGCTTTTGTTGTTGGTTGTGGTGACGAAGCATCAACAAATCAAACGTCTGAACAAGCTGAAAAGATCATCAAGTATGCTCACAAGTTAAAGAACAATGAATGGTTCAAAAAGATTGTAGATATGGCCGGTAGATATATCAAATCTGCCAATTCAAAATTGGCAAAAGATATTCCGAATATTGGCTGTCCGATTGGTGTAAATATCGGAAAAGATTTGAAGAATGTTTTGCCACAAGAATTCGCTCTCATGGACATGGGCGGGTTGTTTGAAGACCTGTTCTGGTTGAAATGGGTAAATGGTGAGCTTTTGCAGTATGAAACCAAGCAGAAAGAACCACAACAGGCAGGCGCGTTCATTGCCTGTATCGATGAATCCGGTTCGATGGATTATAAGATTGCAGAAGCGAAAGCGTTTCTGTTCGGAATGTTTCTGATTGCAAAGTCTCAAAATCGTGCGTTCCATGTAATCAGATTTGACCACAATGCAATCGAACATGAAGTCAAAACACTGGAAGATTTGATTCAGATTGCTGACAGTTTTATGGGTGGTGGAACGTCATTTGATGCCCCACTGACCAAAGCAGTCGAATTGATTAAAACACACGACAAATGGAAGAAAGCCGATGTATTTTTCATCACAGATGGATATGGTCATGTTTCACCGGAAATCATACAAGCTATAGATGAATTCAGAAAGACGTTAGACTTCAAGATTCTTGGTCTGGACTTGGGCCACAATCCACAAAGTTTGAAATTGTTCTGTGATGAAGTATTCACAGTCAGAGAACAGAAAAAGTTCTATGATGAGTGCTTCTCTTCATGAAATGAAATCCCCTCAGAAATGAGGGGATTTTTGCTTTTTATGAGAACGTAATTTCTCAACATCAAATTGGAGGTATCTATGACTGTTGCAATTATCAAAAAGGAAGTTTATCGATTCGATCAGTTAGAAAAGAATATCAGAGATAAACTTGTTTCTTCGAACAAAGAAGAAGATTCTATGTTTATTAACGGCGACATCGAAGAAAAATTCACATCGATGCTTGAAGAAGCTCATCTCCCCGGATATCAGGTAAGATATTCCCTCTCCTATTCACAGGGAGATGGATGCTGTATCGACGGTGGGCCGATGAAATACGATGAAAACCATTTCGCCCCACTGATGAAAGAATTGTTAAAGAATACCAAGTACGAACGAAAGATCAAACTGATTGAAGAAATGTTCATGAACGATCATTTTACAATCGATATTTACCACAACCAAAGTTCTCGATATTGCCATGAAAAAACTATGTCGATTTCTCTTGATTGTCGTGAGATCAAACAAGATCGTCATAATCACCTTGAAAATATGTTCGCAACAATCGAAAAATGTTTGATTTCTTATTGTGAAAAACTTTGTATTGAAATGAAAAAAGTTGGATATGAAATTTTAGAATCATATGATGAAGATTATTACTTCCAACATTTTAAGGATGAAGAAGTGTTTTTCACACCAAATGGTGAGATTGTTGACCATTCAGAAATTGAAAACCTTTTGGAAGTAAAAAAGGAGTTATATGGAAAGTAAAATCGTAAAACTTGACCCAAGTGTTATCATCACAACTATTCAAAATTCAAAAGATCCAGCCGAGTGTATTCTTAATCTTCACCGTTTGGTAGTTTCTGATTTTGATAAGCGTGAGAAGCTGAATGGATATGTGTATTGCAATCAATCTACTTGGAAGTTTATTGCAAAACACTTCCTAGATAAAATGCGTCCATCTCAAGGAATGTCCATCGGGTTCCTGTGGATGAATCACGGATTCTCTGGGTCGGCTGTCGGATTGCAAGATTTCGAGTTCGACATTTCGAATGTTTGAATGGAGAATAAAAATGAAAAAAGAAATCATTTGTGTCGTTGTTATTCGTGATAATGTGGTCGATGAGATTTACGCTTTCCAGAATAAAACAAAAGCTGAAGAATTCTTTCTTAAAAAGTGTTCTGAATTCTTCACAAATTGGTCAGAATATACTGCATTTGATATCGAATGCGTTCTTGAAAATGGTTATGAACAGAACTCAAATGGTTCTGTTTGCTTAGTCTGGCCCCAATAAATTCTCAGAACTCTAACCAGTTTTCATGGTCAAGGCGGTGGAATTCCGCATAGGGTTCTCTGTGTTCGTTTGAACGTAAAATCTCAGGAGGTCCAAGAATGAAAAAGTTCAGAATTGGCGTCTATGAATTGTACGTTTCGGCCTATGAAGTCGAAGCAGAAAATGAAGCAGAGGCGATTGAAAAATTCAATAACGACGAAGCAACATATGTCGAAAATTCCTCTGATTACCTTGAACTCGCAGAGAAATATCAAGGTGAAGATGAAAATGGAAACAAATATCAGAGAGGAATCGCAGGAATTGAGGAGGTTAAATAATGAAAATTCATCTTGTTACAGAGGTTTGTGGTGCTCAAATTTTCAATTATCCGTTTGATACGCACAAAAAGGCGGCAGAACGATTCAAAGAATTAGTTCTTGAAAATGGCCTTGATCTTCCAAAAAATTATGACAAAGAAGATTCCTGTGCATTTACTGATGAATATGAAATTCGTGTAGAATATAATATCGAGGTAGAATAATGCAAAATTCACTCTCTGGTATCTTTTTCGATAACAATGGAAACAAACACTCGGTTTCTGAAGCATATGCTCGCAAAGATCATCCTGAGAAAATCTTCAGAAAAGACAACAAAGGATTGTGGAGATGCTACTGTAAAAATTACAGAATCCATGGAAGAACATTTTTCAGATTTATTGGTTTCAAAAATCCAGATTTCGACAAAGGAAATAATTCATGACAAACGAAATTCAGACAATCAGTTACGAAGAACAAATCAAATTACTTGAATTAAGAATTGCTGAATTGGAGTTGGAGAAAAACTATCTCCAACAAAAAGATGATCGACCGTTCGACCACAAACATTCAAGCATTGATCTATCAATCGGACTCACAAAAGAACAACATGATGAGCTTTGCTCTGTTGTTGAAATTTGGGTGAACAAGATGTTCAAAAATAAGGACAATCCATCCACTGTTTTTGAACGAATCTACAAGTCACCTCTCATGACAAGAGAAAAAATGTTAATGACTTATATCTTTGGAATCTACATGCAAGATATCCTCTCAAAGTTGAGAAAAGCATGAGAGACACAATCCAAGAAATTTGTGAAGTATTCTATGGGTCATTCTTGTTTGTTAAATTGTTCTTTGAATGTGTGTTCTATGCCTTCCTTCTTCTGGTTTATATTGCTATGTTCCTGTGGTTGATTACAAACTGCGGATTCTTCATTGGTGTGGGCCTTGCCATTGGTATATTTGGTTCCATTGGCAAGCAGATAGCTTTCAGATAACACAAGCCCCGGTAATTACCGGGGCTTTTTGCTTTTAATGAGAACGTAATTTCTCAACATCAATTTGGAGGTTCAAATGGAACAATCAAAAACGTTCAAACAGATTTTTGATGAAGCAAAACTGAAACCCGCTTATTGGGATGAAGGAATTAGAATCGAGTTTGCTGAACTCGTTTGGCGTGAAATGGAAAAGAAAAACATGCAAACGAAGAAAGGCGAATTCTCAAAGTCTATCGGCATTTCACAGGTCAAACTTACTTTGATTCTCAAAGGAAAATGTGACATGAAAATAAGTGAAATATGTGATATCGCATTAAAATGTGGTTTCAAAATCGGAATCGTTGAAATTAAATAGGAGGTATTATGTACCTGCAAATAATCGACAAATGCAACATGAAATGTGCTCACTGTGGAATGAGTGCGACAGAAAAAGGGTTTGAAATGCCAGAGAAAATCTGGAAAGAATGTATTCAAGTTGCTGCCGAATATGGCGAATGTTTGTCTCTCGGTGGTGGTGAACCAACACTTCACAAACAGTTCATTGAAATTCTGTGTTATGCGAATGCAAAATCAGACGACATTCCTCCGTGGCTTGCAACGAATGGAACCAATCATGCCAGATTATTAATGAAACTTGCAAAAGTCGGTGCGATCAACGTTAGATTTTCAATAGATCAATATCATGATACTGAGATGATTGATCCAGAAATTCTTTATGAAATTATGAAAACTGATCGAAGCTGGGAAGTGAGCGAAATTCGAACGTCAAATATCAACGTTGGACGTGCAAAATCTCTCAACGATGGTGTTAAGAAACTTGACGATGAGTGTATATGTGATTGTTTGTTTGTGACACCAAAAGGAAAAGTTAAATTCTGTGGCTGTCCTAATGCACCAATCATCACGGATTATAGAAGTCTTGGGGATTTCATTCAATGTCATGCTGAAATTGTGAATGATTCGAATGTCGAATGTTGGAATAAATTGTCTGAATCAGACAAAAACAAAATTATTGAAAGGTTCAAATAAATGTTTTCAAACATCAAAAAGCTGAAAGTTTTTCACAACAAGATTGAGATTAACGACCTTGAATTCCAAGCAACAAATGGAATGAGATTTGATCTTATCTTTGGTGAGACTTTGAAATCTCAATCCAAAGACAAAGAATTTCAATTCAACATGTGCAATGTTTTGAGATATGATGCTGATGAAAAAACAATCTCAATAAGCGCAAATGAGAGGGAAATCATTTCCTTCTATGCCCCAAGAGAATTCCGATATGCGATTTACAAAGACCTTAACAACATGATCAAAGGTTCTTGTTTCAATCTAGCATATCGAAAGCATTTCAGAGCACTCTACAGTAAGTTCCAATCGACAATCCAATTTTTCAATTTCATCTACCCCGGAATGTTGAAAGATAAACGTGTATTAGACTTCATTCACGATTGTTATGATCAAATCCCAGAATGGTCGCGTGGAAATATCAATCGTCCAACAGTAATCTTTGTGGCTGATATTCTAACCGATTACACGAATCATATTGAATTTAATATCGAATGTCGTATCATCGCACATGGAAAAGTGGTCTATTCGAAGAAAGTTGAGGAATTTGAAACTTCATGTTGACAAATGAATTGACTTTGTGGCAGAATGTGTCTACGGAGGGAAATATGGGAAGACATACTGTGGTAATTGTGGCTGATATTGTGAACGATTACAACGACAAATGTGAATATGATGTCGAAGGACGAATTATTCACAATGGAAAAGTTGTTTATTCACATAAACAGAAAGGATTAAGCGTTGTATGTTGACAAATGAGTCTAAGTTGTGGTATAATGTCTCATCAGAGGTGAATAATATGGACAAACTCGGAACAAGCTGTAACTTTTTGACAAAAATCTTTTCTATCGCCGAAGAAAAAGGGATCAACAAAGCTGAAATCGGTCGTCGAATTGGAGCGAGTCGTGCTTATGTTTCAAAGCTGTCAAAGCGTATGGGCAATCTCACGATTGAAACCATGTTAAAACTCTGTCAGGCAGTCGGCCGCAATCTTGAAATTAAGGTGGTTTGAAAAATGGAAAATGAAACCCTTGGTTGGTTTGATGTTCTGAATAAAAATTCTGAAGAAAATCTCAAGGAAATTCAGAAATGGAGAGATGAAATTGGAACTCCGAATGAATTGGTGATTGGAGAAGATGGAATCCATGTTGGTATCTGGAAAATTCCTGAAAATCCTGATTATGTTTTGGTTGCAAAGATCGGAATGAAAGGTCCGATTTATGACACCAAAGCATTCTTCAAACTCGACTTCATCGAAGCCTGTTATAAAACATTGAAAGGAATCAAAGAATGAACGAACAAGAACTTGATGAAAAGATCAAGAAACTTTCTAATGAATTAAATGAACTTCACAAAAATAAAAACGAATTTGCAAAAGTCAGAATCAAGAAACGTCAAGAATTGATCTTGAAACATGTTGATGTTCTGCTTCTATTTGTTGAACATGATGATTGTGATGGTTTTTCAGACGAAAATCATCACTGTCCGAAATGTGTTCTTGAAGCTATCAAAAAGAATAAATGCCCGAGTCTTGTCTACCATGACATTGTAATCAAAATGAGGAATTTTTATGATTAAAAATATCATCGCACTTGCCGATGGAATTTATTTGTTGAAGGAGATCAAATGACACATACCGAATTTTTCAAAGAAGTGGATGAACATTTCAAAGATTTTGTTAAATACTGGGAAGAAAATCATAAAAAAGAACCTCTCATATTTCCATTAGAAATGTCTAGTGGTGATTGGTGGGAACAATTTATCATGTTCAATGGAGAAATTAAGAAATGAAAGGAAAGAAGTGATGCCAATTTATACGTATCGCTGTCCAAAGTGTGGTTCTGAAGTTGATTGTATTCACAAAATCAACGAGAGACACGTTGAGAATTGCCCTAAGTGTCCCAAGACTCGAATGAAAAAGGTGGTTGGAAAGCCACGCTTTTCATTCAAAGGTGGATCTCCAACAAAGTCGAGGTGCCCAGAATGAAAGTATAACTATCCAATTTAGATTCTGTCCATTCTGTGGAAAATCACAAGGAGAAATTGATTAGTCTGGTAATACCAATGGCGAATCTTCGGATTCGCCACTTTTTTTTGTCTCAGAATCCAATTCTGGTATTTCAGTACCTAAATTCGACAATACATCTTTTTTAACTTTATCGTCATCTAATTTCACTTCAGGAACTATGACTGGTTCTTCTTGTTTTGGTGTAATCTCTACCGAATTCTCCTTCACAGATTCTGAAAGGATTTCATATAACCCTTTCTTCAAATTTGCAAGATCACTGTCCCCCTGAGACTCCATTGGTTTTTCAGGCTCGCCAATCTTTCCATTGAGTTCAATATATGCCTTGAAAACATCTTCCATATCTTTCATTTGAGCAAGCAATTTCAGTGCAGTATTTGAAACATACTTCATCAAAGAAACAGCACGATTCAAATCCATCGAATCGACCACTTGCTGAGTGAAAATCTTCCCCTCAAGCATGTTCATCCACTTGCTAACCTTCTGGAATAATTCGATCTTCATCTTTGTAGCTTGTGACAACGAAGTATAAATCTGCTTCTGTCTCAATACAACCATTCGTTGATTCATTGAATCAATCATGTTTTTCTGACGTTTCAATGTCTCAATATCTTGTTTATCAATCTTGATCAAATTTCCAGAAGTTATCATTGAAATTCTGCCAATTCTTGTTTGAAATTTTTAATTCGTGGACTAACTTTCATTTTGACTACTTCAATCGTTCCTTCTGCGAATTCTTCAATATCCATCCCTTTCTTGAATCGTGGCATATGCGATGAACGAGTGCCGAAGTTCACGACATCAGAAAAAATATCCTTGTCGAGTTCATTCAGCACCGTCGTCAATACGTCTATCACCTTGTTGGACATCGATTTCCTTGGTCATATGACCTAATTGTTTTTCACACAACAACTCATGAAGTTTTTCAAATTCTCGTTTACAGCCATTTGCAAATTGTTTTACCAGCATTTTAAGTGTAGGATCTTTGATTGGAATTGTCAAATCACACAATTCTTTATTCCTGTCATAAATGCTTCTATCTTTGAGTGTTTTTTCCTTGGCAGTAAGATCATTGTTGTTGGTGACATATTCAAAAATCTTTTCAAAATTGTCGAATCTAGTTAGGAGTTTCTTTGCTGTGATATCCCCTATCCCTTGATACCCTTTTATATTATCTGATTTGTCTCCAACAATGCATTTGTAATCAAGTGCTTGGGATTGCTTGAACCCATAAGCCTTTTCAACTCGATCTTCAGTGATCAAAATCTTCTTAAATGGATCGAAAATCTTGAATGATTTGGAAATCAATTGAACAAAATCTGCATCGGTTGAAATCAACAGAACAGAATAGTTCAATCTAACCATCGATTGGAACGCCGCGATGTAATCATCTGCTTCATAATCATGACCTTCCATCACAATATATCCAGCATACTTCATACATCGCATGAACATGTTCAAATCGTTTTTGAATTTAAGGTACTCTTCTTCGGTCAAACTTGAACTCCTGCTCCCCTTGTATTCTGGATACAATTCAAGTCTTCGTTTTGATTTGCAAGTATCAAACGTGAAAACAAATCTTGCATCAGCATATTCTTTTCGAAGTTCAATGAATCTTTTCATGCAAAATTCAATCGGTTCCAAGTGACTTGTCTTTGCAGCAAAATAATACCGAGTGAAAAGATTATTTCCGTCGATAAGAACAAGCTTTTTGTTTGACATTATTTTCCCTTTGTGGAAGTGGGGTGGCAAATGCCACCCCACTGTTCTTTCAGGTTACTGCTTTACTTCAGCAACCTTCTTCTGGCGGCGGCGAACGGGGAGTGCCGTCTTCGTCTTCTGAATCTCATCGCGCAGTTGCTTTGAAATCTTCGAAATCGAGAGCAGAGCTTTACGAGCGTTCAGAGCAGGCTTTTTCTTACCCTTCTGAAATTCATAAATCTCACCCTTTACCGTAACCAGAGCGTTCTCCATCGCAACCAACATAGCGTCAAATTTACCCTGCATAACTTCCCTCCTGTGTTAAATGATCGTATTATCTTTTTAACACTGAAGGTTTATCGTTGTCAACTTTCTTTTTCGCTTTTTTCAATCTCACAAAGTTCTTCGAAAGTCTTTTTCATTCCTTCGTAGATTTGATCGTGACATTGGGCAACAGAGATTTCAACAATGCTATTTGAACGAATGTAAACGTCGTTGTTGTAAATACCACCGAAATCTTTTGAAATGGGAGGCTGTCCCTTGATAGCCGATGGTTCAAGTTTGCTTGCAAGGAAAAAGCTTCCAGCTTCAACCAAGGCAAATGGTTCTTTAACCATTTCAAACATCTTCTTTTCGTTGTTAAAAGGCACCACAACGCGGCGTTCACCCCAAGGGGTATTACAGAACAGAACCATGAACGGCTTCTTCGCATCAAAACACTTTTTCATAACCATAACCAACTCCTAATATTTGATTTCAAACTCTGGATTAATCACTTTGAATGACAAATACCCAAAGTGAGGAACTTCTGTTGCCAACATTGACCGAATAACAATTCCTTCTCTTGGAATGTCTTTGTTGAGTTCGGATGGTCCCTGACTCAACTTGACAAGTCCATCAACATCAAGCTTCAAAATCTTATCATAGAAAAGAACTGGAACAATTGGGATTTCAAATTCTGTGCAAAGCTCCAACCAATCGTGGAATCCAAGATATGAAAATTTGTTGATATCAAACAGAGAAAAGAATCTAACTTCTGGTTCTTTGAGCTTGTATTTATTTCCCTGAATTCCGGGTCCGATCAATTCACCCTGAAGGGCAAGGTTCTGATTAAACGCCAACATCTTTTCTTTCAAGTTATATTTCTTTGCCATGCGCCAGATAACATTCTTTTCGTCTTCTTTGAGTTCAAGATTTCTGGAACAACATCCAAACTCACCATCACGAACATAAAACGTGACGCTGGACCCGTCGATCTTCTCCATTCCATACATCACGCATTCGTTGATATAAGGTTCAAGTTTCTTGAAACAAGATTGGATGCGAGTTTCGTCTGTCTTCTGAAGAAATCCGGGGAAGTTTCCCTTTGGGCAACCACCAACAGAATTTGGATTGTGTTGTGGTTCAGGAATTTCGTACTTCACAACACCAAGAAGTTCTGTCACATCCTGATCAATTTCATAGTTACCTTCTGGAAGAAAACTCATTGGGAAACAAATACCCTGTGAGATTTCTTGGCGAAGGCGAATGGTCTTGATCCTGAATTTCTTTGGTCGCAAGAATTCGAATTCTGGTTTCTCTGGCAACACAGAATCGACTTCACAATAGATAACCTTGTCACCAACCTTGAACTCCCCCAACTTAGCAACACAACGCCATCCAAGAACCTTGACAATATCAAGAGCGTCTGCGTTTGGATGTTTGTTGACTTCTTCAATCACCTGAACTGATGCTAATTTTCTCATACGTCCCCCTGCGGATTTTCTTTATCCAATCTCATTCTTTCGAAAACTGGATGTCTGGCAAGCTCATCTTTGGTCTTTTCCATGAACGAGATTTCCATGGTCTTCCCGATGTAGAAATCTCGTTTATCCCAAAATTCTTTTCGTTCTGCGTCGGTATAACCAGACCCCACTCCTAGTTCCTTACCGCCGAAGTCTACCACGAACCCACCCAGCTTGTCAAGATATTTCCCTTCGCCGGGGTAAAATTTTATTATTTTACAATCTTCCGTTTCCTTGTTTTTGAATTTCATCCAATCCAGTGATCTTTTTCCAACATACAAACCCTGTGGATTCTTAACAATGATTCCTTCGTGTCCAGAATCGATATATTTCTTTGCCAAGTTACAAATCAAATCATAATCATTCTTGACTCTGATATAAGTCACTTTCTTGATGAACTTCGTTTCGGGAAGAACCATCATCATGTTCACGCGAGTTTCAAGGGGCAATGGTAGTTCTTTGATGAAATCAAAAATGGCAAACTTGCAAGAGTTCCTTACTGCAATCGATTCAGAGTTGATATTCTCTCGCCGAAAGACTGTCATCAGACGCTGGAAGTTGTCACAATAAATTTCGCCATCTAGTTTCATTCCAAAGTATTTGTCTTTGTTTGCAATCAGATCATTTGCAATATTCTCGGTCAAGAACTCTGGAATTTGAAACCCTTCTCTTGAATAGAACTTTGGCTTGCTTGAAGTGAAATCACATACACACCGAATCCCATCAATCTTGAGGTTCACATATACCCAAGGCACAGTGAACGTTCTCAGATAGGCTTCCTTGTTACGGCGTTCTGCCAGCATGACAAGGAATTCTTTGATCAATTCTGGAAACACTGAGTTAATCAACTTCTTCTTGATACCAATCCCCAAGTCTCGATCAAGAATATTCAAAAAGAATTTCCATGCTCTGTATGTGATCTTTGGTCTGACGTTTGAACAAATATATTTGATCTTTGCGTTTGTTCCGTCGAGATTTATAATGTCTTGGAATGCCTCAAGTGGAATGTCATCATATTCGCCATCTTTGATTCCCTGTGACGGGTCAATCAAAACCTTTGAAGTGATTCTGAATAGCGTATCTGGATCATATGTTAGAAACAATGCTTTCTTCAATCGTTCTTTGTCTTCAAAACTTGAAAGCAATTGCTTCTTTTCTTTTGTCGAAGAAGTCATTGAGATTTTGTAAAACAAATCACACAGATTATTCACCTTCAATTCTCCTTTTAATGTTGACCCTGAATTCTACGAAACGATCAATGATTTTTGAAATGCTTTCCGTTGAGAGCATGAACTTGTCACCCTCATAAGTCTTGTAGTTTTCTTCGAAGAACTCAAAGAACAATTTCAAGTTATAGCCTTTGATATTTCTTCTTTGCAATTCATCACAGATAAATCTGACAGACGTAATTTGAACAAACGGCACAGGATTATTTCTTGAAATTAGAACCATGTCATATAACGAATTCTTGATCAGTTTCAACAATCTAACGTAATCAAAAACAGTTACAATATGACCTTCCTCAATCAACTTAATAAATGCATCAAGAGAGAATGAAAATATCAGAGACAGAATTGATTGGAAATTCAAAAGACTCTTCTGAAAAAACATGTACAGATAATATGACTTTTGAAATGCAACAAATGGGACATGAAGAGAAACCTTTTTGTACTTCTTCAGCCCCACCATTTGCAACAATTCGGTTGTGCCTAACATTTCTTATATTCCACGACCTCTGTTACATTATCTTTGTTCAAAACAAATGCAAATGTTTTGTCGGCAATATCAATCAAATCCGAGATATGAGTGATGATGATGAATTGGATGTCTAGTTCCTTTGAAACCTGTGCAAGCCAAGTGACGGCATTTTGAAGTCTAACACCATCAAGATTCTTGAATGGTTCATCGAGGATGATTGTCTGTCTCAGTTGTCCAGAAAATAACTTAACGAACGAGATTCTGAGGCATAAGGTGATGACATCGAGAACTCCCCCACCCTTTGCGTCTGTCAGTGGCGTAATCGTCCCATCTGTGGCAACGTAGAGATCATACTTCAATCCCTGCTTCGTCTTGTTTGAAACAATCATGAATTCCATTTTCTTGTCTGTGAAAACGGCAGCAAGACCAGAGTTTGCAAGAGACTCAAGTTTCACCTTGATTTTATCTCGCATATCCTCAGTAAAGTTGATGAGAAACTGCTTTGATTTTTCAAGGATATCCCATTCACTTTTCAGTGAAGAAATATTCTCTTCAATCTTTTTGTTTCTTTCAACAATACTTTCGTACTTATGAAGTAGAGAAACAATCTCATCCATTCGTCAAAACCTTTTCAAGATTTTTCACATACTCTTTCAACTCTTCAAGCTTGTCTGAAATCGTTTCTTCGATCTTTGCAACCTGATCGTTGAGTTCCTTGATCTTTGCTTCAAGCTGATCTTCGGTAATCCCAAATTCAGATTTCAGTGTGTTCAAATGAACATTTCGTTCTGTTTGGGCCTGAAGAAGTTTCTTTTCAAATGCTTCTTTTCGCTTGGTAAGTTCAACAATTTCTTTCTGGAATGATTCAACTGTCATATCTTGCTCAACTCCCCGAGTGTGAAATTTAATACCGCTTCTTCTGTGTTCATGCCAGTGGCATATGTTTTTAACATTTCTTCAATCGAAGAAAATTTCATTTCTTCCAAAAGAAGATTTTTCATCTTCTTCACTTCCTCGGACATTTCATTATAACATGACTCGTCATCAATGTCGAGAACTGTTTTCTCAGTCCAGACATCTTTTACGCTTGGAACAATGATTTCCTTGCATAAAATCTCTTTTTGATCATTTACATTGATATAAACGCATTTAATTTCACGATCAATGTCATGAGACACTTTCTTTCTTCTGGCAATCGCACCCGGCGCAACAAACTTCGTCCCATTTGAATTCACCATAATCCCCTGATATGGATGATAGTGAGCAACAGTCACCAATTGAGCCTTCGTCTTGAAATTATCAATCAAAGTATGCTCAAAGATGATTGGATCTTTCACAATGGTTTCATGAGTCATCATGATATTGATCTTGCTTGCATCAACATGATCCTCTGCATCTTCAACGCCATGGTCCTTGAAGATCACACGAACATCACCGAAATCCTTGTGAGTGTCCGTTAGTTTGAAGAACCCGCACATTTCCATGATAGTCAGTGGCGAACTCTCTTCAAATGAATCATGCCCCGGATTGCCTCTGATTGAATAGAATTCGACATCAGAATATTGCCTGAATAGCTTCAGAACTTGGATCAAATTGAAAACGGCGACCTTTGGTTTGTCAAAGAAGTCTCCTCCATTGAGAACAACACACTTATTCTTCTTTGCAAGCTTCAAAATCCATTCGACTTTTGCAAGAATCTGTTCGTTGTATCCAGCTTTTCTTGATACAGGCGTTGCCCCAAAATGCACATCTGTAATGTAAATAAATTTCTGGCTCATTTGGATAGAATTCCTTTGCATTTTTCACAGAACTCATCTTGGATCAAAGGGCAAAGAGTTTTCGAGTCAGACAAGTACTTTTTGAACTCTTCTTTCTTTTTGAGAACAATTACGCTAGATTCTCCACAAGACGAAAGCGTATCTTCTATCTGATTGTTCAGAGTTGTGATTGATGTTTTAATAGAAGATAGCTTTGACTTTTTACGATTCAATTCATACCAATCGTTAATTATCTTCTCTGAATCGAATTTCTTGATTTCAAAGGCATATGTCTTAGACAAGACATTTTTAACAGATTCGAGTCTCTTAATAGCTGAAATTGATTTACCAAGTTTCTCAACTTCTTCGAACGAAAATGTTTTTGTTTCGAAGACATAATCTTTCTGAACTTTCGACAAAATCTCCGATAGGCGACTTGAATCTTTTCGTTTCGATTCTGCTTCAGAAAACTTCTCTTTGAGGCGATCAATGACCGTCTTGATCTTCGAAATCTTGTCTTCATATTTGATTACCTTTTTGGTTTCATCGATCTTATCTTTGAGAATCGAAAGCGTTGTCATCTCTGATTTGAGTTCAATTACATCTTCTTGTAATGAAATGATCTCTTCATGCAAGATTTTGATCATATCATATGCAACCTTCCCATCTGTTATTTTAACTTGATTTTCATCCCTTTCCTGCTCAAGAACATCGATCCTTGCCTTCTTTGTTGAGGATTCAGAATTGAACTTCTTGATGAGAAAGTCAACTCTGTCGGAATCAGGAAATAACGATGAGATAATCTTGTTCCTTTTGCCACCAGAATAGGAAGGACCGATGAAAAACATATCTTCGTGTTGGGAAAAGAATTGAATGTTTTCATCGATATCGACAAATCTGATCGGAAACATTCTGATTTTTTCTTTGATGAAATCTGGTAAAAGCTTCCCAAATTTATCATAGGTGTTTGGTCCGATGATATATTTGTCGGCAGAAGGCTTTCCAGACAATATTTCTCCACACTGGCAGATTTGTTTTCCATCCGTTTTCTCCCCACATTCTGGACACTTTTTGATTTCTGAAAATTTACATTTTCTTTCAACTGTTTCATTGTCAAAGACATTCTCAACGGAACCTTCAGATTCTCCATTTCGAATATAGAATGGTTCCCGGTAAATGTTCGCACGAATTCCACGAATGAAACCAGACTTTCCACTATCAGAAAGCCCACAGATGACATTGATTCCTTCACAGAAATCAAGAACTGTTTTCTTATGACTTTGGAAGTTTATCAGCGTTGTTTTTTTCAGCATTGTTCAACTCATTATTAAAATATAAACCAATCCCAATCGCATCGCAAATATTGTTATCTTTGAGAATGAATTCTGTTTTGTATTTTTCATTAATAACTTTGATAACTTGATGCTTGTCTGCCTTGCCAGAACCAGTCACAAACTTCTTCCAAGCTGTCGGTGCAACTTCGTGGAGATTAGATTCATCCAAGACATCCAACACCCTCGTTTGAATTCCACCAAGCAATTTGGATAAATCGATTTTGTTTTTCCCAACAGCCCCATATGCCAGCCCTTCATTGACAAAATGGACATCATGTTTCGATGACATCTTGATCAGGGTGTCGAGAGTGCGGCAGATCAAATTTTCAATGGTTTTCTGTCGCTTCATCTTTGAATTTTCTTTCGTGGTTACAATCTGAAAATACTTCTTCAGTTCACCATTCAAAAAAACAGCAACTCCGGTTCCAGTGAAGCTTTGATCTACCGCAATAACTATCATACTTCTACTTCTTCCTCGACATCAGGTTTTTCTTCATCGTCTTCAACTTTGACGATCGTAGCATCTATAGGTGGTTTCATTGAAGTGAAATCGATCTGAAAGTTCTCTTTTATTGAGTTGAGAATGTTCTGGATTTCTCCCACCCTAAATGTCGAAGGGTAGAGTTCCTTTTTGACAAACTCATGTCGCCCCATTGCCATCTTTTTTACTTCACCAATGGCAACAAGATAATCAAGAACCGAATACTCACGAACAAAACCACGACCGAACAAATAGACCAGTTCTGCCGCGACCTTTTCGTTTGGAGCAATCTTGTTCTTTTCAGAAAGAACCTGCATTCGATATCCGATGTGTTTTCCATTGTCTTTCAGCGATTTTACACGCTTCAGATCAAGGATAAGATTCGCCGAATATTTCTGTTGCATCCCACCGGGCAGAATGTGTTTCGGAGCATAAGGTCCACCGTCCTGATTCTGAATCAACTGATTGACCATGACGAAGGCTGTCTTGGATTGGCGAAGAATGAAAGAAATTCTTCGCAAGAATTCGCTGATCCTTTTCGCCCTCAATCCGCGTTGAACTGATTCATCTATATTCTTGTCCATTACAACTTGACTTTCCCACTTGGCAATGGAATCAAAAACGATGATATCGAACACATTATCCTTCAATGCTTCTTCAATCTGAATCAAAGCATCTTCGTTGTTCAAAGACGTTGTTACAAGACGAGACCTATCCACTGATTTGAACTTCAAGAAATCATCAGTCAGAGAATTCTCAACATCAACGTAGAACGCATTGAAATTTGGATCGATCTTCATGTTATATTCGATGGTTTCGAGAATAAGAGATGACTTGCCTGTCGATTCAAGTCCCTTGACCAAAGTGATGCCGCCACGGGGCAATCCACCGATACCAGAATTCAACCAATCGAGCGTTGGAAATCCTGTTGCCAGTGGAATGAAATTTCCAACATCATTTCCATGGAAAACCACGTTTGCATCTCCGTAGTTTTTCTTCAATTTCTTGTTCATTTTATTGATAAAATCTTGCAATTTATCTGCCATACTTTTCCTTTCTTTTAATAAAAAGGGGGGAGGACCACCCTCCCCCAACGACTTTATA
>ERZ795044.2351-NODE-2351-length-16454-cov-5.198854_pt1 | contig 16454 bp, 20 predicted proteins | sample MGYA00375128_ERZ795044 | MGnify/ENA primary metagenome ERZ795044 (study PRJEB30173, sample SAMN05720213) | anaerobic digester metagenome | isolation source: active sludge of municipal wastewater-treating anaerobic digesters | place: USA | collected 2014-12-22 ... | reverse complement strand
GCTTGTCCGAACATGAAGCGTAGGTTTACTGAAGCTTCGTGGGCGGGATAGGGCCAATATTTAATTTTCAAAACAAAACTAGTATATCATTTTAAGCATAAAAATCAATACCTAAAACTCAAATACCACCCAATTCGGGTGGTATTTGAGTTTTAAAAATTTTTAGGCGCCAATTGTTTTGACTATTAAATTCATTATCCCAAAAACCGAAACCATTATAAACATTCCAATTAATCCCCAAACCATATGATTTTTACTCTCTTTTCTGATTGTCTCATCTGTTGGATTAAGAAAAAATCTTATAATTCCAAACAGAAATAAAATCGTCCCGAGAGAAAAAAGAAAATAAATGATTGGGTTAATAACAACTTTATTAATTGTGTTAATAAAGGATTCTACACTTGCTTCAGCTTTAGGAATAATATCAAAATTCATAAGACTATGTGACTAAAACGATAACGGGGTGTAAGGCATTATTGAGTCATCAGCGGTAGTATCAAGGTTAAGAGAGTTATTAATTAATCTTATAATTCCCCAAAAAGAAACTATAACAAAAACTCCAATTAGAGCTCTTATGATACCACTTTTAGCTGCTTCCTTTTTCTTCTCATCAGTAGTCATTGTGTATTGAATAACAGTCCAAATGAATATAACCACCATAACTGTTATCAAGATAGGAACAGCAACACTTAAAATCCCTTGTAATTGACCAATAATAGTCTGGAATGTTGCGGCAGCAAAAGAAACATTAGGCAAAAGTGCTGCTAGCGATCCCAGAAAGATAACTTTTTTCATAAAATATTTATGATTAAATTAAAATAATAATTATTATAATTAATCTTTTCTCCAACAGACCAAGTTGTAAAGAATAGACTAACCTTTATATTATACCATATTCGAAGAAAAAATAATCAATTATTCGATATCAGGAATTTGCGGAATAACGGGCTGTTTGCCCTCAAGCTCAAAAGTCTCTGTGAATATTTTTATAATCCCCCAAAATGAAACCATAACAAACAAAGCGATCAAACCCTTCATCATGTATCCTTTGTATTTTTCTTTTTCTTTTTCGTTAGAAGGGGCTAAATAAAATCTAACAACTCCGTAGATAAAGAATACCACCCCAACTGAAATCAGAAGTGGTAAAATTGTATCTTTTAAAAGAGTAGTGGCCCACTCTAATATTCCACCAATTGTAGACATATCGGCCCCGAAAACTACAACGGGAGAAAACAGTGAGAAAAACAAAGCAATCTTTTTTATTTTATTTTTCATATAATATTTAAATAATAATTAATGATAATTAAACACCTTCTCTTATTTGCTCAACCGTACCCCCAATAGCCTTAGCTATCACAAAAGCTCCTAAAATAACAGCTGCCCCTATGAGAGTGTAAAGCATGGAATCTTTGGCTTTTTTTAGTTTTTCTGGATTCCCCTGAGCTGCAACAAAACTAAAACCAACGAAGATAATCGCAAAAGCTATTATCGGGACTCCAATTTTAACAACGAATTCAAGGGCTGTTTTAATGAGGGTGGGGATGCTGTCAACTTTATCTCTTAGTGGATTTTCAATTTTAGTCCTTATTGTAATTCCGCTAGTATCTATCTCTGTGTTTTCGCCTTGTGCTAAACTGTTGTTAGAAAGAGAAACAAAAAACGAAAAAACTAAAACAAAAATAAAACTATATTTCATCAAGTTTAAAATTATATTATTTTTATTTTTTCTTATTATGTTTATCATATAAATAAATTAAAATTATAAATTATAAAAACCAAGGACCACGATAACCCAAAGTGAGTAGAATTGTTTTAACAATCACCCAAGAAGCCAGCACCAAACCAAAACCCTTTAGGGAATTAAAGATGATCTTTTTAGCCCTCGTTTTATTATCTGGCTTAGCCCCCGCCGACAAATACAAAACTCCTGCAAAAATAAATATTACAGCAAATAATGGTGTCACTAATTGCAATGTAATAAAATCTATCAATTTATTAATCATCGCCATTAAAGAATCAAAGCCACAAGGATTTAAGTAGTCCCCCGTTACGGCATCTATTGGCCCCTCGTTACATTTTGGCAATAACCCCTTGTGGTCTGACGGATAATAATCAACTGCGTAAATAGAAAGGGGAACAATAACCATTGATAAAGCGAATATTATTGAGAGGATAGTTCTTTTTTTCATAAAAATTAATTAACTAATAAATCTATCTGACTGTTAGCCTTATTAATTGCCTCCTTATTAGATAAGGCGTTTGAAGAAATATTGTCTATTAGGCCTCTGAATATAATTTCGGTTTTATTTTCATTTGGGTCTAACCAAGATCTTGAAATTATAGCTGAATCAAAAAAAGTTTCTAGGTAAGCATTATCTTTGGGTTTTTCAGCCAATAAATTTCTTAATACTGGAGGTAGCGATGAGGCTATGCTTATCGTTTTAGATGCTTCTGCTTGAGCCAAGCGACCTGCAACCCCTAAGGCGCTAGATAAATTAGCTGATTTTTTATTTATCACCAGTGAATAAATTTCGGCATAAGTTCTTCTAAAATTAGTATCCTTCATTTGCGGTAATTCAGCTACGTTAAAACTCAAATTAGGGTTTAGCGATTGAATTTTAAATAATTCACTAGCTCGGCCAATATAAAAGGCTAATTTAGCGCTAGAAAACATATCTAAGGAACTAGGCAAAGCTCTATTCCACGAATAATAAGGACTAGACATATTAGAAAAAATCATATAGAAATCAATGGCTGCGTCAAGCGGTGAGACAGAATAGCCAAGCGGATTATCTTTAATAATTGAAGAATAAACCAATTCTTCTCCGCTAGCTCTTTTCTTAACTAGATTATTGCCGTTTTGAATTAAGAGAGTAGCCAAAATATCTTTAGCATGATTTACATTATTATACCCCCCAAGAGCTATCATAGACTGGCTAATTATACCGTTCCCGTCTTTTTTAGTTAATTTACTATTAAGATCAAATAATTCATCCCAGGTCTTGGGAGGATTTACTATAGAATTGTTAGATAAAATATCGTTATTATAATAAAGAACTAGTGGATCAGATAGTATGGGAAAACCAAAAACACCTTGTTCGTCAAGATAAATCTCAGCCCCGTCTATGTATGAAGTTTTAAAATTTTTCTCTGGATAACTAATATACGGTATTTTATAAATGAATGGCTCATTTTCTTTAATCATATCAGTGCTAATAACATATATATCTGGGCCTGTTCCTTTAGCAAAAGCTTCTATTAATTCAGCCTGATAAGTGCTTTCATCTTTCTTTTGATAGTTAATCCTGAGCTCGTCAAACTGAGAAGCGACCAAATCACGAGCCTCCGTAAAATAAGAGCTGGGTAGTGTTCCCCATATTGTAACTACCCCCTTTAAATCTGTATCTACTTTCTCTTTTGATCCAAAATCTATTAGTCCAGAAAAGATCAAAACCGCAAAGACGAAACCGCCGATAAATATTCCTAATAAAATTGTTTGAAAGTTTGTCATTATTTATAATTTAAATATCATTCCAAAATGAAACATATCGGCAGGGGCTTTTTTATCAAATATAAACCCTCTCTTCTCAAATAATTCTTGAGCTGATTTTTCGGTTAAGATAAAGTCGGAAGATGTCCCCATCCCTGAAAAATTATTAGTGTGGTCTATTAGAAGAACCTTGCCAGTTCTTTTTAAAATCCTCTTAGCTTCATCAACCATCCCAACCTTATCTTCTGCTTGGAACAAAACATTAGCCATGATAACAGCATCCATACTTCCATCAGCTAGCATTGTCCCCTCCTTAGCTTCTGCGTCTGCCCAGACAAATTCAACATTAGAAACATTTAATCTTTTTAATTCATCCTCTAGCTTCCTAATCAGTTCTTTTTGAATTTCAATAGCAAAAACCTTACCAGTTGGGCCAACTCTGGTGCTCAATACTCTAGTATAAAAACCCATACCAGCTCCAAACTCTGCGGCCTTCATACCTTCTTTTAAATCTAATAGGGCTATACTTTTCTCAATTGTTGGTTGCATATTTTACTATTTAATTATAACAAATTAATAAGATTAGAGAAATGTTATTGAAGCAATATTATCCCCTGCCCTTAATTTCATGATTGTAACACCTTGAGTCTGCCTACCGGAAGTAGGAATAGAATCTAAACTAACCCTAATGACTTGTCCTTTTTGAGAAACAGCAATTATCTCACTCTCGTCTTTAACTATTTTCCCAACTATTAAATGACCTGTTTTAGCTGTAACTTTAGCTGTCTTTATCCCTGAGCCTCCTCTTTTTTGGGTTTTATATTCCTTAATGTTAGTTTTTTTACCAAGACCATTTGACCCAAGAGTCAAAATAGAGGAATCTTTTTCTCCTTTAACAATTTTATCAACCCCAACAACAAAATCTCCTTTGGCTAATTTAATAGCCCTAACTCCTCCGGCGCTTCGTCCCATCTGCCTAACATCACTTTCTTTAAACCTAATTGATTGACCAAGCGAAGTTATTAGCATAATATCATCTCCTTTATTGGTAACTAAGACAGATTGTAGTTCATCATCTTTGTCTAATTTTATAGCAATTAAACCACTTCTTCTAACATCACTAAAACTAGAAGCAGCTACTTTTTTAGCAACTCCTTTTTGCGTCACTAAAGTCAAACTTTCTGCGTCTTTCTTTGTCTCTTTATCTACAGGTAAAATAGAAGTAACCTTCTCTCCATCTCCCAATGACAAAAAGTTCATAATTGATTTTCCTTTTGTAGCTCTTTTGCACTCTGGGATATCATACATTTTTATTTGGTAGGCTTTACCATGATTGGTAAAGAAAAGTAAATCACTGTGAGTATTAGCCGTAATTAAAGTGGTTACGAAATCTTCTTCTTTTGGTTCTATATCAATAACCCCCACGCCTCCTCTTTTTTGAGTTCTATATTCAGAAGGATCAGTTCTCTTTACATATCCACCCTTAGTGAAAACTAGAACCGATTCCTTCTCAGGAATTAAATCTTCATCATTAATAGCCTTAACTCCTCCTTTAACTATTTTAGTTCTTCTTGTGTCCTCATATTTTTCTTTTATGGCAATCAATTCTTGACTAATAATCTTCATCATCTTTTTGGGACTAGCAAGTAAAGATTCTAATTCCTTGATTAAGGCTTGTTTTTCGGCTAACTCCAATTCAACATTCTTTCTTTCTAGACCAGCCAATTTTTGAAGCTTCATTTCTAGTATTGCTGTGGCTTGAAGATCCGAAAACTTAAATTCTTTCATTAATTTTTCTTTAGCTACAGCTGTGTCCTTGGAGGCTCTGATCAAACTAATAACCTTATCTATGTGATCAAGCGCTTTCTTTAATCCAATTAATATGTGCTCTCTATCTTTAGCTTTCTTTAAATCAAATTCTGTTCTTCGGCGAACAACAACTTCCCGATGAGAAATGAATTCTGACAATAAACTCTTTAAAGATAATGTCTTAGGCACCCCATCAACTAAAGCCACAATATTAAAGTTAAAAGATTGTTCTAATTGGGTGTGCTTATATATATAATTTAAAACTTTCTGTGGGATAACTCCGTTTTTAAGATCAATAGCTATTCTAATGTCTTTGGTTGACTCATCTCTTAACCCTTTAATCTCCGTTATCCTTTTTTCTTGAATTAGCGTAGCGATTGATTCTATTAGAGAAGCTTTATTAACACGATAAGGGATGGAAGTAATTATTATTTGAAAAATTCCATTTTTCTGCTCAACAATCTCTGCTTCTCCACGAGTTACTACCCCACCACGACCGGTAGAATAAGCATGGACTAAATCAGATTGACCATAAACAATTCCCCCCATCGGAAAGTCTGGTCCCTTAATGAATTGCATTAAATCTTCAGTGGAAGCATCTTTATTATCAATTAGATGGATTGTTGCATCTATAACTTCTCCCAAGTTATGAGGTGGAATATTGGTAGCCATTCCAACAGCAATACCAAGCGTCCCATTTAAGAGCAAACTAGGAACAGCCGTTGGTAAAACCTTTGGTTCTTTGCGGGTCTGATCGTAGTTTGGAGAAAAATCAACAGTATCTTTTTCTAAATCTAAAAGTAGAAGAGAAGAAATTTTAGACATTTTTGCTTCAGTATAACGCATGGCCGCAGCTCCATCCCCGTCTATTGAGCCAAAGTTACCTTGTCCGTGAACTAATGGATATCTATATGAAAAATCTTGAGCCATATTAACCATAGAATCATAAACAGCCACATCCCCATGAGGATGATATTTCCCTAGGACATCTCCGACAACCGCCGCACTTTTTCTAAATCTACCTGAGTGAGTTAAGCCCATCTCGTTCATGGCAAATAATATACGACGATGAACTGGCTTAAGCCCATCTCTAACATCTGGTAGGGCTCGGTCTGTGATAACAGACATTGCATAGTCAATGAAAGATTCTTTCATTTCTGTGCTAATTTCAACTGGTATAATTTTATCTCTTGTTATTTCTTCTTCTTTTTTTGTCATATGATTAATCTTCTATTGGATCTAATTCTATAATTTCTTTTTCTGCTTCTTTTTCAACACCCTCTTTTATGCTTTTAAAAGTCTTTCCTAAATCTCCCAAACTAGCTGACAAGTCTTGATATTTATCTTTTATGCTCTCTCCAAACAAAGAAAATGGTTTCAGTGTTTCCTCCACCCCAACAACCTTTTCATCTTTTTCTTTCTTGGGATTTGTAATTCCAACAACCCAAATTAACCCAACCAAAGACATAGAAACTATCATAGAAACGGCCAACATCATTTTTCTAGTCTCTTCTCTTTTTGAACGAATCCTTCTTATAAAAGATATGATTTTATCCATATTAATTTAAATTAACTTGATAAAACAATCACTTCCCCTTGGCGACCTATTAAATCTTTTTGCTTAAGGGTTAGTTTGTCTAGACTTTCAACTTTTTCTTGTCCAGACTCTTTCAGAAATGTTTTTAAGGCCTTGTCATCATAATCCATTGGAATAATAATTTTAGGTTCTATTCCAGTAGCTAGTTTGTAAGCCTCAGCCGGATCTATTAAATCTCCACCCCCAATTGGTAAAAACAAAATATCTGGCGTATCTATTTGTTCCAAAATACTAGGTTCTAATTTTTGTCCAGATAGTGTTCCCAAAAAACAAATAGAGATGTTGTCTATGGCTAGATTATAAATTGTATTGATAAACTTCTGCCCTCCAAGAACAATATCTGTTTGAGCTCCATTTATAATGATATTCTTTATCTCATAACTTCCAGCCCCATGTATTTCAAAAGGACTAGTCTCTCCGTGAGAAACCATTTCAAAACCATTATAGTCTGGGTGGTTAGTTGTTGAAATTGCAATATCAGATCCAAACTTAGATATTTTTGCTGACAGTTTTGACTCTTTGCTTATCGGATTAAAAACCACAGTTAAATCTCCTTGTCCTATTTTGAAAAATTGCTTACCTAAATATGTGATTATCATACTTCGATTATAGCAAATTTTAACTAAAATTAAAAGGTCATAATGTCTTTTCAGCCCTTGATTTTTTAGCTTTTATATATTATAGTATGAACATTATCAGCTCGGCTTGGAAATTAACCCTTATTAATTTTTTAAAATAAATTTGATAAGAAATCCAACCCGCGCCGCAGAAAGCGGTTTTTTTATTTCATGGATAATACAGACAAACAAGCTCTAGATGAAAAATTATCTGGAGCTACAAGTAAAAACTTGGAAAAAGTTGAGATGCCACCACAGCTAGAAGCTTTAGTTGAGGGACCGGTTATTTCAATTCAAAAATCTTCCGTCTTTATAGACCTAGCTCCATTTGGAACTGGTATTATTTACGGTAGAGAGTTTATCAATGCTAGAGAAATTATTAGAAAAATTAATATTGGTGACACGGTTAAAGCTAAAGTTGTTGATACTGATAGTGAAAATGGTTACATTGAACTATCTCTTAAAGAAGCTCGCCAAGCATTAATTTGGAACGAGGCAGAAAAGGCAATTAAAGCCAAGACCCCTATTGAGCTGGTGGTTAAAGAGGCCAACAAAGGTGGTTTAATTTTAGATTGGCAAGGAATTTCCGGATTTCTACCAGCTAGCCAATTAAAGAGCGCACACTATCCTAGAGTTGAAGACTCCGATAAGGATAAGATATTAAAAGCCCTTAAGCTATTAATTGGACAAAGAATAAATGTTGTTATGATTTCTGCCTTACCCAAAGAAGGCAAGTTGATTTTCTCTGAGAAAGACAATAACCCAGAAGAAAGAAGAGAGATTATTGGTAAATATAATCTTGATGATGAGCTAGAGTGTGAAGTAGCTGGTATCGTTGATTTCGGCGTCTTCCTAAAACTAGAAGATGGTCTTGAGGGCTTAGTCCACATTTCCGAAATAGATTGGGGTCTAGTAGAAGACCCAAGGTCTATGTTTAATGTCGGCGATAAGGTTAAGGCTAAAGTTATCGAGATAAAAGATGGAAAAATTTCTCTATCTATTAAAGCTTTAAAAGAAAATCCTTGGAAAGAATTTGAAAACACTCTCAAGAAGGGAGATATTGTTTCCGGTGTCGTTATCAAGTTTAACAAACACGGAGCTTTAGTTTCTATTAAACAAGGAGTAGCAGGATTAGTCCATAATTCTAGTTTTGGAACAGAGGAAAAATTAAGATCAACCTTGGAGCTAGGTAAAAACTATAATTTCCAAGTAACCTTATTTGAACCAAAAGACCAGCGCATGACCTTAATCTTTCTAGACGATACTAAAAAGAAAGACGAAAAAACAGAAGAAGAAGAATAAGAGACTGGATTGAAAATTAAAATAAGACTTCCCCTCGGGAAGTCTTATTTTTAATTTTTTAGTTATATACCGACATAGCTTTATCTTTCCCTTCTTTAGAAATCAATTCCAAAACCAAAGCTATCTCTTTTGAAATTTTCTTTAATTCTTTTAATTCGTCTTCTTTAAAATTTCCAAGTAGATGTTTCAAAACAGCCTCTTCCCCTTTGGGCTTTTTAGCTCTTCCTTTACTCGTCTTAGAAGAGATGCCGACTCTAATTCTAACAAACTCTTTTGATTTAACTTTTTTAATTATAGACTCAAGCCCTTTATGTCCACCCGAACTTTTGTTAAAAGAAATTTTATAGGACCCAAAAGGTAAATCAATATCGTCATAAATAACGACTAAATCTCGGAGCTTCTTTTTATCTTTAATAAAAACAGCCACAGCATTACCAGAATTATTCATAAAAGTGTTAGGCAAAATAAAATCAAACTTTCGTCCATTAATATCTCCCTTTGATCTTTCTAGCTTATACTTTGATTCATTTTTCCATAGAGAAAAATCAAACTTATCTGCAATTGTCTCCAAAATAATCCGTCCAGTATTATGACGGCTTTTTGAATATTCACTTCCAGGATTTCCTAGTCCAACAATAATCATAAAAATATTATAACATACAAAAATATAACCAAAAGACAATAAAACACGACTTTGACTATTCTGTCAATATAAATATTGTGATAGAATATTACTTATATGAAAAAAGTAATTAATTTAGAAAACAAAAAGAAAGATAGCATCTGGGATTTAATTAAATTTGTTATTTTGGCTGTTGTTATTGTCATGCCAATTAGAATGTTTATCGCTCAACCTTTTGTTGTTAGTGGTGAATCAATGTATCCAACATTTAAAGATAAAGAATATTTAATTATTGACGAGATCTCTTATTTAACCGGAGAGCCTAATAGAAGTGATGTTATCGTCTTTCGCTACCCTAATGATACAAAAAGATTCTTTATTAAAAGAGTTATCGGTTTACCAAACGAAATTATTGTAATAAAAGATAATAAAATTAAAATAATTAACGAACAAAATCCTGAAGGCTTTTACTTAGATGAGCCTTATATCCTAGAAGATTTCAAGACTGATGCTATTTACCAAACGGGTGAAGCTGAATTTTTTGTTCTCGGAGATAACCGAAATAAAAGTTCTGATTCTAGGTACTGGGGTATTTTACCTAGAAAATTAATTATTGGCAGAGCTTATTTACGATTATTACCAATTAAAAATATTTCCTATTTACCAGGAAGTATTAATAAAGAATAATAAAATGGATAAGAAAAAAACAAACAAAGGACCTTATGCTTCTGTTAAAGGCATGCGAGACATTAAAGATGATTTATATTATCAATTTCAAGGCTTTTTTGAAAAGGCTCAAGAGGTTTCAATGTATTATGGTTTCCGTCCACTAGAAACCCCGATAGTTGAAGATAAAAATGTTTTTATGTCTATTGGTGAAGGGACTGATATCGTTGACAAAGAAATGTATACCCTAAAAACAAAAGGTGGAGATCAGTTAGCCTTAAGACCAGAGCACACAGCTGGAACAATGAGAAGTTATATTGAATTGGGAATGCAATCCCTACCTCAACCTCAGATGTTTTATAACTACGGACCAATCTTTAGACACGACAACCCTCAAAAAGGACGCTACCGACAATTCTATCAATTTGATATGGATATACTTGGAAGTGATAAAAGTATTTTAGATGCTTTGGTTATCAAAACAGCTATGACCATATTAACTGAGGCCGGAGCAAAGAATTTATCTGTTGAAATTAATTCAATTGGTGATAAAGATTGTCGTGGTGCTTATATAAAAGAGTTGACTGCTTTTTATAGAAAGAACATCAATCAATTACCTACAATTGACAGAGAAAGATTAAAGACCAATCCCTTGCGTATTCTTGATTCTAAAGAAGAAAAAACTATCTTACTTAATCAAAACGCCCCCGACACATTATCTCACCTTTGCCCAGCTTGCAAAAAACACTTTAAAGAAGTTTTAGAGTATTTGGAAGAAGCTGAAATCCCTTATTCTATTAATAAATGCTTGGTCAGAGGTTTATCATATTACACTAGAACCGTTTTTGAAATTGTAGAAGAAGACAAAGAAACTGGACGAAAAATTGCTATTACCGGTGGTGGTAGATATGATTATTTAGCTAAACAATTGGGTAGCAAAAAAGATGTCCCAGCTGTTGGAATATCTTTTGGGGTAGATCGGATTGTTGAAGCTCCTTGGTTTGCAAACTTGTCTCCTAGAATAATTAAAAAGCCAAAAATATATTTTATTCAGCTTGGTTTTGAGGCTAAACTTAAATCATTGAACATTATTGAAATACTCCGAAAAGGTAAGGTGCCAATAGCTCAATCTATTTCTAAAGATAATCTGGGTGCTCAATTAGCCACAGCTGAAAGACTGGGTATGCCTTATGCTATTATCTTTGGTCAAAAAGAGGCTCTAGAAAACTCTGTTATTTTCCGTAATATGAGCAACCGCTCTCAAGAAACAGTTAAAATAGACAAACTATTAGACTACATCAAATCACTTAAATAGATATGACTGATATTAAGTTCGCTTTCTTTGGCACACCAGAAGTGGCTAGCCAAACATTAGATATACTTTTGGCAAATAATCTTTTGCCGTCTTTAATTATTACCTCGCCCGACAAAAGAGCCGGCCGAGATCTTAGATTAACCCCGTCTGCTGTTTCTATCTGGGCTAAAGATCATAATATAAAATGCCTTAAACCAGAAAAACTAGATGATATATTTCTAGATGAGCTTTTCCATTTAACAGATCAAGAGAAAATAGATATTTATGTCGTTGTGGCTTACGGTAAAATATTACCAGAAACCTTGATTAAGTATCCACCCAAAAAGACTATTAATGTTCACTATTCCCTTTTACCTAAATATCGGGGGGCTTCTCCTCTTGAATCAGCAATCCAAAATGGCGAAAACGAGACTGGCGTAACTATCCAAGAAATAGAATATAAATTAGATAGTGGTCCTATTTTAGCTATTCAAAAAGTGCCAATAGACACGACAACAACTAAAATAAAACTTAAAGAAGAATTAATAGAAGGCGGGGCCAATCTACTAATAAAAACATTAAATCAAATTAAGGATGGAACAATAAATAAAATTCCTCAAGACGAAAATCAGGCCACATTTTGCGGTAAGATAAAAAAAGAAGACGGGCTAATAGATCCCCAAGGAAATGACTTGGAGAATTGGAATAAATATCGAGCTTTTTACGGTTGGCCGGGAGTTTATTTCTTTGCCAATAAAAAAGATAAAAAAATTAGACTAAAGATTACCCAAGCCTCACTTATTGATGGTAAATTTACCATAGAAAAAGTCATTCCTGAAAATAAAAAGGAAATAAGTTATTCTGATTTTCTAAAACAAAAATAATATATTATTTTGATGTCTCGGGATTACGATGAGATAGCCCTCTAATCATTTTTTTAATTGATTTGGCTCCTCTTCTCAAAAGAGTTCTTTCTCTATTTTTTGAATAATCTATCTTGCGAAACAATGCCTCTTTGGCTTCATCAATGGCTCCATAAAGATTATCTTTTTTAGCTGAGACATAAAATTTCTTACCTGAGATATCTACATTAAATTCCGCTCTAAAATAATCTCCACTTTTATGGTGTCTCGTTGTCTTCCCTACCTCTACTTGTATTATTAGATCTTCTTTGGGGTCAGTAATAAATCTATCTAGACCCAATAAATTCTTATTAACATAATCCTTGATGGCGTCTGTTAGTTCAATATTAGTTGCTTTGATGTTTGTGCTCATATTTAAAATAGATTAACTACTAATACTTCTATTATAGCAGATATCAGCCTAAAATAATCTTACCGACCCAAACCCATGGGTTTGGGTCGGTAAACTAGTTTAAATCAATCTTGAGTAATTTACTTGGAGATTTATGCCCTTTAATGATATGGACTTTCTCAATATTTAGACCATAAAGATCGGCTATGATTTGACATATTCGGCGATTGGCTTCATTTCTCTCGGCTTTCTCACGAACAGCTATGATAAAAGTCTGATCGTCTTTCTTTACGACGTTTTCTTTCTTAGCATTAACTTTAGCTCTGATTTTTAAAAACATTTTATATAACTTGAAAAATTTTTAAACCAATTAATGCAATTATCATTAAGCACAAAAGACAAGGGAGGATAACGGCCTTAACGACTTTCGTTTCTTGGTTCTTTACTCCAACAATAGCTTCAGCTGTTAAAATATCAGCTAAACCCATCATGCTACCCAAACCTGCACCGACGACAAGTAAAGATAATATAATATCAGTACTAAAACCAATTCCAAGTGAAGCAGAATTAAGCAAGGTTCCAAACATGACATTGGAGGTGGTTGTGCTCCCAGTTAAGAAAGCTCCGAAAGCTCCAGCTATCGGGGCAAAAACAGGCAATAATTTTGACTGGAACGAATCAGATATTAAAGATATTACGGAAGCTAAACCTGAGCTATTTTGACCCGAATTAATCATGATCTGCACAACCGCCAAAATGGCTGCTATGCTCAAAAAAGGAAAGATTGCACCCTTAAAAGCTGTCTTAGAAAAATTGACTAATTTCCTTATTTTACTTTTCCAAATTATAGAAACTAAAATAGCAACTATTATAAAAATAAAACCAGGATTGAATAGGCTAAAAGAAGTTTTAAATCCCAAATTAAGCGGGATAGAAATATGTCCAATTAAAACTTTAGCTAAAATCAAGAAGCCAACTAATATCAGATATGGCATAAAAGATTTTAGGGCTGAAAATTTATTTTCTTTTTTGTCTTGTGTAATATCTTCTTTCTGTAAAGAGACATTATTTTTTGGAATTAAGAATTTTAATTTTACAGAGATGGTCACCAATATCAAACCCACAATTGAACCAATAATCGTTGGAAATTCTTGTCCTAAAAATTTAGCCCCGAAATAAGAGGGTATTAAAAATAGAAAGCCAGACAACAAGGCAAACGGAACTGCTTCTAAAAATTCTTTTTTTCTATTAGGTCGTCCAGAAGTTACAACCCAAACCATAAAGACGGGTATTAAGACTCCAACAAAATTAAAAATTGAGGCAAATATGGGAACATTGGCTACGCTTAAAGTGGCCAAACCAACTTTTATAGGAGTCCCTGCCGCCCCAAATATACTAGCAACGCTATTCCCTAATAAACCAACAACCAATGCCCTAAAGGGAGATAATCCAATTCCAACTAAAAGAGGAATAGCCACTGCCGCCGGTATTCCAAAACCAGAAGTCCCTTCCAAGAAAGCTTCAAAAAACCAAGCAATTAAAATTACTTGGACCCGATAATCAGCCGACAACGAAGAAAGATAATAAGATATATTTTTAATAATCTTTAAATCTTTCAATAATTCTAAGAAGAATATAGCTCCAAAGATTATAATAAAAATATCAAAAGCAAGTAATGCCCCCTTAACATAAGAAATATATAAAGCCGAACCCAGTATTTGCCAATAAAAAATAGCCAGTATTGTATAAAGACCGAGAGTAATACTAGAAGCTAGTAAAAGAGTTGTCTTTTTTCTAAAGAGTAAAAAAATAAAAACCAAAAATGGTAAAATAGACAAGACTAATGGTAAATAATCCATAAAAATATAATAACATATTGACCTTAGATAAAGTAGTGTCTCTCGTCTCTTTTTTATGTTATTATTCCTAATGTATGAGAATAGAGGATGATATTAAATTAGATTATACCGATGTTTTACTTCGCCCCAAAAGGAGCACTTTAACTTCCAGAAAAGAGGTTGATTTGACTCGTCAATTTAATTTTTATCATTCTAAAAAGACTTGGCAAGGTATTCCGATTATTGCTTCTAATATGGCGACTTGTGGAACATTTAAGATGGCTAGAATATTATCTAAATATAAAATGATTACAGCCTTTCATAAATATTACACGATCAAAGACTATCAAGAATTTTTTAAAGATTTTAACGACCCTGATTATATAATTTACACTCTAGGTATTAGGCAAGAAGATATTGATAAATTAAAAGAAATGATAAGCCTCAAGCTGATAGATAAATTTTCTTTCATTTGTATTGATGTTCCTAATGGTTACCTAGAAAGATTCCCTGAAACAATCAAATTAGTCCGCGAGCTTTGCCCCAATCATATTATTATAGCCGGAAATGTTGTAACCAACGAAATGACTGAGCAGATAATTCTATCTGGAGCTGATATTGTGAAAATTGGTATAGGCCCTGGTTCAGTTTGCACCACTAGAAGAATGGCTGGAGTCGGTTATCCTCAATTATCAGCAGTTATTGAATGCGCTGATGCCGCCCATGGACTGACAAATGGAAAAGGTGGCTATGGTCTTGTTATTGCTGATGGGGGTCAACAATATCCATCTTGTTTTGCCAAAGCTTTTTGTGGAGGAGCTGATTTTAATATGGCAGGATCTCTTTTCTCTGGCTTTGATGAAAGTGACGGAAAATTAATAGAAAAAGATGGTAAAAAATATAAAGAATATTTTGGTTCTTCTTCCAATAAAGCCCTTCTTGAATACTATGGCAAAAAATCAGATTATCGGGCTAAAGAAGGTCGCTATGTTTTAATGCCATACAAAGGTCCAATTGAAACATTTATTCAAGATCTTTTTGGAGCCTTGCGTAGCACGGGAACATATATCGGAGCTAGAAAAATAAAAGAATTCTCTAAGAAAGCAACATTTATTAGGGTTAATCACCAAATAACTGACTACTTAGAAAAATACGACCAAGAAATACAATAGAAAAAGCTCTCCCTAGGGAGAGCTTTTTGTTTTATTTTTTCTTTAGCCAATCTATCATTTTACGCATTGTCCCTGGTCCCACTACCCCATCATCCTTTAATCCAATATCTTTCTGAAAATCTTTGACATCCGACAAAGTCCCAGAACCAAAATCATTATCTACCCTTTTTGAAGTTCCATTATAAATATTTAAGAATTTTTGAAGAGTCCCAACAGCTGTACCTTGCGATCCATCTCTTAAACTAACCCCCTTGTTTACTAATTTTTGAATTTCATCTATTAAACTCTGATATTTTAGGGTAGGGATAACTTCTTTCTCTTCTTCCTCCTCTCCCCCGGTGATTTCACTATCAGCTAACTGCAATTCTACTTCTTCCTTTTCTTCTGTTAGCAAGGAAAGTTCATTTTTTAATTCGGCGTTTTCTTTTCGTAATTCTTCGTTTTCTTTAGACATTTGCTCTTGTCTTTCTTTGTTAACATGATAACTACCTGATTCTATTGTTGAGAAGGCCCAATAACCAGCAAAGCCGAGAGCTCCCAAGACTATTATTGAAAATAAGACAAACTTAAAATTTTCCATAAGACTTTACTTAATTAAAAATCTAAGAGTAGAGACAACCCGAACTTTTTTATATTCTGGCGAACCAGGATCTTTTTGAGTAATACTAAAGACCCCCTGATTTCCACGAGAAATTTTTGAGACAATAGAATCTGTTTCGCTTGCTATTTGATCAGCTGTTTTCTTAGCGTTATCTATAGATTCTGTTAACATTTCTGGTTTTATACTATTAAT
>ERZ795044.2349-NODE-2349-length-16460-cov-5.884791_pt1 | contig 16460 bp, 13 predicted proteins | sample MGYA00375128_ERZ795044 | MGnify/ENA primary metagenome ERZ795044 (study PRJEB30173, sample SAMN05720213) | anaerobic digester metagenome | isolation source: active sludge of municipal wastewater-treating anaerobic digesters | place: USA | collected 2014-12-22 ... | reverse complement strand
ACCGGTTGCGCTGAATCATCAAGGGTAATGCAGGCACGCGCTCTTCAGGTGTTGGCTCATAGCCACCTGGCTCTTTTGCAGCAGGGGCTGGTGCAGGTGCAACTTCAACAGGCGCCGCTTCAACTGGCGCTGGCGCTTCAACGGCTGGTGTAGCCTCCACTGGTGCAGCTTCTTTTTCACCACAACCGACGAGCAACAAACTGGTAACGCTTAGTGCTAATAAAGCACGTAATAATGTAGACATTTTAATTCCTTTCAACTTGATGATTAACATAAAAAAATCCTTGAACTATTGACAAGTAACAAGGATTTTTTATCTGACTAAACTCGAAGTTGCATTCTAGCGACATTTCTCAGGAAAGTAAACTTAAAGTCATTTAAAATGAATGACTTAATGCAAAGTCGTACCGTTTAGTTAGGAATACGCAATGACTGGCCAGGATAAATTTTATCTGGGTGGCTTAACATGGGTTTATTCGCTTCAAATATCTTCATATAGTCATTGGCATTGCCATACTGCGCTTTAGCAATTTTTGATAGCGTATCGCCACTCACGACGGTGTAGAACACAGACTCATCTGCAGGTTCAATCACACCCAATTGGTCTTGCACATGTTCCACGCCTTTTACATTACCGCAACAGAGTAAAATCTTTTCTTTGGTTTCTTTGGTGTCTGCCATGCCTTGTACAATCACCGTGGCGGATGCACCATCAAAGCCAATGGTCAAGCCCTCGGCCGTTAAACCCATTTTTGCCACGTAATCAGCAATCGCTTTTGCAGCAGCTTTATTTGCAGCTTCAACATTCACCGGTGTTGGGTCTTTTTTTGCGACTTCTTCTGCCGCTTTTGCTTCGCCAATACCAAATAGTTTTTCGCCTGCTTCTTTAATAAATGAAAACAATCCCATTTGTTCTTCTCCTTAAAAAATTTGTAGATTTTATTTTAGTAAAAACCCTAAATAATGCCTCGTTTGGCGACATCGTAACTAATCATAGCACCTTTCGCATAAGCTGCCACTTCATAACGATTTTTTACATAGCCATGTCGGCATTCCCACAAATAATGCCAGATTGTCATGCCTTGTAAAAACTGCTCTACATGTGTTAATTCATGCCCTAACAATGCTATACCCTGCAATGTGCTGGGCTGATAATAACCAGCTCGAAAATAGATTTTTTGCTGTAACACCACTGCACACATGCTTGGCCGTAACCAAAATGGCGTATGCCCATCAACAATGCGCGCGTAATGCAATACTTCGGGTGAAAAATAAGGCTGATAAATCTGCCATTCCGCAGGGCTTAATTTCCGGCCACGCTTGCCCAAAATTAATCTCCTATTGCATGCAAAATAACGCGCCGACTCGCCGCAACATGCCGGTGTTCATACAAAAAAATACCCTGCCACTGGCCGAGTGCTGGCCTGCCTTGCATAATTGGAATAGATAAACTGGTTTGCGTCAACGCACTACGCACGTGTGCAGGCATGTCGTCAGGACCTTCAACGGTATGAATAAAGAGCTTATCGCCATCAGGCACCAGTCGATTAAAAAATGCCTCCATATCCACCAGCACGTCGGCATCGTAATTTTCGTTAATCAGCAAGCTTGCAGAGGTATGCTGAATATAGAGTGTGAGCAAACCCGTCTGAATAGCAGCTTTTTTGGTAAGTTGTAAAACATCAGGAGTAATGTCGTAAAGTTTACGGCCTGCTGTTTTAATGGTGACCTGTTCTGAAAATTGGCGCATGTAAAAACCCTCAAACACAATACGCCATTATAGCGCGAGTTTTTTTGCGTTATCTTCTACGCCGATGTAAATGGTTGTTCAAGTAAAAGTGACTTCCCCAATAAGGGCCGTAACCATAAAAAGGGTGGTAAAACGGGTCATAAAAGGGGTCGTAGCGATTGCGCCAAGCTTGTTGTTTGAGCTTTTCTTGCGCTTCTTTATTGGCTTTTTCGCGTTTATTGATTTCATCTGCAAGGCTATTTAGGCGTGCCTTTTCACGTTCAGTCTGAATGTAATCCAGCACTTTTGAATCCACGCCTTGCTTGCTTAAGTCTACAATTTGGCTGGCTGTCAAATCATATTGCGAGTTGCTCGCCTTAATTTTAGCAATAATCTCGTCAGACGAGACTTTTTGCTGCGTTAAACTAACAATCTCGTCTAAACTCAATGTTGGCGTAGCCGCAGGTGTAATTTGTGCCACTTCTTCAGGCGTAAGCCTATCAACAGCCACCTCACGCGGCGCAGTGCTGGCGCAGCCAGCCAATAAGGCGGTCAGCAATACTGTACTCAACATTAAACTTTGCTTATTCATCGCTGATTCCTCTCATGGGCTTATTTTGTAGGCGCGCAATTGATTAGTAATACTTTCATGCTGTGCATGATTAGAATTACTTATGCCTGTGGTATTGCGCGCCTACAAACCATCAAACTTTACTAAACTGCATTCTTCCAGCTTTATAATCTACTTGGACTGTATCTTTCGCCATAAAATTCCCGGCTAAAATTTCACGTGCCAATGGGTTTTCAATCTCACTCTGAATGGCCCGTTTTAATGGACGTGCACCATACACGGGGTCAAACCCTGCGCTGGCGATTTCAGCCAGTGCCGCATCAGTCACCTTCAGTTGCATGTCCATTGCAGCCAAACGTTTGGCCAAGTATTGCAATTGAATGCTTGCAATTGACTTGATATTTGCCTCACCCAATGCGTGAAAAACGACCACTTCATCAATCCGGTTGACAAACTCTGGCCTGAAATGCGTTTTCACCTCACCCATCACCGCCAGTTTCACCACTTGGTAATCTTGATCTGACATGCTTTGAATCATCTGACTACCTAAGTTAGAAGTCATGATAATCACTGTATTTTTGAAATCCACCGTGCGGCCTTGGCCATCGGTTAGGCGGCCATCATCCAGCACCTGCAACAGCACATTAAACACATCAGGGTGCGCTTTTTCAACTTCATCAAGCAAAATCACGCTGTAAGGCTTGCGGCGCACGGCTTCCGTCAATGTACCGCCTTCTTCATAGCCCACATAGCCGGGTGGCGCGCCTATCATCCGTGCCACAGAATGTTTTTCCATAAATTCGCTCATGTCGATGCGAATCAAATGGTCTTCTGAATCAAACAAGAAATTGGCCAGCGATTTACACAACTCAGTTTTACCCACACCCGTTGGGCCTAAAAACAAAAAGCTGCCATAGGGACGATTGGGGTCGCTTAAGCCTGAGCGTGAACGGCGAATCGCATCACTCACCAAACGCACCGCCTCGTCTTGCCCTACCACGCGCTCGTGCAGTTTCGCTTCCATGGTCAATAACTTTTCGCGCTCGCCCGTTAACATTTTGCTCACAGGAATCCCTGTGGCGCGGCTCACAACCTCGGCAATCTCATCGGCGCCCACTTCGGTGCGCAGCATTTTGTGTTTTACTTGCCCGCTTTCCGCTTCAGCACTGGATGCTTGTTTTAACTGCGCCTCTAACTGCGGCAATTTGCCATATTGCAGTTCAGACACTTTCTGCCACTCGCCTTTACGGGTGGCTTCTTCCATCTCAAATTTTACTTTTTCGATGGCCTCTTTTATGTGCGCAGAACCCTGCACTTGCGCTTTTTCGGCTTTCCAGATTTCTTCTAAATCGGCATACTCTTTTTCAATTTTCGAGATTTCTTCTTCAATCAACTCAAAACGTTTATGGCTGGCTTCGTCTTTCTCGCGGCGCACGGCTTCACGCTCAATTTTTAATTGAATCAAGCGGCGGTCGAGTTTATCCATCACCTCAGGTTTGGAATCAATTTCCATCTTGATACGACTTGCCGCTTCATCAATTAAATCAATGGCTTTATCGGGTAAAAAGCGGTCCGTAATGTAGCGATGAGATAGCTCGGCTGCCGCAACAATCGCAGGGTCGGTGATTTCTACACCATGATGTAATTCGTATTTTTCTTGTAGCCCGCGCAAAATCGCAATTGTCGCTTCTACGGTCGGCTCATCCACCATCACTTTTTGAAAGCGGCGTTCAAGGGCGGCATCTTTTTCAATATATTTACGATATTCATCTAAGGTTGTTGCGCCCACGCAATGCAATTCACCGCGTGCTAGAGCAGGTTTTAGCATATTGCCCGCATCCATTGCGCCCTCGGCTTTGCCGGCACCCACCATGGTGTGAATTTCATCAATAAATACGATGGTTTGGCCTTCGTCCTGCGCCAATTCCTTGAGCACAGATTTTAAACGCTCTTCAAACTCGCCTCGGTACTTTGCACCCGCTAACAAAGCCGCCATATCAAGTGACAATACTTTTTTGCCTTTCAGCGTATCGGGTACTTCGCCATTCACAATACGCTGCGCCAAGCCTTCAACAATGGCCGTTTTACCCACGCCTGGCTCACCAATCAGCACTGGGTTGTTTTTGGTGCGCCGCCCTAAAATTTGAATCGCACGGCGAATTTCATCATCACGCCCGATGACAGGGTCAAGTTTGCCCAGTTTAGCGCGCTCAGTGAGGTCGATGGTATATTTTTGCAAAGATTCGCGCTGGCCTTCGGCTTCTTGGCTATTCACATTTTCATTGCCACGGACTGCCGTAATCGCAGCTTCTAACGCCGACTTCGTCAGGCCATTTTGTTTAAGCAATCGACCTACTTCACCTTTATCATCCGCCAGTGCCAATAAAAACATTTCACTCGCAATGTAGGAATCACCACGTTTTTGCGCGAATTTATCAGTTACATTCAACAAGTTATTCAAATCACGCGAAATCGCCACTTCACCGCTTGCATCAGGTGATTTTGGCAAATTGTTGATGGCAGTATTCAAACTGGTTTTCAGCGGATTTAACTGCACACCCGCGCGCGAAAGCAGTGACGCCGTGCCGCCGTCCTCTTGATTCAGCAACGCCAGCAATAAATGCTGCGGCTCAATCGCAGTGTTATCTGCGCCCAAAGCCAAGCTTTGCGCATCGTTAATGGCCTGTTGAAATTTGGTAGTGAGTTTATCAAATCGCATTCTGTTGCTCCTCATAAATGATATGAAGCTACTATGGAGCAAATTGTGGTTTTTTCAATAAGGGCAAACCCGAAGATGGATGGCAGTAAGCGCCAAAAAAAATAATTTCTAAAAACTTGCAGCGCGTATTATTAATACGTATTTTTTATAAAAAAAGGCCTATTTTTAACACCAACCTTTTTGATGCCTCTGGAAGCCTTATAAATAAAGGCTCGCAGGGCATTTATTTTTTCTAGTAGTTTTTCAAGCGAAGTAAGCAATAAAAAATCTTGCTAAATACTTACGTTATTGGTCTGGCAAAAGCTGCCAATTTCGACCTTCATCATCCGATGTCAATAATTGCGTTTTACCCTGCATTGTTTGCACGCGCATAGTGGGTTGCGCGGTATCAAGTAAAAACTCAATGAGCGTCACCTGCGAAATCGGTAATTTTTTTGGCGGTACAAAAACCAATGCTTCACCATCTAAACGTGTGTAATAGATTTTTTCTGCATCGGCCCAAACCATCAACCAGCCCCAGTCGCCTCCTCGGGCTATCGCGACCGCAGAAAAATGACAGCCGGCTTCTTGATGCTGATTATAGGTGATGCGTTTTGTGATGCGTCCTTGTTGTTCATCCACGGCAATCACCGCCAAATCTTGTGCGCCATCATCAAACATGTGCTGTTTAAACGCAATGGGTTGCTGTCTGTGGTCTTGTGCTTGCGCAATTGGGCATGGTGGCTGTTTGACATTAGCCTCTTGAACCACCCCATTTTCTTTAGCCTGCAGCGAATTTATGCCAAATATTGCGCCATAAATCATGGTTAAAGCCACAGCAATTTGCCATCGTTTTTTTGTAGCGTTTGTTTTCATAAAATTCAATTTATTCAGAAACTTCTCAAGTTTTCTCTCTCGCGTCCGATATCCACTTATACCGTGCTTTATGTTGATGTGTCATCAGCCTGTTTATGGATAACATTTGATAACGAAACGTTCAAAAAAAGTGAAAAATTTACAAGACTTTAAACCCTATCATTTGGTTTCAGAAAACGATTCATTCGAGAACCTTGGCCAGCCTTTTACTGGCGACCGCTTACGCACGTCACAATTATCCAATGCGGTGCAAAACGCGCTGGAAAAACATTGGGTCTGGGTCGATATAAATTATCACAGCAACACCGGCACGTCCCAAACACAAGCAGCATCATCGCAAGATGGACTGCAAAGCGCAACCGCTTTTAGCAACAGCGCATATCACTTAGCAAAAATCGCCTTTGAAAATGCCAGCGAAGGCATGATGGTGATGGATGCAAACGCCAATATTTTAAGTATTAACAAAAGTTTTACTGCTATTACCGGGTTTAATCAGCAAGAAGTGTTTGGCACCGTGCCAAAAGCGTTACAAGTCACAGAGCGAGAGGCTTGGCGACACCTGCAACTTGATGGCCAATGGCGTTCTGAGTTGTTAAATCACCGTAAAAATGGTGAGGCCTATCAAGAACGGCTGACGGTGAATGCCGTTAAAAATCAACAAGATGAAACGATTTACTACGTGGGGGTGTTTGCCGACATTACCGAGGCCAAACACTCGCAAAACAGATTACACGAACTCGTGAATCACGACCCGCTGACGGGCTTGCCAAACCGCAGGTTATTTAACGAACTACTCGAACATGCCATTAAACGCGCTGAACGAGAACACCATCAAATTGCGCTGCTTTTTGTTGATTTAGACCGCTTTAAAGCAATTAACGATAGCCTTGGGCACCAAGTAGGCGATAAATTATTGTATGAAGTGTCCAAGCGAATTCATCATGCCATGCGCGATAGCGACATTGTGGCACGGCTGGGTGGCGATGAATTTTTGGTGATGATGGACATGATTAAGCATCCGCAGGATGCTGCTCTCATTGCACAAAAAATTATCTACGCCCTGCAAGTAGAGTTTTTTATTGACGGTAAAGAAATTTTTATTGGCGCGAGCGTAGGCATTTCCATCTTTCCCAAAGATGGTTCAGATGTTGACAGCCTGATTAAAGCTGCTGACATTGCCATGTATCAGGTAAAAAATCGTGGCAAAAATAACCACTGCTTTTACTCGGAAGACCTCAGTAAAAACGCAGTTGAACGCTTTACGATTGAAAGCCAGTTGCGCCATGCGCTTGAGCGTAACCAATTTGAAATGTATTACCAACCACAAATTTCATTGCTGACCGGCGACATTATAGGCGCCGAGGCGCTAATTCGCTGGCGTCATCCTGATTTGGGTTTAGTATCCCCCGCAAGATTTATTCCGATTGCGGAAGAAACTGGCCTCATTGTACAAATCGGTGAGTGGGTACTGCGTCAGGCTGCATTGCAAGCCATTCAGTGGATTAACGATGGCTATACCATGCAGTGGATTTCAGTGAATGTTTCTGGCGTGCAGATTATGCGCAGTAATTTTTATGACACGGTTTACGGCATTCTGATTGAAACCAATTGCAACCCGAACATTCTCGAACTTGAAATTACCGAAAGCACGGTGATGCAAAATACCGAATTTGTGATCGACACCTTCAACAACATCAAACAACTCGGCGTGCGCGTGGCGATTGATGACTTTGGCACGGGCTATTCATCACTCTCTAACCTCAAGCGTTTGCCGCTCGATAAAATTAAGATTGACCAGTCATTTGTGCGCGGTTTGCCAGATGATTTAGATGACGCCGCCATTACCAACACCATTAACGCAATGGCTTGCAGCCTTGGATTTACCGTGATTGCTGAAGGGGTTGAAACCCTTGCACAAGCCACCTTTTTGAAAAATATGGGCTGCTTGGAAGCACAAGGATATTTATATAGCAAACCTGTGACAGCCGCTGAATTTACCAAGTTATTGGCAATCAGCACAAAAAAATACCATGCAAAAGGTAATACCCATGAACAATAATAATCTAATTGACGTTTCCCAACTGCGCGTTGGCCTCTATGTGCATCTGGATTTAGGCTGGATGGACCATCCTTTCACCTTTAGCAACTTTAAAGTGAAGGATGAAACACAAATCGCCAGCATCCAAAAAATTGGTTTAAAAAAACTACGTTACGACCCTAAACGGAGCGACTGTGAACCGTTACCAATAGCAGATTTGTCTATTGAAGATGAAAGCATTGCGAATCAGGAAGTTGTTGCGCCTCCAGTTCCCGCTGACACACCATTGCTCCAACCAGTGCCTCAACAAGTCAGGCTTAAACAACTGCATCATGCCATGGATGAAAGTGAGAAAAAATTTCTAGTCGCCTGTGATGTAGTGCGTAAAGCAACCAACAACATTCTAGCGACACCGCAGACCTCGATTGAACAAGCCGCACTAACCGTGGATGATATGGTTGAAACGGCGCTGATGGAAGGGGATGTGGCCATTCATGCGCTCAACGGCAATCGCTCGAGTGACGCGCATTATCTACACCCGATGAACGTCACGGTGCTGTCGCTTATGATGGCAAAATCGATTGAAATGTCAAAAGAAGATGCGCGGCTATTAGGCATGGCGGCAATTTTTCATGATATTGGCAAAATTGAAATTTCAGGAAAAGTTTTATCAAAACAAGCACCGCTTACCAAGCAAGAGCAATTACATTTTGAGCAACATAGCGAAATTGGCGCCCGCATGGCGAAAGAAGTTGGCTTACCTGCGCGCGTTGGTAAAATTATTTTACAGCACCATGTGCATGCAGACGGCACCGGCTACCCCAAACAAATTAAACCTGAACTCACTGATCCGCTGGCAAACATTATCGCTTTGGTGAATTGGTATGATAATTTATGCAACCCTAACGACCACACCGTTGCCAAAACTCCCTACGAAGCACTGGCGCTCATGTATACGCATCAACGTAACAAGTTTGACAGTAACTTACTGAAACATCTCATTAAAACGGTCGGCATATATCCGCCCGGCAGTACGGTGCAACTTTCTACAGGTGTATATGCCATTGTGGTGTCAGTCAACCCCAACAAACCATTGCGGCCATACGTCATGCTGCACGACCCGCTAGCTAGCCGTCTAGAGCCGAACATCATTGATTTACGTGATGAGCCCAATATCAGCATCAGCCAATGCTTAAGACCAAATCAACTACCCAAAGATGCGCTGGATTATTTAAACCCTCGTAAAAGAATTAGTTATTTTTTAGATGCTGATATTCCGCATGAAACGTAGATAAAAAAAACCGCCATTTCAATTAACGTGAAATGACGGCTTCTTTTGTGACGTTGAAATATTACTTATTGCACGCCTGATGGGTCAGTCACAAAGCCAATTTTTGTCAGGCCGGTTTTTGCCGCAATCGACATCACCTGCGCGATTTTTTCATATTTCGATGTGCCATCGGCTTTAATATGCAGCTCTGGTTGCGGCTCTTTTTTCGCTTCAAGCTCAAAACGTGCTGCTAGGGATTCTTTCTGCACCAATTCGCCATTCCAATATAAACTGCCATCTTCACGAATCGCCAGTTCCACATGGTCTGGCTTGGTAATATTGGGATTACTCGAAGCTTTTGGTAAATCAATTTTAACGGAATGCGTGAGTAAGGGAGCTGTGATAATAAAAATCACCAGCAACACCAACATCACATCTACCAACGGCACCACGTTGATTTCAGCTTTTACCGCATGTTGTTGAGAGTTAAAGCTGCCAAAACTCATGATGCGTTACCTGTTGGTTTTGCCTGATTGTTTTCAGTATTACTTACCGTGAGCATTACAAATAAATCATGTGCAAAGGCATCTAGCTTGGCTAGCCACATACGGTTACGGCGGTTAAAAGCGTTATAGGCAAACACCGCAGGAATCGCCACAGCCAAGCCAATCGCCGTCATAATAAGCGCTTCACCCACTGGGCCTGCTACTTTATCTAGTGTGCCTTGGCCACTTAAACCAATGGCCACTAATGCGTGATAAATCGCCCAAACCGTACCAAACAACCCAACATAGGGTGAAGCTGAACCTGCAGAAGCTAAAATCGTTAAGCCGTTTTCACTGCGTGCAGATTCTTGGTCAATGCCATTGCGAATGGCACGCGTCATAAATTCTGAAATACCGCCTGCGCCCGCTAACTTTTGACTGCCAAAACTGCCGGCATTGCGTAGTGCGCTGAGGCCTTCTGTCGCTAAATTTGCAAAGGCGTTATCGGGTTTGCCTTGTCTTAAAATGCTATTAAGCTGCTCTAATGAGGTGACATCCCTAAATTTTTCTAAAAAGGCCTTTGCGCGCTTGGCTTCTAACCAATTCGCAAAGCTTTTAGTAAAAATCAAGTACCAGCTTGCAATTGATAGAATCAACAAAAACACTAAAACAGCCTTGCCTACACTGTCCACATTTTGAATAAAATTGGCAAAGCCTAACTGGTTTGCCATCTCCTGCCCAACTTCTTGTGCCATTTCAATTTCCCTCTAAAATAAAATCAAATGTTTGTAATGCCACAGCGCGCACTGGCTGGCCATCGCGCGTTGCCGCCTGGCATCGCCAATTTTTTACGGTTGCCAACCCGGCATTATCCAACCGAGTATGCCCAGAACTTTCAATCACTTTGGCTGAAGTAATATGCCCTGTTTCATCTAACTCTAAACGCAGCTTAACTGAACCCTGTTCGCCCATACGGCGCGATGCCGGTGGGTAATTGGGTTCAGATTTTTGTGAACACTGTAGCATATCTCCAGTAATTTGGACCGGTGCGGCAGGTTTTGGCGGTGGCGCCTCAACCACAGGTTCAGGTGGCGGCGTTTCTTGAATTGGCTCAGGTGGCGGCGGTGGCGCAACTGGTTCAGTAGGAGCAACCACCGGCGCTTCGGCCACCAGCACTGGCGCGGGCTTGGGCAACTCAATCGGCTTCTGCTTTTTAATTAACTTCACTTCTTTTGGTGGTGTCGGCTTTGGCGGTTCAGGCGGCGGCTCTTCTTTTGGCGGCGGCGGCTTAATTAGGTTCACCATCAAGGTCAGCGCTTCTTGAGGGGGCGGAATTAGCTTATAGCTCATCGCCACATAAAGTAATGCGACATGTATAGCAACAACCAGCACTAGGCCTACCAATTTTTCTATACGGTTTTCGTACACTTCTTTAGTTCATTCTCAAGTTTTTGATTGAATGTTTCGTTGTTTCGGTTAGATGGTTGCCAAGATACTTTACCAGATCACTTTGTCATGACACTTGGTGACGCAATGCTTGCCGTTTAAAAAAATCTAAATTTATAAAAAATTAAGCTGCTGAAATATATCACAAGCAAGCCATTACTCCAAATGATAATGTTTCTCAACAACCTGCTTTCTTGAGGCGCTTAAAAATAATACTTACACACAGCCAAAACACTCGAGAAAATTTTACTGCCCTGAGAGCCTTGTAAATAAAGGCTTGCAGAGCATCTAAAAAGGTTTGCGTAAATTTAGGCATAAAAAACACTATTTTTTAGACCTCATTGGTTATTCTTTTGGCGTTTTCTAAAAATTACTTTTTTTATATCCTATAAAAAAATTATGCTGAAAATGACGGTCATTCATGCTTTGAAGTACAAATCGACGCATTGATGGTAAATTTGTGATTAAGCATTGCCAGTTTTTGTTGTCGCTTATCTTTGCTTACGTTTTGCACTGCTAACTTTAAATCAGCATGTCGCAATAGCTTTGTGGTAATTCCGTATTGCGGCGCTGGATTTGTCCATGCAAATAATAGCCCGTCTGCTGTTGATACCATTTGCGGCACGCCCGTATCACGGCCACTGCTCACTTCTGCCAACTGCCTCGTTGGCTCAACACGACCATCTGTATAAATCACCGCTACTTTAAGTACGGATTTTTTCTGCTCTACCTCAGGTGCGCTTAGCCAAGAAACCACGGCACTTTGACTGTCGCGCCACGTAAGGCCTATACGGCCTAGAGGGCTGATGTCATCAATTTCAATGGGCTTACCAAAGGTGACACCGCCATCTTCTGAAAATGCTGCGCGTACACGCGGGCGGTCGCCTTCAGCGGTAAACCAGCTTGCGACGATTTTATTTCCCAAAGCGCTAATGGAAGGACCGTTAACAGGGCAACCTGCTATTTTCCAGCCTTCAGCCCCAAGTGGTGCAGGTGGTCGCCATTGACCATCGCGCAGCAGTGCCACACGATTATCTCTAATTTCATCGTCCGTGCGCCCACGCCAGGCAGCAATCGCACCTTCAGGCGTGCTGGCGACGGCTGTCCAGCAACAGGTGCAAGTGTTATTGTCGAGTACCTGCTCATCCGTCATTGTTCCATCACGGTTGATATGTGTGTAACGCAAATTAAAGTTGCCAGACTTTCCAGGATATTTAGCTTTATCCTCTTTTTTAACATGCTCGCGACCATCTAACCAAACAATGCCAGCGCCATCCAAGTCTTTAAATATTGTGGCAAATCCATGTTCGGCTGCAGTGCCATCTCGATGTGGATGACCAACCTCTCGCCATGTCTGCCCAGCATCATGAGAAATTGCTAGCGAAACGTCATAGTCGTAAGTTTTGCCACCTTTTTGTTTGGCCAACCAATGTGCTACCCAAAAATTTTCATCTATGGCCACTACCGATGAAAAATCAGCCCAATTCACAAACCAGTTCTCGCCCTGCGCAGCCTCACCTTGCCTAACCCAGCGCCCATCATGCACAACACCAAACTTTAATGCATGGCCCTGACCTTTAGGCTCAACCCAACTCATCAACGCATCACCATTCGGTAAAGTACGTAAGCGCGGCAGTCGCCCTGCTTCTGCGACAGGGTTATCAAGTGAAACAACAGCGAGCGAATGGTCACCTGAAAAGCCGCTCATTAAAAAAGCAGCAAAACATAATGTGATGATTGAAAGCCTAGTATTTTGTTTCACTTAATGAATAACTTTCATTAAAACTCTGCCTGCCAGCCGAACTCGTAAGATCTAGGCGCGCCTAAATAAAACATTTGATCACCTGTAACCGATGCGGCATAGACTTCGTCTGTTAAGTTTCGCACACGTGCTGTTAACGTACCATATTTAGGTAGCTTGTATGAAGCAAACGCGCCAAATAATGTATACGAAGCATCGCCAAAAGTATTTGCAACATCCCCATAACGTGATGAAACATAGCGCACATCGGCACCCGCTTGCAAAGTTGGCGTGATGTTATAAGTAAGCCAGGCATTGGCAATGCTCGTCGGCGTGTTCGTTGGGGTATTTCCCACACGTGAAACAGCCTTACCCGCTACCACCTGCGTAAACTTATCATACTGCGCATCAACAAGTGAATAATTGCCCTGTAAGGTTAGATCATCCGTCACTTTCATTGAGGCTGCAAGCTCAATACCACGTGAAGACTGCTGCCCAACCGGAATTGTCGTTCCCGGATTACCAGGATCAGGTGTTGCTAAATTTTTGCGTTCAATTTTATAGGCGGCAATAGTAGCAGAGCCACGTCCTTCAAGAAAATCAAACTTGCTTCCAACTTCAATTTGTTTTCCTGTCGTTAAATCAAAATCTCTCACTTGCGTAAAAGCTGCCGTTGTTAAAATACCTGCTGGAGGATCTGCAGCAGTACTATATTGAACATAGGCATTGGCCGTTGGTGTGAAATCATAAATCAAACCTACCCTACCTGTGGTTGGCGTATATTTTCGATCAAAATAAGCTGGATTTGTTGCCGTGGCTACTTGATGGTTTTTAACCGATAAATCAATTTTGTCGTGACGTAAGCCCGTGACTAACGAAAATTGATCGGTGAATTTGGTTCTATTTTCAAGAAAGAACGCCAGCGTCTCTACCCGATTGGTACGTTGCGGGTTAAAGCCACGCACCATTCCAGGAATATCAAAAAACTTTTCTGTTGTGAAGTTGTAAGGGTTTACCGTGCTTACATTTAAGGTTAAAGATCTAGGAAAACGCGTTTGTCTATTCACATTATAATCAAACCCAGCCGCCCAATCTGACTTCATCCCACCTAAATCTGTTTTATAGCTTAATTCAACTCGATCACCATCAACTTCCTGATCATGTCGCTGCAATAAGGGTGACGACCTCACAACGGCTGTATTTGTGACATTATATTTATATACTTCTACGTTGCGATAATCTCGCAAAGCATCATAATGGTAAAAGGTGTTACGAATTGAAGTGGTATCGTTCAATTTAAAATCAATGATTGAGCGGCCCCACTTGACTGTTTGCTCATAAATACCATCGGCTGAGTTGTAGTTTTTAAAGCGTGTTCCATCTGCGATTTTTCCATTGCCAACAATTGGACCAGAAGCCGGCCTTAACAACGGAGTACCCCAATAAACGCGATCATCTTGCTCATTTTGATATTCAAGCGCTAATGTGTGAGAAAGATTAGGCGTAAATTCGGTTAACAAAGAGAATGCGCCAGACCAAGCCTCACGCTCATTTCCATCGACATAGCCATTGGAATTTGTTCGATTGATATCGGCGCGAACGTAGTTTTTAACGCCAACATCATCCCCTAACTGACGATTGAGGCCAAAGGATAATTGAGAGGTATCAAATGAACCGTAACTGGCTCGCGCCTGCGTAAAGTCGCCCGACTTGCTTGCCGTCTTAGTAATATTATTGATTGAGCCACCCACAGCACCCGCGCCAAATAAAAAGGTCGAAGGCCCACCGACCACTTCAACACGATCATAAATCCAACTATCTACTGGCCTTGCTGCGATGGCGTCGTACTGCACCGTAATACCATTAAACATTTGCGTAAGTGAAGATGAGCCAAAACCACGATAAGTGACTGAACCTGCCGAGCCAGGCGGCGAAGCTGCTAACACACCCGGCACGCTTTTTAATATTTCTTGTGTATTCGTAGCGCCCCGCTGCTCAATTAAATTGCGGTCTACAATTGTGACTGAAGCAGGCGTTTCTCTAGGCGTTAAGTCAAGCCGACTTCCCGCTGTAGAGGGAGTATCTAATAATAGTGAAGAACCAATCGATTCAGCACGAATTTGCATCGGCTCTAATTGGGTAATGGGCGCTTCAGCAGTATCTGCCTGCACTTGCTCTGCTACATTCACAATTGCGGTTTCCTCCGCAGCCAATAACCCACTGTTACACGCCAACATTACTGCCAGTGCTATTTTTTTCATATTTTTCATCCCTCTAAAATATTGTCATTATTTTTATATCGGGCAATTGTAGAGCTTAATTTAAGTAAGCGGAATGTGGCATATTGTCGCGCGACAATTTGTCGCAGGGCATAATTGTGATGTTGGCTTTATAATGTGATTGTTATCAGATGATTTAAGCGAATTTATTTTGCACCACTCTCAACTCAATTTATCTAGTGCCACGCGGCAAAATATGCAGCGTTTAATGATGCTGCGTGGCGTGGTCATACTTTGCCTTGTGGTTGTGATGGTTGGTTTAAAGCAAGCTTCAATTCCACTGCATGTGTTGCCGCTGACTATTGGACTTGGCATATTATGTGCATTAAGCGTGCTGGCTTGGTGGCGCCTGCAGTCTTCTGCACACACAACACAACGCGAATTATTGTTTCAACTCATGGGTGACATTGCCGTTTTTACGCTTATTTTTTATTTTAGCGGCGGCTACAGCAACCCTTTTATCTGGATGTTTTTAATCCCAATTACCGTAGCTGCTGTTGCACTCCGCGCTGTTTATGCTTGGCTGGTAGCCGCCTTAAGTATCACCAGCTACACTTTATTGATGTTTTTTCACATTCCGCTCTCACATTTGCACATGCACATGCGCGGCGACACCCAATTAGATATTCATCTTGTCGGCATGTGGTTAGGGTTTGTGATTAGTGCGATTATTGTGGCGATTTTTATTTCGCGTATTGGCCAAAACTTACGCGATTACGATAAAAAAATGGCTGAAGTCCGTGAAAAAGCACTAGAAAGCGAACGCATGTTGGCTTTAGGTACGCTTGCCGCCAGCGCCGCACATGAGCTTGGCACGCCACTTGCAACCATGGCGGTGGTTAGCAAAGAACTCGCGCAAGAATTTAGCCATCAACCTGAAGCTTTGTCGCAACTCGACATCATGCGAACACAAATTATGCGATGTAAAGAAATCCTCTCTTCCATCACTCAAAATGCCGGCAAAACACGTGCAGATGGCGGACAAGGCATACTGCTGCGTGATTTTTTAGAAGAGGCTATCCAGCGTTGGCGTGATACACGCCCCGCCACTGAGCTAGTTGTCGCGTTTGCAAATCATACGGTTAATCCATTGATTTTTTCAGATAGAACGCTCACGCAAGCTATTCAGAATATGCTTGATAACGCTGCGGATGAATTCGCAGATCGGGTATTGCTGAATGCGCACTGGAATGAAAAAATGGTCACTATTGAGATTCGCGACTTTGGCAAAGGACTCAGCCAAGAAGTAAAACAGCAACTAGGAAAACCTTTTTTCAGTTCTAAAAATGATGAAGGTATGGGTTTAGGCGTTTTTCTCACCCAAACC
>ERZ795044.2344-NODE-2344-length-16478-cov-5.907630_pt1 | contig 16478 bp, 15 predicted proteins | sample MGYA00375128_ERZ795044 | MGnify/ENA primary metagenome ERZ795044 (study PRJEB30173, sample SAMN05720213) | anaerobic digester metagenome | isolation source: active sludge of municipal wastewater-treating anaerobic digesters | place: USA | collected 2014-12-22 ... | reverse complement strand
GAGATAAGTCCTCGTGACTGGAGTTCAGACGTGTGCTCTTCCGATCTGTCGGCGGACACTCTGACGCGTCGAGGATTGCCAGGCGTCCGGCCGTGCCGGCACCGACGTAGACCAAGCGGCCCCCGGCGATCATCCGCGGCAGGATCGCCTCAACGGCAAGGACGATCTGCGGGAGCGCGGCATGAACCGCGTCCGGCACGGTTCGATCCGCGGCATTCATCAGCTCGGCCAACTGCGCCACCGACAGGATGTCGAGATCCGCGTATCGCGGGTCCACCGACTCGGTCAACAGCGCCGAGAGGTCCGAGTCGTCGCTCGCGTCGTCGCCCTGCGCGGGGGTCATGACGATCCCCGCTTTCGGGGGTCGAACGAGTCGCGCAGGCCGTCGCCGAGGAGGTTGAGGCCCACGACGAGCAGGACGATGACGATTCCTGGGGCAACCATCGTCCACGGCGCGACGGACACGAGGGTGCGGGCCTCGTAGATCATCGAACCCAGGGAGGGGGCCGGGGGTGGGTTTCCGAGTCCGAGGAAGCTCAGCGACGCCTCGGTGAGCACCGCCCAGGACAGCGACAACGACACCTGGACGATGATGATCGACGTGATGTTGGGCAGCACGTGCCGCATCGTGATGGCCATCCTGCTTTGGCCGGTGCTGACCGCCGCGCGGACGTATTCGATGTTTCGCAGCGAGAGCACCGGGCCACGCGCGACCCGGATGAAGATGGGTATGTAGACGATGGCGATGGCCACGGCGACGGTGAACCAGTTTCGGTCCATCACCGAGGTCAGCGACAGCGCGAGAAGCAGGGGCGGGAAGGCGAACAACACGTTGGTGACGCCGCTGATGATGGCGTCGGGCCCCTTGAGGTAGAAGCCCGCGATGACGCCCAGCAGCGTCCCCACGAGAGCGGCCACACCGACCGCCACCGCGGCGATCTGGGTCGTGTTCGCCACTCCGGCTGCGACGCGGGAGAAGACGTCACGACCGAACTGATCGGTGCCGAACCAGTGCGCTGCCGATGGCCCCTGCAGTCGGATGCTCGCGGCTTGCTTGAGCGGGTCGGTGCCGACCAGGCCGAACGCTTGCGCGATCGCCAGGACCAGCAGGAAGCCGACCAGCACGAGGCCGAGCATTCCGGTGCGGCTGTGCAGAAGGAGTCGAAGACGCTGACCGCCGCGGGGCGGGGCGCCAACCATCGTGTCGGCAGTCATGAGGCACGCACCCGGGGGTCGATGACGCGGTAGAGGAGGTCAGTGAGCAGGTTGACGACAACGAAGAGGAGGGCGATGACGAGAACCGTGCTCTGGACGACGGCATACTCCTTGCCTTGGATCCCGATGAGCACCTGCCGGCCGATGCCGGGGAGGCTGAAGATCTGCTCCACCACCACGGCGCCGCCCAGCAAGTACCCGAACTGCAGACCGGTGATCGTGACGATCGGGACGAGCGCGTTGCCCAGGATGTGGCGCACCTGCAGGCGTCTGTTTCCCACGCCCTTGGCTCGTGCCGTGCGCACGAAGTCCTGGGATCGCACCTCCAACAAGGCCGTGCGCGTGGTCCTCATGATGGGAGCGGCGATCCCGAAACCCAGCGTGAGGGAGGGCAGCAACATCTGCCGCAGGTTGCGGACCGGGTCCTCGGCGAGAGACGCATAGGCCTCTCCGTTGGGGTTGAAGCCGAACTTGGCCGAGAGCACCGTCAACAGGGCGCTGGCCAAGAGGAACGACGGGATGCTGAGGCCAGCGAGCCCGAAGATCTGACCCACTGCGTCCCGGGCCGAGTCCGGTTTCGACGCCGAGAGCATCCCCAACGGAATGCCGATCAGCAGCGCCAAGATGATCGACAACACCGCCAACTCGATGGTGACCGGCAGCGCGTCGACCGTCAGGCTCGCGACGCTCACCTGTGACCGGGACGAGAACCCGAGATTGCCGGTGGCGATGTTCCCGAGCCAGGAGAAGAACTGAACGATCAGGGGCTTGTCGATTCCGTAATAGGCCTCAAGGTCGGCTCGCTGCTCGGGCGTGAGCGCGGCGGCCTCGGTGCCGAGTCCCGCGGTGATCTGGTTACCCGGGATCGCGCGAAGCATGATGAAGACGAAGATGGCGACCCCAAGCAGGGTGCCCATCATGGAGAGGAGCCGGCGGACGACGGTCCGCCACGGGATGGTCATGGGTGCCTCCGAGGCGTGGAAAGTGGCGGCTGCGGGCCCACGGGGTGGACCCGCAGCCGATCCATCAGGGCAGCGAGGTCGAACGGAGGTACTGCACGGAACCGTTCGCCATCGGGAGGTACCCGGTGACCTTCGGCGCGGCCACCGTGTAGGTGAAGCCCGAGAACATCCAGATCCACGCGGCGTTGGCCTCAAGGTGTTGCGAGACCTTGGCGTACGTGGCCTTGCGGGCCGTCGGGTCGGTCGACTCGCGGCCTTGAGCGAACAGTGCGTCCAGGTCCGGTGAGCTGTAGCCGGCGACCTTGTTGAGGTTCCCCGTGCTCGTGAAGTAGCGACCGTACATACCGTCCGGGTCCGGCCGACCGCCGTTGAGGGCGACCGCGGCGTCGAAGTCACCGGCCACCCATCGATCCACGTAGGCGTTGGAGGCCAGGACATCCAGGTCGAGGGTGATCTTGGCTTCGGCCAACTGAGCCTTGAGGTTCTGGGCCTCGGCGACGGAGGTGGCGTACTCCCCCTGCGACACGATGGTCTTGACGCTCACCCCATCGGACTTGCCGGCCTTCGCCAGATACTCGGCAGCCTTAGCGAGGTCGCGCGACGCACATGGCCGAGCAGACGGGTCGGAGCGGTATGCCGGTGAGGTGATCGGGCCGATGACCTCGCCCTCTCCGAGGGCGGCCGTGTCGAGGACCTGCTGGCGGTCGACCGCACACTGCATGGCCAGACGTACGTTGACGTCGGTGAGGGCAGGGCGTCGGGCGTTCAACTGCAGGACGTGATAGCTGAGTTGGGGCGTCTTCGTCACGGTGAGGCTGCCACCCTGGGCGGTCTTGGCCACCAGCGGGTCATTCAACACCGCCAGTTGGACGTTGTTCGACTGCATCGCCGAGACGATGGAGGTCTCGTCCGGGATGATGCGGAACTCGACTGTTTCCAGGGGTGTCTTGTCGCCCCAGTAGGCGGGGTTGCGGGCCACCGTGATGGACTGGCTCGGCTTGCGGTCCTTGAGGATGAATGGCCCCGTGCCGGCCGGCGTGGTCTTCAGCGCTGCCTCGGTCGAGTCTGTCGGGAGGATGGCCATGTTGATCGAGGCCAGGTTCCCGAGCAGGGCGGCGTCCGGTGCGGTGAGTTTGAGGACCACCGTGTTCGCATCAGGTGCCTCGACGCTGGTCACCGACGCCACGGATGCCGCAGCAACGGCTGCCGTCGCCTTGTCCTTGATCTTGTCCAGCGAGAACTTCACGTCCTGGGAGTCGCAGGCGCTCCCGTCAGCAAACTTCACGCCGGCGCGCAACTTCATCGTCAGGGTGAGGTTGTCCGCGGAGTAGGTCCAGGACTCGGCCAGGCCGGGAACGACATTGAGGTCCTTGTCGAACTCCGTGAGCGTGCCGTACAGCGTCTGTAGGACGTTGACGGCCTGGAACTGCGTGGCCTTCCAGGGGAAGAGATTGTCGGGGTCGCTGGTGATCCCAACCACCAGGCTCCCGCCAGCTTTGGACGCGTTGGACGACGCTGCGCCACCCGTGCCTGACGAGCACGCGGAGGCAGCCATAGCGAAGGCAAGGCCGAGACTGATCAACGGAACTGAGCCACGCGAGAGGCGTGTACGACGAGCCATCAGAACTCCTTTCGAACCGAGCCGTTGTCGTTGGTCCTCCGTAGGCTGGAGGTGACGCCGGGTGGTAGGTCGCTAACTTACATGTCGACGGTTCGAAATGTACTAGACTTACCTCCTCTTGACTAGAGTCTGGTGACCACCAAGACGGGAAGTCCTATGACCGCATCGATGACACGCTCCGAGGGGGGGCAGTCCACCGCCCTCGTGACCATGCGCACCCTGCTCCCAAACCTGCGGGCCAGTGAGCGGCGCATCGCGGAGCTCTTCCTCGCCGACCCCGAAGCGTCGGCCGAACTGGCCATCGCCGAGGTCGCCGAACGCAGCGGGACCTCAACGACCTCAGTGATCCGCTTGTGCAAGCGACTGGGCTACAAGGGGTTCAAGGACCTGCGCAACGACGTGCTGCGTGAGGTCACCCGGGAGTCCTTCGAGACGGCGGCGTTCGCCGGCACCCCGCGCGACATCGATCGCTCGGACAGCATCGAGGACATCATCGCCAAGGTCTCGCTCGCCGAGACACTGTCCATCGCCGACACCACCAAGGTCCTGGACGTCGTCGCCCTAGGGAAGGCCGCCGATGCTCTCGCGGCTGCCACTCGCATCGACATCTTCGGCCTCGGCGCCAGTTCCTTCGTCGGCGAGGACCTCCAACAGAAACTGGTGCGGATCGGGCGAGCAGCGCTTCGCTGGCCCGACTCCCACGCGGCGTGGACAGCCGCCACCACCTTGGGTCCGGGCTGCGTGGCGGTCGCCTTGTCCCACTCGGGCGCCACCGTGGACACCATCTCGTTCCTGGAGCTCGCCCGCAGTGCGGGCGCCACGACCATCGCCATCACCAACCACAGCAGCTCCCCCCTCACCGAGGCCGCCGACATCGTGCTGACCACGGCTGCCCGAGAGACCGGCTTCCGGTCCGGCGCCCTGGGCAGCCGCATTGCTCAACTCATGGTCATCGACTGCCTGTTCATCCGGGTGGCCCAGCTGGACTTCGACGCGTCCATGGAGGCCATCCGTAACACCTACGCCACGATCCAAAGGCTCACGGCGAAACGCTAGAGCCAGTGGTCGATGCTTGGCGGATCAGGGCGGTCGGCAGTCAGGCCGCCCAGGGCGGCGTCCCTATCGACGTGCCGTCCGCGGCGGTCGCGGCGAAACCAGACCGGATCGCCACATGCACCGTGGCCGGCTCCGAGCCCGGGTTGCTCAACTGAATCGGCTCGCCGGCGGGGATGATCGCAGCGTCGCCGGCGGTCAGACGCATGCCACCGATCGACAGGGAGATCGTGCCTGCGACAACCACGAAGATCTCGTCCTGATCGAGCACGTGGGCCTCAGGGGACTCCAGCCCGGGGTCGACGTCCAGGCGCCAGAGGCACAGGTCTGCCGATCCCAGCGTCGGCGCGGCGAGCGGCGTAAAGCGCACTCCGGGCAGGTCGAAGGTCGGCGCCTCGGCGCCTCGAGTGACAAACATGTTCGCTCTCCTCGATAGACAAGTTCACTTGTCCAAGTGAACTTGTCTATCATGAGGTTATGGCACCCGCTGCGCAACCCGTTTCAGACATCGGCATCTCGGTCTTGCTGGCCTACCAGGGGTTTGTGCGCGCTTTGCACGCCGATCTGGCTGCCCACGGCTTCGATGACGTGGGGAAGTCTGACGGCCTGGTCTTTCGTCTCCTGAGCGATCGCTCGCGCACGGTGAGTGAGCTTGCTGGGCTCCTGGAGGTGTCCAAGCAGGGGGCCGGGCAGATCATCCAGGACATGGAGACGCGCGGTTACGTCGTGCGCGACCAGAGCCCCGGCGATGCTCGCGCCCGGCCGGTGCGCCTCAGCGACCGTGGCTTAGTTGCGCTTGCCGCGGCTCGGCGGTTTCATCGCCGCACCGAGGCTCGCCTGGTTCGCGAACACGGCAGGGAATCGGTGGCTACCTTCAGAGCGGTGCTCACGGCAATGGCCGGCGACGACGCCACAGCTTTGGATCAGCAGGTCCGGGGGCTCTACTTCTAGGGGTTCCCTAGTCGACCGTCGCCTGAAACCCGCCACTGGCGCGAGACGCAAAGGGTCGGCTCCCACACGGGAGCCGACCCTTTGACGTATGCCGCGTCGTCGCCTTTAGAGGCTGGCGACCTTGCGGGCCATCGAGGACTTCTTGTTGGCTGCCTGGTTGGCGTGGATGACGCCCTTGGAGACGGCCTTGTCGAGCTTGCGGCTGGCGGCCTGCAGGGCGGACTTAGCCGCCTCGGCGTCACCGGAGGCCGCGGCGTCGCGGAACTTGCGGATCCACGTGCGCAGCTCGCTCTTGACCGCCTTATTGCGCTCGGTGCGCTTCTCGTTGGTCTTGATGCGCTTGAGCTGAGACTTGATGTTTGCCACTGGTGATCGGTTCTTTCGGTCGGTGCGGGTATGCCGTTAGAGGGCGGCAGACGCGGCTCGGGACCGGGCGTGGGGACACCCGTGGTTGAGTCGCGCTGGGTGGTGCGATCGTGCGCGCACGACCAGGCGCGCACGCAAGGGGTCAATCTAGCAGTGGGCGGGCTGCGGTTCCCAATTGGCGCCCGCGGGACTTGGGGGCTGGCTTGCGATCAGCGGGGGCTAACCGCGACGGGCGGCGGCGATGGAGAGGATGGCGCGCTCCACGGCATACACCGGGTCGCGGCCGCCACCCTTGACCTCGACGTCGGCGGCCGCGACCGCCTGGATGGCGACGCCCAACCCGGGCCCGTCCCATCCGGAAATCGATCGGCGGGCCTTGTCGACCTGCCAGGGAGCCATGCCGAGGGTTTTGGCGATCCCGGCCGACGACCCGCGCCCGGCCGCACCCACCTTGACCAGGGTGCGCAATTGCGAGGCGAGGACGGCGACGATCGGCACCGGGTCGACGCCGGTCGCGATCGCGTGGCGCAGCAGCCGCAGTGCCTCGCTCGTCTGACCGGCCAGAGCGGCGTCGGCGACCCGGAAGCCGCTCGCCTCCACCTTGCCCGCGTGATAGGTCTCGACCACCCGCTCATCGACGACCCCGACCGTGTCGGCGACCAGTTGGCTGCAGGCCGACGCGAGCTCGCGCAGATCCTTGCCGACCGCCTCGACCAGCGCCTGAACGGCACCCGGCGTGACCTTGCGACCCTGCCTGCGGAACTCATGGGTGACGAAGTCGGCCTTGTCTCGGTCGGTCTTGATCGGCGGGCACTCGATGACCTGAGCCCTGGCCGCCTTCAACGCGTCGAGAGCCTTCTTGCCGCGCTGACCGGACTTGTGCATGACGACGAGCGTGAGGTCGGGTGCCGGTGCGGCGACCAACGCGAGGACGTCGGCCTGCAACTCCTCGCCGCCCTCGTCGAAGTCCTCGACGACGACCGCCTTCGCCCCGCCGAAGAGCGACGGGCTCGCATGCAGGCCCAGAACCCCGCCCTCGTATGCCGCAGCAGCCACCCGGATCGCTTCGAGGTCCGGCTCGGTGTGGCGCAGCTCGGCGAGCACCGAGGCCAGGGCGCGCTCGGCGAGCAGCCCTTCAGAGCCGGTGATGAGGACGAACGGCGGAACACTCACGCCCGCAAGCCTCCCACGCAGCGGTGACACCTCGGGCATGATGGCCTCCCATGATCGACCGCACCCGCCTGGCCGCCCTCATGTCTTCCGAACAGGACCGCTTCGCCGCCGCCCATCCGCGCTCCGCGGCGGCATACGGCCGGGCTGACCACCTCTTCGGGCGGGTGCCGATGACCTGGATGAACAAGAAAGCGGGCGGCTTCCCCCTCTACTTCGAACGCGGCCGCGGGAGCCGGGTGTGGGACATCGACGGGAACGACTACATCGACTTCGCCCTGGGTGACACCGGCGCGATGGCGGGGCACTCCCCCGAGCCGGTCGTTGCCGCCATTCGACGGCGAGTCGATCACCTCGGCGGGCTGACGACGATGCTCCCCACCGAGGATGCCGAATGGGTGGGCGCCGAGTTGTCGCGCCGGTTCGGGATGGACGTCTGGAGCTTCTCGCTCACCGCGACCGACGCCAACCGTTGGGCGATCCGGCTGGTGCGAGCCCTCACCGGGCGACCGAAGATCCTCGTCAACAGCTACTGCTACCACGGGTCGGTCGACGAGTCGCTCATCGTCGTCGGCGAAGATGGCGAGGGCACCAGCCGGCCGGGCAACGTCGGTTCGCCGGTCGATGTGACGATGACCAGCCGGGTGGCCGAGTTCAACGACATCGAGGGCCTGGAGAAGCAACTGGCTCACGGTGATGTGGCGGCGGTGTTGATGGAGCCTGCGCTGACCAACATCGGCATCGTCCTGCCGGACCCGGGCTACCTCGACGCCGTCCGCGAGGTGACCCGTCGACACGGCACCCTGCTCATCATCGACGAGACGCATACCTTCTCGGCAGGGCCGGGCGGGATGACCCAGCGGGATCGGCTCTCCCCCGACGTCGTCGTCATCGGGAAGGCGATCGGCGGCGGCATACCGACGGGGGCCTATGGCCTGTCCGCCGAGTTGGCCGCGAGGGCCCTGTCCCGGACCGACCTCGACCTGGTCGATATGGGCGGGGTGGGCGGCACCCTCGCCGGCAACCCGCTGTCGGTGGCGGCGATGCGTGCGACCCTCGAGCACGTGCTGACCGACGACGCGTTCACCGGGATGATCGACACCGCAACGGTGTTCGTCGACGGAGTGCAGTCGCTCATCGACGAGCACCACCTGCCGTGGTCGATCAACCAGCTGGGCGCCCGCGGGGAGTACCGCTTCGCGACGCCCTACCCACGCAACGGAACGCAGGCGGCGGCATCGGCCGACGGTGAGCTCGAGGACTATCTGCACCTCTACCTGGTCAACCGCGGGATCCTCCTAACGCCATTCCACAACATGGCGCTCATGGCTCCGACGACGACGGTTGCCGACGTCCAGCGTCACCACGAGGTCTTTGCCGAGGCCTTGGGCACCCTGCCCCGCTGACGCTAGGACCGGCGCATCGCCTCCAGGAGGGCCGCCTCGGCGGTCGGCACCTCCTGCGCCTCGTTGGCGTCCCGCTCCGGTGTCTGGGTGGTGACCCAGTAGCGGCCGTCCGCGCGCTCGAGATAGCGGTAGTCGACCAACTCCCGACGCAGGAAGGCCACGTCGTCGTGGGCCTGTCGCAGCAGCGCGTTGACCTCCGGCTCGGCGTAGGTCCGGCCTGCCTCGAAGCGTTTGAGCAGCTCCAGGAGCACGACGACCCTCGCCTTGCGCTTGGCCGGGACGGCGCGCAGCCGATCGCCGTCGAAGAACGACCGCACAGTCTTGCCGTAGAACGCGTCGTCCGCCGATCGCTGCAGATCGGTCTCGGGTGCGGTGGGACCCGGCTGATGAGGGTCCGCTGCCGGGCCACGTTCGGCGATCACGTCGGCGCGGGCGGCGGTGTAGGTCTGGCCGGTCAGGGCCATCCGGGCGCGGACGAGGGCCTTGAAATCGGAATCGGTGGTCATCGGGAATCGCTCTCCGGCTGTGCACGGCCCCAGCCCGCCGCAGCCTGTGGGGCGAACGCGACGACAGCATGTCAGCCCGAGGATGTGCTCCCCTTCGCCGTGATGTGCGCAGGCTGGGGCCGGCACCGGCTGGGCGTCAGGTTACGCCGCTCGGGTCAGCCTGGCATCGGACGGCCGCCCAGGTCAACCGAGTTGCGCCGAAGCGCAGCGCGTCACTCGAAACCGAAGGTCGGCTCCCCGATTTCCAGCCCCAGTTGCGCCAGCCGCGCCTGGATGACGTCGATCTCCAACTCGAAGTGCTCGACCAACTCGTCCAGGTCGATCCCCGCCTCGGCAGCGTCTCGCAGCTCGGCATCCTGCGCCGACGTCCAGGCATGACCGCCGGTGACAGCCGTCCGCGGTGAGGGCGCGACGGGCGGGGGTCCGGCCACTGGGCGCGGATCGCTCGCCGGCTCGCCGCCCTCCTCCCCCATCGGGTATGCCGCGGGCGCACCTCCCAGCCCCCGGGCCGTGGGCTCGGCGACCGGCAACGGCGGTGGAGCGACCTCGTCCAACCGCCGCAGGGCAGCCAGCACCTTCTCCCGATCGGTCGTCGGCCAGAAGGGAGGCAGCGAGCGTTGGAGGAAGCCGGCATACCTCGCGGTGGTCATCCGGGAGTCGAGGAAGGCGACAACGCCCCGGTCGTCGGAGCGGCGGACAAGCCGGCCGGCGCCTTGCGCCAATCGCAACGCCGCATGGGTGGCCGACACTGCCATGAACCCGTTGCCGCCCATCCGGGCGATCGCCTGAGTCCGTGCCGAGGCCAATGGGTCATCCGGTCGCGGGAAGGGGATCCGGTCGATGACGACCAACTGGCACGACGACCCCGGCACGTCGACGCCCTGCCACAGACTCAAGGTCCCGAACAGGCACGTCGTCGAGTCACGTGCGAATTGCCGTACCAGAGTGGAGATCTGGTCTTCACCCTGGCACAGGATCTCGATGGCCACCCCCTGACGGGAGAAGCGGTCGCGCAGCTCCTCCGAGGCCGCCTGGGCGGCCCGCATCGAGGAGAACAGCCCGAGCGTCCGGCCGCCGGCGGCCAGCACCAGGGCCTCCAGCTCGTCCATCGCCTCCGTCGGGGTGCCGTCCCGACCGGGTGGCGGCAGGTGGGCCGCGACATAGGCGATCGCCTGGCGCGGGTAGTCGAAGGGCGAGCCGACATCGACGCCGGTCCACCCGGGCGCACCCTCGCCGCGCAGCCCCATCGTCCCGGCCACCGCGTCGAAGGATCCCCCCAACTCCAGCGTCGCCGAGGTCAGCACGACGGTCCGGTCCGCGAGCACTTTGTCGCGCACCAGCATCGCCACGCTCATCGGCGCGACCCGCAGCACGGCGCCCCGGCGCGGCTCGTGGGAGAGCCAGACGACGTCGAGCTCGCGGCCCTCGAGGATCCGCTCGGCGTTCTCGAACACCTCGTCGACCGCGGCCCGCGCGACCTGCAGCGCCCCGTCCGCCTCGGCCCCGGCCTCAGGCTTGAGCTCACTCTGCATCGCCCGGGCGACATCCCGGACCCGGCTCAGGGCCAGGACGAGCGCATCGGGCAGGCTGAGAACCCGGCCCTCCGGCATACCGTCAAGGACCGACCCGAGCAGGTCCCCCGCCCCGGTCGCGTCGTCGGACCGCTCGCTGCGCTTGCCGGCCCTCCGGGCCGCGCCGCTCACCATGCCCGCGGTCAGCTCGTCGGTGATCGTCGAGGTGACCCGCTCGACCAACTCGTGCGCCTCGTCGACCACGAGCAGATCGTGTTCGGGCAACATCTGGCGACCTTCGAACGAGTCGATCGCCATGAACGAGTGGTTGGTGACGATGACGTCCACCTCGGCCGCCGCGGCCCGCGAGCGCTCCACGAAGCAGGCGGTGACCAGCGGACACTTCCCGCCCAGGCACTCGTGGGCGTCGACCGACACCTGCCGCCAGGCCCGGTCGGACACGCCCGGGACGAGTTCGTCGCGGTCGCCGGACTCGGTGATCTCCGCCCACGCGCGCAGCCGGATGACCTCCTGCCCCAGCCGCCCCACCGCACGGTCGACCTCGCCGACGTCAAGCAGGGCGTCGTCGTCGGGGAAGCCGCCTTCGAGCTTGTGCAGACACAGATAGTTGCGCCGGCCCTTGACCATGGCGAAGGTCGGCGAGCGCCCCAGCAGCGGCGCCAAGGCGGTCGCCAGCCGGGGCAGGTCGCGGTCGACGATCTGGGCCTGCAGCGCCAGAGTGGCGGTGGCGACAACGGAGGGCTTGCCGGTGTCGAGGGCGTGCTGGACCGCGGGCACGAGGTAGGCCAGCGACTTGCCGGTGCCGGTCCCGGCCTGGACGAGCAGGTGCTCGCGGGCCTGGACGGCGCGCTCCACGGCATACGCCATCTGCACCTGGCCCGGCCGCTCGGTGCCCCCGACTCCGGCCACCGCAGCGCGCAGCAGGTTGTCGAGGGTGGACACCGCGCCACTGTATGCCGTGCCGCCCGCCACTCGCGGCAGCCGTCCCCGGCCGGGCCACGTGGCAAACCCCACGCGGTGCGGCCGCCGAGACGGGTAGCGTCATCGGTTTGTGAGCGGCTTTCGGGAGCGGGTGTTACCACGACGGCTCGGGCCGGCCTACTCCCTGCTGCTCGGGTCGACGTGGGTGAGCAACATCGGCGATGGCATCGCCCTCGCGGCCGGCCCCTTGCTCATGGCGTCGGTGACCCGCGATCCTCTGCTCGTGGCCGCGGCCGCCGTGCTCCAGCGACTGCCGTGGGTGCTGTTCGGCCTGTATGCCGGTGTGCTGGCTGATCGTCTCGACCGCAAGCGCATGGTGGTCGCCGTCGACGTGGCTCGGGCGGTCGTGCTGCTCCTCTTCACCGTGGCGCTCACCGGTGGGACGGTGCACGTCTGGCTCGTCCTGGCCGTGATGTTCCTGCTCGGGACGGCCGAGACCTTCGCGGACACCGCGTCACCGACGCTGCTACCGATGATCGTCGACCCACCCGACCTGGGCATTGCCAACGCCCGCCTCATGGCGGGTTACCTGACGATGAACCAGCTGATCGCTCCGCCGATCGGAGCGGCGTTGTTCGCGATCGGCGTCGCCGTTCCCTTCGGGACCCAAGCCGTGTGCGTGGCCTTTGGTGCGGTGCTCGTCGGGCGGATGAAGGTGCCGCCTATGCCGCCGCGCGCTGAGGTCAGCCACGTGCGGCGGGACATCGCCGAGGGTTTCCGTTGGCTCTGGGGTAACGGGCCGGTCCGAACCCTGGCCCTCACGATCCTTGTCTTCAACGTGACGTGGGGCGCCGCGTGGTCGGTCCTCGTTCTTCTGGCGCAGGACCGACTCGGCATGGGGCCGGTGGGATTCGGTGCCCTGACGACGGCCGTGGCGGTCGGCGGGTTGGCGAGCACCGCGGCATACGACTGGTTGGAGCGGCGGTTCTCCCTCGCTGCCCTCATGCGGGTGTGCCTGCTCACCGAGACCCTGGTCCATCTCGGGCTGGCCCTGACGACGATGCCGGCAGTGGCGCTGGTGGTGATGTTCGCCTTCGGTGCGGAGGCGTTCGTCTGGGGCGCGACGGCTCGGGCGGTGCGCCAGCGGGCGGTTCCCACGGAGTTCCAGGGGCGGGTCGGAAGCGTCTACACCCTCGGGCTGTTTGGCGGGTTAGTCGTGGGGCAGGCCCTCGGCGGCGTCCTCGCCTCACTGTGGGGCGTGACGGCGCCGTTCTGGTTCGCCTTCGGCGGGTCGGCGATCCTGCTCGCCATCATCTGGCGCGAGTTGGCCCGAATCGCGCACGGCACGACGACCGACGCCTGACGCCGATCAGTACCAATGCGGAGAACGAGATTGCCAGGCGCTCCAGGCACCGCAGGGAGTTCCGTACCGACTCTTGATGTACCCCAACCCCCAGGTGATCTGGGTCGCCGGGCTGACCAACCAGTCGGCGCCCGCGGTGGCCATCTTCGTGCCGGGCAACGCCTGCGGGATCCCGTAGGCGCTCGAATAGGGGTTGTCCGCCGCCCAGTTCCAGCCGCTCTCGCGCTGCCACAGCGACTCGAGACACGTCCATTGGCTGGAGTCGAAGCCGAACGTCGGCATGATCTGCTGCGCCACGGTCTTGGGATGCGCCTGGGCCCACGCCAGGGTCGAGGACGTCGGCGGCGGCGTGCTCGTCGGGGACGCGGAGGCTGACGGGGTGGTCGTCGACGTCGTTGTGGTCGAGGTGGCCTTCGGCGTGGAGGACGACGAGGACGACGAGCTCGCCGACGGGCGCGGGGGCGAGGTCGTCGAGGTCGTTGTCGACGGCGTGTTCGACGTCGACGGCGTGGCCCGCGAGGCGGGAGTCGGGCTCGGCTTCGCTTGGGCTGCAGCGCGTTCGGCCGCCTCCCGAGCGGCCCGCTGCGCGGCTGCGTCAGCGGCTGCCTGCGCCGCGGCGGCTGCCGCCAGCCCGTCCAGCCGCTGCTGCTGGGTCTCCTCGGAGGTCTGCTGAAGCGCTGCTAGCTCGGCCACCATCGCTCGCTGTCGGCCAGCGACGGCATTGAGCGCGTCGGTCGCCGAAGCGAGTTCCGCCTCCATGCCGGTGAGGGCAGCGGCCCGCGCCAGTCGGGCCTCGGTCAACACGCGGCTGCGCTCAGCGGCAACAGCGGTCGCCGAGTCGGCGACCCCGGCGAGCATCGCGGCATCGCGCAGTTGACGGTCCAGGCTGTTGGCGGAGTCCTCGAGGTATTGCGCAAGGTCCACCGCTCGTTGTGGCCCCTCCATGGTGAGGAGTCCCAGCATGAGTTCTCCGGTCGACCCGTTCTGCTCGTATGCCGCGGCGGCCGTTCGGCTGATCGCATCGCGCGCCGCCGCGGAGGCCTGCGCGGCCCGATCTGCCTCTGCCGCAGCCAGTTCGGCGGCGTGAGCCGCAGCGTCTTCGGCGGCCTGTGCGGCGGCATACGCAGCCGCGGCGGTCGCCACAGCGTGCTGGCGCGCCCCTGCCTCGGCCGTTGCCTGTTGGTATGCCGCGTCGAGCTCGGCGACGCGATCGCCCTGGGTGGCCACGGCCGACTTCGCCGCGTCGACCTGGGCGGTGCTGGGGATGACCGGCAGGACGGAGTCGTCGGCTGCGGCATTCGGCGAGGGTGCCAGCCAGATCAGCAACAAGCCTGCGATGCAGGCGAGCACGAGCGACCCGAGGCCGCCTCGTGACCCGGTGCCGACGCCTGAGCGCCTAGGCATCCGTGCCAGCATGCGACCTCCATCGTTGGGGCAACGGCCCCACGATAGCGAGATCTCACCGATTGCACCATAAGACCCAAGGACCCCTCTGACCCCGCACGACACGCCGACCGGGCGTCATTTACCGAGATTCGTCGGGCGCGGCCACGGCATACCTGCGCAGTTCGTCCGAGACGATGCCGTCCGCGATGAGCGCTCGGTCCCCCACGCGCACGGTCCCCCCGTCCCGGAGGTCCTTGACGATGTCCCAGTGGAGCGCGGACCGGTTGCGGCCCCCGCACTCCTGGTAGGAGCGCCCCAGGGCGATGTGCACCGTCCCGAGGATCTTCTCGTCGATAAGCAGGTCGCCCGTGGGGGTGCGCAGGGCGGCATTGAGCCCAATCCCGAACTCCCCCACCCGCATCGCGCCGTCGTCGGTTGCGAGCAGGCCCCTGACGAAGTCCTCCCCCGCTGACGCAGCCACGGAGGTGACGCGGCCGTCAGCGAAGTTCAAGCGAAGGTCGGCGACCTCCAAGCCGCTGAACCAGAATCGACCGGGGAAAGTGATGTGCCCGTCGACCTGATCCTCCACCGGCGCGGTGGCGATCTCGCCGTCCGGCCAGTTGGCCCGGCCCGCAAACGGGACCCAGGTGCGCCCTCCGACGCCAAGCACGAGATCGGTATCCGACCCGACGATGTGAACGCTCGACGCCTCGGCCAGTTCGGCACACCACGGCATCAGCCGGGACTCGGCGGCTGGCCAGTCCTCAGCGAACGACGCGCTCCACTCATCCATCAGCGTCTGGGCATCGACACCCGCGAACTCGGCCCACTGCGCCGTCGGGACCCGCACGATCGCCCAACGGGTGCCCTCCCAACGCAGCGTGGCGATCCGGCCTCGGCCTTCACGCAGCGCGGCCACCCGCGCGCCCGAGAGCGCTTCGGTCGGGGGTAGCAAGCCTCGGAAGGACACGTGGACGTCCGACCAGCGCATGGCCGCTTCCTCGATCGGCGGCGGCTGGCGCAGCATCGACTCGCTGCCCCATCGGACGGCGGAGGCGTCGAACTGCTCGTCGGCGTGGACGATCTGGGCCAGCCCACCCCGGCGGTAGACCTCTTCGACGAACGCCGCGGCGGCAGGGAGCACAGCGGCATCGTTGGTGAAGATGGAGACCCGAGACCCCTGGGTCACCGACACGCCGTCGGCAACGAGTTCCGCTAGGGCCGGGAGGCTCATGGACACGGGGACCGCCTTTCGCACAACGAGATCAGCGAGCACGCCACTGGCACAGCGCGCTGTAGAGAGCAAGGAACTTGGCGTGGTCCGGCACGAGGACGTCGCTCAGCGCCGGATCCGGGTCGACGACCTCGCGGATGCGGGCCCACGCGGCCAACTGCGCGCGGGAGTCGACCGCGCCGACCGCGAGCGCAGCCAGGGCGGCGTCGCCCAGCGCGGCGCCATCGGAGTCGACGACCGTCTGGGTCACGCCTGCGATCGCCGACACGCTGCGCAGGAGGATGTCGTTCTTGGTCCCGCCACCGATGGCCGCCACCCGGCGCACGGGCGCTCCGGCCTTCCCGTATGCCGCCAGCGCGGCGGCGGTCGCATGGGCCACTCCCTCGATGACTCCGCGGGCGAGCTCCGGCCGGCCGTGGGAGAGCCCGAGGCCGACGAAGGCCGCTCGGCTCTGAGGGTCGTGGAAGGGCGTGCGTTCGCCGCTGAAGTGCGGAAGGGCCAGCAGGCCACGACAGCCGGGAGTGGCCTGTTCGGCAAGACCAATCAGAGCGGCGAAGGTCTGTTGGTCAGTGTTGCCGACAATGTCGAGGACCTCGGCGATCCACCGAGTGGCGGTTCCCGAGGTGGCCACGCCGGCGGCGAGGACGAAGGTCCCCGGGAAGACGAAGGGCGCAGCCCACAGGGTGTGGTCGGTCACGAGGGAGTCGCCGACCCGGATGAAGAAGCCCGACGATCCATACATGGCCATCAGATCGGAAGAGCACACGTCTGAACTCCAGTCACGAGGACTTA
>ERZ795044.2337-NODE-2337-length-16510-cov-4.417198_pt1 | contig 16510 bp, 21 predicted proteins | sample MGYA00375128_ERZ795044 | MGnify/ENA primary metagenome ERZ795044 (study PRJEB30173, sample SAMN05720213) | anaerobic digester metagenome | isolation source: active sludge of municipal wastewater-treating anaerobic digesters | place: USA | collected 2014-12-22 ... | reverse complement strand
GTCGATCCGCTTGCCCATGGCCGCGCCTGGGGTGCAGCTGTACTGCAGACCACCGACACGCACCATGTCGCCACCTTGCTGGTAATACGGGTCGGCATTGAACAGGTTGTCTGCCACATCCTCCAGCACGGTCTTGATGGTCTCACCCGTCATTTCGGTCACGGTGGCATACGAGTAAGTGGTGGCGGTCATGTCCATCAACCACTCGCGGGTGATGGCCTGCCCCGGCAGCAGCGTGGTGCCCCAGCGGAAACCGGGCGAGAACGCGATCTCTGCACCCTGCACATCCATCAGTGCGTCAACCAACAGTTGGTCACCCGTGCCGTTGAAGTTGCCACGGCGGTAGAGTGTGCCTTCGGTGATGGCCAGTTTCTCGGCCAGTTTGGATTCATACGGCGCTCGGATTTTGGTAATGAGCGCATCCATTTCGGCGTCGGCTGGTAGCATGTTCGCAAAAATCGGCAGCAGCTTGTAGCGGAAGTCCATCACGCGCTTGTCTTTGACTTCGAAGTCCAACACCCCCAGAAACTTGGTGTTGGATCCAGCGTTGGTCACCAGCGTTTTTCCGCCCTTGTTGGAGACGACGGAGGCCACCGGCATGCCGTCGTGCGTGTGTCCGCCCATAATGGCGTCAATGCCGCTCACACGGCTGGCCATCTTCAGGTCCACGTCCATGCCGTTGTGGCTGATGACCACAACGACCTGTGCACCCTTGCCACGGGCCTCGTCCACCACCTTCTGCATGTTTTCGTCTTGAATGCCGAAGGACCAGTCCGCCACCATATAGCGCGGGTTGGCAATGGGGGTGTAGGGGAACGCCTGTCCAATAATGGCGCAAGGTATGCCATTGATCTCACGAATAACATAGGGCTTGAACACCGGGTCGCCAAAGTCATTTGTCTTGATGTTTTGGGCCACAAAATCGACCTTACCAGCAAAGTCTTTCTCGACGATTTCCTTCACCCGCTCCATGCCCAGCGTGAACTCCCAGTGCCCAGTCATCACGTCCACACCCAGCAATTTGCAGGCGTCCACCATGTCCTGGCCATTCGTCCACAGGGAAGTGCCAGAACCCTGCCACGTGTCACCGCCATCGAGCAGCAAAGCACCTGGTCGACTGGCCTTCATGCGCTTGACCAGGGTCGCCATGTGAGCAAATCCCCCAACCTTGCCATAGCGTTTGGCGGCCTTTTCATAGTCCAGATAGGCCAGCGCGTGGGCCTCGGCAGTTCCCGGGCGCACCTTGGCAAACTTGAGCAAATGCTCGCCCACCAGGTGTGGCAGGTTGCCCTTCATGGAGCCCATACCAATGTTGATACTGGGCTCGCGAAAGTAGATCGGCTTGAGCTGCGCATGGCAGTCGGTCATATGCAGGAACGACACATTGCCAAAGCGGGGAATGTCGTACAGCCCGTTGGAAGCCGTTGCGGCATCCGCATCGGCATAACTGCCTAGGCCCATGCCGGCCATGGTGCCAGCACCCAGCACCTGAAAGAATTCGCGTTTGGATAAGTTCATGGGGGCAAACTCACTGAATCAGAAAAGAAAACCCGGGCAAGCCGGGTTGACGAAGGTCGGTTACCGGAGTATTACTGGTTAACCGCAGATTTTGGGTCCACCAGCAGTGCGACCAGGTGGCGAACCTGGGCTTCGGTCATGATTCCCATGTGGCCCGCGCGAGGCATGTTGGAGCAGGCGTTGTAGGCCTTGGAGTTCCAGATCTTGCCCCAGGTGTATTCAATCATCGCCTTGGATGCAGGACTGTTCACATCGCTGATGCCGCGCTGCTTGCCGTAGTTGTACAGGCTGGGGCCAATGGTGCCAAAGGAAATTTCCTTCTTGTCCAACTGGTGACAGTTGTAGCAATTGCCTCCGTTGGGTGTCTTGGCGTCATCGCTGTAGGTGAGGCCTCGGCCACTTTGGGCCAGCTTTTCACCTTCTTTCCAGTCGCCCACAAACTTGCCATCGCTGGGCCATTTGATGGTCTTGAGGTTCATCGCCTCAATTTCCTTGGCCCGCTTTTTGTCCAGGGGCTTGCCTGCTACGTCAGCAGCGCTGCAGGCCCGGTTGGTTTCGTCGGTATCCAAAACGCTGACTTTGACGATTCCCTGGGAACGGAAAGACGACTTGACCGCTTCACGGTAGAAGAAGTCAAAAACTTCGTCATTCCCGGACGATGCCACAGCCGTCGGTTTGGACTGTTGTGCCTGAACCGGTGGCAGCGCCATCACGAGCGCCGCACCCACCGCCGCCAGCACAGAAAAATAGTTACGTTGATTCATGGTGATCTCCTGGGCTTAACGTTTGAGGGCCGGTGCAATCGACTTGGCGCCTGCACTGTTGACACCCAGATAAACACCCATCGCAATGGTCACGTCACTGCCAAAGCCGGGGTACGGGAAGCGCTGCTGCCGGTAGCAATCGTTCAAACGCTGCTGCATGCCCCACATTTGCCCATTGGAGACACGGTACGCTGGCCAGGCCGCAAAGCCAATGCCGTCCCCCGGATTCTTGGTCAGGTTGGGCAGGTCCTGCAGGCGGATGCGGGTGTTGTCCTGTCCGTGGCAGGACGCGCAAGAAAAGTCATGCGGACCGCCGCGCTGGAAGAACAGGCGCTTGCCCACTTCGTAGGCGATTTTTTCCTGGGGATGCGCCTGGGACAGATTGAACTTCATGCCTTTGGACTCAGCCGACAGCCAGGTCGCAAGAGCGGTCACATTGACCTGCTCTCCTTTGCCGAATCCGGTCTTGGCGATCTCGTCAGCGTTGAAGCCCTGCAAATTCTGCATGCAGGTCAGCAGACGAGACTCCATGTCCTGCACCCTTCCGGTATCGGCAAAGTAGCGCGGCAGTTCGACGAACGCACCTTTATAGACACCGGGACCCTTGCCCAGGTCGCAAGCTTCCAGTGAAGCATTCTTGGGCCCACGCTTTTGTTTCCAGAGGTCTTCACCCTTGGCTTCAAACAGCTCGGAAGGGTTTCCATCGGCCAACATGGCACGGTAATCTTCAATGCTCTGGACTGCGGTCTTTTGCGCAAATGCGACGGTCGTCGTCAAGCAACCCACGGTCAGAAGTGAAATAAATGATGTCGTCCTCATGATGACCTTTTAGTAATGGATGACTGAAGGGAGAAAAAAAAGGCGAGGCCCGCGCCACGCCCTTTTTCACAACCGCTAGGCTCTCAGGAAGCTGTGGCTTCGTCGGTGCGGGTATCGCCTTTGTTGTCTTTCCAGGTCACCGCAATCTTGTCACCCGCCTTGGCGCCTTTGACTACAAACTGGAGGAACGGATTCTTGGACACTGCGGGGCCCCACTCGGCCGTCAAGACCGGCTTTCCGTTGTGGGTTGCGGTCACTTCTGCAATGTGCCAGGCTGGCACCAATTTGCCTGCCGCGTCCTTGCGTTGCCCGGACTCCATCTCATGGGCCATCAGGACCCGTACGGTTGCCTTGTCGCCTGCTACTTGTGCACGAATGCGCATGGGATCTGCCATTTTTAGCTCCTTATATCGAATTGAATTGAGTAAGCGTGATGGCGATTAACCGCCGCATCCACCGAGGGTGACTTTGACTTCTTTCTTGGCAAACAGCACTTTGCCATCGCCCATGATGGCCACGGCATAGACGTCCGAAGACTGCCCCATCTTGGCGCGGGTCGCAAAATTCGCTTCCACGCTGTCTGTCACGTTGAATACCGCAATCAGCGCCGAGGGATTCTTTTCAACCAGAATCAGAATTTGCTTGGCACCGGGCAATGCGGTGCTGGCGGTCAAGGGAACCACTGCACCGTTTTCTGCGATGTCAGGGCCCCCAATGGTGACGTCCTTGCTCTCTACCGGTGCACCGGCACCCATGGCTTTAAGCACTTCGGCCAATGTCTTGGCATCAAAAGCGGCCTTGTTGAAAGCGGCAAAGGCGTATTGCGGGAACATGCCCGAAGCCGCCAGCAGGCCGGCAACAACAGCGCTCTGCTTAAGTGTCTTGCGACGAGTTTGCATCTGAGTCTCCTAAATGAAAATAAATACCGATTGATAATAGCCAACGCTGTGACGTCTTCGCCCTACTTCCCCGCACCCGATGCCAGCCAGGCCGCAATGGTCTTGGCTTCAGCCTCGCTCAATGTCTGCGGCGGCATCGGGACTGCGCCCCAGATACCCGAACCGCCGGACTTGATCTTTCCTGCCAAATAGTCGGCCTTGCCGGCGTGCTTCTTGGCGACATCCGTGAAGGCCGGCCCGACGATCTTGTTGTTCACACCATGGCAAGCGGTACAGCCATTTTTCTGCAAAAGGGCCAACGCCGCCTTGGCACCACTGGGTGCCTCCACCTTGGGGGCGGCAGGTGCAGCCACTAGCGCGGGTGCACCCACTTTGGCTTCAGGCCGCGTGGTGTCCGCACCATGCTGTGCACCCACTGCCCGGTTTTGTTCGGCCAGGTTGCCGTGCGCGTTGCGGGCGAATTCTGGCAGGAACGAAGCCAGCTTCACTTCTGGCACACAGTCTTTCATGCAGGCCACATTGCTGGTGTCAGGCTTGGCAGTTCCGCCAAACTCATTGCCAGGCCACATGGCGTGCTTGGTCGTCATGCCATTTCGGTTGGGCATGCGGCCCTGTACTTCGCGAATGTTCTTGTCAGACAGCGTGAAGTCATCCGGAACAATGCCGTTGAGGTTCAGCAAAAATGCCACCACCGAATACACGTCGTCCGTCGTCAACGACTTGGGAGCGTTCCAGGGCATGGCACGGTTGATGTAATCCCAAATAGTGGAAAGCGTCGGCACCTTCATAAAGGTCGTGCGCCCCGGATAGTTCACATTCGTGAGATTGGCAACTCGGCCCTTCTTGATGTCCTCAGGAGTCACACCTCCCACCAGTGGGCTGAACACTTCCCCTGACTCGCCAAAAATGCCGTGACACAAGGCGCATTTGGCTTCCCAAATGTCCTGGCCTTTGGCAACCGTGCCCGAACCCGCAGGCAAGCCCTTGAAGTCCGGACGCACGTCAATGTCCCAAGCCGCAACCTCTTTGGGGGTGGCCGCACGTCCAACGCCTGGATACTTGGCATCACTCTGAGCGAGTGCCGTCCCCATAAGGGCCAGCAGCGCCGTGGCGGCAAACGCCTTACGCAACTTGAACATTTTTCACCTCGCCGTTTTCTTGCACCAGCCAGGACTGAATCGCATTGTTGTGGTAAATCGAGCGCGTGCCCCGCACCGCGCGAAGCTGCTTGTAGGTAGGCTGCACAAAACCCGTGTCATCCATCGCCCGGCTTTGCACAATGGTGGGCTTTCCGTCCCATATCCAGTCCAGGTTGAAGCGGGTCAGTGCTTTGGAAAGCACGGGCGTTTCCAACCGCGCGGTGCGCCAATTGCGCCCGCCATCCACAGACACATCCACTTTCTTGATCTTTCCCCGCCCCGACCAGGCCAACCCGGTGATGTTGTAAAAGCCCTTATCCAGCAGCACCTGGCCACCAGATGGCGTGGTGACAACGCTCTTGCACTCCTGAATGCTGGTGTACTGACGCTCCAACCCGTCCGGCTGCAGGTCGATGTAGTGAATGGCTTCGTCTTTGGTGGCGTAGGGCATGTCACCCACTTCAATGCGGCGCAGGTATTTCACCCAGCTCACACCCTGCACACCCGGAACCACCAGGCGCAGCGGGTAGCCCTGCTCAGGGCGCAACATTTCGCCGTTTTGCCCATAGGCCACAAACACTTCGCCCGACTTGATCAGGCTCATCGGGATGGTGCGCGTCATGGACGAGCCGTCTGCGCCCTCGGCCAGCACAAATTTGCCGTTCTTGAGATCGGCACCTGCCAGCTCCAACAAGGTGATGAGCGGTACGCCTGTGAACTCACTGCATGAAATCATGCCATGGGTGTACTGGGCGGTAGGCACCGCCACGTTACCCCACTCGACGGCCGTGTTGGCGCCACACTCAATAAAGTGAAAACGAGACACCGCGGGTAGCCGCATGATCTCATCCAGGGTGAATACCTTGGCCTCTTTGACCATTCCGTTGATCATCAGGCGGTGCTTGGAGGGGTCAATATCCCACCAACCCTGGTGGTGCCGCTCAAAGTGCAGGCCACTGGGCGTGACGATGCCAAACAGGGATTGCAACGGGGCAAATGACACCGATGCCTGCGTCGTCTGGGTCAAGCCCGGGCTTTGCCGACGCTGCACATCCGATTCAAATTTTGATGGTTTGCCGTAACTGCCGTCTGGCGCAACACCCTGTCCCAGCCCTTTGCTGTGCTCCGGCAGGTTCAAAATATTGGTATCGCCACCTTCGGTGGGCACCGGATTGCTCTGCGCCATGGCAGCAGGTACAGCCACCCCAGCGGCGGCGGCTGCAAACGCACTCCGAATGAAATCACGGCGACCACTCTTGGCCTCGGTGACAACTCTTTGAATTCCATCTCGACTCAAGAATCCTTCTGGCGCCTTGCGCAAGGATCCGGACACGGGCCTATCTTGGTTCACACAAACTCCTCAAGTGGGATCACTGGCGCCGACTATATTCGAATTAACTAATATATTTCAAGAAAAAAGCAGCCCGCTACGGGTTATCACTGACCGAAGCTTCAACGAGGCTTACATATGCACTACTTGAAGCGGTAATAGTCGCGATTCAGCACCGCTGCGATGGCGGTCACCTCTTCCGGAAACAGGCCCATATTGAGCTCGGTATTACATTGCTCAACCATGCCGCGCAAGATGCCCGGCTCATTCACACGCCCCTTGGGCTTGTAAATCGCACTGCCATCACCCACCACTTTGCTGGCGTGGCACTCGACGCACTTGTTCTCAGCAATCAGCTTCTCGCCGAGCTTCAGATCAGCCTCCTCGAATATCTTGGGCGTTTGTGCAATCGCACAGGCCATAAGCGTTAACAAGGGGATAAAACAAAATGATTTGCGCATGTGCAAAGGCTAGCGGCAACGCGCCGTCTGTGCAATACAGACTTACACGAATTTGCCCCGACTTTGGCCCTACTACCCATATGGGTTACCCATGATCACCCTTTGCGGTGATAGACGCGCCTCGACCGCTCCACAAGAATCGGCACAATCAGAAAGGCAGCGTTTTCGCCTGAGAACCGCTGCCAGACTTTGTGCACAGCACACAACAACCGGTTGAAATCAACCTACCACTGGAGATATGACATGGAATTCAGCAAAGAATTTGACGCATCAGGCCTGGCCTGCCCACTGCCCATCGTAAAAACCAAGAAAGCGCTGTCGGACATGACGTCCGGCCAGATCCTGCGTGTCATCGCAACCGACCCCGGCTCGGTTTGCGACATGGCTGCGTTCGCGGAACAAACCGGCAATACGCTGATGGAGCAGGCTAGCGAAAACAGCAAGTTCGTGTTCTACCTCAAGAAGGCCTGATACCGCTTTCATCAACCCATAAAAATTATCAGGAGCACAACGCATGGCAACCAAGAAGATGGCGCTGATCGCGACCAAGGGCACGCTGGATATGGCCTACCCGCCATTCATCCTGGCATCCACCGCAGCGGCACTGGGTTGGGAAGTGCAGATCTTCTTCACCTTCTACGGCCTGCAGCTCCTGCGCAATAGCCTGGATGACATCAAGATCAGCCCCCTGGCCAATCCGGCCATGCCGATGCCGGTCCCCATGCCTGTGATGGTGCAAATGCTGCCGGGCATGGAATCCATGGCCACCATGATGATGAAGAACAAGATGAAGTCCAAGGGCGTGGCGTCGCTGCAGGAACTGCGCGACCTGTGCCTGGAGGCCGAAGTCAAGTTCGTTGCTTGCCAGATGACCGTTGATCTCTTCGAGTTCGAGACCAGCGAATTCATCAAGGATGTGGAATACGGTGGCGCGGCAACTTTCATGAAGTTTGCTGGCGAGTCAGACGTTTGCCTGTTCATCTGAATCGGCAATGAAGAAAGCCCTACTGTGGCTCGCCCTGCTGTGCACAGCCCAGGTCAGCCAGGCAACCACTCCCTATGTGCAGGCCAGCAAGCTGCCCCCTGCAGACCTTGCCACCCAAGTAGCGCAGGTTGAACGAAAGCTGCAGGCCGAAGGTTTCACCGTCATTGGGCGACACCTTCCCAAAGGGCTTCCCGCCCATGCCAGCGTGGTGGTAACCGATCCGGCCATGCTGGATGCCATCAAGGCGATTGGAGGACCCGGAATCATTGCTGCCGGGATTCGGGTGGGCGTGAAGGCTGACGGTACGGTGTCCCACATGAACCCCGACTACTGGTACCGCGCCTACCTGCGCGGCCAGTTCAAAACCGCACAGCCCCCTGCCAAGGCGGTGCAAATGCGTCTGGCCAAAGCACTTGGAGACGGCACTGGATTCGGCGGGGATGTAGCCGAGTCGGACCTGCCCAACTACCGATACATGCTTGGCATGGAGCGGTTTGATTCTTCCAATAGCGAAATCGGCACCCACGCCAGTTTTGAAGAGGCCCTCAAAACCGTTCAGGACAACTTGGCCAAGGGCGTGGGCAACACCAGTCGGACTTACGAGGTCGTGATGCCCGACCGCAAACTGGCCGTCTTTGGCGTGGCCATGAATGACCCTGGTGACGGCGAAGGCACCTGGATGAACAAGATCGGAGCGGATCACATCGCGGGCATGCCCTACGAAATCTTCATCGTCGGCAACAAGGTGTTCGCACTGTATGCTCGCTATCGCATCGCACTGGCTTGGCCTGCCTTGGGCATGGGCCAATTCATGGGCATCATCAGCACCCCGGATGCGATACGCAATACGCTCTCGCGTGTTGCAGGTGGCGCACCGTCGGGTAACTAGCAGAACCTGTTGTTGATCTGGAGTATTGCATGAGTGAAACCGGAAATCCCGCCACGTTGGTCGTCTGGGGCGGTTTTGTGCTGGCTTTTGTTTTTGGGGCCGTCGCCAACAAGACGAACTTTTGCACCATGGGTGCGATCTCGGATGTGGTCAATATGGCGCATTGGGGTCGCATGCGCATGTGGCTGCTAACTATTGCCGTCGCAATGTTGGGTACCAGTATGCTGTCCTACTTCGGGCAGATTGATATTGCCAAGTCGGTGTACCAACGCCCCACGCTGTCCTGGTTGTCGCTGCTGCTGGGTGGCAGTCTGTTTGGGGTGGGCATGACGATTGCTGCAGGTTGCACCAACAAAAACCTCATCCGTGTAGGCGGTGGTAGCGTTCGCGCACTGGTGGTGCTTGTTTTCCTGGCTATCTCGGCTTACATGACTCTCAAGGGACTGTTTGGGCAACTGCGTGCCAGCTATCTGGACCCGGTGGCCATCGATTTGTCCACCTGGGGCGTGTCTAACCAAAGCCTTGCAGCCCTGCTTGCCAAGCTGACCGGACTGCCGGAAAAGACAGCCTTGCTTGCGACCGCAATGACACTGGGCTTGGCGCTGTTGGCGTTCACGTTCAAGGACAAGAAATTCCGTGCCAACCTGTCGCATGTCATTGGATCAACCGTATTGGGCCTGCTGGTCGTGGCTGCCTGGTACCTCACGGGTCACTTGGGCTATGGCGAGAACCCCGACACGCTGGAAACCGTGTACTTTGCGACCAACACCCGCACGCTTGAATCCATGAGTTTTGTTGCGCCCACTGCCTACGGCCTTGAATTGCTGATGCTATGGACGGACAAGACGCTGAAGGTGACCTTTGGAATTGCCACAGTGATCGGTGTGGTGCTGGGCTCCTTTGCCTATGCCATCACCACCAAGCAGTTTCGCTGGGAGGGGTTTGCCTCGCTGGAAGACCTGCGCACGCAGCTGATTGGCGCCGTGCTGATGGGTTTTGGTGGCGTCACCGCCACTGGCTGCACCATAGGCCAGGGGCTTTCGGGGGTTTCAACCCTGGCGCTGGGATCTTTCATTGCTTTGGGCGGCATCATTGCCGGGGCAGTGGCCACGATGCAGTACCAGAATTGGCGTGCCTGACGGCATGAACGGGTTTTCCGTTGCAGTAGAGGAAGCCACCTTTGAAGAAATGGTGGTTGAACGGTCCAAAACCATCCCGGTGGTACTGGATATCGGCGCCGATTGGTGCGGACCGTGCCGCGTGTTGACGCCCCTTTTGGAGAGACTGGCGCAGTCGTACCAGGGTCAGTTTCTGCTGGCCACCGTGGATGCGGATGAAAACATGCGCATTGCCGGGCGCCACCAGGCCAAGGGCTTTCCCACGGTCATCGCCTACAGCCAAGGCCAGATCACAGACCGCTTCCATGGCGCGAAAACCGAAGGCTTCCTGCGAGAGTTTTTAGACCGTCTCATCACCACCCACCAAAGCCCATCCACCACCGGCGAGCACGCTCAACCGGCCACTACAAAGCACAACATATGAACTTGCCTGACCGCGACGGAGACGGGTACCTCCAAGACATGGGCGAATGGACCGAAGAGATTGGCCGCGCCATGGCGATGGCAGACGAATACGAACTCGACGACACCAAGTGGGCCCAGATCCTCAAAGCCCGCGAGTACTACGAAGAATTCGGCAGCGTGCCGCCTATCCGAAAGTTTGCCAAGTACCTGGAGCAGGAACAAAACGCCGTGTTCAAACTCTGGATGACCGGCCCCATGAAACCCATCACCAAATACGGCGGTCTGCCCAAGCCCACGGGCTGCGTATGATCAGACGGGCGTCTTGAGCGCCTAGATAGCTATCAGTGAATGCCGACCAGCGGAAACCACACTAAGCGTCAGACCATCCAGCAAGGTTGACGCCGCGCGCGCCTGCTGCCAATAGAGCGGAACATCCAGCGCGGTGTCTGGCACCAGTTCCACCAGCGAACCGACTTTCAGATGCGGTGCGATCATGTCCTGCGGATGCAGCCCCCATCCCATGCCCGCCAGCGCGGCGGTAACGAACGCCTGCGGAGACGGCAGCGTGTGCCGGGGTAGTTCCACATGCCGATGGCACAGCCGCCGCACCCACCGCGCCTGCAACTCGTCTTTGGAATTGAAAACCAGGCTGGGTGCGAGTGACAGGCTTGCAGCCCCAACACCATCCGGGAAATGCAGCCCCACAAAGGCAGGGGTAGCCACCGCCAAGTAGCGCATGGCACCCAGCGCGCGGCTGTTGCAGCCTGTGGCCGGGCGGGCGTTGGCAGTAACCGCGGCCAGCACCGCGCCGCTTTTCAACCACTCGGCCGTGTGGTCCTGGTCATCGACTGCCACGTCCATCAAAACGTGGGAGCTGGCTGCGAATGCGGCCACAGCCGGTGCAAACCAAGTGGCCAGGCTGTCTGCATTGACGGCAATCGCCAGCGTAACCCGGGCTGCACCCTCCGGCTCCAGAGTCGGCAACTCACTGTGCAATTCGTGCTCCAGCAGCCGCACGCGGTCTACGTGCAAGCACAACCGTCGCCCTGCTTCGGTGGCCCGGCAGGGTTGGCCACGCACCACCAGTGCACTACCGACGCGCTCTTCGAGCAGCCGAATGCGCTGCGAAACCGCGGAAGGCGTCACATGCAAAGTGCGAGCGGCTCGCTCAAAGCTGCCTTCCCGAACAACGGTGGCAAGCGCGAAAAGTGAGGTGTAGTCCAGCAAGAGATTAGAAATTCTTAATGTGATGAAGCAAAGATAGTTTGCCTTCATTTCAACCGGCAGGCAAGCTCGGGGCATGAACAACAATTTCTTAGCAGACACCTTTGCCCTGCCAGTCTTTGTGCAGGGCCTGACCCTGAGCCTGGGCCTCATCGTGGCCATCGGTGCGCAAAATGCCTTTGTACTGCGCCAGGGTTTGCGCCGGGAGCATGTCGGCAGCGTCGTTCTGTTTTGTGCAATAGCCGATGCGGTGCTGATCACTGCCGGCGTACTGGGCATGGCACAGGCGTTGGGCGAACGCCCGAACCTGGCACGTGCGCTGGCACTGGCGGGTGCGGCATTCCTGGCGGTTTACGGTTGGCGCGCATTGCGCCGCGCCCGCCAACCGAGCGAACTGCGGGCCAGTGAAGGCGGCACTGGCTTGAGCCTGACGGCGGCAGTGTCACAGGCTGCGGCGTTTACCCTGCTCAACCCGCATGTTTACCTGGATACGGTGCTATTGGTTGGCAGCATTGGTGCGCAGCAACCCACAGGCTTGCGTGTCTGTTTTGTGGCTGGAGCGTGCACGGCCAGTTTGCTCTGGTTTGGGCTGCTGGGCTTTGGTGCGCGCTGGTTGGCCCCCTGGTTTGCCAAGCCCAAGGCCTGGCAGCTACTTGATGGCTTGATTGGGCTGACCATGTTCGCTCTCTCGGCACTGCTGCTGCGGCACGCTGTGGAAGGACTATGAAGTTGCTATAACTCTGATAGCTGCTTGCGCATATTCCACAAGGGCTGAAGGCCAATTTGACATGTAATAATTGACCTCATTCTCAATCCACTTCAAGCAAGCCCAAGGACTGCAATACGGCTCGCGCAATCTGCTCCCGCTTGGGCAGATCCTCCAACCGCCGGGGCGTATCGATGTTCAGCGCAAAGAAGACTGCACCCTGCGCCGTCTCGACCCAGCCCACCCACCAGCCATAACGCCCTTCCCAGCCGGTCTTGGCGCGCAGTATCCAATCAGAATTGGCTTGCTTGACCATCAGGTCTTTCAGCAGGCGTTGATGCTCCACTTTGAACGGCAGTGTGTTGCGAAACAGTTTCCGCAAGAAAGCAACCTGCTCCATGGCCGATATTCTCAGGTTGCCGTCGACCCAATAGTCGCCACGAATGGCCGTGGGGTCACCGTTGCCGTAATTGGCATCACGCAAAAATGCACGTGCTTTGGATTCGCCGATCTGCCTGGCAAACCCCTGATAGACCCACAGCGTGGAATTGCGCATGGCCGAACGCAAGGTCTGGTCCTGGTTGTGGCCATCAAACGACCGCTTGACGCCATCCCACCGGAACACCTGAAACTCGTCGGCAACCACACCCGCTTCCAGCGCAAAGAGGGTATGCGGAATTTTGAAGGTGGAGGCTGGCGCGTAGCGTCGTGTGGACCGATCACGGTTGAACACCAGAGTCGCCGCAGGCGTCTGGCGCTCATCGACCACAACCAGTGTTCCCGTGGCCCCAAACTCGGCAAAGTATGCGCCCCATTCAGGCTTGTCCACTGTGCCGTCATCCGCCATCGCAACGCCTGAGATACAGGCCGCCAGCAAAAATACCCATATTGTTCTGGTCATGGTTGTGCTTTCAGTGTGGCGCCCGCTATGACTGCCCGGATTGCACCAGTTTCCCAACCAGCGTCTCGACACGCCGCACATCATCCACCGCGAAAAATCCATAGTGCTTTGTCTGCCGGTCACCGTCGCTGTCCCGATACGGTTCGCTGCGCAAAATCAAATCACCCGAGCCATCGGGGTGTTCGGTGCGTTCCATGTTCACAATGTCAGACGCCAGGTATGACTTGACCTTAATGGACTTTTTACCCTCGATCGTTAACGCCCGCTGATCGGTCACGGCATAGATGATGGTCCGCGCTTTGTAGCGCATCCAGAGAGGGGATCCCAAACCACCCAGACCAATGAACAGAAAAGGCAATCCGAAGAGTGGGAACAAGCTGGCCCCACTATTAAATTGCGGCATCTGGAAGCCTGACGCGCCTGCTATCCAGAACACAGAAAAGGCGGTCCACGGAATGAAGAACAACCAGTTCTTGAAGCCGGATTTCATGTATCGTGCCGGGTTCGGTTGCGCGGTCCACACCAGCGACTCGCCAGGCTTGAGCTCAGAGCGAAGTCTGTTTTGCAAAGGTTCGGGCAAGTCTGAAATCATCGCCATAAAAGTCCTTCAAGCGGCGCTAAGTGGGCCTTCAACGCAATTACTGACGTGCAATCACCACGTGTGTGGCACGTGGTGAACTCTCACAACGGTTACAGGTGTACCCCAGGGCAGGAAGATTGATCCCTTCGAAGAGACGCTCGCCCGAACCAAGCAGGACTGGCGAAATGGCGAAGTGCATCTCATCAATCAGTCGCTGACGAAGGTACTGCTGAATGACATTGACGCCACCACCAACACGAACATCCTTGCCTGCCGCCGCTTCGCGCGCTTGCGCCAGTGCGAAGTCAACGCCTTCTGTCACGAAGTGGAAGGTGGTTCCACCCTCCATGACCAGCGGTTCGCGCGCATGGTTGGTCAACACAAACACTGGGACGTGGTAGACCGGGTTCTCGCCCCACCAACCCCGCCAGCTCTCATCTGGCCAGGGTCCACGAACTGGCCCGAACATGTTGCGGCCAAGAATCCAGGCACCAATGTTGTGAAAACCCCGGGCGGCATAGTCTTCATCAATGCCCGTCTCCCCCACGTCGCTGCCGAACAGGTTCTTCTGAAAGGTTCGGGTGGGGATTGCCCAGCCATGCAGCGAGGTGCCACCCACGCCGAGCGGATTGCTGATGTCCTGGTCTGGGCCAGCGCCAAACCCGTCGAGCGAGATAGTAAAACTTTCTACACGAAGCTTGGACATGGTGCTTCTCCGGGTGTGGGTGACGACGAAAGAAGGGCAGCGGCGCGTTCTGTGACTAGCTTAGCGCATTTGCCATCCACTTTGAGGTTGCGCAAAGGCCCACAATGACGCTATGCCAACCGACCTATTCCTCTTCACCACTCCAGATTCAGTCACTGCATGGTCACCCGTTGATGACAGGGTGATGGGCGGCTGTTCGACCAGCTGCCTGCGGTACGACACTATGGGCCACGCTGTTTTCGAAGGCACCGTCAAGCCCGACAACAACGGGGGCTTTGCCTCGGTCCGCACCCATGCAGCAGATTTGGGCGTGAAAGGTGCCAGCGCCTATGGTTTGAAGATCAACAGCGACGGCAAGCGCTACAAATTCAATCTGCGAATGGAAGACCGCTTCGACGGAGTGACGTATCAGGCAGCGTTTGTGACACCCGCTGGTGTCTGGACCACCCTGCATTTGCCGTTATCACAGTTCACTGCAACGTTCCGTGGTCGCGCTGTGCCTGATGCACCCAGCCTGGATACTGCCATGGTGCGTCAGGCTGGTTTCATGATTGCCGACCGGCAGATGGGGGACTTTTCTCTCAAAGTGCAGGCTATCGGCACCCTGTGACGAGTCAACTGGACGGTGTTGCGCAGATGCCAACGGGGTCGATGCTTCTTTCAATCGACGAATAAAACGAACGCCACACCAAACAAAATGCCGCCTGCGAAAGACGCATTGCTGTCGTTCACGTGGGACCGTCGTAAGTCGAGAATGCAGCGATAGCGGTCCCTTGAGCGATGGCCCGATTGCTGCTTAACTCGGTTCAGACACCTAGAATCGAGCGCATGCGAATAGTCGTCGTGGCACCAAATGTAGAGTGGCCAATAGCTTTCCAATCTGAAGCAGTGAACCTGCGCGAGGCACTGCGACCCAACTTAGCTGCAATTCATCACATTGGAAGTACTGCCATTCACGGCATAGTCGCCAAGCCAACCATTGACATTCTCTTGGTCACTCATTCCCTATTGATACTTGATGAGTCTGCCCCCGCTTTGGGAGGACTTGGATACGAAGCGATGGGGGAGTTCGGTATTCCTGGACGACGCTATTTCCGAAGGAACTCTGCAGAAGGCCATCGAACGCACCAGATACACGCTTTTCAGATTGGCAATCCACATATCGAGCGGTATCTTGCTTTCCGAGACTATATGAACGAGCATCCCGGCGACGCGCAGTCCTACGGCGAACTCAAGCAGCGCCTGGCAACGGTCTATGCCGATGACGGGCATGCATACATGAATGGCAAGACAGGTTTTATTAATGAACACGAAGCCAAGGCGTTGGCATGGATGCGGCGAAGGTCTAAGTCAATGCCCATTTAGGGCCAACATTTCGACTGCTTTCAGCCTCTGAGAGTCATCAACAGCGTCAAATCCTATGACTCCTTCCGCCCCACTGCCGTTACTCATCCCCCCGGGGTGGCGCATCCCGCACCTGGCACAGCAGGTCCTCCGCGCGCAACTCGTCTTCTGCAAATATCACCTTGATTTTTCCCGGCGTCCCGGTGCTCTGGGTGGCGCGCAGGGCTTTGGCCTGTGCCGAGGCTTCGGCAAAGGCGTCAAAGGCGGCCAGCTTCTCAAGCTGCGCAAAGGGCTTCACACGGTAGATGTAATAGGGCATGGTTAGATATAGTGTTTGGAAGCGCGGCGGCGCCCGGGCAGCGCCTTCTGGATGATGACGCCGCGCACGGCCGACAGGTCCGCCAGGGGCGCATCGGCAAACTCCGGACTCAGCGGATGCAATACCCAGCCCGATTCACGGTGCAGGAGTTGGCGAAAGGTCCATTCTTCGTTGTGCCAGGCCAGCACGTACGAGCCATCTTTGGCCAGGCCCTCAGGCTCGATGATGATGATTTCGCCCTCCAGAAACTCGGGCGCCATGCTGTGGCCCATCACCATCAGCGCGAACGACTCCCCGCCCCCACAATCTGGAACCGCCATGTGTTCGGCTTGCATGGGGCTACAGGATTTCAGCAAAGATTTGTGCCTGTGCCACGCCCGCGCTGCGCAGTTCCTCGCGCACC
>ERZ795044.2335-NODE-2335-length-16525-cov-5.002186_pt1 | contig 16525 bp, 14 predicted proteins | sample MGYA00375128_ERZ795044 | MGnify/ENA primary metagenome ERZ795044 (study PRJEB30173, sample SAMN05720213) | anaerobic digester metagenome | isolation source: active sludge of municipal wastewater-treating anaerobic digesters | place: USA | collected 2014-12-22 ... | reverse complement strand
GCGATCGAAATCAACGCAAGGACAAGCATCACGAGCTTACTCATAGAGTGGTATCTTTATCTGGCGCTACGCACCCATATGCCAGTTGTTTCACCGCGCATATACTGCCACCAGCCTAGCAACAACCCCAGGTTCATGCTGACGAAGAACAATGGAAGACGCAGCACGCGGGGAGTGATTCCGCGGCATGAGTAACGCCAGCCGACCCAGGCACTGCCGTAGAACGCGAGTTGGCCACACAGCATGGCACCATAGGCCGGACGGTCTGCCAACATACAACTGCTGACCAAAGCTAGCACCATCGCGTGCGGCACCAACCAACGCATCACCTTGTGTGAAAGAAAAGCAAAGGCGACGGTGCCATGTCTGGGGTGGAGCATGCCATAGAATCGGCGCAAGGCCTGGAAGTTTCCCATTCCGATTCGGACTCGGCGTTTGAACTCATCAGAAATGCGCTCAGGCACTAACTCGAAAGCCTGTGCGTCTTGTTCGTAGACGCAGCGATCCCCGGCTTCCAGCACTTGCATAGAAACCCAGAAATCATCAACAATTGTGTTCGGCGGAATTGCTCGGTAGGCGCTTCGCCGCAAGGCATACACGCCTCCGTTGGCGCCAAGCAGGGCGCCAATACTGCTTTCATGTTGCTTGAGCAGACGTTCATAGCGCCAGTAAATATGGTCTTGGTTGTCGCCGCCGTTGCCTACCAAGCACAGCTCCCCACACACGCAACCCACCTCTGGCCTTGTGAAATGCCGCAACAGATGGCGCAGGGCGTCCGGCTTGAATGAGGTATTGGCATCGGTGAAGACGAGAATTTCCTGCCCTGCGAGGGCCGCGAGATCGTTCAAAACCGAGGCCTTGCCTCGCCTTGTTTCAGTGGCAATTACTTCAAGTCTCTCGTTCGTGAGCTCTCGCAGAATATCAACAGTGCGATCGGTCGAGCCGTCAGAGCCGATAAATATGCGTAATCTATCCGCAGGATAATCAATCGCGAGCAGGTTATTTACACGTTCAGCGATATGGCGTTCCTCATTGTGAGCCGCAACCAGCACTGCTACGCTGGGCAAACCGGCGTCAAGCGTCGGATCGGGGCGTGGCGCGGATCGGCGTAAAGAAGCAAGCGTTATTAGCAGCAGCGGGTAACCAAAGTTACTATATAGAACAACGAACACACTCAGCCAAAAAATCAGTTCGGCCACTTCGTCACCTCGCTTCCTGAAGTAATTTGTGTAAACATGCCACGTTGGCTTCCCAGCTAAACTTCTGTGCATGCGCAACGATTTTGGCGGTATTCCAGTCACGTTTGAGGGCGCGGTCAAGTGCGACGTTCAATGCACTCGGTTCACCTAGTTCCAGTAATTCCCCGGCGAATTCCGGCAAGACTTCGGGCAAACCGCCGACTCGTGTTGCGACTACCGGTAAGCCGCATGCCATAGCTTCCAAGACCACATTCGGCACGCCTTCGTTATGACTGGGTAGACACAGTAGATCGGCGGCACTGAACCAATATGGCAATTCGGCGTGAGCAATTTTTCCAAGCAAGCGCACCCGCCCTCGCAAACCTACTCGTAGTGTCAACTCTTCAAGCTGTGCGTGCGCCTCCCCATCACCGATGAACAAAAGCATTAGCCGCGTGTCATGTGCGGCCATGGGAACAAAAGCCCGCAACAAATCAAGACAACCCTTTGAGAGCTTCAAGTTGCCCACGAAGAGAAGCAGCTTGGCTTCCGCTGGCAATGCGAGCGAGGCTCGCGCGGATGCGCGGTCTCTTGGCTTGAAGCGTGTTGTATTAACGCCGTTGTAATTCACCACCACGTGATCCGGCGCCAGGCCAGCATCAATCAGCTGCTGTCGCAGAGCGGCGCTGGCGCACATGACCGCGTGGCTATGGCGCGCAGCTGTTAAAAATTGCCATCGCTTGGCGGGTTCTTTCAGATAGTCGTTGACGTCGCTGCCATGCACCTTTATCAACACAGGTGTGGCGGTGAGCTTGCCGATCACGGCTGCGGCTACTGCATCCGGATACGCCCAACTACCGATTAAAGTCTGTCGGCGATAGCGCAACAAACTGGCTGGACGTTGCAGTATCAAAGATAGGAGAAAACAAAGCGCGTGTAGCCGCCGACCTACGCGGGGTGGATACCAATATATAAAATAGTCCACATATGCCCACATCTTGCGGCCGTCGCGGCGGGCCGTCCAGTAGGCAATAGGTCGACGCAAGGCCTCTGGCCATGGTACTGCCACCAGTACTTTAAGGTCGACATGCTGGGCAAGCCGGTCGAACTGTTGCTGGTTATACATGCCGCGCGTCTGGTCCCACGGGAATCCGAATAGATTGGTTATGGCGAGCACCTTCATGGACCTCCTCCGGAACCCACGGGGTCGCGCTGATACAGCGATTCGTAAGCCACCCCCATCGCTTCAAGGCTGCCAAAAGTGAGAGCCCATTTGCGGCCTGCTTGGCCCATACGCAGGCGTAAACTGCGGTCACCCAGCAGATGAATTAGGGCATGGGACAAAGCGCCGTAATTCTTAGGATCAACCAGCAATCCGTTCACCCCCGAGATCACAATGTCAGCATTGCCACCTACGCATGTAGCGACAATCGGGAGGGCCGCTGTGGCGGCCTCCACAAGGGCAAGGGAATACCCTTCTGTAATTGAAGTCTGAGCGAAGACGTCAAAGGCTGGAAGCAGGCTATGCACATCGTTGCGCATGCCGAGGAAATGCACGTTATCCGCTATTCCCAGTTCCCGTGCTTGAGCTTCCAGCGACGTTCGTGCGATGCCATCACCCACCAGCACGAGATCCGCAGTAATGCCGGTCTGCCTCAAGCGTTGCAGCGCCAGCAACAGCGTCGCATGGTCCTTCACCGGGCTGAGTCGGCCCACAGAGCCGATCAAAAGGGTTTCAGGTGGGCGCCCGAGTTCGGCCAGCAAATTCTGTTTCACTTCGTCTCGGCGCTCGGCAATGGCGGCCACCTCAACACCGTTCGGTATCACATGGGCCTTGCTTTTTGGCACGGCGTATGTTGTGTGAACAAAGTGTGCGTGTCCGGCACGACTGACAAACACCACAGCATCGGCAACTCGTACCGTCAATCGGTATAAACGTTCCCGGCGTCCGCCTGGTGCTGCGCCCATGCCGTGTCGAGTATTTAGTATCCGCCCAATCCCTAGGCCGAGAGCGCCCGCTGCGGCGTAGTAATGCGCCAATGCGTTGTGGGTGTGCAGTACTTCGAAGGCGTATTTGCGCAGCGTGGCGCGTAACACCCGAAGCGCAGGCAAATCCCAGCCCAACTGTTTATTGATGGCTGTGACTGCTATACCCGCCTCGCGAGCCTGCTCAGCCAACCCACCGGCGTCAAACAAACAAATAATGTGGACCATGTGGCCACGTTGACGTTGCCATGCGGCGAGTGAGACCACAAGGCGCTCAAGGCCGCCGATGGCCAGGTTCTCTACCACATGGACAATATTCATGAGATTCTCAGCAGCACGCTGGTCAATAACCAAAGTCCACCAATACTCACAAACACCATGGTCAGCAGTGGGCCGAGCATTGAATTCAGCTGTACCGGAACCAAAGCCGGCCAATGGCGTACCGCGAGTTGGTAAACGGCCACCACCAGCGCGACCATTAGATACAGAAACACGACATAGCTGCGGCTTAGAAAGAATGCCGTCACCACTACGCCAATATAAGCATAACTCAGGGCGGCCGCCGCGTCTTGAATGTCCAGCCACGTCGGCGCCGGGTCCAGCAACTTGGCATCCTCTTCCTGCAGAAGTTGATCGGCTACTTCAGCAAACTCGTCGGGTGGATCGGTGGACTGTCTTGCTGGCTCTGCCACGGTGAGCAGGCGCCAAAGCATAGCGGCCGATACCGCCAGAATGGCGAACCAGCAGGTGTATCCCGCCAGCCCCATCTCGGCCATGGCGAGTACGAAAGAATTGTGCGCAGTGAGTTGGTGGTGATCGGTGAAAAGGCCTGCACCGACCCCGAAGAATGGATGATCGAAAAACATTTCGAAGCCTGCATACCAGGCATCGACCCTCCCGGCCGCCGATGACTCACTTGCCGACAGATCACCCGAGCGACTGGGTGCAAAAATCGCCAATAGGCCAATCAAAACCGGCAGCACCACCGAACTTTGCAACATACCAAAACGCCGCCCTACATAGAGCGTCAACATCGCGACCAACCCCAAGATGCTGCCCCGCGAGTTGCAAAGGTAAATACCGTAAACGGTAGCAGCGGCGGCTAAATAGCAAGATTGCCGCATGACAAACGATTCGGCATGCCGCGTCAAGTAGAGCGTCAGCGGCAGACTCATCAAAAAAACCATGGCCAAATCGTTTGGATCGTTTAGAAGTCCTAGATACGTGATGCGCCCTTGAATTGTCGCCGCTCCTGTCCAGCCCTTTCCTTCCTCGTTTGCAATTTGCTCCATGCCGTGAATCGCCATGATGAACGACATGGCACTCAATATCAGGCAAATCTCCTTGAATTTCTTGATTGAATCCACCGATGTGGCGACCATGTAGAACACAAGCAGCGTTGGGACGAATTTGGTGACGACGTTGACAGCGCCTGTCGCCCATCCGCTTGACAGCACCGACAAGCCCATAGTCGCAGTAAGCCCCAGCATTAGTCCGTGTTGAGGAGCCTTAAAACGTTTTTCCTGAGCCAGCAACCAGACGCTTGCAGCAACCATCAGCGAAGCCGGCACCACCGGCGTTTCGATTAGGACGTCGACATACTCCTGCGGTCGCAGAAACATGATGACCAAATATGCCAATAGCCAGAAGTAGGGGCGGGTGAAGTTCAGCATCCGCAAGCGCTAACCGGCGCATTCCAAAGGCAGGAAACGCAGCCCGGCAAGTTTCCACTCCGGCAGCAGCACCTGCAGAGCAAGCAAGGCGCACTCTCCATCGTCGTGGAACAGAATAATGTCTCCACCCGTGGGCGGCCTGCTGCGCAGTCGCTTGACTACGGCCTCGGCATCGAGCTTATAGTCCATGCTGTCTATGCTCCACATCACCATCGGGCGCCGTCGCAACAAGGTGTTTAACAATGCGGCCCACGTGATCCGACCATTGGGTGGCCGAAAAGCATGCTGGTGCCCTGGGTCCAAGCCTTGCAGCACGGTGTCTCCTTGATCGATTTGCTGCCATTGTGCCGTAAAGCCTAGGCGATACATGGCCGGATGGCTCATCGAATGGTTGCCTATTGAATGGCCGCTCGACAAAATACGCGCTACCAGATCGGGAGCTGCCGCAGCGAGTTCAGCAATTAAAAAGAAACTGGCCTTAGCATTGTGCTCGGCCAACAAGGCAATGAGGCGCTCGGTGTACTTGGGGTCGGGTCCGTCATCGAAACTCAAATAGACAGCGCCCGGCTGCACCGGTCCATGGGTCATTATCAAGTTCGCTGTGAGTCGCGAGGCCAGTCGCCATAGTAGCCTCATGATGAGGTTTTCCAAACGATAGCGCAACAACAGAATTTCGAATGCAGGCAACGGCGGCGGCGCGGCATGGCTAGCGGTCTCATCGGGTCACCCCATCAGCACGGCGCAGCAATGCCTGGTGCACGATCAGCAGGGATTCTTCGACTCGCTGCTCCCAGCTCATCTCACTGACTGATGCCATGCGCCGCGATCGCAAGTCATCTCCATCCTCGCGGAGGGACGCATCTATGGCTTCAATAAAATTTGTCACACCTTCGCAGACGTGGAGCAAGGGCCCAAATCGATCCACTTCGGGTGTTGGAACCGAAACCACAGGTTTTCCGGTGGCCAGATATTCGCGCAATTTGAGTGGATTGGCATGTCGCACCTGCTCGTTTAGGCGGTACGGAATGATGGCAACATCGAAGGCTTTGGCCCAGCCGGGGAGCGACTCGTAGGGTTGCGCTCCGACCATGGTTACATTGGGTAGGCGAGCCAGATTTCTAACATTCACCGTGGCATGACCTACCAGGAGAAAGTGCCATTCAGGACGTTGGCTTGCAAGCGCTTCGAGCAGTTCAATATCGGTCCACGCCGCAATAAGTCCGAAGTAACCTATCACCGGGTGCGGCAGACTTGCGGCCGCAGCGGGCAATAGTGTTGCTGCATCTTGCGCGCGCGAAAACAGGGCTACATCGACGCCATGCGGCGCGAAAGAAGTGGCTGGGTTTAACGCTTTCTTTGCCGCCAGCAGCGCCGGAGATGCCACGAAAACATGATCGGCTCGACGCGTAAGCGTCTCATCGCAGAAGCGCATGCGCGCCGCATCGACACCGGGATGGGCCGCATAGTCATCAATGCAGTAGTAGATCGCCAGCTCATGCGGCACTGCATCAAGCATGAAGCTCGGATGAGGCAGCACGAACCACAGGATCGGCCGTGCAATACCGACATGGCGCATAGCGCGGCGTACAGCCCATGCACCGAATGAGCGATTCAAGCGTTCGATTCCAGGCAGGGCACGCCATGGCAGTTGCGGCACCGTGCAGTGCCAGAGACCGGGCAGCACTTCCCGCGGGCGCCTCAGCGCTTGAGTCAGCTTGTTAAAAATGCGCCGCAAATCACGGCCACTCGCCACGGGGGGGCGCATCCCAGGAGAATCGACATAGAGTACGTTCGTGAAATTGGCCAACCGGCGTGCTACATGGTGGCTGCTGGTGCGATTTTCTGCAAACCACTCATTGCCGAAGTAAACCACGCCTTGGCCCGGTCCCAACAGTTTAGTTTGCGATGCCGGCATGGTCATGGCTGAGTTTCCGCCGATGGACTGCGCTGCACACGCCGATAGGCACTCACCAACATCTTGAAGCTGTGATGTTCGGCGCCAAGATCTGGAATTGCTGATGCGTCAATCACATGTACGGGCGTGGACGGTTCATTCAGTCCCTCGGCTGCGAGGGCCACGGTATCTAAGGTGTGATGCAAATGAATGCCTGGCAAGTAGAGTTCGGGTCGCTGTGAGCTGCGTAGGTTCGCAAACGGCTGGGTTGCGCGAATTGCGTCTGTCGTCACGCGAATTCGGTCGGTTAGCGCTTGCAGCGGCATAGGCCTCGCTTGCATGGCATATGCATCGGGCACGTGAACTTGAGCATAGACGCTATGTAGACGCGAGGCGCCCATTAGACCTAGTCGGTTGTAGAGCACCTCGGTGAGCAGGCCGGCAGACAATTTGCCCAGCAATTTGGTTAGCAAGCTGCCTGTCGGCAGTCCAAAAATTTGGCGGTGCTCAAAGCCAGCATCTAGTCTTCGGAAATCAAACTTGGCAGGACGAAGCGTGAAGAGTGCGCGATCCGCCAGATCGGCCAGTGCCGGGATGAACAGACCATTCCGTGTGTAGCGAATGTCGGGAGGGGGTTGACCCTCGAGTTGACCGAGGTAGCACTGCACATGATCGGATGCCAGACCGCGTGCCATTCGCGGGCCGAAGGAGGCCGCCAATAAAGTTGGCGTGTGCAGCGCGCCAGCGGCAACCCAACAACGCCTGGCCTGCCTCTGGCCAACTGCTGTATCGACCTGAACGCGGCCGCTCTGTCGGCGTATCATCAATGCCGACTCATGCAGCAATTTCAAGCGCGGTGCGCCATGCAAGGCTGCGAGGCGCTGCAATTCCGCCCACGGACGAATCGGTCGCCAAGGTATGAACAAAGAGACTTTTCCGACGCTGGCTTCGATCTCAGCGTGAGGGTAAAAAAGTCGGAAAAGATCGTGAAAATCCACGTCACTAACAACACCCAGGCGGTTGCGCAAGCCGGTGGGAATCACCCCATGCCAATGACTTCCGAGGCCGCCAGAACCTAGAAACGCACAAGGGGCTAGTGTGCGTTGGTCATAATGAAGAAAGCCTCCTTGCTGGGGTCCGCACAAGACCGTGATCCTGCGATCAGGTTCAGCCAGCAGACCGAGTACGGCGCCAAGTGCGACGAGGCCGGAGCCAATGACTAAATCGTCGCAGTCCATAGTCTGTTACTCAAAAATACATAGCCGTACCATCGCCATCCCAATGCGCGCAGCACAAGATCGATTGGACGCAATATGCAAGGCCAGCGGCCAGCAAACTGGAGCCACCGGCCATAGGATCGATATACCCAGGCCTCAATCGCACTACCGAAGGGCCGTTGAATTGCGGTCAAAAGACACTTGCTTCGCCCACCATCCTCAGGCCATTGCGGGTTTGAGATAAAAGCTGCGAGCTGGTCCAGTGACGTGGCCATATTGAGCCCACCAGGCAACTGCTCTGGCTGCTCAAACACAAGACCAAGAGTCAACAGTCGGCTCTTCGTCAGCCCGAGCGCCTCACACTCGGCCTGCCGTTTGATACGCGGATACGCATAACAATCGGTCATCCCGCATACGATGGTCGACGAGGACCCGACGTAAATAATCTCGCTGGCGGGTGAAGCACTCAATTGCATCAGCATATCGCTATTCTGGCTTGCATGCGGCGAATAAGACAGTACCCAGACTCGGTCCCCCGGTTTGAAGACAAAACTGCACAGTTCACGGTGACCCAGTGCGCAAAGGTTCCGTTGAACCATTAAGGGATGCGCTTGCAAGGCCCGCCAGACTGCCGAATGGCGGCCCAGGATCACATCCCGAAGTTGTTGATCTATCGTGTCGCCTTGCATCACGGTCGGTCGGTGCGCAAAATGCCGAGATCCTGCAACATATCGGCCGCCGTGGTTTGTGCCATGTCTGCGTCAATCTGCCGCCGGGATGACAAAAAGGCTGCCACTAGCAGTCGGTTACAGAGTAAATTGATCCGCCTGGGAATGCCTTCGGTGGCCGAAAAGATTTCAATCAACGCATTTGAGTCAAAGATCGGTGAGCCTTTGTAACCTGCCTGGCGCAGACGATGACCGACGTAGAGATTCGTCTCGTCCTGATTCATGGGGGCGAGATGGCAACTGGCAATGACGCGCTGGCACAATGGTTCCAATTCTGGTTTTGCCAGCAACTTGCGCAGCTCCGGTTGTCCGACCAGAAAACTTTGAAGCAGCCCCTGTTTGCCGAGCTGAAAATTGGACAACATGCGTAATTCCTCGGCTTGTCGAGGGCCGAGGTTTTGTGCTTCATCTATGACTAGCAGTGCCCGTCGCCCGGCAAGTGAAAGTGATACAAAATATGCCTCCAACGTGCCCAGCAGTTGTGCCTTCTTTCCTCCGGGCACCGGAATACCGAAGGCCTGACAGATCGCGGTGAGGAGTTCGTCTTCGTCGAGCTGGGTGTTGGAGATTTGAACCGCATTAACCTGCCGCTTGTCGAGACGACTCAAAAGCGCACGCACTAGGGTTGTCTTTCCTGCCCCAATTTCGCCTGTGATGATCACAAAGCCTTCACGTTGATGGACGCCATACTTCAAATAAGACAAAGCGTGGTGGTGCCCGCGGCTATCAAAGTAAAAATCGGGGTCAGGGCTGAGCTGAAATGGAGCCGTTGTCAGACCGAAGAAGCTTTCGAACACGGCGGAGCTCAGAAACTGACGGGGCTGCTGCCAGTCACGAAAGGTGAACCGATGAGGCAGTGATGCATATTGGAAGACCGGCTGTACGCGACGGTCAGACAGTTGGCAGGTGGCAAGACTGATTGCATGGGTGACCTAGTCAGCTAATAGTAGTAGTCGTGTTTCTTCTCATCACCCGACAGTCCAGATTTATTCAATATCGAGAATACGATCGGACAATTTCGAAGCGACGCAAATGCTTTCAAAATGCTTGCACGTGGTGTCCTATTGGCTTCGACCACTACGACCACCTGCCCGACTTTGGAAGCCAGTGCGGACGAGTCGGTTGTCAGAAGGAGCGGCGGAGCATCAAAAATGATCAAGTGGTTAGCATAGTCCTTGGCCAGTCGTGCCAAAAGTCGATCCATTGAAGCACTCACTAGCAACTCCGTCGAGCGTCTGTTTTTTTCACCCGAGGTCATTAGCAGCAATTTAGGTACATTGGTAGCAACGACGGTCTCGTGAAGTGAAAGGTCCTCGCGCGTCAGTAGGTCCAGCAGTCCGGGCCCCCCGAGCTTCAAACCCAGTCTCGAAAATAAGCTGGGACGGATTAGATCGGCGTCAATTAGCAAGACCGACGTATCGACTTCCATCGCCATGCTGATGGCTAGATTGATAGCGCAAAAGGTCTTGCCCTCATTGGGTAGTGCGCTGGTGAGCATGATCAAACCGCGTCGATGCTCGGGTTCGTCGGACTTAGTGCGCGCATTTACTAGCAGCGGCAACTTTATATTGCGAAACTGGTGCGTTATTCGCGTGCGGTCCTGCTCGGACGCCAAAACACCGGTCTGACGCAGTTGGGCGAAATCAAGCGTAACCTGCGTAGCAGGTTCGATTTGGGAGGGTCTTGGAAAGTTTGTCGTCGGCAACCCGTGCGGCAAAGTGGAGTGTACCGGGGGCAATGTCGATACTTGCGCAGTACGGGCAGCCGTCGCTGCATCTCCCGAACCCTCGATCCAAGGCATGACAATGCCTGCCCGTTGCAATTCCTCTAGTCGTTGGGTGGCTTGTTCAATCAGATGCATATTGACTTCGATCAGTTCACTTGCGCTTGTGTCGCGATCCAAGCCAGCCACAGCGTCTGGCACGTTATCAGCCCGATTGCAGTGGCCATAAAGAAACGAATGTTACGGTTCTCGCGTTCAATCCATAGCGGCGATTTGGACCATGAAACCCCCCCCAAAACTGGGCGACTGGTTAGCAGTTGTAGTTCTTTTACGTCGTCCATCGTCGGGTTCAAAAGTTCTTGTGCCAAGGCAGTCAAGCTCCCCAAAACTAATGCCAACAGAACCGCCATCAGTGCCAAATGGAGGCGACTAGGAAACACAGGGCTTGGGCTTACCCGTGGCGGCTCGATCATGCGGAACTCTACCAATTGCGACGATTCGTCCAACTTCAGGCCAAGAGATGCCGACTCACGCCGACCTAGCAATTGGTCGTAGTTTTTTCGTATTACCTCGTAGTCGCGGTTCAACTGTGCTAATTCAGCTTCAACTTGAGGCGCACGACCAGCGAGTGCTCGCGCCTTAGCCAAACGCTCTTGCAGAACCTCCAATTGGGCGCTCAGCGAGGCTACTTGCGCCTCACTCTCAACCAATGCAACGCGAACCTTTTGATAGACCGGACTCGTCGCAGCACCTTTGTCACTGACGTCGGCGTCGCGCACATTGGCGGTCCGCTGCTTGCGTTTGATGGCCTCAAGTTTCTCGATCGCTCGTCGGGCGTTGATCACATCAGGATGTTGATCAGTGTATCGGCCTTGCAGATCGTCCAGCAGCTTGATTTGTACATCCAAGCGCGCGTCAATGTCTGAGGGCATTTGGGGTAAACCGGGAACTTGTGAATCGAAGGGCAACTGTGGATTTTCTCCCGACAACTCGCGCTTATACGCTGCTCTGGCCCGTTCGGCAGCCTTTAGATCGGTGCTCAATTTGAGCACCTCGTCGGACAGAGTCGACATGCGCGTAAAGTACTCTTGGCTCGACACGCCAGAAACGCCGAAGTTCTTTAGCTTAAAGTCTTTCAGTCGATTTTCGGCTTCAATCAGCCGAGTCTCATTGCTTTTGAGCTGCTCATCGATGAAGTGGCCTGCGTCCACTGAGTCGCGCGTTTTGCCGTCAACCCCTGAAGTCACAAACAAAGTCACCATGCCGCCCACCAACTTCGCAGCAAGTTCGCGATCCGGGTCCCGATAGAAAATTTGGTAAAGGTTACCGCGTTCGCCCGCGACGATTTTTATTTGGGTCATTAGTCGACTTACGGCCTTGTCACGTTCTGTCGGTGTCTTGAAAACAAGGTCAAGCGATTGTTGGTCTAACAGACGTTCAATGTTGGGGCGCGAAATGAGAGTGCGAGCAAGCATCCGCACCTGTTGGTCAATATCTGGTTGGTAGGTGAGACCCACCATCAAGGGTTTGAGTACAGACTGAGTGTCAACATATATTCTGGCGGAGGCTTCGTAACGTTCGGGGATGAATGCAATGCCGATCATGAAGGCGAATGTCAACGCCCAAGCCACGCAAACCACAATCCATCTTCGACGCTCGATCGCATTGACCGCCCATCTTGCGCGTTTTAGCAGAGTACTTACACTAGCAGCCATTTTCGGTCCTGTTTTCGTTGACTGTCATCGGTTCAGATAATTCGAACCTTTAAGCGATTACGCTCATCAATCGGTCTCTCTGCACGAGTTTGCAGCCCCCATGGCCCTGAGTAAGTTTGTGGGCATTTTACATATTCGGTACAGTTTGTTGCGCTGAACCGATTATGCTGGGTCCCATGCTACTAACAAGGGGGCACGCACAAAGCGGCGAACCCAATCTAGCGGAGTAGTCCATCATTTGCTCGAAACGACCAAGCATGTCTGTAGGAAGGCGTCTAGCGCGCGGGATCGTCACATTGCTGGCCGGCACGGCATTGCTGGTAATACTCGCCCTCCGCGTCGATGATGAGGTCAATTGGCAGGTGGAGTTGCTGCGCTATTTACCTTTTCCGGTCTTTTTGTTGCCGTCTGTCGTTGGTTTGCTGGCCTCTCTTTGGCTGGGTTGGGTCTGGCGCTGGCTGGCCCTGCTGACATTCGTCGGAGTGACAACGAACATCATGGGCTTGGTCTGGGGAAGCGCTGACTCAGGCCATGGACGTTTGCGCGTAATGACCTACAACGTCAAGGCATACAAGGCTATCGACAAGCCCCTGAGCATTGCAAGCATCGCCGCCGAGATCGTTTGGCATGCCCCTGACATTCTCGTCATGCAAGATGCAGGGCGCTTTGCAGGTATAGGCACGAAGCAGCTGCGTGAGCTTGGAGTTATTCCCGTCGGCCACGAAATCGTGGCCTTGGGTCAGTATGTGATAACCAGTCGCTACCCCTTACGGAACTGTTATCTAGGCAATATGTCGTTCCGGAATGCGGCTCACCAATACATGCACTGCAGTGTCCTCGTCGGTGAGCGCATGATTGACGTAATAACCCCACACTTTCTTTCACCTCGCAAGGGTTTGAATGCAACCCGCCACGAACTTTGGGACGGCGTGGACGATTGGTTGGAAAACTACAACGATCGGCTCGCTCAGGCGCATGCACTTGCCGACGTTATTGCGAGTATTCAGCGACCACTCATCGTCGCTGGTGACTTGAATGCCCCCGAACAGTCGCCAGTGGTTCAGAAACTGATAGAGGTGGGGCTTCGCGATGCTTACTCAAATTCAGCGTTTGGCTACGGCTATACCGTTGGCCATGCATTGCGCCCCGGCGTGAGTCTGTTGCGCATCGACCATATTTTGATCAGTTCCGAGCTGGGTGTAGCATCCGCCGAAGTCGGGGGCAAATTGGGCTCAGAACATCGACCGGTAATTGCAGACCTGCTGCTGCATCGCGCGATGGAGTGATTTACTGAGGATTTGCACGAAGCAGTCTCCGTCATTCTGCCATGGCTGCGGAAGGCCAAATACTATTGGTGGTTAGCCGACCTTTCTAGCGTGTAGTAAAGTCAACTTCCAAAAATGGATCAATCACCTTTATGGACTGGCGCGTCAAAGCATGTATTCAAGGTGTCCTGTCAAAACTGCCGGCGGGTGCGCATCTCAATAACCTTTTGCAGACCATGGTGGGAGGCCGCGCAGATCAATCTCGACACATAGACCTGAAATTTCAAGCGGACTGGCTCGTCTTGATGAATATACTTCGAGAGCAGGAGTTTGAGGTGAGGGACAAGATTCTGCTCGAGATCGGCACGGGATGGCTGCCAGTGCTCCCCTTGTGCTTTGCGTTGGTAGGTGCACGACACATACATAGCTACGATGTGAACTGCCATTTGTTGCCGCAAACCGCTGCGAAGGTGTTACGGCAACTGAAGCCAAAACTCTGCGAACTGGCGCATGCCTGCGGTCAACCCTTGAGTGAGCTTGAATCACGTCATGCTTGGTTGAGCGCAGTTACAGACGGTTCCCAAATCCTGCGGCGCGCGGGGATTCAATACCATGCACCTGCCGACGCAAGCATGACAGGTCTGTCTGCAGGCGCAGTCGATTTGGTGTTCTCCAACAGTGTGCTGGAGCATGTCAGCGAGACCCAGTTGGTGTCGCTGATGCGCGAATCGGCACGCTTGCTTAGTCATAGCGGGTTGGTATTGCACAGCATAAATTGCGCAGACCACTATGCCTATTTTGATCGATCTATTTCGTCGAATCACTATTTGCGCTTCACCAAAATGCAATGGCGTCGCTGGAATAACAAGCTGCTTTTTCAGAATCGGCTTCGCCCCAAGGACTTTACTGATGCTGCAGGGGCTGCGGGATTGCGGGTGACACACACGATTCGGACTGTGAGGCAGGACTTATTGGCGAATCTGAGGTCTACCCCGATAGCCTCGGAGTTTGCGCACTATAGTGACGACGAGTTGTGTTCGACATCTATCACCTTTTCAGCCCAACGAATCCGCTTTCAAACCTGAGTATGAGAACCTCGCAGCAAGCAAACGGTGGCTATTCGATCCGCGATGCCGATTTGGTGACCGATGCAGCGTCGATTACCGAGCTGTGGGCCAGAAATTTGAATGGTTATGACCTGAAAGCCGCTAGCGCAAAACTCATTCGCGGCTACCGCGACAACCCTGCCGGTGGCGCCAGCGTGCAGTTGCTGGCTGTCCAAGGTGAACCGGTGGCAGTTGGGGCGCAGGGTCTGCATTCACGAACATTCTGGCTGGGTGACCGCAGTTTGAGTGATATAGGGCTCGGCGACTTCGTTGTCAATGAGGCGCATCGCTCGCTGTGGCCAGCCCTGCTGCTCATTCGGCACTGTATCCAATTGGGCACCGAACGCTTCGACCTGACCTAAGGCTTTCCAAATAGAAAGGCGACAGCGGTATGCCGGCGTAGCGGACTCAAGAAGTTTGGTGAAATGGGCCGCTACGCGAAGCTGCTGTCGAGCCTCGCTTATCTGGCACGCCATTTGCCAAAATGGCTTGTGAGATTCGCTGCACCGGTTGCTGACAATGCATTGCGGATATCGGCGCAGGCGCCGATAGTGCCAATCCTTTGTTTCGATAAGTGGCTTTTGGGCATCTTTTACCAGCAAAACTTTCCACCCATACCGGTCTACAGTTGACTTCATATTTTTTGGAGTACACGATGTGCGACATTCTCAGGATTCAACCAGGTCAATGCAACGCGAAATCTACCGCCAAATTGAGGGAGTTGGCGTTGATCAGAACAGGATTCATTTCCGTCTTTGACTGCCCGCTCTGCGGTGTATTTAGCCGTCCCGCACTTGCGGCAGGTCACATCATTGAGCCATTTTGGAGGCAATATGAGCAGCACCTGCGCACTTGATTGGTTGGCCGACACAGCGTAGACAGTTCTGCCGCAAAAAACTCAGATGGCGCCATCATAGATCGCCGGGAAGCGCTTTGAACTGGCAGGATTTAGTCGACTCAGGATTCTGCAGTGGATCGTGTTTGACCTCGACGGCGAAAATCTCTTAGTAGTCGCCGAGCACTTTGGCGTGAACGTCCAAGATTTCGCGGCGGTCCGCCGGGTACTCGCAAAAATCTAGCGATCGCCTCATCTATTGGTGTCGTCAAAATATTGGCGGAAGGCGCGGAGCCCCGGTTCTTCTTGAGCCTCATTTCTGTGGTCGCGTCCAAGTTGCGTAAATTGGCGTTCATGGTGGGCCTGAACTGTCGAGCCAAAGAAATCAAGCGTGTACTGAATACTGCGGGTTAAGCAACTATGAAGCGCACTGCATGGAAAACACTACCAAATGTCAATGATCCTCTATGTTTGTTCACACTTGGGTACGGAAGCTGCTGATTCTGTGCAATAGTGTGGGAATATGGCGGGAATAAAGGTCCGCAAACCCAATAAATCCGCAGGCTAAAAGGACTCTAAATTTCCCATGAAGTGGCTTGAAACCCGCATGAATGCTTGATTGATGCCTCAGATTGTGATTCCTGTTGTCGTGGGTTCGAGCCCCATCAGCCACCCCATATAAATATTGAAGAGCCTGCTACAAAATCAGTAGCAGGCTCTTTTCAATTGTTCGCCATGTAGCTCAGCTCTGCCGGCTGCCTCAAGATTTGCATCCTTGCCTCCAATTGAACAAGTTTCGGATTGGAATGTGTTTTGTGGCATTCACATCGGCATCTACCGCCGTGCAAAGCCTAATCTTTGGGACGGAATCCCAGGGTCAATGACGCAATGACACGGCCGTCCGTGTCTGGTGGCAGTTTTTCGGTCTTGTCGATGGCAGAGAGCACTGCATCATCCCAAGACTTGATCCCACTGGATTTGACCAGTTTGCGACTGATGATGGTTCCGTCGGGCGATGTCCGGACCTCCACGTCGGCTGTAGGGTTGCCCACTACAACCTCGGTATAAGTGATGTTGGGCTTGATGCGGGCCGCTATGCGACCTGCATAGCTCGCAGACGGGCCGGATGACTGTTTGGCGCTGCCAGTCGCATCAGAGGCTCCGTTGCCCACTGCCGCGCCCGCCAGGCGGCTCATCCGTTCCAT
>ERZ795044.2334-NODE-2334-length-16542-cov-5.675623_pt1 | contig 16542 bp, 15 predicted proteins | sample MGYA00375128_ERZ795044 | MGnify/ENA primary metagenome ERZ795044 (study PRJEB30173, sample SAMN05720213) | anaerobic digester metagenome | isolation source: active sludge of municipal wastewater-treating anaerobic digesters | place: USA | collected 2014-12-22 ... | reverse complement strand
CAAGATATACATGGACTACTATATCAGCCATACCGAGGGCGATGAAAATGTGGACATCACCTGCCAGTTCCGCTTTGCAGGTAATAACGGAACCACCCTTGTTTTAAGCGATGGCAGTAAGGTGGAATTTGATGGTGAAAAACTGAAAGCAGACAGCAGTACAGCCGGCGGTGCCTACTATAATATCCGCAAACCGGTAAATGGTTTTTATGGTAAGCATACCATCCGGTTCACCAATACTTCCGGAAAACAATTCGATAATGAATTTACGTTCGCTCCTTTTGCCATAACCAACGGAACCATGGAAGCCGGGCGTACAAGCGACCTCCGGATATCTTATCGGTCGGCCCCCTTAACCAAAGAAGATTATGTGGAAGTATACAGCAGCGGTACCGACAGCAGTTTTCATTACAGCCAGGATGGGCCCGACAGCACTATTGTAATCCCTTCAAAGGAATTAACCAGGCAGAAAGACAAACTGCTTTCATTGGAATGCAAACTGTATCGGGAGATAGACCTGCAGCAAAGCGCTTCCGAAGGCGGTATGATAAGGATCCGGCAGGAGCTGAAAGCAATGAAAATAAAACTCCTTCCCTGAGAACAATCCGGGACAAATATTGTTTCGTATTTTGATAAAAACAAACTATGAAACGGATTATACTGCTTATTTGTTTCTGCACTTTTGCTTTCTCTTCTTTTTCTCAGAAAACAGACCTGCTGCAATTTGAGAAAAAAAGAGTGGGCATCTCAAAAAAATCGATGCTGGTACTGGGCGGCTGGTCGGTAGCCAATATTGTAGTAAGCGGTATTGCCACCGATACCCGTAACAAAGAGATGCGGTATTTTCACCAGATGAATGTAATGTGGGGTGGTATTAACCTGGCCATTGCAGGCCTTGGTTATTGGGGCGCCGGCAGGGAAAAGATCGATAATCCTACCCTGGCATCGGTGCTTAAGCATCAAAGCAAGACAGAAAAGACCTACCTGATCAATACCGGCCTGGATGTATTGTATGTGGGTGCCGGCTTATGGATGAATAAAGCAAGCGACCATCAAAAAAACCCGGATAGGTTCAGGGGCTACGGTAATTCCATCATGCTGCAGGGAGGTTTTTTGTTATTGTATGATGCCGTTAATTATGCCATCCACCGCAGGCATGGAAAGATATTAGACAAGCTGCAATTGAGTGGCGGCCCGGGCTCTGTATCCATGGTCTATAAGTTTTAGCAGGGTTTCTTGTGTTAATAAATCCTCAAAATAGAAACCATTCATCAAAATAGGCCCCGATATATAATTTTCTAAACTATTTTTACACGAATAGGTTCGTATATCAACACGTGTTTATGAGAAAACTATACCTGGTCTCTTTTGTACTTTTCTTTTCCCTTGCCGCCCGCTCGCAGGTAAAAGGAACCCTGTTTGACTCTGCTTCCAAAAAGCCGATTGAAAATGCCGTGGTGGCATTGGTAGTGAAATCAAATGCAACCGACACTGTTTACACTTTTGCCGATGATAAAGGCCAGTTCAGGTTTGAAGTGGTGCCTGCTTCTAATTTTTCTGTTATAGTCCGCCACCTTGGTTACCGGCCGGTAGCAAAATTTATTCCCGTAAACAAACAGGAAAAGTTAATTGACCTGGGAAGTTTTTCGCTGGTACAGGATGCAAAACTATTGGCCGAAGTGGTGGTGGAAGCGCCTGCCATTGTAGTAAAAGAAGATACTATTGAATACAATGCTTCTTCCTTTAAAGTAAAAGAAGGCGCTGTAGTAGAAGACCTTTTAAAGAAATTACCGGGGGTGCAGGTTGATAAAGACGGAAACGTAACCGCCCAGGGTAAAGCGGTGAGCCGTGTAAAAGTGAACGGCAAGGATTTCTTTGGCGGCGATGTAAAAACGGCTACCAAAGAATTGCCCGCCAATATTGTAGATAAGATACAGGTGATAGACGATTATGGCGACCAGGCCACGGTTTCGGGAATTAAAGACGGCGACCCGGATAAAGTACTGAACATCCAGATAAAAAAAGATAAGAACAAGGGTTTCTTTGGAAGGGTTACCGGCGGGTACGGAACCGAAGACCGTTACCAGGCATCCTTCAACGGAAACTATTTCAATAACAATACACAGATATCTGTTTTAGGCAACAGCAACAATACCAACACATCGCTCTTTAATTTTAACGGCGGCGGCAACCGGGGCGCCACCAGCATGATGCGCCAGGGCATGAGCGTAATGAACGATATGGGAGGCATGGGCCAGATGAATAACATGATGCGGAGCGATAATGCAGGTTCGTTTGGCGGAGGCAGCAACAGCGGCATTTCCACCACCCATTCGGCCGGATTCAATTACCGGGATCAATGGAGCAAGCGGGTAAGTGTATATGGAAGCTATTCGTACAATTACCGGAACACCAGCCAGGTCCAGAATACTTCTTCGCAGAATTTTTATGAGACAAGCAGCTTTTTGAACAACCAGGACGTAAATAACCTTACAAAAGGAAATTCACACCGCTTTACATTTAATATCGAATACCAGGTAGACTCTTTCAATTATATTAAGATAAGTCCGAGCGTTAATTACAGCGGCAGCAACGGTAACAACCAAAGTGTTTTTGATTACTTCGATACAAAGAACGGAACCAAAACAAGCGATGGAAGTAACCGGAGCCTCACCAATTCGCAGGCCCCGAATTTAGCCGCCACCATTTTATACAACCACAAATTCAGGAAACGTGGCCGTAATTTTTCAACCAGCCTGTCATTGGGTACTTCGGATAATAACTCGGAACAGGACGTTACCAACCTGAGTTACCAGTATGTGTTGCCGTTCATCGGGCCACGCAACAGTTTCCAGTTCATCAACCAGGAGAACGACAATTACAATTACGGTATCCGCTTTACCTACTCTGAACCGCTGAACAAATTCCGCAGTCTTGATTTCAGTTACTCACACAACCTGAGCCACAGCCGCAACAACCGGCAAACATTCAATGTGGATTCTGCCACCAAAGCAAGAACACTGAATCCTTTTTTGAGTAACGACTATGAGAATGATTTTTACAATAACCGGGCAGGCATTTCTTTACGTACCACCAAAAAGAAATACAATTATACCATCGGGTTAAGTTTGCAGCCAGTGAACCTGCAGGGAAATTCCATCACCAAAGACAGTGCTTATAAAACCATCCGCCGGGCGAATGTTTTTCCAATAGCCCGGTTTGTATACAATTTCAGCCGCTCAAAATCATTCAACTTCAGTTATAACGGAAATGCCACCCAGCCAAGCTTCAGCCAGTTGCAACCGGTTCCTGACCAAAGCAACCAGCAGAATATAACCCTGGGTAACCCGGAGCTGAAACCGTCGATGAATCACAACCTGAATTTTTCTTACAATAATTTTAATTTGATCAGCGGCAAAGTGCTGTTCACCAATTTTACGCTGAGTACCATTAAGAACCAGATCGTGTATAATACCATCGACAACGGCGCCGGGCGCCAGTTACGCATTCCTGAGAATGTAAATGGCTATTACAATCTGCTTGGTTTTTATGTGTATTCAAGACCCTATAAGAACAGGAAATATGTTCTATCGCTGAGAGGTACGGCAAATTATAATCACAACATCAACCTGACCGACAGCATCCGGAACATTGGCAATAACTGGGTGGTTAGCCAGGGCTTTACATTTGAATACAACTACAAAGAAAAGATCGAGTTCGGCGCCGGTGTCAATTACAGTCTGAATGATGTAAAATACAACAACCGGTCCGGCAAGGCGCTCACCACCCTGCAGAATTCATCCAGCAATGCCTGGACCTTCAGCAGTAATATCAACTTCAACATCACCAAAACGCTGGTGTTGAAATACGATTTCGATTATACCATCAATTCCGGCCTCGCCAGCAGTGTCAGCCAGAACCAGGCCATCATGAATGCCTCGCTGGAGCAACAACTCTTTAAAAAGAAGAATGGCATTATCCGCCTGGAGGCCTTTGATCTTTTCAAACAAAACAGTAATATCAACCGTAGCGTAACAGCCAACAGCATTATAGATAGCCGTACGAACCGCCTCACCCGCTACTTTATTCTCACCTTTACCTATCGCCTGCAACGGTTTGCCGGGCAAACCATTCAGCGGCAGGGCGTTGATTTCAGGAGAATGGGTCCACCCCCATCGGTACCCCCTGGATTTTAGGGGTGAAAACCTTAATAAATATAATTTTTCAAGGGGGTTTTACACCCCTTTTTTATTACCTTTGCCGCCGTTAAATCAACCAGACAGATCAACTATGAGTGGTGCATTAAAAGAGGTTCGTAACCGGATAAAAAGCGTTCAAAGTACGCAGCAAATTACCAAGGCCATGAAAATGGTGAGTGCAGCCAAACTGCGCCGTGCACAGGATGCCATAACCCAGATGAGGCCCTATGCCCAAAAACTGCAGGAAATGCTGGGCAATATCGTAAGCAACAGCGAAGGCGATGTAAGCATGGCCTTAGCCACCCAACGGCCCGTAGAAAAAGTAATGATCATTGTGGTTACCAGCGACCGCGGACTTTGCGGCGGCTACAACAGTAACCTCATCAAACTGGCCAAACAGATCATCCATGATAAATATGCAGCCCAGCATGCCAAAGGCAATGTATCCATACTACCGATCGGTAAAAAAGGGTACGAGAATTTTACCAAGAATAATTTTAAAGTGATCAATAACTACTGGGATATTTTAGGCGGACTGACCTTTGAAAAAGTACAGGCTGCTGCAAAATATGCCATGGATGCATTTGCCAATAAAGAGATCGATGCAGTGGAACTGGTGTACAGCGAATTTAAAAATGCCGCTACCCAGCGTTTTGTTGCCGAACAATTCCTGCCGGTACAAAAAGTACAGAAAGCAGAAGGACAAAAGAATGCCGATTTCATTTTTGAACCAGGCAAAGATGTATTGATCGCCGAACTGATGCCAAAGATCCTGAACACCCAGTTATTTAAAGCAGCGCTTGATGGCAATGCCAGTGAGCATGGAGCCAGGATGACCGCTATGGATAAGGCAAGTGATAACGCCAATGAATTATTGAAATCGCTTAAGATAAGTTACAACCGTGCAAGACAGGCGGCCATTACCACCGAGTTAACAGAGATCGTGAGTGGTGCGGCGGCATTACAAGGATAATCGATTTGATAATGTACCGGTTTGGAGATTTGAAGATGTAAGTCACACTCCAATCATCAAATTACCAGATCACCAAATCACCAAATTGAACATGGAACTTTCAGAAATAATTCCTCACATAGAAGCGCTGATATTTGCCAGCGACAAGCCATTGACCAATGCCGAATTACTGGAACTGGTGAACAGCGCCCTGGCTTTTATTGAAGACCGGGCCACCCAGGAACAGGTAGATGCAGCCATTGAAGGCATCGGTGAAAAATACCATTCTGAGTTTTATGCTTTTGAATTGAAGCAGATCGGCGGCGGATGGCAGTTCCTTACCAAAAAAGAATACCATAAAACGGTTGCCCAGCTTAATGGCGACAAATTCTTAAAACGCCTTTCCATTGCTTCATTGGAAACCCTGGCCATCATTGCTTATAAACAACCCATCACTAAAAGTGAGATCGAATCCATCCGTGGTGTGAACTGCGATTATGCGGTTCAGAAACTCCTGGAAAAAGACCTGGTGATCATCTCCGGCCGGAATGAAGATGCGGTAGGCAAGCCGCTCATTTATGCCACATCCAAATCGTTCATGGATTACTTCGGCATCAACAGCTCAGAAGACCTCCCAAAGATATCCGAAGTGCTGATGGAAGAACTGGTGCAGGCTACCAATGTTAAAGAGGCTGAAGAAAATGCAGCAATGGAAATAACAGAAACAACGGAAACTGTTTTAGCTGTGACTGAAACCGGCGAGATCGTGGAGGAAACAACCGGCGATAGCAATACCAACGAACAGGCAGAAGGATAATCTTCTTTCTTAAAAATAGTATAAAAGGCATGGAGCAGTTCATGCCTTTATTTTTTAGTCTACCTTTAATAAACGATGAAAAGAATGTTGCAAACAGTTTCCCATAAAATGCTGATTTTTTTTGCAGCCGGCTTTATTTGCATTGCGTGCTCATCAACTAAGCAGAACAAAACAGCGGGTAATGAAATGAAAGAACCAATACCGGTGAGTCAGACTGATTTTGATAAACAGGGGCACCGTGGTTGCCGGGGCCTGATGCCGGAGAATACCGTACCGGCGATGATCCATGCGATCGGCCTGGGCGTTACCACGCTTGAAATGGATGTGGTGATCACAAAGGACAAGCAGGTGGTATTATCGCACGAACCATTTTTCAATCACGAGATAACCACAAAACCAGGTGGTGGGTTTATTACCTCAAAAGATGAAAGAACTTATAACATATACCAAATGGACTACGCTGATGTTGCAAAATACGATGTAGGCCTGAAACCCCATCCCCGTTTTCCCAGGCAGGAAAAAATGAAAGCAGTAAAGCCGCGGCTGGCAGATGTATTTGACTCGGTGAATAATTATATGATGATGGCCCGCCGGCCCTTTCCTTATTATAATATTGAGACGAAGACCAACCCTGCAACCGATAATGTCTATCACCCTGCCCCGGCTGAGTTTGTGGAACTGCTGATGAAGCTGATCAAAGAAAAAAACATGGAAGAACAGGTGATCATCCAGTCATTCGATTTCCGTACACTGCAATACCTTCACCAGAAATACCCGCAGATAAAAACAGCCATGCTCATTGAAGGTTTTGATACAAGAACATTTGAACAGCAACTAAAGGCGCTGGGCTTTACGCCAACCATTTACAGTCCGGCTTACAAACTGGTGACCAAAGAGCTGATCGAAAAATGTCATACGCAAAATATCAGGGTCATTCCCTGGACGGTTAATACCAGGACTGAAATTGAAAAGTATAAAGGAATGGGAGTAGATGGGATCATTACCGATTATCCGGATCTGTTCAATTAAACCCTCATAGGTTTATACATTCAGCCAATCCTTTGCATTACGGGATAATAATTTCTCCTTAAGATCAGTTCCAAAATTCATCTCCGCTATCAATTTCCCCGGATGATGTTCGCCCAGCGGAAAAGGATAATCACTTCCCAGGCATATCTTATCCGCTCCCATTACGTCTATGATATAGCGCATGGCTTTATCATCATGCACCAGGCTATCGATCCAGAATTTACCAATATAATCCCGGGGATTAATGGCATTATCAACAGCAACCAGGTCGGGCCGTACATTGAACCCATGCTCAATTCGTCCGATTGTTAAAGGGAAAGAACCACCCCCATGGGCAAATGCCACTCTTAGTTTTGGAAATTTTTCAAACACACCGCCAAAGATCATAGAACAGATCGCTCTTGAAGTTTCTGCCGGCATACCTACCAGCCAGGGCAGCCAGTATTTCTGCATCTGTTGTTCACCCATCATTTCCCAGGGGTGTACAAACAAGGCGCAGCCAAGTTTTTCAGCGGCTTCATAAAAAGGGAAGAATGCAGGATCGCTGAGGTTGGTACCGTTGATATTACTGCCTATTTCCAGTCCGGGCATTTTTAATTCTTTCACACAGCGTTCCATCTCTTTTATCGCCAGGTCAATATCCTGCAGTGGCACCGTGCCTATTCCAATGAAACGTTGGGGATCTTTTGCCACCGTATTGGCAATATGATCATTAAAGAAACGGGAGGTCTCTAACCCATCGTGGGGCTTTGCCCAATAGTTGAATAAAACAGGGATGGTGGAAAGAACCTGCACGGTCACTTCGGTCTCATCCATTTCTTTCAGCCGTATCGCTGCATCAAAACAGTTTTCCTCCACTTCCCGGAAAAGCTTATCACCCTTCATCATACAGGCCTTGCAATTCCTGTGTTCCAGGTGAATGAATTCTCCATAGCCGAACTTCTGCACCCAGTTGGGCATTTTGGAGGGCATAATATGTGTGTGGATGTCTATTTTCATGTTAATACGTTAATTAGGTAATTGGTTAATCCGCATATCCGTTTAAACGCCTGGAGAATTATTAACCAATTAACGTTTTAACCAATTAACGGATTAACCAATCAACCCTTCCTCACCGGCGGCGCCATCACGCTTCCGCATTTACTGCAGGTACGCTTCTGCTCATCATTATAAAATCCTTCCATCACCGGCGGCAGTTGTTTTACAATATCGGTTATCACTTTATATTCTTCGTAAAGTTTATTACCGCAGTTCTCGCAATACCATAAAAATCCGTCTTCTTCTGTTTCCCTTACTTTCTCGATCACCAGTCCAACCGTATTGGGGCCACGTTGCGGCGAATGCGGCGTTTTTGGCGGAAGCAGGAACATATCTCCTTCGTTGATGGGTATGTCTTTTGACACCCCGTCATCAATGATCTTAAGTACGATATTTCCCTCCACCTGGTAATACAGTTCTTCGCTTTCGTTATAATGGTAATCCTTGCGGGAATTAGGTCCGCCCACCACCATCACAATAAAATTCTCTGCATCTTTATATACACACTGGTTGCCTACCGGGGGTTTCAGCATATCGCGGTGTTCGTCGATCCATTTCTTTAAATTAAAGGGAGCTGTTACTGCCATAGCAAGAGTTTTTAGAGTTGTAAGGTAATTATTTTTTGGGAGGAAGATACAGGGGCCGGGATTCAGGATTCAGGATACAAGATTCAAGATACAGGATAACGGATGCTGGATTCAAGATACTGGATGCTGGATCTTGTATCCGCTACCCAATATCCTGCTTTTCTTTACCTTTAACCCATGCAACTGGATACCCCTTATCACCTCGAAAATTTCATCGGGGGAAATTTCATTGGCCCATTGAGCGGAAATTTCATCGATAATATCAACCCGGCCACGGGTGCTGTTTATGGCCAGGTGCCCGACAGCAATTCAAAAGATATTGATGCTGCTGTGAAGGCGGCAAAAAAAGCATACCCATCCTGGAGCACCATGCCGGTTGAAAAACGATTTGAGGTACTTAATAAGATCGCTTCATTGATTGATGATAACCTGGACGCACTGGCTCTTGCTGAAACAAACGACAACGGCAAACCACTCTGGCTGAGTAAACTGATCGACATTCCAAGAGCTTCATCCAACTTCCGCTTTTTTGCCACGGGTATTATGCATTATGCCAGTGAAAGTCATGCGATGGAAGACAAAGCAATCAACTATACCCTTCGCCAGCCTATAGGTATTGTAGGTTGCATCTCTCCCTGGAACCTGCCACTGTATCTGTTCACCTGGAAGATCGCCCCGGCATTGGCCGCAGGAAACTGTGTGATCGCCAAACCATCAGAAGTTACGCCGGTAACGGGTTTCCTCCTGGGAAAAATATGTAAAGAAGCCGGGGTGCCCGATGGCGTTTTAAACATCGTGCATGGTGTTGGTCAGCATTGCGGCGAAGCCATCGTAAAACACCCGGAGATAAAAGCCATTTCCTTTACCGGAAGTACAAGAGCTGGTGAACGCATTGCTTCCATTGCAGCACCCATGTTCAAAAAACTGTCATTGGAACTGGGCGGTAAAAATCCCAACATCATCTTTGCAGACTGCGACTGGAAGAAAATGATCGACACAACCGTACGTTCTTCGTTCAGCAACCAGGGGCAGATCTGTTTATGCGGCAGCCGTATCCTTGTTGAAGAATCCATCTACGAAAAATTCAAAACAGAATTTGTACATAAAGTAAAGCAACTAACCGTCGGCGATCCATTGGATGAGAACAGCAAACAGGGAGCTGTTGTAAGTAAGGTTCATTTTGATAAAGTGATGAACTGCATCATCCTCGCAAAAGTAGAAGGAGGAAAGATTCTATGCGGCGGTACGGCCACCAGGCCTGAAGGAAGATGTGCAGAAGGCTATTTCATTAAACCAACGGTGATAGAAGGTCTGGGACCGGAGTGTAAAACAAATACAGAAGAGATATTTGGGCCGGTGGTTACTTTACAGTCTTTTAAAACAGAAGAAGAAGCGTTGCAACTGGCAAATGCTACCCAGTACGGCCTGGCTGCTACCATCTGGACACAGGATATCAGCAAAGCAAACCGCATGGCGGCAAAAGTTCAGAGCGGCATTGTGTGGATCAACTGCTGGCTGGTTCGTGACCTGCGTACGCCTTTTGGCGGCATGAAAGACAGCGGTGTTGGAAGAGAAGGCGGATGGGAAGCATTGCGTTTCTTTACGGAACCGAAAAATGTTTGTATACAATTTTAAGATTCACTGCCGAGAAAGGAGAAGCGGAGGATACGCAGGGTTTCTCTGCGAAATCTCATTTAACTCTTTTCTCTGCGGTTAAAAAATATGAAAGAAATAATTAAAACCAAGGCGGCGGCTGAACCATTAGGCGCCTATCCCCATGCCCGGCGTGTAGGAAACCTGTTATTCCTTTCCGGCATCGGCAGCCGGAGTGCAAAAGACAATTCCATCCCCGGGCTGGAGCAGGATGCTGCAGGAAATATTATTAAGTACGATATTGAAGCAGAATGCCGTCAATGCTTTGCCAATGTAAAAGCCGTGCTGGATGCCAGCGGCAGCAGCTGGGAGAAAATTGTGGATGTAACAGTATTCCTTACAAACATGAAAAAGGATTTCCCGGTTTATAATAAGATTTACGGAGAATATTTTACTTCGGTACAGGCCTGCAGAACAACGGTAGAAGTAAAGAGCCTGCCCACACCCATAGCCATTGAATTAAAAGTGATCGCAACGATAGAATAACACATTTACCATTTATTATTTACCATTATGGGTACCATACAAAGATTTGAAGACCTTGAGATCTGGCAGTTAGCAAGAGAACTGGCCAAAGAGATCTTTGTACTTGCACAAAATGGTAAACTTTCAAAAGACTTTTCTTTGAAAGATCAAATGAACAGAAGTTCAGGCTCTATAATGGATAATATAGCCGAAGGATTTGGAAGGGCAAGCAGGCTTGAGTTTATTCAGTTTTTGAGTATTTCCACTGGATCAGCAGATGAATTAAAATCCCAACTTTACAGGTGTTTGGATAAGGAGTATATCAGTAAGGATAATTTTGATAGCCTATATAAAAAAACGAACGCAATTTATAAAAAGATAAATGGGTTTATTAAGTATTTGAATACAACCTTGGTAAAAGGTACAAAGTTTAAGGAGAGAGTTGGAATAAAAACAATGGTAAATAGTAAATGGTAAACAAAGATGACTTTTGAAAATAACCTGAACTTCGCAAAAAAACTGGATAACTCTGATCCGCTAATAAGTTTTCGTTCCAAATTTTATTTCCCCATCATCAATGGAAAAGAATGCATCTACTTCACCGGTAATTCCCTTGGTCTTCAACCCAGGACCACCCAGGAGTATATATTGAATGAACTGGAAGACTGGGCCAGCTTTGGTGTAGAAGGCCATTTTCATGCACGACAGCCATGGCTGAGCTATCATGAGATGTTTCCCAACCTGCTTACAAAGATCGTGGGAGGTTTACCGGAAGAGATCGTGGTGATGAACCAGCTTACGGTGAATCTTCATTTATTGATGGCCACATTTTACCAGCCAACAAAAGAACGGTTCAAGATCATCTGCGAAGCAAAAGCATTTCCATCTGATCAATACGCTTTTGAATCGCAGGCAAGGTTTCATGGATTGAACCCCGATGAAGTGATCATAGAAGTGGGGCCAAGAGATGGGGAACACGTGATCCAGACAGAAGATATTCTCCACACCATTAAACAACATGGAAGTGAAACCGCATTGGTCATCTTCAGCGGCGTGAATTATTACAACGGGCAGGTATTTGATATGAAGAACATCTGCAAAGCGGCACACGAGGCCGGCGCTTATTGCGGGTTCGACCTGGCCCATGCCGCCGGTAATGTTGAATTACACCTGCACGACTGGGATGTTGACTTTGCCTGCTGGTGCAGTTATAAATACCTGAACAGCGGTCCGGGTGGCGTGGCAGGTGCATTCATTCATCAAAAACACATCAGCAATAAGAATTTACCCCGGCTTGCCGGCTGGTGGGGCTATGAAAAAGCCACCCGTTTCCAGATGGAGAAAGGGTTTAAACCCATCGCCACCGCCGAAGGATGGCAACTGAGCAATGCCCCGGTATTAAGCATGGCTGCCCACAAAGCATCGCTGGATATTTTTGAAGATGCCGGCATGGAGAATTTATGGGCCAAAGGAAAAATGCTGAGCGACTATCTATTCTTCATCATTGAAGAACTGAATAAGGGCTCCAAAGAAAAACTCATCGAAGTAATTACTCCCAAAGATGCAAAAGGCTGCCAGGTTTCCATGCTGATGCTGAAAAAAGGGAAAGAGATATTTGAGACATTAAAGCAAAACGGTGTGATCGCAGACTGGCGGGAACCGAATGTGATACGCATTGCCCCCGTACCCTTGTATAATTCTTTTGAAGACATATATCATTTTGGCCAGATCATCACCCAAGTTATAAATCAATGATCGCAAAAATTCTCTGGATAGCCGGCTCATCCATCTATATCATTTTGGCAGGCCTGCATTTGCTCTATACTTTTTTTACCGATAAGTTTCTTGCAAAAGACAGGGCTACCGTAGAGGCAATGAAGAATACTCACCCCATCCTCACCAACAGAACCACCATGTGGAAGGCCTGGATCGGGTTTAATGGAAGTCACAGCTCGGGCGGGATCTTTCTGGGAACAATAAACTTATTACTGGCATTGTTCTATTTTCCATTCCTGTCAGGCGCAACGCCACTGATCATACTCACGGTAATTACAAGCTTGTTTTATCTTTTCCTTGCAATAAAATATTGGTTTAAAGTACCTTTAGCCGGGATTGCCCTTGCAACTGCCTGTTACGGCATTGCAGCCATATTAATATTAATGTAAATGAAAAAGAATGTTACAATAGTGGGCGCCGGCCTGGTTGGTTCATTGCTCTCCATTTATTTATCAAAGCGTGGATACGACATACGTGTTTATGAACGCCGCGGCGATATGCGCAAGGAAGATATGGTGGCCGGCCGTTCCATCAACCTGGCCCTGAGCGACCGGGGCATTAAGGCCCTGGAAGAAGTCGGGCTGATGGAAGAGATAAGAAAGATATGTATCCCCATGCATGGAAGATACCTGCACAATGCAGACGGGACCACTGCTTTTCAACCCTATGGCAAAGAAGGTCAGTTCATCAATTCTGTTTCAAGAGGCGAACTGAATAAAAAACTGATGGGCCTGGCAGAACAACATGGAGCAAAGATCCTTTTCAATGAAATGTGCAAAAGCATCGACTGGCAAAAAGAAGAGATCAGCTTTGAGAATACGCTTACGCACAAACTTCAAACCGCAAACTTCAGCCTTTGTTTCGGCAGCGACGGCGCCTATTCTGCTGCCCGCCTCACCCATCACCTGCAACACGACCGTTTTCAATACCAGCAATATTTTATCGACTTTGGTTATAAAGAACTGAACATACCTGCCGGCGAAGGCGGAAGTTTCCTGATGGAGAAGAATGCCCTGCATATCTGGCCAAGGGGCAACTACATGCTTATTGCATTACCGAATGTTGATGGAAGTTTTACATGCACTTTATTCTTCCCGTTTGAAGGAGATCCTTCTTTTGCAAGTTTAGATACAAACGAAAAAGTCCGTTCCTTCTTTAAAAAGACATTCACCGATGCAGAGCAACTGATGCCAACACTGGAAGAAGATTTTTTCAAAAATCCCACATCTTCATTGGTAACGGTAAAATGTTTCCCCTGGATACGGGATGATAAATTCGCACTCATCGGCGATGCGGCCCATGCCATTGTTCCTTTCTTCGGACAAGGAATGAACTGTGGTTTTGAAGATTGCGCTGTATTAAATGGTTTAATAGATAAGCATAAAGAAGATTGGGCGGCCATTTTACCGGAATACCAGTTTTTACGGAAGCCCGATGCCGATGCCATCGCCGACCTTGCCCTGAATAATTTTGTGGAGATGAGGGATAAGGTTGGTGATCCTAAATTTCTGCTGCAGAAAAAAATTGAAGCTGCTTTTAGTAAAAAATATCCCGACAAATGGATCCCTGCTTATGCACAGGTAACATTCAGTCCACACATAAGATACAGCAGTGCCTTAGTGAATGGCAGAAGACAGGAAGCCATTATGCAGGAGGTTATGTGTATGCCAGGTATTGAAGACAAATGGCAGGATGAAGAAATTGAAAAAATAATTCTGGAGAAATTGCAGGGCTAAAGCCCAAATATATTTAACATTGAATTGCTCCGGCCTTAAGGCCGGAGCAACAAACAAAACATCATCGGGCTTTAGCCCATATAGCTATGTACCATTTTGATTATTACACAGAAAAAGATCAGCAAAAGGTAATTGACTTTATGAAAGAGAATGCTTTTGCATTGATAACCGGTATCGGGGAAGAATACCCCGTAGCCACACAGGTTCCCCTTGCCATAAAAGAAAGGGATGGCAAAATCTTCCTGGAAGGCCATATCATGCGCAAGACCGATCACCACCTGGCTTTTGAAAAGAACAACCACGTGATGGCGATCTTTACCGGGCCGCATTGCTTTGTGAGCGCCCGCTGGTATACCGATCCCAATATAGGCTCTACCTGGAATTATATGACCGTGCAGGCAAAAGGAAAGATCAGTTTTATGGATGCAGCAGGCACGCACAATGCGGTTAAATCGGTTTCCGATAAATACCAGGGTACGGAAGCACCGGGCTCATTTGACAGTTTACCCAGGGAATATATCGACCACATGATGAAAGCCATTGTGGGCATTACTATTGAAGTGGAAAGTATGGAAAACACCTTCAAACTCAGCCAGAACAGGGATGAAGCCTCTCAACGCAACATTATTGAAGAACTGATGAAACGGGGCGATGAGCAATCCAGGAAGATCGCCAAAGAAATGATAAAGCGATTGGACTGATCCATTTAATTTTGCCGCATGACAAGAAAACAACTCATTGAGCAGATACAAGCAAAGAGATCCTACCTCTGTGTTGGTTTGGATACCGACATTACAAAGATCCCAAAGCACCTGCAAGCTCATCCCGATGCTGTTTTTGAATTCAATAAGCAGATCATCGATGCTACCAAAGATCTTTGCGTGGCTTATAAGATCAACACCGCCTTTTACGAAGCAATGGGCCTGAAAGGCTGGGAAGCCATGGAGAAAACAGTGAATTATATTCCCAGGGAACATTTTACCATCGCCGATGCCAAGCGTGGCGATATTGGCAATACCTCCACGCAATATGCTAAAGCCTTTTTTGAAACAATGAATTTTGATGCCGTCACCATTGCTCCTTATATGGGAGAAGACAGTGTGAAGCCCTTTTTAGAATTTGAGAATAAGTGGGCGATCGTTTTGGGCCTGACGAGCAATCCGGGCAGTAAGGATTTCGAACAATTAAAAATCGCTGACCGGGAGACCAATAACCACGGAGAATATTTATACGAATCTGTTCTGCAAAAAGTAAGCAGTTGGGGAACACCGGGCAACCTGATGTTTGTAGTTGGCGCCACCAAGGCAAGCGACCTGGAAAGCATACGAAAAATAATTCCGGATCATTTTTTATTAGTACCCGGAGTTGGTTTCCAGGGAGGAAGCCTGGAAGAGGTAAGCAGATATGGAATGATAAAGGACACTTCGGATGATGCTCACACTTCGACTACCGCTCACACTTCGACTACCGCTCAGTGTGGTTTGTTAGTGAATGCATCAAGAGCCATCATATATGCCAGTGAAAAAGAAGACTTCGCCACCGAGGCCAGGGCTATAGCACAGCAATACCAGTCGGAAATGGCATCTTATCTTACATAGCAAAACCTCATCGTATGCAACGCAGAAAATTCCTTCAGGGCATTTCACTGGCTGCCGCCGCTGCTGCACTGCCTTCCATCGCTTCAGCAGAATCTGCAAAAAAGAAAAAACAATTTACTATTGCTTTCATCAGCGATATTCACATTAAATCGCTGGATACCGCAGAAGCCGGAATGAGAAGGGCGTTGCAAACCATTAACCAGATGGAAAAGAAGCCTGACTTTATCATCAATGGCGGCGACAGTATTATGGATGCACTGGCAGCCGATAAAGAGAAGACAAGGGCACAATGGGACCTGTTCAATAAGATCATGCAGGCCGAAAACAAATTGCCGCTGAAGTACTGCCTGGGCAACCACGACATCTGGGGCTGGCAACTGAAAGAAGATGTGAAATCAGACCCGCTATACGGCAAAGCCTGGTGGTTACAACAAACAGGAAATCAAAAAACCTATTACAGTTTCTCTCACCAAAACTGGCATTTTATTGTACTGGACAGTGTGCAGGAAAACAAAGGCGGCTATATTGCCCTGCTGGATGACGAACAATTCAACTGGCTGGAGAATGAACTGAATAATAATAAAGAGAAGATCATCTGTATTGTTTCGCATATCCCCATCATATCTTTCTGCAGTGCTATGTTTGCAAAAGATATGATGCCCAACGGCGACTGGAAACTTTCCCGTGCCCTG
>ERZ795044.2329-NODE-2329-length-16559-cov-4.909355_pt1 | contig 16559 bp, 17 predicted proteins | sample MGYA00375128_ERZ795044 | MGnify/ENA primary metagenome ERZ795044 (study PRJEB30173, sample SAMN05720213) | anaerobic digester metagenome | isolation source: active sludge of municipal wastewater-treating anaerobic digesters | place: USA | collected 2014-12-22 ... | reverse complement strand
CAGGCGACCAGTCCGCACGCGCAGTCGATGCTTTCGGCGTCACGCTTCACCTGCTCCAAGTCGGCCTGCGCGATCCAAGACATCGCCGAAGCCTGCGTCAATCCGGTTGTTACTCATCACATGACTCTTACGAAATACGTTCCGCGATCTGCACCGCGTTCAAAGCGGCGCCCTTCAGCAACTGGTCGCCGGAGATAAACAGCGACAGTGAATGGCCCGTCGGGTCCGAGATATCCTCGCGCAAGCGCCCCACCAGCACGTCATACTGGCCACTGGACTCCACCGGCATCGGAAAGTGGTTCCGCTCGCGATCGTCGACGACCTTCACGCCCGGCGCCTTCGACAGGATCGCCCGCGCCGCCTCCACGGACACCTTGTCGGCAAACTCCGCCGTGATCGCCATCGAGTGCGCGCGCAGCACTGGCACTCGCACGCACGTCACGCCAACGCGCAATTCCGGCAGGCCCATGATCTTGCGCAGCTCAGCGACGACTTTCGTCTCCTCGCCATTATAGCCATCCGGCCCGATCGTCGTATTGTGGCTGAACAGGTTGAACGCATAGGGATGCGGCAGAACCTTGTGCTGATAAGTCTCGCCTTTCAGATAGGCGCGCGTCGCCTCTTCCAGCTCGTCCATCGCCGGACGGCCCGCGCCCGACGCCGACTGGTAAGTCGACGCAATAATGCGCTTCAGCTTGCCCGCCTGGTGCAGCGGCCACAGCGCCATCACCATGATCGCCGCCACGCAGTTCGGGTTGGCGTAAATCCTTTGGCTTGGGCGGATCAGGTCGCCATTCACTTCCGGCACCACCAGCGGCACGTTCGGATCCATGCGGAAGGCCGACGAATTATCGATCGCCACGGCGCCGGCGGCGGCCGCGATCGGCACATACTTCTTCGAGATGTCGGTCTCGGACGCAAACAGCGCCACATCGACGCCTTCGAACGCATCGTCCGTCAGCACCTGCATCTCGACTTCCTTGCCGAGAAATTTGAAACGCTTGCCGGCTGAGCGTTCGGATGCGAACGCCTTCAGCGCCCCCGTCGGAAAGCTGGAGTCTTCCAGGCAGCGCAGCATCTCGGCGCCCACGGCGCCCGTCGCGCCAATCACGGCGACCGTCTTCGTGCCAACACCGGATTTGGCGGTGCGCAGGGCGGTCGTTGTTGCCTCAGTCACGGGATAGTCTCCTCTATAGCCGGGAGACAGGGCCATCTCTGCCCCATCCGGTTTCCGGCGGGGCTGTTCGGCGGGCTTCTGGCTAGTTCGTCATAGCCAAGCGCGCCATCAGCCCCGCGGGGGTAATGGTCGTCCAGTAGCGCTTGAAAAACGAACGTTGCATGGCCGGGCGTTCTACGCGGCTCGGCCCCCAAGGTCAATCCGTGCAATAAAGCGGCAGTTTTACGTCCGAGGGGGCACGAATTTCCCCGGACTCGCCTCCCCAGAGGCGTACAGCGCTAACCGGGTCCCGTCGCGCTAATGGACCTGCAGCGGCTTCACCAGTTCCGCTTCCTTGGCGCACCACGTCACATCCGGCCTCGCACCCGACCTCCGCGCCGCATCAACTTCCGCACGCGCCTTCGTCATCATCGCGTGGAACTCGCTGGACGATTGCAGGGCCGCGAACACCCCCGCCGCGTTCGTCCGCCCGGCCTCCACCGCGCTCATATTGTGCACGCCGCAAACGAGCCGGCTTTCGCCGTAAGCCCGTCCCCGCGCCAGCACTTCGCTCGCCCGATCCGGCGCCAGTTGCGCCATCACCAGGCCGGCCGTCCATCCAAGAGACGCGTGCCCGGACGGGTAGTCGAAGCTCTTGCCCAGCGCTTCCGACTTTTCGATGCAGATACTGCCTGGATTGTGCAGGTAAGGGCGCGTCCGCTGGTAAAGTTGCTTCGCCTTCTCCGCCGCGGCGCCGGCATCAATCGTCGTTCGATCAAGGATCGCGATCAGCGTGGGCGCATCCTCCGCTGAAAGCTCCGCGCCGACCGCGCAGGAAAAATCCTTCACCAGATCCTTGGGCAGATACGAATTGTCGCTCTGCGCCAGCTTCCACCTGTCGCTGCCTTCGAGCGCGCGCAGATCGCGGAACACCTTCCAGTCAAGATCGTTGCGCGCTTCACCTTCTTGCGGCGCCGGCGGAATCGTCGCCACCGCATCCGGCAGTGTCGCAGCCGTCAGGAACCCGCCCTTCCGCACCATCTGCCCGGGCTGCGACTGTTGCATCCCCACTCCCGCCATCGGCGCTTCCACCACCGCAGGCCCGGTCGAACAGGCCACAAGCGTCGTAAGCCCGATGGCGAGGCCCGCATAAATCGCCGCTTCCGCTTTCATCCAGCTTCTCCCTGCTGGACCTACGTACGGCCGGGACGCACCCGCACGCAAGCCGGGCCTGCCGCCGAAATTAGGGAAGCCGACATGCGTCATCGCGAGCGGCAGACTGAGGATGGAGCTGTGCCGGATTCGCGGGACGGCCACAAATCTTTGCGCAAGAAATCAAAGCCTCGCTTTTTGGAATTTGGAGGATTTCTCTCTGCAGAATCTACTAGCCATTGGGCGCGGGTATAATCGGACCCATGACACGGCGCAAACACACGCACACTGGGCTGGCAACCCCGCGGCTTCCTCAGCTTTGGCTGACAGCTGTGCTGCGCCTGTTTGCGATGCTCGCGTCCAACGACGTCTCGACTTTCCAGATGCGCCGCCGCCCTCCGCCCGTGATTGGCGCACGAGCAATGCGAACGTCACTGCCCGGAGAGAAGATCGACACCTTTTAGGAAACGCAGCCCGTCGCCGCAAACGACCACGTCTGCCCGATCGCCATCATGGTGAGCAGCACGTGAAGCATGCGCCCATTGAACCGCGAGGGCGTGCTCATCACTCATGAGCCGAGAGCACCATGGAAGCGGACCTTCAGTCCGCGTTCCCCGCGAAGGCGGGGATCGAGCCCCCTTGAACAGACACGCCGCGAGCGCTCAGAATTCCCGTGCGGCATTATCGATCCCGCCTTCGCGTGGCACGCGCGGATAGAATCCGCGACAGCCTGATCTGATCAGGCCAAACCCAAGCCCGCCCAACTCGCCCGCCAGCGAGACAGCGCCCGTGCGCCTAATACTCGAAAAGCTTCGCGTCCCGCTCAGAGCGTTTCCTGGCCGCCTCCAGAATGTGGACGACCAGAGCCTTCTTGGCGCCCTTACCCTTCAGCGAATTGGCCGGATCGAGGTGATGCTTCTGGACGATCACGCGCAGCTCTTTCACGTCGAACTTCATCAACCGCGCCTCGAAGTCCTCGGGCGATCCCTTCCTGAATTCGATAAACGGATGAAACTCACCGACATTGCGTTCCGCCAGCCTGCGCTCCGCCAACTCCTGGCCGAACTTCGCGAACGACTCTTCCAGCCGCTTTCCAAACGCGGGATTGTTCACCGCTTCATCGGTGACGACCTTGAACAGGCTCGACAATGCCCGGTCTATCACTTGATAGCTCCGATCATATCAGCCCCACCCGCTCCCTGAATTCCCCGGCGAAGTTGCGGATCACCGCAGACGCATCGCCATACTTCTGTTCCAACGTGCGCTTGTGATCCGACCACTCCGCCGCCCGCGCGATCTGCTCGGCCTGCGGAATGCGCGTCTCGAACACGTTGAACTGGTCCTTCAAAAGCGCAGCCTCGCTCTGATGCAGCGAGTTGCCCGCTTCGTACTTGGTGATCAGCGTATAGATCCGATCATCCGTGAACCGCCGCTGCTCCATCGACCTCAACGCCCGCTTGCGGAACGCGAAGATGCCAAGGCGCGAAACATAATCTGGAATTGTCGGGATTACGATGAACTCCGAAAGCTCGATCGCCGCCTCCGCAAACATCGAGATGCCAGGCGGACAATCGAACAGCACGAGATCATAGCTGTCGGCGACGTTCTCGATCGCCGAATGGGTCAGACGCGAGAATCGCGTGTTGAGCTGACGGATGTCAAACCCCTGGCTCACCCATTTCTCGAGCGCATGCCGCTCGATATAGCGGAACTCGGGCGTCGAGATCAGAAGATCGAGCGAAGGCTCGCCCGCGATATCGCTAACTCGGTTCGCCACGAACTCGCGGAAGAAACGCGGCTCGCCGCCATAGACGTATTGATTGAAATACTCGTCGATCGTCCTGTTCGCCTGGCGCAGCTCGACCCAGCGATCCTGACCCGCCAGCATCATCGAGACGTTCGATTGCGGATCGAGGTCGATCACCAGTACTCGCAAACCTTCCGACGCCAGCGTCTCGGCGAGGCTCGCAACGGTGGTCGACTTGCCCACGCCGCCCTTCATGTTCACGACGGAAACGGTGCGCGGGGCCACCGGCTACTCCACTGATCGGTCAGGAAACCCGTGGCAAAAGGCGTCGGCCGGTTCGGCCCGCAGGTCAAGGCGTTGGCGGGCGCGAGCGTGAATTACAACCACGAAAGGCGTGATTGCCTATTTCTTCTCCGGCCCGGGCGGTTCGGTCGGAAAGGGATTCGTGCCTGGATCGATATAGATAAGGCCCAGCTCGTCCTGTATCCGCTTCTCTTCAGCTTCACGCGCCAGCCGCTCGCGGCGCAGCTTTCGCAACGCCTCTTGCTCGGCGACGCCAGCCTTGATCTCGGGATCCGCCCATTTGTTCGGCATGAACCAGACGCTGAGACCGACGATCAGACCGAGCACAATGATGACGTAGTTCAAATACTTCCAGCCGAAGTATTTCGTGTTCCACTGGAATTTCACAGCCCTGTCTCCTTTCATCACACCGGCTTCAATTCCGGCGGGACGAATTTCTCACGCATCGTCACAAGCTCCTCGGCGATCGAGGGGTGAAGCGCGCATGTACGGTCGAAGTCGGCCTTCGTGGCGCCCATCTTCACCGCAATCGCGACAGCCTGAATGATCTCAGGAGCATCCGGGCCGACGATGTGGACCCCGACGACTTTCTCGTCTTCAGCCCGCACCACGATTTTCATTAGCACACGTTCCTCATCTTGCGTGAGCATGTCTTTCATGGGGCGGAACTTGGTCTTGTAAACATCGACGACGCCGTACTTTTTCCGAGCCTCCGCCTCGGTTAGCCCCACCACGCCCACCGGCGGTTGGGCGAAAACGGCGTGGGGGACGTCGGCGTGATCGAAGGTGGTCGGCCGGTTCATGTACTGGGTCTGGGCGAAGGCCTGCCCTTCGCGGATCGCTACGGGCGTCAGGTTCAGCCGGTTGGTGACATCGCCGATGGCGAAGATATGCGGCACGTTCGTCCGCGAATTTTCGTCCACAACGATATCGCCATGCCCGCCGAGTTTGACCCCCGCCTTCTCCAGCCCGAGTCCTACAGTGTTCGGCAAGCGCCCGATGGCGAACAGCACCTTGTCCCCCGAAGCGGTCTCGCCATTCGAGAGATGAACCGTCAGCTTCTCACCCCCCTTCTCGATCCGCATCGGCGAGGCATTGGCGATCACCTTCACGCCCTTGCGCTTCAGCTCGTCATGCACATGCGTGCGCACATCCTCATCGAAGCCGCGCAGCACGGTCTCCTTGCGGATGACGAGGCAGACTTTCACCCCAAGCCCGCTCATGACGCCCGCGAATTCGACAGCGATATAGCCGCCGCCGACAATGACGATGTGCTTGGGCAGCTGATCCAGGTGGAACATCTCATTCGACGAGACAGCCAGCTCGATGCCTTCAACATCCGTCGGCATCGATGGACGTCCGCCTGTAGCGATCAGGATCTTGTCCGCCGTGATGGTCTTGCCCGATTTCACGAGCTTCAACGTATGCGGATCGACGAACTCGGCGCGGTCATCAATGAGCTCCGCGCCGGCGTTGCGGAGGTTGCGCGCATAGATGCCGGAGAGCCGGTCGATCTCGCGATGCATTTTATCCATAAAGGCGGCGTGGTCGTAGCTCGCGCCCTCGACCTTCCAGCCATAGCCCTTCATGTGCTCGAACGAACGGCCGAATTCGCTGGCGTAGACCATGTACTTCTTCGGGATACAGCCGCGGATCACGCAGGTTCCGCCCGACCGGTCCTCCTCGGCGACCAGCACCTTGGCGCCAGACATGGCCGCCAGCCGGGAAGCGCGCACGCCGCCCGACCCTGCGCCGATCACGAACAGGTCGTAGTCATAGGCCATCGGGAACCCCTGGCTGTCAGGCGACCATATCTAGGGGGTCTGCGGTCCGGGCAAAAGTGCGGTTCTTGGTCAATTCAGTCTCAACACCAGCGGCACAAAAGAAAAGGGCGGCTCCGGCATGCGGAACCGCCCTTTGCGCTGTCAGATCGTAAGCCTATTTCACCGCCAGCGGCCAGGCCGGTCCGACGCCGCTTGCCGGTTGGCCCGCTGTGTCGCGGGCGAATGTGTAAAGCGGCTTGCCCTTGTACGCCCACATCTTCGCGCCATCGTCACGGGCAACCACCGTCCAGTCGCCATCATCCTTGGCGTCGGCGGCGGCCGCGAGCGGCGGCCAGTTGGTGGCGCACTGCCCGTTGCAGGCTGACTTGCCCGGCGTGGCGTCGCGCGCGAAGGTGTAGAGCGGCTTTCCATCCGGAGCGACGAACGCGCCATCTTTCTCGGTAACGCCCGGAGGGGTCGCCCAGGCCGCGCCCATCAGCGACAAGGCGCCCGCCGTCATCAGTCCAGCAAGGATCCGCATGTTTCTCTCCTGATTGCTCTCTTCATTGCGGGAGCAATCGGGAAACTAACACCCGACCGCTGCCAGACAATGCCCGGAACGCAGCCGTGATCAGTTAGGCGTCGCAGGCGCCGGAGCGCCGGCCGGCGGCGTCGCCGGCGCAGCAGGCGCTGCAGGCGCTGCTGGCGCGGGCGCCGGAGGAATGGGCCAGACCGACCGCAGATCGGCCAGCGCTTTCACGCCCGCTTCCTGCGCCATCGCCTGGAACTGCTCGGAACCCTTTTGACCGACAACCTGGATCTTCTCCTGGATCGCCTGGCCTTCCTTCGTCGTGACAAACTTCACGAGGAGTTCCAGCTCCTTCACGTTGAATTCGTCGGTGAACGACTTGACCAGCGCTTCCTTGATCTCGGGCTTCTTGTCCTCGAGATTCTTCGCGATGCCCATCAGCACCTGACGCGCCTGTTCAGGCGCTAGGCCATCCTGCTGCATCATGCCCTGGACCTGCTGGTAAGCGATCTGTTGCAGCGCATCGCCCTCGATCGGGATCGGAACGCCTGCGTCGACCAGCTTGGTCGCGAGCCGCACTTCGGCCGCCGGCGCGCCCGTCGACGGCTGGCAGGCCGTCAAGGCAACGGCCGCAGCCACAACCGCAATCACCGTTCTGGTCATCTCTTGTTCCCTGTCCGTCGTTCTGGGTCTGCGGGGCGAGGCCCGTTTGTGGCGAGGCGTTTAGCATCCGTCGCCGGTATTCCATAGGACTTTCCGGTCGCAGAGACGTTACCGCCTGCGGACCACCCGGGCGCCGTCGACTTCCCCGACGATCACCTGCTCCGCATAGCCGATGAAAAGCCCGTGTTCGACAACGCCGGGGATGTCGTCCAGCGCCTCTCCCAACGCTTTCGGGTCGGGAATCACGCCACAGGACAGGTCGAGAATCAGATGCCCGCCATCGGTGTGAAGCAGGCTTTCTCCCGTCGCCATCCGCCAGGAACTCGGCGCACTCCCGAGCCCGAGACCGGCGATGTGATGATGGATGCGCCGGCGGGTAAGTTCGGAACCGAACGCGTTGACCTCGATCGGCAGCGGAAACGCGCCCAGCGATTTCACTTCCTTGCCTGCATCCGCAATCACCACCATCCGGTCGGACGCTTCCGCAATGATCTTCTCGCGCAGCAACGCCGCGCCGCCGCCCTTGATGAGATTGAGCGCAGGATCAAACTCGTCCGCGCCGTCGATGGTGAGATCGATGCGCTCCAGCTCGTCCGGCGCAACGATGCGCACGCCGAGCGAGCGCGCGAGTTTGTCGGTCGCCTCTGACGTCGGCGTGCCGACGATCTTCAACCCGGCCTTCACGCGCTCCGCCAGAAGCCGGACAAAAATCGCCGCTGTCGAGCCCGTGCCCAGCCCGAGGATCATGTCGGGCTCAACCAGCTTCAGGGCCGCTTCCGCGGCGTTGCGCTTCGCAATGTCAGACATGGGCAGCCCCTCTTCCTCGCGGCCTCATAAGCTGGAATCGGGTCGCGCGGCCAGTGCGGCGACTTAGAGCGCCGTTCAGCCCTTCTCGCCCGTCGCGGCGCGGGCGCCAGCGGTCATCATGTTCATGAAACTGTCGGTCGCCTGACCGCCCATCGAATACCACTGCTTCAGGTAGAATTCGGGGCTCACCATCTCGATGTTCTGCTCGATGCGTTGCTTCACCGAGTTCACCAGCGTCTCGTTCACTGGCGTCAGATCCGGCAAGCCCAGGAACGCCCGCGCTTCCTCCGGCGTGCATTCCACAGTGATGTTCATCTTCATGGCCGTCTCCTCCGCCTTCCAGCGATATAGCGCTACTCCAGGGCTTCGGGAAACTTCGGCAACGAGGCAAAATCTTCCGGCACGTGCTGGCGGATGACTTTTGCGCCGCTGGCCGTCGCCAGCGCCTCGACCTTGTCCATGGAAGCGAGCGTCATCGCCCGGTCGAAGTTGAACGCCGGCACGGTGCGCTTCTCGCGCGCCTCGGCCAGATGCCACATGTCGCCGGTCAGCAGGACCTTGCCCGAATTCGCCGTTGTCAGCAGCAGGACGGTGTGACCGGGCGTGTGCCCCGGCGCCTGGACGATTGTGGCGGACCCGTCGCCGAACACATCGTAATCGCCATCGCCCTCGATCAGCGTGGTCTTGGCCGACTCGAGCGCTGCATAGTCCGCAAAGTTGGACGCCTGGCGAGCTTCCTCGCGAAACATCCAGTCGCGCTCATCCTTGTCGACGATCCATGTCGCGCCCGCAAACAAAGCCGCGTTCCCTAGATGGTCATAATGACTGTGCGAAATCGAGAAATAGTCGATGTCGGCCGGCGCGACGCCAAGTTCGGCCAACTGCTGCTCCAACGTCTCGCTCAGCGTGGTCGTCTCTTCGGCGTCCTTATCGACAGACGCGGCCGCCAGCGCTGGCGGGATGCCCGCATCCCAGATCAGGTCGCCGCGGGCGTGGCGGATCAGGTAACATGGATCGACCAGATCGCGCGCCTGCCCGTCGTAGACATGCTCGTCCGAAAACATCGCGATGTCCTCGAGATGGAGTCGCCCGCACTCCAGCGCGAACAGCTTCACCGCCGCGACAGGCTTGGTCAGCTCCGGCACGACGGTCGCCTCAACACGATCGTTTTCTTCGCACGCCGAGAAGGCCAGCATCGCCAGACCGATCATCAGACGCTTCATGGCTTCTCCCGCAGGTTCGCGCGCGCACTGTCAGCGCAGCGCCCGCTGGGGTCAAGCTGTACGCGAGCGCGCACAGCGCTTCTGCATATCCATGCCGCATTATTTTATCCGGATACAATTGACGAAGCTTTTTATCCGGGCGATATTCCGTCTCGACCCGGAGCGCCGCCATGACCACTTCCCCCGCCGCCATCGCCTTCGAAGGCGAGCGCCGCATCGCAGTCGGCGGCTTGATTGACATCGCCATGGCGGTGCGCAAGCGCGTCAGCAAACCGACACACGAAAACATCCACGTCTTCGACTACACTTCGGGAAAGACGCTGCACCTCGACCTCAGCGGTTCGGAAAAGGATGTGCGCGCGCGTCTTGCAGCGGCCTCCGCCGCCGCCATGGCCGCGGTTCCTGAAGACGCTGCGGCATCCGCGCCGCGCGGCCCCGGCCGGCCCAAGCTCGGCGTCGTTCCCCGGGAAGTAACGCTGCTTCCCCGCCACTGGGACTGGCTCAACGCACAGCCCGGCGGCGCGTCCGTGGCCCTGCGCAAGCTTGTGGAAGAGGCGCGCAAGACGCGTGGCCAAAGCGACACATTGCGCGCCCGGCAGGAAGCAGCCTATCGCTTCCTTTCCGCCATTGCTGGGGACTGGCGAAACTATGAGGAAGCAAACCGCGCCCTGTTCGCTGGCGACGCGGTCCGCTTTCAGGACCTCACCGAACCCTGGCCTGCGGACGTTCGCGACCACGCCCGCCATCTCGCCTCCGCCGCCTTTTCCGCTCGCAAAACCTGATCGGACCGTCAGTGACCGAGACGCTTGAAACCGCAACGGCGCCCTTGCAGGCGCCGCAAGCCCCCGCCACCGCGCCCAAGCCGCTGTGGAGGACATTCCTGGTATTCCTCGCGCCAATGATGGCGGCCAACGTGCTTCAGTCGCTCTCAGGCACGATCAACAACGTGTTCCTGGGCCATATGATCGGCGTCGAGGCGCTGGCCGCGGCGACAGTGTTCTTCCCGATGCTGTTCTTCTTCATCGCCTTCGTCATGGGGCTTGGAACCGGGGCATCGATCCTGATCGGCCAGGCCTACGGCAAAGGCGATCACGACCGCGTCCGCGCGATTGCAGGCGCCACGCTTGCGCTCTCGCTTGTCTTCGGCGTCGTCATCGCGATCTTTGGCGGCATCTACGCGTCCGAGCTGATGATCGCCTTGCAGACGCCGCCCGACATCGTGGTCGAAGCAACCAAGTACGCGCGCATCATGATGATCACGATGCCCGCCTTCTTCGTCTTCCTGCTCGCAACATCGATCCTGCGCGGCGTTGGCGATGCGATCACGCCGCTGTGGACATTGGCCTTCTCAACCTTCGTCGGCCTCATCGTCACTCCAGCCTTCATCGCAGGATGGTTTGGCCTTCCCAAACTCGGCGTCGCGGCGGCGGCTGTGGCGTCACTCGTCTCGTTGGCGGCTGCGCTGGCATGGCTGTGCTGGTATCTTCTGCGCAATAAGCATCCGCTCGCGCCGACCCCGGCCCTGTTAAGTCGCATCAGGCTCGATCCGAAAGTTCTCGGACTCGTGCTGCGCCTTGGCGTGCCCACCGGCGTGCAGATGGTGATCATGGCGGTCGCCGAACTCGCGCTACTCGGCCTCGCCAACGGCTATGGCTCGCACGCGACCGCAGCATATGGCGCGATCAACCAGATTCTCGCCTATGTGCAATTCCCGGCCATGTCGATCGGCATCGCCGCCTCGATCCTCGGCGCACAAGCGATCGGCGCCGGCCGCTCTCATCAGCTTTGGGCCATCACCCGCACCGCGCTCGTCCTGAACGCCATCATCACAGGCATGGGCGTCCTGGTCGTCTACCTGCTCTCCGGCGCCATCGTGTCGATGTTCATCACTGATGCGCCGGTCATGGAGCTAACCCAGCACCTGCTGCATATTGTGCTCTGGAGCACCGTCGTCTTTGGCATGGCGGTGGTTTTCTCCAGCATGATGCGCTCTTCCGGCACGGTGCTGGCGCCCACGGCGATCGGCATCTTCGCCATCATCGCAGTCGAAGTTCCCGTCGCGGTCTACCTGTCCGGCGCGATCGGCATCGACGGCGTCTGGTGGGCCTATCCAGCCGCATTCAGTGCAATGTTCGTCCTGCAGGGCTCCTTTTACACCTTCGTGTGGCGCAAGAAGGCGATCCGCGCACTGGTCTAACAAGTGAGTTCACCTCAGGGCAGTCTGGCCACCCACCGACTTCATGCTAGGAGTGGAGAAACAGATACTGCTCAAGGGAATGACACATGGCGCTTGAAGGTCTCCAGCTTCGTTCGCTAATCAAGAAGAGTGGCGAGCTTGAACTCTCGCTTGTGAAAACACCCGTCGCCGACCCCGCTCCCGACGAAATCGTCGTGCGCGTTGAAGCATCTCCAATCAATCCGTCGGATCTCGGCCTGCTGCTCGGCCCCGCCGATCTCTCGACGCTTGCCGCATCCGGCTCGAAGGATAGCCCCATCGTCACCGCAAAGGTCCCTGAGGCCTATATGCGCGCGGTTGGCGCGCGCGCTGACGAATCCATGCCCGTCGGCAATGAAGGCGCTGGCGTCGTAGTCGCCGCTGGCTCTTCGCCAGAGGCGCAGAAGCTGCTGGGCAAGACCGTCGCCATCCTGGGCGGCGCGATGTACGCCCAATATCGAACGGTGAAAGCGCAGATGGCGCTTCCCCTTCCAGCAGACGCAACTGCGGCGGACGGCGCCTCCTGCTTCGTGAACCCGCTCACTGCGCTGGCGATGGTTCACGCGATGCGGGCTGAAGGCCACACCGCGCTCGTTCATACCGCTGCAGCGTCGAACCTTGGCCAGATGCTCAACAAGATCTGCCTCGCCGACGGGGTGCAGCTGGTCAACATCGTCCGCAATGACGAGCAAACGAAAATCCTCCGCGACATCGGCGCAAAGCATATCGTCGACTCTTCGAAGCCGAGCTTCATGGAAGACCTGATCGCCGTCCTCACAAGCACGGGCGCCACCCTCGCTTTCGACGCGATTGGCGGCGGCAAGCTCGCGGGACAGATCCTCGCAGCGATGGAAGCCTCGCTCAGCTCCAAGGCGGGCGCATACAGCCGTTACGGATCATCCACTCACAAGCAGGTCTACATCTATGGCCGGCTCAGCATGGAGCCGACCATCCTCACCGCCGCTTACGGCATGGCCTGGGGCGTCGGCGGCTTCCTGATCATGCCTTACCTGCAGAAGATCGGCCCAGCGGAAGCGGAGAAGCTCCGCAACCGCGTCGTGGCCGAGCTGAAAACCACCTTCGCCAGCCACTACACAAACACGATCTCCCTGCGCGAAGCGCTCGATCTCGAAACGCTCAAGGATTACAACCGCAAAGCGACCGGCACAAAATACCTCATCAATCCTAGCCTGTAGCCGCCCACTTTCCCCGAGAAGCCGGTGTGCTACACCGGCTTCCATACGGAACGCAGAGACTATCCGTCGCAGAACGGAGGTCCGTATATCGGGAAGGAAGACGCGTTGGTTACGAGACAAGAAGCGCTTGCGCATCTGACTGCGCCCGGCCAGTTGCACGAAATTGTCGAGACCGAAGCCATCGGTCGCCGCATTCGAGTGTTCAAGAATGCACCGCGCAATATGGGCCAGCTCTATCGCGAGGCCCGCAGCGACAAGCCCTTCCTCGTCTACGAAAACGAACGCCTGACTTTCGAACAGACGTGGCGACGCGCCTGCACGCTCGCGCACGTTCTCGTCAACGACTACGGCGTTAAGAAAGGCGACCGCGTCGCGATCGCCATGCGCAACTATCCCGAGTGGATGATCGCCTTCATGGCCGCCACCTCGATCGGCGCGCTCACGGTTGCAGTGAATGCGCTCTGGACAGCTGACGAGATGTCCTACGGGATCAATCTCGTCGAACCCCGCGTCGTCTTTGTCGACGAGGAACGGCTAGATCGGCTGGCGTCCATGCCGAACCAGCCCATGGACATGGCGGTCATCGCCGTCCGAACCGCCAAGCCGCCTCCCGCCGGCGGATCCGCTTGGGCCGATGTCATGTCGGCGCCCGAGCAATCCGAACTGCCTGCGGTGGATGTCGAACCGGATGATGACGCGATCATGCTGTTCACGTCAGGCTCTACCGGCAACCCGAAGGGCGCCGTCTCGACGCATCGCAATGTGCTTCATGCGCTGCTGTCGTGGGAACTCGATCTGTATTCGGTCTTCGCCACTGGCCTGATGGATCGCCCGCCTGCGGATGCGCCGCAGCCCGCCTCCCTGCTGGCCATTCCGCTCTTCCACGTCACGGGCCTGCACTCGGTCGCACTGTCCTGTTTCCGCCTGCAACGTCGCTTGGTGTCGATGTACAAATGGGACACGGCCAAAGGCGCCGACATTATCGAACGTGAGGGCATCACCAACTTCACCGGCACGCCTGCCATCACGGGTGATCTCGTCGTCTATGCGCGTGAGACCGGCCGAAAATTCCCAAGCCTGGCGACAGTCGGCGGCGGCGGCGCCTCGCGTGCGCCCGAACAGGTTCGCGCCATCGACACCGTCTTCGAGAAAGCCAAACCAGCCACCGGATGGGGCATGACCGAAACCAACGCCATCGGCGTCGGCATCGTGGCAGGCGACTATCTCCGCAAACCCGAAAGCTCAGGCCGCGTCTCGGCAGTGCTCGACGTTCGTGTCGTCGACGAAACCGGACGGGAGCTTCCCGCCGGTCTGCGTGGCGAACTGCAGATCCGCGGCGCTTCGATCATGCGTGGCTACTACAAGCGTCCCGACGCGAACGCCTCTGAATTCGTCAACGGCGAGTGGTTCAAGACCGGCGATGTCGCCTACATCGATGACGAAGGCTTCGTGTTCATCGTCGACCGCATCAAGGACCTTGTGATCCGCGGCGGCGAAAACATCGGCTGTGGCGCGGTCGAATACGCGCTGCAGGAACATCCCGCCGTGGTCGAAGCTTGCGTCTACGGCGTGCCCGACGAGCGCCTGGGCGAGGAAGTCGCTGCAACGATCTACGCCAACGCGCCGGTCACCGAGAATGAACTTCGTGATTTCTTGGCCGCGCGCCTGGCGAAATTCCAGATACCCCGCTATTTCCATTTCGAACGTGAACCGCTGCCGCGCGGCGCCACCGGCAAGATCCTCAAGAAGGATCTACGCTCACTAGCGACGCAACGCCTGGCGGCCCGCGTGTGACTCGTGCCGGTTTTGGCGTTCCCGCAGGAGATTGGCGCCTGCATCGCCATCGCTCTAGAGGCGCGGATCGATGACAGGATGGCAAGAAGGGCTTTCTTGGGGAGGCGCGGTACGGCCCTCGGGGCCGCTTTCTGATCACTTCCAGATGGGTCTTCTACGCCGGTGCGCAACGTCTTTGAGAACGACGTTCCCGAACAGCCCGTTCGGCAGAATTGACGGATCACGCGGCCGCCAGCCCAGGCAGGCGCTGCGTTCCTAGCATCCCCGTCCCGCCCGTCATGCGTAGCTCACGACTTCGAACTCCACACCGCCGCGGTCGCGAAAGTAGAACCGTCGTCCCGGTTCGTAGTCGGCGTGCGCGTAGGGTTGATAGCCGGCCGCGCGGATCTTTATCTCTGTCGCGTCCAGATCGCCTACGAGCACGCCGACATGATTGGGCTGCCCCTCGCTCCGCGCCTGTTTCAGGTCTTCTGGAGGCGTATAGAGCGCCACATACGAGCCATCGGTTCCGACGTGTATGGAATGTCCGCCCAGCTTGGCCGGGCCTTCCCAACGGATATGCCAGCCGAACGCTTGAACCATAAGCTGCGCAGTTTCCTGCGCCGCGAAAGTTGTCACGTTCACATGCTCCAGCGTCGCTTGTTCGACTGTGCTCTTGTTCGCTGACCGCTGGGCTTCCGCCACTGCCGCCTTGCTCATCGTCAGACCCTTGTGCGTCACCCGGTTGACCGGGTTGCTTTCCTGATGGGCCTCAGTCGTAATTCCTCAAGCTAAGTTGAGGTCAAGGGATTTTTTCGAATGCCCGAAACGCCGCTGTCGCGCGCCGCCGATCCGCTATCCATCGGCGACCTGGCCGAACGAACCGGCTTGTCCGTCTCGGCGATCCGCTTTTATGAAACCAAGGGGCTCGTCACGCCCGCGCGCAACGCCGGCGGCCAGCGCCGCTATCTGCGCGCTGACATCCGCCGGCTGTCTTTCGTGTTGATCGCTCAGCAACTTGGCTTCTCGATCGAGGATATCCGCGCCGCCCTCGCCACGCTGCCCGCCGGCCGCGCGCCCACGCAGAAAGATTGGGAACGCATCAGCCGCAATTTCCGCGGCCAGCTCGACGAACGCATCTCCCGGATGACCCGCCTGCGCGACTATCTCGACGGCTGCATCGGCTGCGGCTGCCTCAGCCTCAAGAAATGCGCGCTTGTAAACCCGGCGGACGGCCTGAAACGCTACGGCGCGGGGCCTCGCTCGGTGCTCGGCGACAAGCTTGTGCGCAGCAGCTAGCCTAACGGCACGATCCACCTAGTTAGACATTAGTGTTCTAAAGGAATTTGCCATGCCCGGAATGCCCCTGGTTTTCGTTCCCGGCCTCATGTGCACCGGCCGGATCTACCAGCATCAGATCGAAGATCTCGGCCAGCGCCATCCCATCATGCTCGCCAACCATTGGTCGGCGCCGACGATGAAGGACGTCGCCCGGCAAATCCTGGGCGCTGCGCCGGGTCGCTTCGCGATCGCAGGCACATCCATGGGTGGATATGTCGCCCTCGAGATCATTCGCCAGGCGCCCGAGCGCGTCGCCAAACTCGCCCTTCTGAGCACCAGCGCCAAACCGGACACGCCCGAGCGCTCCAAAGGCCGCCGCGAGCAGGTGGCGGTTGCCCGGAAATCCAACAGCATGCGCGAGAGCATGAAGGCTCTCTGGCCCAAGCTCGTCCACCCGGCGCGCCAGGAAGACCATACGCTTTTCAACATCTTCATCGACATGGCCGAACAGCTTGGCGTCGACGCCTTCGAACGCCAGATCGAAGCAATCATCTCGCGCGAGGACGCGCGCCCGCTGCTCGCCGCGATCAAGATTCCAACACTCGTGATCGTTGGCAATGACGATACGCTCATCGTGCCCGACGAAGGCCGCGAAATTGCCGCCGGCATCTCGGGCGCAAGGCTAAGGGAAGTCGAGAACGCCGGCCACATGTGCATGACCGAACAGCCCGAGACCGTGACGAAACTCCTG
>ERZ795044.2328-NODE-2328-length-16562-cov-4.596959_pt1 | contig 16562 bp, 16 predicted proteins | sample MGYA00375128_ERZ795044 | MGnify/ENA primary metagenome ERZ795044 (study PRJEB30173, sample SAMN05720213) | anaerobic digester metagenome | isolation source: active sludge of municipal wastewater-treating anaerobic digesters | place: USA | collected 2014-12-22 ... | reverse complement strand
ACTGGAGTTCAGACGTGTGCTCTTCCGATCTTGACATTAGTGCCGGTAATCTGGATCCTGCGATGATTTCAACGGTAGCATCCTTATCAGTGCCCTATGTGCTGATGCATATGAAAGGAAGCCCGCAAACCATGCAGCAAAACACTGATTATACTGATGTGACCCGGGAAGTGCTCGATTACCTGATCTGGAAAAAAGCGGAGATAGCAAAAGCAGGTATCCGGGATATTATTATTGATCCGGGGTTTGGATTCGCTAAAAATGCAGCGCAGAATTTTACGCTACTCAAAAATATCCATCTGTTCCGTTTATTGGATGCCCCCCTCCTGCTGGGTATCTCCCGTAAGTCATTTATCTGGAAAACCCTGGGCCTAACCCCGGAAGAGGCGCTTGAAGGCACCATTGCCATGAATACGGCCGGCTTATTAGGTGGTGCCGCTATTTTAAGAGTACATGATGTAAAAGAAGCCGTACAAACCATCAGGCTGGTTACAGCACTACAGGCTGGATAAAAAAGAAAAGTCCCGGTAATATTGCGGGACTTCTCATATACTATTGCCTGAATGTTTTTGCAAACCTTCCGCAACAAATTCAAAAGGGATTGTCGGATAACGGGTACATCAACCTTGAGTTTTCAGGGGACGGGGTTTTAAAATCAGATGCTGGACTAAAAACGGGGCCACACAAAAAACCCGTTCCGGGAACCGGAACGGGTACAAAGTTGCGCTTTTTTTTGATCCGGAAATCGTTTACCGGATTGAGCCGTATCAATTATTTGGCGGCATCGGCATGTTATTAGCCGGTTGCTGAGGCATTTTATCCTTGATATCCACCAGTTCGATGTCAAACATCAGGTGTTCATTGGGTTTGATTTTCGGTGGCTTACCGGAAGAACCATATCCAAGGGATGAAGGAACATAGACCCGGATTTTTGCACCCTTTTGCATCATCAGTACGGCTTCGTCAAATCCTTTGATCATTTCATTCATTCCGGCATTGTAACTATAAACACCAGGATGACCGAAAGTACTGTCGACATTGCTGTCAAATTTTTCACCGTTCAGGAATGCTCCGGTATAATTTACAGAGACAAAATTACCGGTATCGGCAACAGGACCTGTTCCGGCTTTAATCACTTCCAGGTAAGCTCCTGATGGCGTTTTTACGGTTGTAATTTTTTTGTCAGCGATGATTTTTTCAATTGCTTTTGATTCGTTGGCAGCAAATGCTTTTCTTTCCTTATCCTCATCCTGTCTGGCCAGTGAATCATTGGCAAAAATGCCCAGAATTCTCACATGGGTGTAAATCCTGTCTCCTTTTTTGAATGATGGAGGAAGTCTGTCCGGAGCCCTTTTCAAAAAAGTATCAACCATTTGAGTAGCAACCAGGCTATCTCCCATTTTCAGGCTGGTCCATAACTCAGAAATATCATAAGGCTGGGGGGGCTGCTGGCCTACCATCAGGTAAACAGGCAAACCGTTATCAGTGGTAAACAGAACACTGTCGTTCAGTTTTTGTGTAACGGTTAGTTTGATAATATTACCCGCCATCACTTTCTGGGTGTCTTTACTGGCATAAAGTTTATATGGCATGCCACCCGTTGTTTTCTTGTAGGATGTTTTACCACAACTGGCAACAATTACTGCTACCATGAGTAAGAACAATCCGGCTTTTCCTTTCATCATTGTTTGATTGTTTATTGTAAAAGTTTTCCGTTTTCTTTCATTACTTCTTTGAACCGCTGAACAGTTTTGTCAAGTGAATCACTGCTCCTGCCACCTGCTGCATTAAAATGCCCGCCACCTTCAAAATATTTCCTGGCAAAGGTATTGCAATCAAAATCACCTTTACTCCGGAAACTCCATTTGCGCTCTTCGTCCCGGTCAATGACCAGGGCCACCATTTTGATTCCCTGGATACTTTGCGGGTAATTCACTAAACCTTCCGTATCACCTGTCCGGATTTCATATTTTAACAGATCTGATTTAGGAATGGCGATCAGCACTGTATTGTACTCGTAAAATACTTCCATCCGGTTTTGCAGCACATGGCCTACAAAGCGCCAGCGGTTTTCTAAAAAGTTATCGAACAGCTGATCATGTACAAAACTATGTTCCAGTCCCTTTTCTTTCAGATCGGCTACCAGCCGGTGCACACTGGCACTGGCCGAGGCAAAACGAAAAGAACCGGTATCACCCACCACACCGGCATATAAGCACTGGGCTATTTTGCTGTCGATGAGATCCGCATGCGCAGATCCGGTTAAAAAATCATAGACCATTTCGCAGGTTGAACTCTTGGCGGTGGTACTGATGCCATAATCAAATGAGTCCACATCAGGTTCCTGGTGATGATCAATCAGTATTTTGGTGCACTTCAATTCCTGCAATTTGCTGGTCATGGATTTGGTGCGGTGAAAAATATTAAAGTCCAGACAAAACAACCATTCTGCTTCATCCAGTATGGCATCTGCTTTTCGCTTTTCCTTTTCGTAGTCGATCACTTCTTTTGTACCAGGCATCCAGTTAACCCATCCGGCCCAGTTGGTGGGAGAAATAACGGTAACCGTATGCCCCAGTTTCACCAGCCATTGCTGTAAGGCCATAGAGGATCCCATGGCATCAGCATCCGGCTTCTGGTGAGTGGTTATCACCACCTTGCGGGGAATGGATAATAGCGGATATATTTCAGAAATCGGCTTCATCAGGCGGCTGCGAAGGTAAGGATTCGGGGGGGATTTGGGATTGGGTATTAGTTATCAGTTATTAGGTATTAATTATTGGGTAATGCTTTGTCCAAAGAAGCTATAGCGTAGGCGGGATAATAGGATATTGGGCTTGCCCGCCGGAGCTTTAGCGTAGGCGGGATATTAAGATATTGGATACTTCAGGGATGTCTCTCGACTCTCGACTGTAGACTGTAGACTGAAGACTCTCGACTAAATTCCCTACCTTTGCGGCCGCTAATTTAAAAAACGTAACTATGAGCAATCGTACATTCACCATGATCAAACCCGATGCCTTTAAAAACGGGCATGCCGGGGCAATATTAGACAGGATCCTTCAGGAAGGTTACCAGATAAAGGCCCTTAAAATGACCAAACTGACGCCGGAAAAAGCGGGTGAGTTTTATGCCATTCACAGGGAAAGACCCTTTTTTAACGAGCTGGTTTCTTTTATGTGTGAAGGACCCATCATCGCTGCTATTCTGGAAAAGGAAAATGCAGTGGAAGATTTCCGCAAACTGATTGGTGCCACAGACCCTGCAAAAGCGGAAGCCAATACTATTCGTAAATTATATGCCGCTTCTGTAGGTGAGAATGCGGTTCATGGAAGTGACAGTGATGCCAATGCCATCATTGAAGGAAATTTCATGTTCTCCGTATTGGAACAGTTCTAAAATGAAATGAATTTTGTTTGTAAAGCAGCCTTCGGGCTGCTTTTTTGTTTAATACCTTGTCTTGATTGGCACATCCATCAGGGCACCGGCTTTGTGTATAAAACTGGCTCTTTTATATGAAGGCGGGCCGAATGCCCCTATTACATTATTGGAGAATCCATACCCTTCTTTGGGCAGACCAAAAGCGTTTTTGTTCAATTGCTGGTCATTATTTTCATCATGCAGGATCGAAATAGCATAACTGCCTGCAGGTAAATCAGGGAAAATCAGGACAGCTTTTTTGTTGAAAATCGCCACTTTATCTGTCCGGAATGCCTGGGCTGCTTTATCCGGAAAACCCTGACCTTCCTTAAAAAGGCTCACAAGCACAAAGCCCTTATCGTTTCGCAGGTTAGTGACCGTTAGCTTGATGCCATTATCAGGCTGAGCGATAGATTCAGATACACCAGTGACAAAGAAAAATAAGAGTGGTAATAAAAATTTCATTTTCATACTGTCACAACAATAAAAAATGGAATTGGTTGATGTACACCGCATTTTCCTGCTCACAATTCCCGGGCCTCGTCCCTTTTATTCTGAACCGGAGTAACTTTATAACCTTCTTTCCGTAACAGTTCAATTACTCCCTGCTCTCCCGGCAGGTGTCCGGCTCCTACCGCCACCACCAATGCCTTTTCATGCAGCAGGGTTTTTAATTTAGCCACCCAGTTCCGGTTCCGGTTGTATAATAACAGGTCTTCAAAACCACGCATATCATTATCAGAGGAGGCGATCAGGGCACTTAACTTTTCAAGATCCTGTTCCCGGTAGGCAGTCATCATCTCCGTCATTAATTTTTCCCCTTCCTCCTGCGATTTTTCCTCTCCGGCAATCGCTTTATATAATTCTTTTGCCTGTAACCCGTAAGGAATACTATCAAATACACTCATCTGATAAGCCATGGTCTCCAGTCCATCAATTCGCTTCCCGTTTTTCTTTGCCTCTTCCATGATCAGGGTTTCCATAGCCACCTGCTGGTCACATACCATCGACGATTCCATCAGTAAAGAAGATGCCACCATGGGTTTATAGGTTTCCAGTACTGAAAATGGCAACATGGATTTTTTCTTCTCAAAAAATGCTTTCGTCAGTTCATACTCTTCTAAAGTAAGCAGATCTTTCAGAGTGGTATCATTCTTCATTTTCATTTTGGACATCATCCCGATCATTTCGAAAAGATTATCCATATCCAGTTCCAGATAAACCCGGTCGGCATCCCGGATCGCTTTCATCATATTCTCGCTGAGGTAAGCATCTTCCTTGCAAAGCATATGCATGGTACCAAATAAATAGGATGGCTTTTCCAGTCCGTTGCCGCTGATTTTCCAGAGCAGGCTGTTATTTTTTTTCTGTGCGGCCGATGCCAGACTGATCATCGCCAGCAGGAATATGGCAGTTATTTTTTTCATCCGGGATGTTTAATTTAAACTGTTGTTATCAAACGGTTACCTGGTATTTCTTCAAAACAGGTGTATTGAACTTTCAAATACCGGGCCGGGCCTTTGACAATGACCTTCTGGCAGTTTCAATAAAACAGTTCTTGCCAGTAACGGGAAAATTTGGTACCCCATTGCACCGTCATTTCTGCAGCGGGAACCGGTAAGCCCAGTTCCTGCTTTAACGCCAGTACCGGAAGGTTAATTCCTGCCCCCAGCCCTGCCGAAATAGTTCCCTGCACCCGGGGATTGATTTCAAGGACGAGGTATTTCCCCTCCTGGTTGGCTTTTACCTGAATCCCGATATTTCCGTGGAGTTGCAATTCACGGATAATCTGAGAACAATAAGTAATGATGGATTCCTCTTTAATGAATTCTCCCTCGACACTGATGCCATTGATCATTTTTTTCCTCCAACGTGGTACCACCAGTACCGGCACTCCATTGTTGGCCAGACAGTCAACGGAGTATTCATCACCTGGCAGGTATTCAGATACTAAAAGTTCAGGGAAAGGACCAGATGAAAGAATCCTGACCGCTTCTTCCAATGTAATATAAAGGGATGAGGGTTTCTGGTTGAGTAATACGTCCAGTTCATTGACTGATTTACTAATGATGCGGAACCCCCTGCTTCCATTTGACTGAAGGGGTTTAAAACAGACCGGCTTTTCCGGGAATCCTAATTCCCGGATGGCAGTCTGAAACTGCTCTACTCTGTCAATAATCCTGAAATCAGGAAGGTCCATTCCCCGCCATTGCAGGAACTGATAGAGCTTGCCCTTGTTAATCGCAATCTCAAGTGCATTTACGGGAGAAAGTGGAATCATGATCCCCGCTTTTTCAAAAGACTGCCTGTGCATGGCCAGAGGAATCAGTTCGCGGGTAACCAGGGGGAGAATTATTTTTATATCATGCTTCCGGCAGATTTCCAAAACCTGATCAGCAAAACCAGGTTGATCGGCTGCAGGCAATAATTCAAAAGATTCTGTCAGGTATCGCCCATATGCTTCTTCCCGGGCATCAGCAGCTACAATGGAAAAACGGGAATCCATTTTCAGGCAATGTATAATTCCTGCTGCTCCCGGAGCGCCTGCCCCGGTCATGAGTACCTTAGTAATACTTTCGCTCACAGTTTAAATGTAAAGGCTAAAAAGGAGAAAGCGAAAATAAATCAATGTACCGCTGCTTCCTCCCCGTAAATCTGCCCTTTGAATTTTAATGAAGGAGATGGAATCAGCGGCCCGATTCCCAGCGTATCCCATTTCTCATCCACCGACCGGATCGTTGCCTCATCGGCTACGATAATATTCGGCCAGTCGCGCTGGAAATTGTCCAGTTCCTTTGTCTTTCTTGTGCCGTCCAGTCCCACACAGGCGGTATAAAAACCGGCAGTGTTAAGCGGACTTTTATACAAATGATAATCTCTTTTGGGATCGAGATTATTACAAAAACGCCAGAGGGCTACGGGCAGATCATTGGCCTGTACTGTATGTTCTACATAAAGAATCATTTTAACGGAAGCCATTTCAGACAGGTCGGCTATTTTTTCATGCAATTCCCGAATATGGCCCGGCTTGTTCTTTTCAATGGCCAACAGCAGACAACTGATACCATGTGGCAGGAGGGACTCATTGACTTCCTTTATCTCCGGGTATTTTTCTTTTAAAACTGAGCTGAGCTGTCCGGGTTGCAGCGCGAAATCTGTTGCCTGGTAAGCATCATCTTTTTCTTCTTCCATTTTGGCGGTTCCATCTATACACATCTTTCCGCCAAATCCCAGTTTGCTGCAACTGTGATCCAGTACATCCATGGGGCCGGTGGAGAGATAGATATCAGTGGCAGGATTGAGGTGCCGAAACACATGTTTGGCCAGTGCCGGATAATCCTGTATCGCCACTCCCTCATCAGCCAGCACCAGGATTTTATTGAACATCATTTGACCGGCTCCCCACATCGCATTCATTACTTTTTGCCCCTGACCGGCATAATCTTTTTTGATTTTGGTGATTACAAGGTTATGAAACACTCCTTCTACCGGCATATCCATATCCATGATTTCAGGTACCATGGTCATCTTGATCGGCGCGAGAAATATTCTTTCTGTTGCTTTACCCAACCAGGCATCTTCCTGTGGTGGTATCCCTACGATCGTTGCAGGATACACTGCATTTTTTTTATGGGTGATGGCGGTGATATGAAAACGCGGATACCAGTCCGGCAGGGAATAATAACCGGTATGGTCCCCAAAAGGTCCTTCCCAGATCAGTTCCTCCTGCGGGTCTACATAACCTTCGATGATGAAATCTGCATCGGCCGGTACTTCCACTTCAGGTTGTGAAATACATTTCACCAGCTCTACTTTCTTTTTACGAAGAAAACCAGCCAGCATATATTCATCCACATTCTCGGGCAGTGGTGCGGTGGCGGAATAAGCGTAAACCGGATCGCCTCCCAAAGCCACAGCTACCGGCATTTTTTTATTGAGCTTTTTATATTCAGCAAAATGTTTGGCAGAGACTTTATGCTTATGCCAGTGCATCCCGGTTAATGTAGGACCAAATACCTGCATCCGGTACATCCCCACATTGCGGGAACCCAGATTGGGATCCTTGGTATGGATCACGGGAAGGGTCACAAATGGTCCGCCATCTTTGGGCCAGCAAGTGATAACAGGGAGTTGGGTGATGTCAGGGTTGGTCATGATGACTTCCTGGCACTCACCCCTGCCCTTTTTTACCTTGGGCATCCAACTGGCAAACTGACCGAGCAAGGGCAGCATTTTGAGTTTGTCCAATAAGTTCTCCTTGGGAGAAGATAAAAGGTGAAACAAGCCCTCAATTTCCTTTGCAACATCATCCAGTTGTTTCACGCCGAGGGCCATGCACATTCTTTTTTCGCTACCATAGGCATTCATCAGCACCGGAAAATCATAACCCGTATTTTCAAAAAGCAGGGCCTTTCCTCCGTTGCCGGATTTACTGATCCTGTCGGTGATCTCTGCTATTTCCAGTTTGGGATTGACATAAGTTTTAATACGGATCAGTTCTCCGGCTTGTTCCAGTGCATCGATGAATTGCTGTTGATTTTTCCAGGCCATAGCTTTGTTTGGATGTGCAAAGGTACAACAAGGGCCGTGAGGAAATGTTTGAATGCTGGGTCAGAACCGGGTGGGGCAACGTTGACTGGGAACCGAACGGTTATTGCGGAATAAACCACCCAGGGATTGCAATTTGAATTCCATGGTCACTCCAAAGAAATAGTACCAGTCCATTTCTGAAGGGGTGCCCCGTTGATCCCCATGGGCGGGAAATTGCTGTCTACCAGTAGGGATTTCGCTTTCCCGGAAAGCCAGTTCTACCGCTTTGGCTCCTTTAGCCTGGAGCAGCACAGAACGATCCACGTAGATGGAGCTCACATCATCCAGGAAATCTGTAAATGTTTTGCGCTGACTGAATTCAATCCCGATAGCCAGATCCTCGTTGATGGCAAATTTCAATCCGCCGCCAAAAGGAATGGCCAGTTGGGTGAGTTGATAGGGTTGCTGAGCCGGATATTGGGGAAGCCCCTGCCCTTCTGTACTCAGTGGCTTCAGATAGGTTTTGGCACCGGCTCTATCACGTGTCCAGGGATTGAAATGAAAAACAGCGATGCCGCCATATACATAAGGGGTAAATCTTTTGGTGGACAGGTCAAAAACGTTCAGCTCTAATCCGGCATAGGCTTCCTTAACGGTTGTTGTAAAGTTCAGGTTGCGTTGCTGCAGGTAATCCCGGTTCCATTGATCTGATGCGGTGATGGTACCGATATTCACGCCTGCCCGGATAGTCAGTAAAGGGCTGATGGGCTTTCGGAAAATAATTCCTCCGGTGAAATTGGAATGGGAAAACTTGAAACTACTGGGGTTAAGATCGCCCTGGTAATTCATGAGGCCTGTAAAAAGGGATATCGTAGGTGAAAGAGACGGCTCCTCCTGTGCAAGAACGGTTTGCCCCGAGGTGAAAATGACCAGGAGGTATAGGGTTAGTTTTTTCAAGGGTATTGGTTAATCAGGGATTATCTGCCTATTATTAACGATCAATCAATACTAAAATGATACTGCCAGACTTATAATCCTGATGAATGAGGAATAATACGTATGCAATAATTCGTAGTTTTTCCCGTCATACTACAAACCCATTTAGATGCGCAATTTTCTGGTTATTACGTTAGCCCTTTTTATATACGTAAATTCTTTAATAGCTCAGGAAAACAACCTCCCTCCTTTATTGAATGGATTAAATAAAAACGATCGCTTATTAAAGGGTACACCCACTGCCTTTTTATCCGATCAGTACTCCTTACTCGTATTAAGAAAAGTGGAGGATAACTGGCTATTGAACGATGAATACCTGTTGGGGATTGGTAAAAAAAACAACAAATGGTACCGGTTAGAAGTAAGGGCTGGACATGCTTTTAGTGATAGTACCGCAATAACGATCAAATCCGTCAGGCTCGCAGACAGTACAGGCAACCGGATCTGGCAATTATTGCAGGACAACCAGCTTTTTACCATGCTTGACGAAAGAACGGAGCCAAGGCCTTCCTGCAGTGCAGCCATATTTGATGCAGGAGTTTGTGTGATAGAAATAGTCGTGAACGGCCAGTACAAAAAACTTTCTTTTGATACCCCTGAGTTTTACGAACAGCGATGTCCCGCTCAAGTTATACGAACCCGGTTTATCCGTTGCTTTAATGCTTTGAATATAGTCCGGTATAAGTAATCCCCAATCCGGGTTCACCGGAATAGCTGATCTTCCCGAAATCATAGCCAATACCGGTGGCCAGGTCTTCCTGCAACAATAAGGGTCCATCCATATCCACATGATCAATAAAGGGCAGCAGGTGGGCAATGGCGGCGGAACCGATGGTGGATTCATTCATACAACCGATCATGATCTGCAGGTTCAGTTCCCTGGCCTTTTGTATCATTCTTCTGGCCGGTGTAATACCACTGCATTTGGTAAGTTTTATATTGATGCCGTGAAAATGATCTTTGCATTTCTCCACATCGGCTTCATACACACAGGATTCATCAGCATAAAGCGGCAATACAGATTCTCTGTACAGTACTTTCATTCCTTCCCAGTTGTCTTTGGCCAGTGGTTGCTCCACCAATTCTACACCCAGATCTTTCAGTTGCGGAATCAGTTCCAGGGCCGTTTCCAAATCCCAGGCGGCATTGGCATCCACCCGAAGAACTGCTTCTGTGTTTTGGCGCAAGGCTTTTACAATAGCAATATCATCAGCCGTACCCACTTTGATTTTATAAATGGGCCAGGGTTTTTCTTTCATCTTAGCTACCATCTTTTCAATACTGTCGATTCCGATAGTATAATCACAAATGGGGTTGCGACTGGTATCACCGCCCCAGAGTTCATAGAGTTGTTTTCTCTTCATTTTGCCATAAATATCCCAGGCGGCAATATCAAGGGCACAAACGAGAAAATGATTATTAGGATACAGGTGATGGAGATAATGCCAGTAGCGTTCGGGATCCGTGAAGGCAAATTTTTCAACAAATGTTTTTTTAGCTTCCAGGTCTGCCATCATCTTTTCCACCGGGATATTGTAATAGGCAATGGCCGGCGCTTCCCCATACCCTTTGATCCCGAAATGCTCCAATTCCACTACCAGTGTGGGCTGATGTGTTTTCGTTCCTTTGGAGATTGTAAACGGGTGTCTGAATTGAAGGCTGAAGGGCCAGTACTGGAGTTTCATGCGGCGAAGGTAAAACTTGTGTAAATTGTAATAAAAGATCATCTGCACAAAAAACAATTTAATATGAGAAAGTTATTTGTACTGGTCCTAATCTGTTTTGGATCCGCAGCACTGTTTGGCCAGACAGCACCCAACCCGTTTCCCAAAACCATCACCGTGTCCGGCAGTGCCGAGATGGAAGTAATCCCTGACCAGATCTTTGTGAATATCCTGCTCCGGGAATACCAGAAAAAAGGGGAAGCCAAAAAGGATCTGGAAACCATCAAGACGGATTTTCTGAAAGCCTGTCTTAATGCAGGGATTGCCGACTCCCTGATCAGTATTGTCTCTTATACTGGTTACAATAACTACTACTGGCTGCACCGGAAAAAGAAATCACCGGATATGAATGCCAGCATCACTTACCAGATACGGTTTTCGCAAAGCAAACAAATGGATGAACTGGTTGACAAACTGGATGATGAAGCCACGCAGAGTTTTGATATTGTGGGGACTAATCACAGTAAAATGACAGAATTCAGAAAACAGTTAAAGATCGGTGCCGTAAAAGCAGCCAAGGACAAAGCCATTTACCTGACAGAAGCCATTGGTGAAAAGCTGGGGCCGGCCATTACCGTTAAAGAACCAAATGATAATATTCAAAGTTCTTTATCAGGCAGAGCTGCCGGGATGACAACCAATGTACAGATGCGGTATGAATATAAGGAGGTTTCAGGAGGCAGTGGCAAGACATTTGAAATTGATTTCAAAAAGATCAAACTCCGCTTTGAAGTGGAAGTCATATTCGCACTGAATTAACTGGTATGCCGGAGCATCAATTTCATTGGCGAACTTATTGGTGGCTGGTATGGGGTTTCATGATAGCTGTTCCTGTTGGAACCGTTTTACATGAATCGGCCCATTACCTCACCGCAAAAGTGATGGGTTATGAAGGGTATCTATCCTACCGTTCTACTATTTATACATTTATACCGGATGCAGGAAACGCGTTGATGAATAAAAGAATCCTGGTAACGATGGCCGGTCCATTGCAAACCATGCTAACAGGTTTGCTGGGACTGGCCTTTTTATGGTACCATCGCCGGTCTATTCAAAAATCCCGGCAACTGAATATCAGGCAATGGATCTTGATTTTTTTATCCTATTTCTGGCTACGGCAGGTAATGAATTTATTCATCTGGCTGATTTCAATGATATTAGGCGGAGATCATATCAAGAACTCGGATGAAATCAAAACATCCATTTACTTTGGCTTGCCTTTCTGGCTCATTACGGTAGTGACTGGAATCATTGGTTGCGGGCTGTTGGCATTTGTATATCTGAAATTTATTCCCAGATTGCACAAATGGGATTTTCCTGCCGCTTTAATATCAGGTTGCGCTGCCGGCTACTTCTTATGGTTTGGATGGTTGGGAAAAATTCTGCTTCCGGTTAAATGATCACTGAGCGCCCCGGCCGCAATTGTCAATATAACCTTTCAGTTCCTGGTTGAAATCTTTTTCTTTGATCAGGTCTTCCAGGGAGATATGCATCCGGTATTGCCAGTAATGTTTGGGATTTGCCGGATTATTGATTCGTTCATCCTTTGGATTCTCTCTTCTGAGTTTATCACTCATACCCAGAATATCCTGAAGCTGGAAGATGCTCCACATAGCCGGAGAATACAGGTGTTGTAAAACAATCGCGCGGTTGATCCATGGTTCGCAGTAAACTGGTGCATCGCCCCACTGACCAAGTACATTATTGTAGAAATGTTTTGTTTGTTCCCGGTCTTCCTCCCACCAGCCACGTACCGTACTCATATCATGAGTGGATGGTGTGATCACGGATAAAAAAGGCGCATCATTGGGGTGGAAAAATTCCTTTTGAGGATCCTTTGGCATTCGCTGAATTTCCAGGCTGAGGATACCCAATTGCTGCATTACTTCAGGTACACAGTCGGGCACCATGCCCAGATCTTCCCCACAGACCAGCATATTCGTGGCTTCTTTCAGCTGGGGCAGTTTATGCATCGCTTCCCGGAACCAGAAATCATCCTGCCGCCGGAAGAAATAATTCACAGCAAGATCCTTCAGTTTTTCCTGTATATGTGGTATGAGGTGACGGAAAGAACTGGTCTTTTCCATTGAAATCCGGAAATGAAATTCCTGTCCCTGTGATCCTTCCTCTTCAAAGAGAATCACATTGGATACGAGGTCATATAATCCGGACCGGAGATGTTCCAGGTCATTTCCTGTTAGTTGTTCATCAAAATACTTCTCCAGTTTCTTTTGGGTATCAAAAGCAGACAGGAGGTCATAACTACCAAAATCGTTGGGAGTCAGGAACTGTTCTTTGACCTTTTCTGCGTCATTATGAAAAAGTTCAGCCAGTACTTCATCGGTAATAAAGGGCTTGCAGAAACGCTGGTAATCGAACCAGATTCCTTTTTCACCAAATTCATTGATATGAACCGGCAGACAGGGAACAAAACGCCCCATGATACCCTGAACAGCATCAATGGGAATGCTCCATATCCTGAAAAATCCGAGGATATGATCAATCCGGAATGCATCGAAATAAGTGCTCATCTGGCAGAAGCGCTTTTTCCACCAGGCAAAGCCATCTTCCTGCATTTTTTTCCAGTTATAGGTCGGGAATCCCCAGTTTTGACCCACTGCCGTAAAATCATCAGGTGGTGCCCCGGCCTGCCATTGCATATTGTACAAGTCAGGTTCCATCCAGGCATCACAACTATTGGGTGAAATGCCAATGGGAATATCCCCTTTCAGTACAATTCCTTTTTTGTGTGCATAATCTGATGCTTCTTTCAGCTGGAGATGCAGGTGGTACTGATTGAAATAATAAAAGCCAATGCTTTTAAAATGCACCGATTTGGGGGCACAGATTTTATCGATTTCCGATTTATTATATACGGCATGGGTGGGCCACTTACTAAATTCAGCCGTTCCATACTGATCCCGGAAATGACAAAAAGCAGCAAAGGGTTCCAGCCAGTGTTTGTTTCCTTTGAAAAAATCTTTGAAATCTTCTGAAGCCAGGGTCTCTGCTCCCATTGCCGTATATAGTTTTTTCAGAACGGCAAACTTGTACTTCATCACTTCTTCATAATCTACTACGGTGAGTTCATTCAGCTGCTGCTGGATTTTTTTCAAAGGCGCCAGTTCTTCTGCATATTCTTTACCCGCTACTTTTTCCAGGTTGATATACATCGGATGCAGGGCAAATGCTGAAATGGCGGAATATGGATAAGAATCCATCCAGGTAAAACTGGACATGGTATTGTTAACAGGAAGCAGTTGAATTAATTTCAGTCCGGTTTTTACCGCCCAGTCGGCCAGTAAACGGATATCATTGAATTCGCCAACGCCAAAACTTTTTTTACTGCGGAGACTAAACACAGGAATCGCTACACCAGCACCTTTCCACGTGTTATTGGGTAGCTGCACAAATCCATCGTGCTGGTAGGTAAGTTTTCTTTTGGCTGCATCACTGTATATGAGCCGGTTATTTCCATCTTCGTAACGGACAAAGGATTTGGTCGTGCTGTCATAGACCCCGTATTTGTAAGCCAGCGGGAAGCTTTCTTCCGAAAGGTCAAGCCGGGCCACCCACCAGTCACCCGGTGAATCTCCGTTTTCTTTTTTCAGCACCAGGGGCTTTTCGGTTTGCCAGTCACCCAGCCGCTTTCCAGTCCCCATCAGGCAAACTGCCTCATTTTTTTTGAGCAGGGGGGCTTTGACTTTGAAAATATGGGTGGGTGATTTATCAGCAGACCGGGAACCGCCGGGAGCTGTTCTTTTCAGTAATACTTTCTGGAAGGGGGCAGAAAAAAATGCATTTTCATACTCACCAGCATGATTCCAGGTGTCAACCAGTTGAATTTCCTGTGTTTCTTTGTCTGTTTCTTCAATAAAGCGATCCTGACCCCATTCCTTCACCCACTCTCCTTCTTCATTTTTCAGCAGGTATTTGTAAGTGAGATTTTTACCCAGATCTTTACGCCGGATTTCAATGGAAGCAGTCCAGAATTCATCATTGAGATATTCCATTGGAATCGCCCTGGTTGGATCATCGTTCCCCATCGTGTCGGAACTCCCCGAAATCCATAAACTTTGTCCATACTTTGTATGAAAACGCAAATAAAACTGGAACTTCATCGCAATCGTGCTTCTTTGGTTTTGCGGCTGGTCGTGTTTCAATAACACATTAAGTTACGAATATAGTTTAAAAAACGGGCAACCCTTCCGGTTTGCTGCAAATTATCGGAAAAAATTTACACAAACGTATGAGTAATAACATTCAGGGCTGGAGAAAGCTATTTCTTTTTTCGCTGGGGCTCTTTGCCGGTACGGCATTTTGTATGAAGTGGATGGAAAAGGATTTCTTGTTCCAGGGACAGTTGTTTACCATTATTGGGCTGGAGATATCCTACTCCGGTGACCGCCTGGTCGAAATCCTGTCCGGGATCACGCCCGCTGTAAAACAAACCCTCGGCTATCATCTTTATTTTGATTTCGCCTTTATGGCTGGTGTTTATCCGGGTATAGCTTCGCTTTGTATGATCGCCAGGGGGAAATCCCGTAAGGGTTGGCTCAGGCAGTTGTTGCTGATCCTTGCCATCGCCCAGGGGATTGCCTGGGCCTGTGATATTATTGAAAATATTTACCTCCTGAACTGGATCAGGAATCCGGCCTCCGCCGGACCTTTCACCACTTACCATATGGTTGTGCTGTTGAAGTGGATCCTGGCACTGACTGCTGCCCTTTTGGCCATCCCGATTGCGATACGGAAGAGCAAATACTAACAGACCTGTAAAACTATTTTTATCATTCCCCCTGCGCACCTTATTTTTGCAAAAATTTTCTGCAATGGAGCAAACTAAAAAATACCGTGGTCTCTGGTTTCTGGTTTTTCTGGCTTCTACCGCTGCCCTCTTATTTGCCATTTTTACCCACTGGGAATGGCTGACCCTGATCCTGCCTTTTATGACCACTTCTTTTGTAAAGGCTTTGGACATTATGTGAGCTATTAACACCTGTTGAAATATTTATAAGCCCCGCCAATAGGCGGGGCTTAACTTTAGTAAAACATCCTGTTCACCAAACTGACCCGTTATGAAAAAAAGCCTGCTGCTGATTCTTTTTTTAGGTATGACTTTTCTACGGCTCAGTGCCAACTTACCCGTTCTCCCTCTTTCTGATTCCCTGACTGAAAATCAAAGGGCCATCACCCGGGAAGCCTTTACGGCCTTCAAAACACTGTCGAAAGTGGAACGAAAAGAGCGGCTTAAAATGGCCCGTAAAGCAATCAGGAATTATTATGCCGATAAAAAATCGGGTAAGGAAACGGATACCAATACACTTATCCTGGTGGTGCTGGCCATTTTGCTTCCACCTGTGGCGGTATATCTGTATGAGCAGGAGACCAATACCAAATTCTGGATTACGCTTTTACTGTTTCTGCTGGGCATCGCGGGGGCCGTATTTTTCAGCTGGCTGCTGATTTTTGCGGCCATTGTGTTTGCATTACTGGTAGTGTTGGGTGCGGCTTAACTTTGATTTCCTATTACCTTTAGCAAACAGAATAGAATGATGATGAAACTGAGTACCATCTTCTGCCTTATTATCCTGATTTCCTGCAACAGCAGAAAATCCGGACAAGTGACTGTTTCAAAAGATTCCCCTGACACAAGGATTGATACCCCCCCTCCAACAACTCCTCCTCTTCATCAGATTGTTTCAAAGGAAACTGAACAGGTCAATCAACTGCTGGCTGAACAATCCGGGGGTACGCTGGCCGTGCTGACAGATGAATCAGCCGCCTGGAAAAAAGATGATTTTGACTATTTCATTGCTCCAAAAAGAAAAGATAATCCCGACTATCCTTATCTGACAAAAGGAGACTTTAACGGAGACGGACAGGCTGATA
>ERZ795044.2326-NODE-2326-length-16562-cov-5.954201_pt1 | contig 16562 bp, 14 predicted proteins | sample MGYA00375128_ERZ795044 | MGnify/ENA primary metagenome ERZ795044 (study PRJEB30173, sample SAMN05720213) | anaerobic digester metagenome | isolation source: active sludge of municipal wastewater-treating anaerobic digesters | place: USA | collected 2014-12-22 ... | reverse complement strand
TCCTTCTGGTTTAAGCATTAAAGAATCTAGAATTTTTTTATTTGATTCTAAAATATCTTTGGTTGCATCTTTATTATATTCTTCTTGTACCGGATGTGGCTGTTGCTTTTTTACTACTCTATGAGTTGCATTATAAAAGTCCTGATAACATTTGTTGGAACAATAATCTCTTCCTTTATTATAAACCATGTGAGGTTTTTTGCAAGCAGGGCAAACTCTATAGTTTGGTGAATCTGGATCTAGCTTTATTTGTCTAGAGTCCTTGTTAAACTTCTTATCGTCCATTTTCAATTATTTCTTCTTTAGTTTTAATACGCTTTCCATTGATCCATTCTTCAATAATTTCAAGATCAAACATCAATACCTTTCCAACTTTTGAATGAGGAATGTATCGCTTATAGACCCATCCATAGATAGTCGCTTTAGGCCAGCCATATAATTGACACAATTTTTCTATATTCACTTTCCTAGTTGATTCGGGGCGGTTAAAAGAATTAAGAATTGTAGAATCCAATTTATTTTGGATAATAGCTTCCAGTTGTTCTACACTGAGATCAATGATTCTAATATTCGAGTAGCCTGACATGGCGTCAAGATTAAGAACAATAAAAGGTCACAAAAAAGTACTTTTACAAGTACCTTAAAAATTTAACATTTCAATTAATCCTGGGATTGGCTTAGCAGTAGGCGCATTCGCAGATGAAATACTTTTATGAACATAATTTTCAGTTAGTTCGATTATCTCATTTCTTTTCTGCCCTTTAAAATACCTGCAAATCCACGATTCTAAATTCTTCTTCGAATTCAAGATCAGATTTTTGTGGTGAAGTCTGTGGAATGCATCTAAAAGTTTGATGCAGGGTGCTTGAAAACTTAATGGATTTTCAATTGGATTCCCTTTCAAAAGCATTTCAAGGACTTCGTGTTCCTTAGAATCAAAATATGGTTTTAAAAGAGCATGAAATTTTGGAAGAAAATGTTCATTGATTGCAATTTCTTTAAAAACATAACTATCGACCTCGTTTTGGTCTTTGCTCCTTTTTGAATCAACCCAATTCATTATTGCTTGTCTTCTTAAAATGCACTCATGAAAACAATTTTGCGAGACTTTGTCATAAACTCCATATTGAATCATTCCAACAAACTCAATTTTATCTTTTGCATAATAATTTCCTTCAAACGCAGTAAAATGATAGTCTAAATAGGAATTGATTTTAAATACATCAATTATTGCAAGCTGAATCTGAAGAAACACGTGATACATAGTAGATCTTGGATCAATCAGAATGGGAAGCAATCTCTCCGTATTATGCTTATAAATAATTCCATTTGGTTCAGCATACAGAGGTCCTTGAAAATCTAAAATGCTAATCAAACTTTCACATTTGCTCTTCACTTTTAGATTGGTTGCTGAGGTAGATAATTCTAATAATCTCTTTCTTATTGACGAGAGATTTAGATCATATATGTGAAATTCAATTTTGGCCATTATTAATATTTTATTGAAGAAAAGAAAAAAAATAGAGTTTAGAAAATCAAAAATGTTTAAACCATGTTTAAACCACCTTAAAAAGAAAAAGCCTCTACATCTCTGTAAAGGCTTGATTTTTAAGGTGTGGGAGCTACAGGGTTCGAACCTGTGACCCTCTGCTTGTAAGGCAGATGCTCTGAACCAGCTGAGCTAAGCTCCCCTTTTCAAAGAAAAAAGCACTTTTTTTCTTTGGGATGGCAAATATAGAGGATTTTTTTCGCTGAACAAGAATTCAAATCGAAATAAGTGAAAAAATGTGGTCTTTTATGGGTTTTGGCTCATTTTGAAAGAGTTAATAATGGCATATGTTTTTAGTTTTTAAAAGGACAATATCTCATTTGAAATAAGCATATCCCAAAATGGAAAATAGTTTATGAAGTATAACGTAAAATCTCTCTTCAAAATCTTTAAAACCGCCGCCAAAGAATGGTGGTCAAAAGATCCCTTCAAAGAAAGTGCTGTGATCGCTTACTACGCGATCTTCTCTTTGCCCGGATTGTTAGTGTTGATCTTAACTGTTGCCGGATATTTATATGGTCAGGACGATATTAACAACAAATTATCTGATCAGATTGCATCAACGATGGGACAGGATACTGCTGTCCAGGTTAGTGAAATGATTGAAAAAGCGCGAGCGACCGGTAGTTCGGTCTGGGCAACCATTATTGGAATTGTAACAATTATTGTCGGAGCAACCGGAGTATTTGCACAATTTCAGAAATCGCTCAACATTATCTGGGAAGTAAAAGCAGACGAATCCAAATCAGGTATACTTTCGTTGATTAAAGTGCGGTTGTTTTCTTTTGGCTTAATTATATCTGTCGCATTTATCCTCGTAATTTCTTTAGTTGTATCAACATTGCTTGCAGCATTTGGTGGTTGGTTGCAAAGTAATTTTTCAGAAACATTGCTAGTGATAGTGCAGATTCTGAATGTAATTATTTCACTTTCCATTCTTGCGTTAATTTTTTCACTAATGTTTAAATTTTTCCCTGATGCAAAAATAAAATGGCGCCATGTTTGGGTGGGTTCATTTGTAACAGCAATACTTTTTGAGTTGGGAAAATTCGGATTGAGTTTATATTTCGGAAAAGCCAGTCCTGAATCGGGATATGGAGCCGCAGGTTCAATTATATTAATTCTGCTTTGGGTGAGTTATTCATCCATGATCGTATTTCTCGGAGCTGAATTTACCAGAGCGTTTGCAAATTATTATGACGGCGATATTCCTGCAGATAAAAATGCTGTTAAAGATAACGGCAGACAAAAATAATCAGCATCTGAAATACATAACAGTTGGCAATTAAGATAAAAAAATATTTTTTTTATCTTAATTGACCTTTGACCTTTAAGCCCTCATCACTTTGATTTTCAGCTTTTAATCACTACTTTTGCAAGCCTTTTAAAATAAGAAGTAGATTATTTGTTCAAAAAGGGCATATTTAAAACAAAGAGAAGAAATGAAACGCATCATCGAAAGCCGTAAACTATTAAATGCCGATAAAACAACCGATCTGGCTAACCTTAAATTGATCTACAGAAATCTGATCAAAGAATGGCATCCTGATAAATTTCAGGATGGCGATGCGAAAAAAGAGGAAGCTGCGTTAACGAGTAAAAATATAATTGAAGCATACCATCTTTTAGTAAGTGTGAATCCTGAAACACATGCTTTGAATTCTGAATCGTATGCAAATACGATCAACAATTCAGGCATTGATGATTTCACTTATAAAGGACAAACGCTGAAAGTTACTTTTCATGATGGTAGTGTGTATGAATATTTCGGTGTGCCGAATAATGTCTATACTAAATTTCTGAATTCACCCGGACAGTCACGTTTTGCAAGACGACATATCTTTAATGAATATCTTCATAGAAATGTTATTAAAGCATCAGTTGCTGTTGAAGAACTGGTTTAATAATAAAATCGATTAAAGTGTTTAAGGGGTTTAAGATGTTTCAAGGCATTTTAAACCCCTTGACTTTATCTAACAAGCAATAAATAAATCAATATGTCATTTTCCGATTTAGGAATCTCTTCCCGATTAATAAAGAAACTCTCTGAGCAAAATTACACTCAGCCTTATCCGATACAACGCGAAACAATTCCTGCGATATTGAGTGGAAAAGATATTTTGGGAATTTCTCCAACAGGTTCGGGAAAGACGGCGGGATATGTACTTCCAATTTTAATGAGCTTACATGAAAATGTTATTTCAAAAAACAGGCATGTCAAAGTACTCGTAATAGTTCCTACCCGTGAGTTAGCTATTCAGGTAAAAGAAGTATTTGAAACTTTTGGTTCTGCAATGATGAATCCTGTTAAGTCACTTGCAGTTTATGGTGGTGTTTCCATCAATCCGCAAATGATGGCAATGAATAATGTCGATGTTTTAGTAGCGACACCGGGCCGATTACTGGAGCTTGTTGATTCAAATGCAGTTCATCTTTCTGAAGTGAATACACTCGTTCTTGATGAAGCTGATAAAATGCTGAATCAGGGTTTTGAAATCGAGATGAACAGGATACTTGATCTATTGCCACGCAAGAGACAGAATCTTTTGTTCTCTGCAACATTAAGTGAAGATCTTGAACCGATCAAAAGAGTTTTGTTAAAAGACCCTGTGATCTGTAAGATCGCTAATGCTGAAAATACTGAAGAGAATTTTAATCTTGATCTTATTCGTCAGCTTGGATATTTTGTGAGTGAAGAAAGAAAAGGTCCATTGTTGCGATATTTAATTAAGAAGAATGAAATGAAGCAAGTTCTTGTTTTCACATCATCTGTTTTTGAAGCCGATAAAGTAACTGACAAACTCCGCAAGAATGGTATCGATGCAGCAGCAATGCATAGCAAAAAAAGTCAGGGCGCGCGGACTGATGCTTTGTCACGATTTAAGGATGGAAAACTAAATGTTCTTGTTGCAACAGATCTGATCTCCCGGGGAATCGACATCGCTTTTTTACCACACGTGATCAACTACGAATTGCCGCGTTCACCGAAAGATTATGTTCACCGTATTGGTCGCACCGGCCGTGCAGAAAATCCCGGTGAAGCAATTACGTTTGTTACTCCTGCGGATTCACATCATTTCAGGGTAATTCAGAAAAAAATGGGGAAATGGGTGACTATGATAGATAGTGAACCGATCGACCTGTTAGGAAATTAGCATTATATTTTTTTATGCAGTTTAATATTGATTGAGGAAATCCAATATATTTGGTTTCGGTCTTTCATTTTTAAACTAAGCTGCTAATGATTTCCTGTATCAAAACTCTTTTGTTTTTTACCCTGACGTTTGTAACAATCAATGTTACTGCTCAGAATGGATACACACTTCTGGATTCTTGCTACGAAAATTCTAATGGTTATGTAGAATTCACCAGAACTTTCTTGGTTACAACAGATAGCGGAAGTTTTCATGTTGAACAATTCAAACGGGAATTGGATTCAGTATGGACAACGACAGATACTACTGCAGTTGTATTGTGCAACATTCTTACATCTCAGGACAATTTTGGACGAGTTTTAGAAACGAATTATTATCTGAATGATTCATTAAACTGGAATATTTCCAGACGTACAACATTTGGTTATGATTCGAATAATCATTTAACAGACAGTGTAGTACAGGTTGATTCGTCAAATGTACTTGTAAATTCCTATTCTTGGCACAGAGAATTTGATTCATTTGGGAATTTGATATTGAAAGAAACGAAGCATTGGAGTAGTGGGCAATGTTTAAATAATAGCAGAGAAGAATGGTATTTTGATGTTATGGGAAGAGACACACTTCATGTAAACTTTGCCGGAGATTCTTTAAACTGGCTTCCATATGCGCAGATGAGAAGAATATTTGATTCGAATGGAATCATTGACAGTATGAGTTATTCCTGGGATGGTACAAGTTGGAATAATCAACATAGAAATCAATTTTCTTATCAGGCAGCACTTCAAGACACTTTGGAATTGTCATTTAATGGAAATGGAATTTTATGGGATAGTTCTACTGCTATTCGTAAAACTTATGATTCATTTGGAAATAGAACCAATAGTATACAACAGAATTTTGTCAGTTCGGTATGGGAAAATTATTTTAAAGCAATTTATACTTATGATTTAAGTAATAGAGTTGTTCTTGAAACAAGAATGATCTGGGCTGATAGTTTGTGGGAAAATTCAAATCAAACTATTTTTACTTATTCCGGAATTGATGCAGTTGACAGAGTTTATCAGCTTTGGGTTGATACAGTGTGGGTGTGCGAATCTTTCACGTACAATGATTACACTTATGGCCAGGAAGTTTCCGGTGTATTCGGAGGAGGAGATTGCAATTCAAGAAATATTGATTCAGATGAGACACGTAGATATGATAGCCAAGGCCATTTGATTTATTCTGCTACTGATGGCCATGCTGGCCAAAGTCAGGGATCGACCCGATATTACTATGAAGAAGACTTTTTGTATCTGGTACAAAATCACTCAACTTCTATGGGGGGATTGACACATGATTTAGAATGTTATTATTATAAACCTCTAACAATTACTTTCGCTAATTTCAATTTTGAGATTTGCAGTGGTGATTCTTTATCTATAAATATTAACGGTGGAGTCGAGCCATACACGATAAGATGGTACATAAACGATTCTCTTGAAACTAATCCATCCTCTGATCCGACTTTATTTTTTCCGGAAGTAAGTGGAGAGTATAGTGTTTTGGTTTCAGATTCATTGAATAACTATTTCACACAATCAATCCCTGTCGATGTTAGCGTGGGTGTAGAATTAGGAATGGATAAAATTGTGTGTTCAGATGCCCTTGTTTCATTAGCTGCCGGGCAGTTTGAAACTTATGTGTGGCAGGATGGAAGCACAGATTCATTATTCATAGCTTCCAGTCCGGCTCAGCTTGCTGATACCATTGAATACTGGGTTGAAGTAACAGATTCTTCAGGATGTATCAGCAGGGATTCAGTGTCCGTTGTTTTTGAAATTTGTATTGGGGTAGATGAACTATCAGATAAATTGACGCAAGTATTTCCTAATCCGGTTTTGAGTGGTGAAGAATTTACAATTAAAGGAACTGTAAAAGCAGATAGAATAACACTGGCTAATCTGTCAGGAGAAATTGTGCAAGAGTTGAACATTGATAATTTAGGAATTTACAGATCTGAATTGGAGCCGGGGGTTTATTTTCTTACCATTTATACAAATGAAAAAATGGTTGTTCAAAAATTAATTATACTCTGATGAAGCAAATTGTAATTACTTTCCTTGCAGCTTTTAATGTCTTTTTTGCAATAGCATCAGGCGACAGTACAAGAGTGTCATTTTGTACAACTACAGGTGATATTTGTTATGGCAGGCCTTCGTATTCAGAATCAATTGAAGTAATTGATTCGGCAGGTAGAGTAATTCGTGAGGATGAATATTCGCTTTCGGGATGTTGGGAAGGAATAATTGATTCAATATTCAGAAAAAGTGCATCGAATATTTATCAGTATGACGCCAATGGAAATATTGTCTCTCATCTTAACTCAATTTATTTTCTTAATGATTCGATTAAAAATCAATACACATATTCTTACGATAGCCTGGATCGGAGATTAACGGAAGTCAGAACAAGATTGCATCCTTTACCCGTATTGGATTATTTTTTTGAGAAATTTGAATATTATCAGGACAGTCTGAGTTCAGATCTTTATATGCATAATCCCGGTTCCGGATTAGATACTTCATATTTTAGAACTATGGAATATGATTCAGCTATGAGAAAAATAAAAGAAACATTTCGTCGCTATGAAACATCAAGTGGAAATTTAAACACTTTTTATATACAATATTACATGTATGATTCAACAGGGAACCTGAGTACATTATCGTATAAAAATTTGCTTCCTTCAAACGATTCAACGAGGATCACTTATTTTTATAATGTGCTTAATAATATTTCCGAAGCGTCCTATGAGCGATTTGATACTCTTAATTCAATATGGGAACTGAATGAGAAAACAATCTATAATTATGATAGCTTAAATTATTTGGATATAGCTTATGATATAAGGTGTTTTGCGGGAATATGCACTGATACATCAAGTTATGTTGATTATACTGTCGATTCAATAGGACGTATTACAAGAGAGGCCTATTATTCTTATCCCGGGGAATGGAATGGTTCATCTGCTGTTAATTTTAATGCATACGGTGATACATTATATTATGGTAGTAGTTCTCCTACTGAAAATGGCTGTGGTGAAAGCGAATATATTTATTTCACCTACAGTAATTCACAGGAGGTTATACATAGCCGGACACAAACTTTAGCTTCGTGTGCGTTTATGTATGTCGATTGCGATTATTATAATCTCAACAGTGATTCAATGGTAATTAATGTTTCCAGTCCGTTGACCGTTTGTGCAAATGATACAGTTTACCCTGTTGTTTTTCATGCAGGCGGCAATGAGCCCTTGCAGTATCATTGGTCACCTGGGATTTATTTTTCTGATTCAACGATCAAATATCCATATCTTATTAATAATGTTTCCGGAACTTATACTTTAACTGTGACCGATTCATCCGGAAGAAGCATAACAGATACGGTATCTGTGCAAACGCATCCCGATCTCATTCATCCGCTTGATATTTCTGCATTTGGAGTTCCGCCATGTGAAGGTGTTGTCCAGCTGACATTCTCACCTGATTCTTTGAACGGGACATGGTATAGTCACTGGGAGTTTGATGGTTCTACTTATTGGGAAGATACCATTGTAGCCGGGTCAAGTGGATTGTATTCACTTATTATCAATAATGATTATTGCACGTACAGAACCGACACAAATCTGGTGCTGATTGAACCACAACCTCTGACGATAAACATAATTGGGAGCTACCATGTTTGCGAAGGGAATAGTGTGACCTTGTTTACGCAGGATCAGTTTAATTTTACCTGGAATACAGGAAGTACTGCCGATACAATTGTTGCAGATACTTCGGGTTATTATTATATAAGTATGACGGATACAAATTCGTGTCCTGATACATCAAATATGATATATGTTTACATTGGCTCATTTGAATCTGCTGAATTAATCCGTGATACATCTTTTTGCAGTGGTGATTCTGTAAGACTTAATCCCGGGTTTTATTATTCTTATTTTTGGAGTGATAGTTCAACACAGAACCATCTGGTTGTTACAGATCCGGGAGTGTATTCTCTGAGAGTTACTGATTATTTTGGTTGTCCGAATCATGATACTATTACAGTAACTGAAAACTTGCTTCCGGCAGTGAACCTGGGAACTGATACACTTCTATGCAGAAACACTTCGATAATATTGGATCCCGGGAATTTTCAAAGTTATCAATGGCAGGATGGAACAAGCGATTCGGTATTTATTCCGGTTTATTCCGGAGTTGATACCGTAATTATTTCAGTTTTAGTTTCTGATTCGGCAAATTGTTTTGCATCTGATACAGTAACTATTTTCTATGATGTTTGTAATGAAATAGTTTTTAATGCCGGTAGTTCAAGTTATGTTTGGCCAATACCTGCTGATGATATATTTTATCTGCAGTTTTCTGACAAGAGGGGTGAAATAATGGTATTCAATTCGCTTGGTGAAATAGTTTATAAAGACCGGTTATTTAATTCTGCAAGTATAAATTGTAAATCCTGGCCGTCCGGTTCCTATTTTTATAAGGTAATAAAAGAGGATGGGCTTAATATTTCAGGAAAAATATTTATTCGTCATCCCTGACATAGTTGCTTTTAAAAATTGGGAATCTGTGACGAGTGTCATTTATGTTGTTGACTATTATCAATACTTGGCATTTTTCTTTGTCGGAGATTTGGATATTAATCCTAAATCTCAAAACCATGAAAAAGCAATTTCAAGTCCTTGCAATTATTTTAGTTTCCTTCTTGTTCACTTCCTGTGGAGTAAATCAGGCATATTTGTTGAACAGTAATCAAAACAATACGCAGGTTAATCTATCAAGTAACAATTTTAAAGTAACTGATAAGATCAGCGGCAGTGCAGAGGTAAGCTATATCTTTATCTTTGGTGGAATGAATAAGAAAAAGCTTTATGAAAATGCATATTCCGATATGATGAACAAAGCCAATCTTTTGAATACTTCTAAAGCAGTGATCAATATTGTTACAGAAGAGCATGTTGGTGGTGTTCCGCCTTTTTATTTTAAAAGGACAGTAACAGTTAGTGCAAATGTTATTGAATTTGTAAAATAAACTTGTCGTGTTCGGTTTATATTCGGGCATTATATCTATTTGCAGAATTAAAAAAGGTTGTTTGCCTTTTTTAATTCTGTTTTTATTGATCTCTATAGAAACCTTTTCCAGGGATACTTTACAGACTCATTCAACGTGGTCATTTCAGACAAGAATGGTCATGACCGGATCATCGGATCATTCAGATCCGGCTGGATATACTGTGTACAGTGCATTTTCTGTTGAACCTACTCTTACCCGAAAAATTACTTCCCGATTTTCTTTAGCCTTCAATATTCGTACAGAATCTCATGAAATAGATTTTATTGATTCTGTCGGTAATGAAACTCCATTAGGTTCGATCGAATTACTTCCGCTAAATTTACTTGTGCAATACGATCTGATTCATTCAACAAATGCGAGGATATATATAGGTGGAGGAGCAAATCTGACTTTTTGCTGGGAAAAGAGTGGCGCATTAAATTCTACTGATCTTCCACCATCGTTAGGGCCGGCACTCCAGCTTGGAACAGATTTGAACATTTCAAAAGCCATGTTTATGAATTTTAATATTGGCTGGAATGCACTTCAAATGGATATAGAATCAGCTGGAGATAAGTTCTCAAGTTTAAAGATGGATCCAATTAATCTTGGAATAGGTTTAGGATACAAATTTTAGACAGTTTAGCTGTAATTAGCAAATTTTCATTTCTATGTTTTAGATTACGTCTTTGTGACATTTTTTCAGAATAAGTTTACTATACTTGAAACTTAAATTAGTTTAACTTGAAAATTATTTTACTTTAGATTGTTTGAATCACTCAAATAATCTGAAAACTTCTTCCAAAAAAGTAGTTATACCTTAATCACCTGAAGAGCTTTAGGTCCAATTCAAAATATTTCATGAAAAAACTTTTACTTGGTTTCTTAGCAGTCGTAATTTTTGTCATTGATGTCGATGCGCAAAGTTATGATGAATTCACCTGGACTTCTCCAGCACCAAATATGTCGCAGAAAAATGCATTTAAGTTTGGTCCTGACGATTCATTATACATTGGAGCAAGAGGTTTATTTGTTTATAAGGATTCAACTATTAATCATTACAACTTTTATCCATTATCAGGATCTTATATCAAAGGAATTGCTTTCGAGAACAACAATATCTGGTTAGGGACAGATAGTGGTCTTGTTAAAAGGTCAGGGAACGTAATTCAGGTGTTTAATAAAAGCAATTCCGGAATGAATAGTAATAGAATAAATGACATTTGTTTCAAAGGTTCTGACCTTTACATTGCAACTGATAGTGGAATTACAGTCTATGATGGAATGACCTGGACGAATACTTTACTGTCGGATTTGCAAATGACCAGTCGACCCAATTCAATTGGTGTAAACACTTTTGGAGTTTATTTAATGGAGAGTTCTGGAAAGATAGTTTACAATTCAGGAACGACATGGAGAGTAATTTATGATACTCATCCTTATCAATACGGAAATAGAAAGTTTCGAAGTACGAATAGTGATACACTTTATATTCCCGGCTTCCCCGCATATTTAACTGATACAATCATACATTATATTGAGATTCCATTTGATCCATGTATATTAAAAGATAATTTATTTAAAAAAGCCTATCTATTTGCAAATCCCATCACGTATGAAAAGTCACTCGCAATTAGTGAAGGTACAATAGATTTAAAATATTTACTGAGGTGTGATAATCTTCAACCTGATCTGGCAAATGTAAAAGAAAATTTAAATTCTTCAGGTCAATATGATTTCAACCAGATAGCTGAGGGAGAATTCTATGACTACAATTCTTTGGGAAAACTTTTTTGGACAAATAGAACTACCACAAGACAGATCTTTTCTATGTATCTCAGATTAGATTCATTTCCTTCAAATGTTCCTTACGATGTTTGCCCATACCTCGACATTAACCATGTTCGGGCGAAGGTCATGAACGATGGTGGTATGTTTTGGGATTACACTGGTGATGCTTTATATGAAGTTCCTAAAGGTTCTGGAACAACTTCAATATTTTGTCAGGGTCTGTGGATAGGAGGACTGGATCAGAATAATCAGCTACATATTGCTGCACAAACTTACAGACAAAGCGGTAGTGATTTCTGGCCGGGACCGCTGGATACTATTTCTGCAACAATTGATTCTGTAACTCATGATATTTTTGATACGATCTGGAAGATCAACAGAAGTACAGTAGATGATTTTATCTGGCGTTTTGCAACGGGTCAGGTTCAGAATGGTTCATGGACAGTGCCTGCAATTATTTTAAACTGGCCTGCAGAAGGATCCGGTAGTTATTCACGCAGTCTTGCGCCTTATTACGATTTCAATCAGGATGGACATTACAATCCTTATGATGGCGACTATCCGGATATAAAAGGTAGTCAGATGATCTGGTCTGTCTTCAACGACAATTTCGGACCACATGGAACAGATGAATCAGATCGGAATTTAGGTGTAGAAATCCAGGCCTCTGCTTATGCATATAATTGTCCTATGGCAATTAACGATGACAGCGTTATAAATTATACAACCTTTTATCACTATGAAATTATCAACCGGTCGGATACAGATTATCATGATGTTTATATTGGAAATTTTACTGATGTTGATTTAGGAAATTATCTGGATGATTATGTAGGATGCGACACCATAAATGATTTTGGATTTGGATATAATGGAGATGATAATGATGATGGTTTGTTGGGTTATGGTTTGCACCCACCCATGATCAATAATTTAATACTTAAAGGCCCTCAGGCAGATCTTTTGGATGGAATAGATAATGATCATGATGGAGTTCTGGATGAGCAAGGTGAAATGTGTATGATGAACAATTTTACTTACTGGAATAATGATGCGTCTGCAAATGGTAATCCTAGAACAGCGATGGAACATTACTATCGGATACAATCACGTTGGTTAGATGGTTCACACGTCGTTACGGGTGGAAATGGTTTTCTTACACCAAATGGTGATTCAACAAATTATATGTTCAGTGCAACACCATATAGCGGATTATTCTGGTCAGAACAGGTGCCTGATCAACAGAATCCTACTCCCAATTACCCAAGTGATAGAAGGTTTTTAATTTCAGCCGGGCCTTTTACTTTGAATGCACATCAGTCAAAAATAATTGAATTTGCTTATGTGTATACAAGAGACCCGAATTCTTCAAATGGCTTAAACACATCAATAGCGAAAAACACACAAGATGTATTAAGGATAAAACAATTTTACGAAAGCAATAGTTTTCCTTGCGATAATGTGATATCAGTAAATGAAATTGAGAATATTCATTCAAGTTTATTTCCAAATCCTGCTGATCATTCTATTGAAATCGAAATTGTCGCAAGACCTAATATAGATGCACAAATAAAAATTACAGATGCTTTAGGGCAGTTGATATTTAAAAAAGATCTTCATGGAGAAAGAAAGATAAGATACTCAACAGAACATTTAGCTCCGGGAATCTATCTGATGAATATTATTTCCGGTGATCAGATGGTGAGTAGAAAGTTTGTGGTGCAGCATGGTGGCAGGTGAAATGGTGAGCAGTAATTAGTGAGTCGTGATTAGCACTGCTTTCTTCATTTATAACTTTTTACTTAGCGGAAACTCCTAAAGTTCATGCTTATGAAATTGTGAAAATTAGGAATCCCGTGCTACTTACTACTCACTAAGATTTCATTTCCAGATCCTAAAAACCAGAACCAACCTTTTCTTCTGTAGCAACATGCGCCAGTCGATAAACAGAAGTGCGCTTACCATAATTAGTCCGATGGAAATACTGAAGACGCTTCGCATTGATGATGCTTCTTCTAAAATTGCTTTTGCATTTTTTGTAGCATAGTTTCCTACAGTTACTGCAACAGTGTCGCTGATAAATTTTCCTACAAAGAAGGCAGGAATTATCTTGATTGGTTTCAGTCTGGCGATACCTGCAGCCAGAAAGAGTGGTGTTGTTGGTAATGGTAAAAGTGAATATGCCAGTATCATCACCTGACTGCGCCAGCCTTTTTCCTGCATTTGATTACCAAGAAATTCGATGTCTTCTGTCTTTGCGCGTTTAAAAATTCTTCCGGCCAGGCGGGGAATGTATAATGTCAGGACATATCTTCCAAAAATAGAGCCGGCCACACCAATAAAGATAACAGCCCATATATTCAGATCAAAAAGAATCTGAAATGTGACCATTATTGTAAAAGCAGGTGGAAAAGGGAAGGGTACCACATCAAAAATAAAAGCTCCCAGAAAGACCAGGAAATAGTGATACCACATACAATTAATTGGAATAAATTAAATTACTCACAAACGAGACTTTAAATTAGTAAGATAAAGGTATGCAGAATTTTCGTTTAAAGGACAGTTCAAGTCAGATTCTACTGACCTCAACAATAGCTACTTTAGTCAAAAAATATTTTGTTAGTTTTTACAAATATCTTAGATTTATAACAAATAACAGCACATGGCGAACCTTGTACCCTTTTTTATAAGCACAGAGTGTGATATCTACTACAATCCCGAATACAAAATTGTGCAATCGCGCTGGAAGGGGATCTATGTAGAAGGTCATCGCCTCAAAGAAATATTTAACGAGTTGATCTACGCACTTGAATCGTATAAGTGTTCTACAATTATTGCTGATGCGAGGGAAATGCTGATCATTACTCAGAAAGATCGTCAATGGACGATAGACGATTGGTATCCACGTGCAGTAAAAGCAGGATTCAGAAATCAGGGACTGATATTGAGTAAAGACACATTTAATGAACTTACTGTAAAACAAATTTCGGCAAATTATGATGATGCTATAATTACCACAAAATATTTTACTTCGCCTTCGCATGCTTTGGATTGGGTGAGGGAGATTGGGGGGGAAACTGTTGGGAAAATGAATAATGAAAAGTGAAAAGTGAAAAGTGAAAAAAATGCCCCGAGAGTCTATGATAACCTAAGTAGGAGACGCATTATTCCTTATAAATTAAAAAAAGGTGGCTGCCCAAAATAAATTTAGTCTATTTACATTTGTTGTTATAATTTTTCTCGCTCTTTTAACTCTTTGGGTTCGGAAGTGTAGCAATTCGAATGATAATTTTAAAGAGCGGCCGATATCAGCACAAGTTGGTGATTGGAGACATCATAAATTAATTTTCACGAAACACGCCAGATGCAGAATGGAATGCAGGGATATTTCAGAATCAGAAATAGCGGATATACTGGTAACCGGAATTATTAATGAATCGAAAAGTAAAGAAGCAGATGCTGAAGCAAGCGGACAATGCCCGACATTCGCACTAGAAGGAAAAACAGATGATGGACAGAATGTGAGGATTGTTTTTGGAGCATGTGAAAAGATCACAAAAGTCATTACTGCAATAGATCTCGGGGCGGAGCATGAGTGTGATTGCAGATAGTTTTTATAATTAATTATTCATTTCTAATTATAACAAAGCAAGCGCCAGGATGTTCTGCGAACACAAAATCATTTCTGTATTTCATTCCGCATTTCTCTAATACGCGGATGCTTGCAAGATTTTCTTTCATTGATCTTCCTGCAATTTCCTTGACTTTCAATTTGTGAAATCCAAAATCCAGGCATCCAATTCCGGCTTCTGTTGCGAAACCTTGTCCCCAGAATATTTTGTGTAATCGGAATCCGAGATCAATTTCATTTAATTTCTCAACGAATTTTAGTCCACACCAGCCGATAAATGTATTGTCTGATTTTCGGATAACTGCCCATCTGCCAATTGGGGTGTTTGGATTGGAAGGAATAGAAGAGTAACTGTAATCGTTCACAAACTGTTGGGCTTCACGCAAGTCCCTGAAAGGTTTGTCGCCTGTGTATTTCACAACATCAGGATCATTGTTCAGGTTGAATAATTCAATTGCATCGTCCGCAATAAACTGTCTGAGAAACAATCGGTCGGTTTCAATAATTACATTCATAGAGAAAAGCAATGGACTTATCTATTCAGATTTTTACTGCTTCAGCCTTTTTTTTGTCGTAGCGGACAAAGAAATTGATCCAGATAATTCTGGACCACCGAAAAGTCAGAGGGCTGAGGAGTAGAATAGTGATGGCCATAAATCCAATAAAGAAGGCTGTGGACCAATCAAGGACCAATCCATAGAGTATGAACCACGTAATGAACCAGCCTGATGTTAGCGCATACGAAACGTACATGGCGCCGAAAAAATACCCGGGTTCTTTCTCATAGATCTCACCACAATGAGAGCAGGTTTTTTCCATTTTAAGCATTCCGCCCTGCAAGCGATATGGGTTATTATGCGTGAATACTTTTCCCTGATGACAACGCGGGCATTTATTCGCAGCCATTGAATACAGGATTTCTGTTAACATCATGGCGCAAAGGTAAGAAACATTATTTTTGTTTGCAGGTATTTGCGCCAATCAATGTATAAAGTGGGCAAAAACTGATTAAACTGGTTAAAAGGAAGACTCCTGCAAAGATCATTAAGATGATGCCAAGTGTTCCTGTGATAACATTTGAAAAATAAAGACCTGCGATGATTACGGCAATGATTGTCCGGATCACTCTGTCCGTTGTACCCATGTTCTTTTTCATAATAGCTTTAGTTTAATTTTAACCAAAGCTAAACCCTCCAAAGTCCTAAAAAGGTGACAAATGTTACTTAATCCAAGTTATTTCATCATGAATCAATCACTTTTCATTATCATTATTAGTTATTCATCCGTCAACGCTTTCAAAAAATTAACCAGATCTTGTTTCTGTTGCGGAGATAAA
>ERZ795044.2322-NODE-2322-length-16576-cov-8.689970_pt1 | contig 16576 bp, 11 predicted proteins | sample MGYA00375128_ERZ795044 | MGnify/ENA primary metagenome ERZ795044 (study PRJEB30173, sample SAMN05720213) | anaerobic digester metagenome | isolation source: active sludge of municipal wastewater-treating anaerobic digesters | place: USA | collected 2014-12-22 ... | reverse complement strand
TGCGCGCCTACTACGACCTCGGCGCGCGCTACCTCACGCTCACGCACAACGTCACGCTCGACTGGGCCGACGCAGCGCAGGACAAGCTGCTGCACGGCGGGCTCACAAAGTTCGGCGAGGAGGTCGTCCGCGAGATGAACCGCCTGGGGATGCTCGTCGACCTCTCGCACGTCTCCCCCGGCACGATGAGCGATGCGCTCAACGTGACCGAGTCGCCGGTGATCTTCTCGCACTCCGCGGCGCGCGCGCTGGTCGACGTGCCGCGCAACGTCCCCGACTCCATCCTCCAGCGTCTCCCGAAGAACGGCGGCGTGGTGATGGTCGCCTTCGTCCCCGGCTTCACCTCCAACAAGGTGGTGGCGTGGAAGAAGGCACAGGGCGAGCGGGCCGAGGCCGCCCTCAAGCGCCACGCGGGAGACAGTGCCGCGGCGAGGCGTGACCTGAAGGAGTGGGAACGCACGCACCCGTTCGTGAACGCCACCATTGCCGACGTCGCCGACCACATCGAGCACATCCGCAAGGTGGCCAGCGTGAACAACGTCGGACTCGGCAGCGACTACGACGGCACCGGGAACGAACTCCCTGACGGGCTGGGCGATGTCTCCACCTTCCCCGCCTTGCTCGTCGAGCTCTCCAAGCGCGGCTGGAGCGAGAGCGACCTGCGCAAGGTTGCGGGGGAGAACGTGCTCCGCGTGATGTCGGAGAATGAACGCATCGCCGCGAAGCTGCGTCGGCAGCGCCCCGCGTCCACCAAGACGATCGAGGAGCTCGACGGACCGCGCCCGAAGATGTAGGCGAAGGGTCCGACGGGAGGCGCGCCGCCGCGCGCCGTACGAACGACGGGGGCCCCGGTGCATCGCGCACCGGGGCCCCCGTGGCATTCGGTCGATCAACGCGTCAGCGCGCGGCGAAGACGAGCGAGAAGCGCCCGCCACTGGTGCGCCCCTCACCATCGATGGTCGAGAAGCTGCGTCCTTCGCGGCGGATCGTGAGGCGCCCGCTCGCCACCCGGTCGTTGATGCGCCGAATGTCGAACTCGACGCGCCCGCCGGTCGACGTCCAGCGCCCCTCGATGCTGACGCGCTCGCGTCGCGACTCGAGCAGGAGTCGCCCGCTGCGGTCGTCGTCGAGTTCGACGCGCGCCCGTGTGATCTCCAGGGTCGGCCCCACATCCTGCGCCAGCGTCCCACGCCCACGTTCGTCGCCGTCGAGGGCACTCGCGCCACCGAACGGCCCCTCGCCGCCGCCGGGGCCCGGGCGATAGTCGTTAGGCAATCCGCGCCCGCGGAACTCGAGCGTCCATGCGCCGCGCTCCCCCGAGCCGTCGCCGTCGATGCGCTGCACCTCGTCGGCGTCGCGCAAGACGACCGTGAGCGTCCCCGACGCGGTGTAGCCGAAGATCGCGCTCACGCTCACCTCCACGCGTCGCTCCTGCACGCGGCGCACGCGGCCGCGGATCTCCCCCTTGGTGGGCTCGTCCACGTCGAGCACCACTTCGCCCCCCGTCCCGATCCGGGCGCGCACGATCGAGAAGGCGCCCCCACGCACCCCCGACATGCGCGCGAAGCCATCGCCCACGGCGCGCGAGTCGAGATTGCGAAACACCTGCGATCCTGCCCCGGCACTCCAACTGTCGAGACGTCCGGGACGCCCCGGACGATCCGGACGGTCGGGACGATCGCCCTCGTCGATCACGGTGCGGTCCTCGACCTCCAGGCGAGAGACCCCCGCACGACCGCTCCACGACAACGAGAGTCGCTGCGGAATCATCGCGTCACGATCCGCATAGGCCAACATCCCTTCGCCACGCACGGCGCCCCCCTCGGCCTCGCGCAACTCGATGCGGTCGACGTTCCCCATCCCCTGTCGGCGCCACGTCCCGCGCAGCACGACCGTGGAGTTGCGCAGCACCACGGTCGCCGCAAAGTCCGCGTTGCGGCGCAGCGTCAGTCGCACCTCACGTACGTCGCGCGTGTTTCCGCGCTCACCCTCGAGCGTCCCGCGCCCGGAGAGCGTCAGGTTGCGCTCCTGCGCCTGCCCGCTCGTCGCCACAAGACTGGTCGCTATCAGGCTGGTCGCCATCACCAGTGCCGACCGCCCGGCCATCGCTCGCATCACGGAACTCCGCATCGTCAGCTCCAAAGCCGTGAACCGTCCGAGACATCCCATGCCATCGTACCGCGCGTCGCGCGATGCGGTTCCGATGTTCCCCCGTTGTTCCCCCGTGCGCAATGGATGCGCATGTTTGCACCACGCGCGCCCATCTTAGCGCCTTCGAGCCTTCCTGTCTTCCACTCGCGTTTCGTGCCTGCTCCTCCGCGTCCCACCAACCAGGCCATCGCGCAGGCATCGATAGGGGGTGCGGTCTTCTCCGCCCTCCCCGACTTCCTGCTGTCGGCCGTGTGCCTGTACACCTGGCTCCACCCGATGACGTTCGACCCGCAGCTGGTGAAGCGCCTCACCGTGCTCACGCTGCTCGAATTCGTCATCGTGCATTCGGCGCCATTCACGGGGTTGGTGGCCCTCTCCGAGCTCAAGACGATCCTGAAGACGGCGGCGCTCGTCGGCCTTGGCGCATTCTACATGCTCTTTGCGTGGGGCTTCTCCGTCGGCTTCGACTCCAACTGGCCGGCGATCGCCTTCTTCGCCCTCATGCTCAATCGCCTGCTCCCCGTGCTGCTGGGGGCGGTCCCCAGCAGCGCGCAGAAGACCTTCATGGCGACCTGCTGGGGACTCGGCGTCGTTGCGTATCTCGGGACCATCTTCGCCGCGGCACTGCTCCCCATTCCGGCACTCGGCATCACCGCCGACGTCATCGCGGCGCAACACTTCACCTCCGGGGGCATGTGGCCCGAACAACCGTATCGCGCGCTCTTCATGGGGACCGTGTACTTCGCGCTGGTGGGGACGTGGGAGATCGTGGGGATGGCGGCCATCGTCCGACGTTCGACACGCCACGCGCGCGCCACGCACTGACGTCACGCATCGTGCGCACGCTTGGCACGCGCACCGCGTCACGCATGCGGCGTCCGCTCCTCGTCGGCGTCACGTGTGCCCTCGCGCTCGCCGCCTGCGAGCGTCCTCCCCAGGCCACGACTCACACGCGCCCCACGCTCGAGGCACTCTTCGCGCGCTTTGCCGCTGCCGGCATGCCAGGGGCGAGCGTCCTCGTCGTGCGACACGATTCCGTGCTGGTACGGGAATCGTTCGGCTTGTCCGACGTCGAGGGCAACGTCGCGGCGACGCCGGCGACCAACTATCGCCTCGCGTCGCTCTCCAAGCAGTTCACCGCGACGGCGATCCTCCTGCTCGCGCGGGACGGCGCGCTGTCGCTCGACGACGCAGTGCGTGATCGCCTCCCCGAGCTCCCCGCGTACGCGCGTGATGTCACCATCCGCCACCTGCTGACGCACACCTCGGGACTGTGGGACTACGAGGCATTCGTCCCCGATTCGCAGGTGCGCCAGGTGCACGATGCCGATGCGCTCACCCTCGTGAGCACGCGTGCCGAGAGCCTGTACTTCGCGCCGGGGACATCGTGGCGTTACTCGAATACCGGGTACGCGCTTCTCGCCCTCATCGCCGAGCGCGTCAGTGGCCAGCGCTTCGCCGACCTGGTGCGCGAACGGATCTTCGTCCCGCTGGAGATGCGCGACACCTACGCCCACGAGGAAGGGCGCACCGACATTCCGCGCCGGGCGTGGGGATACACGGTGCACGGTGATTCCGTCACGCGCACCGACCAGAGCAACACCTCGGCGGTCCTGGGCGATGGCGGCATCTACTCGTCGATCGACGATCTCGCGCGCTGGGACGCGTCGCTCCGGCGTGCACCGCTGGTGGGCGACTCACTCTGGCAGCAGGCGACGACGGCCTTCGTCCTGGGCAACGGGACGCCGACGGAGTACGGCTTCGGGTGGTTCGTGGAACGCTACAAGGGACATGCCCGCCTGCGACATCACGGGGAGACGCGTGGTTTCACCAACGCGATCTCGCGGTTCCCCGACGATGGACTGACGATCATCGTCCTCACGAATCGCACCGGCTCGGCCCCGTGGGAGATCGCCGATGCGCTCGCCGACCTCTACCTCTCCCCCTAGAAAACCGTCACCTGCAACGCTCCCGCAGGGGGGAGGATGTGGCGTCGCCCCGATGAGGCGACGGGGTCGCACGTAGCGGAACAGCACTGAGCGGAACGGCACGCAGACACCGGCGGTCATTCTCGCACGGAGTTGGTAGCCACCTCCCCGATTCGTCCGTGCTCGGTATGCGATCAGCATGCGATCGGCACACGATCGATGCGCGAGCGCAGTGCGACGCGCCGATCACGATGGGGGTCGAGGGGATCTCGCCGATGGGGGAGGGTGGGCGCGAGATCGCAGGATGGACTCGCGCAATTGCGCGGCGCGTCTTACAATTACGCAGGCGGAGAAGTCAACCGCCCGAACGAACGTATGCGGCACCAGGGTCTCCGGGGATCCTGGTGCCGCGTCGTTTCCGGGACCTCCGTCAGCAGCAAACAGATGCCTAACGTCGATTTCCCTAGGGAAAATGGCGCCTAACGCCGCCCGACGATGTGCGATGCACGGCGTCCGGCGAGCCCCCCCGTGCGGTCGCTATCCACCCACCGTGGTCCTTCCGGCGTGTGGTCGTCGCCCCCGGTCGCGCCCCCTCGGCAGCGCCGGACGGAGGTGTCGACCGAACTTTTTTTCGGACGGCGGGCGGCGCCGCTCCCCGAATCGCTCGAGGTTGTGCCACTCGGAGAGACGCGCTGCGGCGCGCTCGCAGTGCCGATCGGGTGGGGGACGGACAATGGAAAGGCGGGACCAGCGCACACCCGCAGGTTGCTATCGGCGCGCATGCGGACGGCAGCGTACGCATCCAGCGAACGCATGCCGCGCGATGACACGCCGCTGGCGCATCGACCTCAGCGCGCACGGGTGGGCGAACGTCGCGTACGTCTCGACCGCGCGTCGCGTTGTTCACCACCGTGCCCACTCGAGAGCGGTGCACGGGTGCGCGCGCCCTCACCTCGCGACGCCGTCGGCGTCGCGCGATGTCGAGCGCCATGGTGCACCCTCGGCGCCGCACCGCCTCTCAGCACAACCGAATCGCGCCGGGAAAAGGAACAGCGGGGCCAGGCTCCCCCGCCTGGACCCCGCCGTGGTTCGCCAAGCTGACCTGGGTTAGGCCGTCTCGTCGCCCCTGGTGCGGCGACGACGCCGCGCCATCGCCCCACCGATGCCGGCGAGGCCGCTCCCGAGCAGGATCATCGTCGCGGGCTCCGGCGTCACGCTCGAGCGCAGCTCGAAGTTGTCGTGCACCGCGAGGACCGGGTCGTTGTTGAAGCCGAGGGTGACGTTGTCGGCAAAGGCCTTGTACGCGTGCGGCCAGTTGCTCCCCACCCCGATCCCGATGCCGTAGACCACCGCATCGCCTAACGAGTAGCAATTGGCGCCATTCCCCCACGCCGACGGCGAGGCCGTCTTGAGCGGAATCCCCGGCGTGATCCCCGGCGGGTTGCTGCAGTCGTCGATCGTGTACCCTTCGCCCGTCACGAAGCGCCAGAACATCTGGTTCGTGGCGTTCTCCGAAATCCACTGGTTGGTCGGGGCCGGCTGCGCCAGCGTGTACCAGCGCTCCCACACCAGCTCGCTGTACACCGGCGCGCCGATCGACCCGCTGCGCACGTACAGGCGCAACGCGGGCGACTGCGCCTCCCACGGCGCGTCCCCCGTTTGCCCCATCGCCACGCGGTACCAGTCAAAGCCGACCTGCGTCAGCTGCGAGAGCTGCCCCCACCCCTGCGTGGTCGCCGGGTTGCCCGAAAAGAGGTTGAACCACCCCCAATCGGCGAGGTTGCCGCTCACGGAAAGCTCCAGCGACCCGTTGCCGTTGCGCGGGTTCGTCCCCGTGATCTGAGAAGCGCCACCCGAACCACGAACATCGCTGACCCACGGGCCGCCCGGATACACCGTTCGCTGCGCCTCGACCCCGACCGGGATCGACACCAGCAGCGCCACCGCGGCCACTGCACCCCGCAGGGTGCGCGTCATCGTACGCATGGAAGCTCCTTCGAAGTCCTGCTCGACAGGGCGCCGTCCGGCACCCTGCAACTCGGCTCAGTCGCTCGACCCGGCATTTCATGACGGGCGATTGGTGAGCTACGTCACAATCCAACATAGGCAAGCCGTATGCCTCGGCTGTCCAGAAGGCTCCCCCCTCTATTGAAAGGGGGCCCCGACAGCGGCGCGGGTGGATGGCCGGACCGGTAGGATCCGCAAGACATTGCCTGTGAACGACTTGGGCGATCTGGGCGCCACGTCCGCTCCCCGCATGCGACCGCCGATCGGCTCAGGTCGTCTTCGGCCCCCGCGACGTCGACCGCTGCTCGCGGTCCACAAATCAGACGCGCGTGGGATTTCCGCCGCGAGCGTGCGGCACTCGACGGCGCCGGGAACGACTACCCGACGCGCCCGCCGTGTCTGGCCGAGATGGCACCGAAGACCTGGACCCCCTGGCGAAGGAGCACCGTATCGGCGGCGACCGACGCCGGCGTCGTCGGCCCGCCGATCCAGCTCCCGGCGCCGATCGCCACGTCGCGCTCGACCGCGAGCGAGCCGCGCACATGGCAGCGCTGCCCCAGCGTCGCCCCGCGTCGGCAGACCACCGTCCCATCGACGACCACGTCGTCGCCGATCACGCAGTCGCCGTGGACCTTCACGCTCCCGCCAATGCGCGCGCCATCCCCGACGACCAATGCACCGGAGACCACCAGGGCGCCGCTGACCGTCCCGCCGGCCGGGAGTGTATAGTCACCGGCAATGCGCGTGTAGCCTCGCTCGCGGGTGGCCCCCGCCGGGAGCTTCGCCGTTCCGCTGATGACCGGCGGGAGGATCGGCGGATCCTCGAGAGATCCACCGACCGTACCATCGGTCGTTCCGTCGGCGGCGGGCGCATCGGTCGCGGGCGCGACGGTCGCGATGCGCGCGGCGCGAATGCGCGAGAAGGTGACGTTCGGGGCGAGCAGCATGCGCCCCAGCGCCGACGCGCGACCGTGCACGATGCTGCCGGCGCCGAGTGAGAGGTCGCCCGCCGCGTGGACCCAACGCAGCACCTCCGACCCCTCGCCCAGCGAGACGTCGCCCTCCCCGAGCAAGGCGCGATAGACGGCATCGCGCCCGCCATGCATGGGGCCGCGTGCGAGGAACTCGAGCAGGAAGGTCTCGCCGCCCCGCAGGGTGAGGGGACCGTCGGCGATGACGATGCGGGGCACCGAGCCATCGGCATGCGCCACGTCCCGCAGGCTCGCGCCGTCTCCCGTCAGCTGCACATAGGGGGACCCGTCGCCGAGCGTCCCGACCCTGGTCGACGCGGCAACGGCGGTGCTCCCCCCCTCGCGCGTCGCCGCCCCGGCCGCGATGGCGTCGGCCGGCAGATGCCGTGCGAGATAGTCGCGGAAACCATCCGCAAAGACGGTGAGGTCTCCCGCGTCGTGCCCCACGGCGTTCAGCGGCTCGGCGTCGGTGGGGCGGAGCAGCTCGCGGAGTGCGGGAATGAGCGGCAGGAGTACCCAGGCGGCGGTCGCCGCCAGCAGCAGGAGGAAGGGGGTGACGCTCATGCCTCGCCCCCGTCGGCGTGCGTCGCCGCGCCAGTCCCCGCGCCGCCGGATTGCGGCTGGCGATACCGCTCGGTCTTGTCCCAGCGCTTGGCCGAGCGCCACCCCAAGCCGCCCCCGACGAACTGCTTGATCGTCTCCTGCGACACCGCCATGAGCGAGACGAGGAAGCCGAAGAAGAGGAACGGGAGCAGGCGCACCCGGTTGCGCGACCCGTCGAGTCGCGTCGCGGTGGCCACCTCGAAGAATGCCGCGAAGTTCCCCAGCGTGCTGAAGGCGGAGACGATGAGCACCATGAAGATGCTCGACGACGGCTGGTAGCCCAGGTAATACAGGACGAGCGCCAGCATCCAGCCCAGGAGGAGGATCGGCCCCACCGCGAACACCCCTAACAACAACGTGCCGTCCAACACCTGGAGCCACGACAGGTGTCCGGGGTGCGCGAGCAGCTTGTTGACGTAGCGCGTGAGCGCCTGGTTGTGGCCGTGTGTCCAGCGCCGGATCTGCCGGATGCGCGTGGGCCAGTTCTCGGGGACCTCTTCGTAGCACTCCGAGCGATTCTGGTACACGACCTCCCACCCGCGCAGCAGGAGGCGGAAGGTCATGTCAGTGTCTTCGGCCAGCGTGTCGGTGCGCCATCCGCCAACGCTCGACAGCGCCTCGCGCCGCACCCCGCCCACGGTGCCGCCGTACTGCGGCACCAACCCCATGTTCATGCGGGCCTGCTGGTCCACCTGGTACCCGCCGGCCCGCTCGAGGTCGAGCAACCGCGTGAGGAGCGAGCGCGAGACGTTCTGCGGCACGACGCGCCCCATCACCGCCCCCACCTCGGGGTCGAAGAACGGCGCAACGAGCTGCTTGAGGAGCTTGGGGCCCGGGATGTAGTCGGCATCGAAGACGAGATGCACCTCGCTCCCCACGCGGGCACTCGCCTCCGCGAGCGCCGCCGCCTTTCCCGGCATGCCGCCGGTGCGCCACACCGGCTTGATCAACGCGGGATAGCGTGCCGCGTAGTCGCGCAGGATCGCGCCCGTGGCGTCGGTCGACCGGTCGTCGATCGGGATGATCGTCAGGCGGTCGCGCGGATAGTCGGCGGCCAGCAACGCCTCGATCGACCCGGTGATGACCTGCTGCTCGTTGTGACAGGGAATGAAGACCGTCACCGGGGGCCACTCGGCCACGGTGATGTCCACATACGGCTGCCGGTGCCGCCCGAAGAGGCGGCTGAAGGTGAAGACGTAGTGGCGCACCGTGTACACCACCAGGATGGCCACCACGACCCAGAGCAGCGCGATGAGGATGGTGACGATCATCGCGCCCCTCCCTCGGCGTTCGCCCCTCGCCGGCCCTGGCCACCGCGCAGCGCCGGCGTCGCGCGCGCCGCGTCAGGCCAACTCATCCCCCAGCCGTAGAAGGCCACGAAGACGAAGACTTCAATCAAGAGCCCCCACAGGAAGAACATCGTAGGGAGCGCCAGGAGCGACAGGTGGTACACCACATAGCTGTGCAGCGCCACCTGCAGCGGGAGCAGGACCGCCATGTGCCCCACGACCATCGCCGTCAGCAGCACCTTGCGCCACACGGCGATGTCGAACGGGTAGAACGTGAGTCCCAGCACCAGCGGCACCAGGACGAGCACGGCGCACCCCGCTTGCAGGAAGCCCAGCGTGTACTGCGGCAAGGCGTACGGAAAGCTGTCGGGGCGAATCGCGAAGTAGAGGATGCTCGACAGCTGGATGAGCGTGGCGAATCGCAGGTAGTAGCGCAGCGGCATCAAGCGCACCGGCAGCACGAGCGACACCGCCAGCACCAACGCGCAGATCCCCCCGACGGCCCAGTAGTGCCAGACACCCGGCAGCGGCGCCGGCGTGGTGACGTGCGGGACGTAGAAGCCGAACAGCGCGCTCGGCGTCGCGCTGGCAAAGCCGATCGGGCCGGGGAGGCCGAGCCAGGGGATGAGGCGCTCGAGCGCGAGACGCCACACGTCGCCTAACGGTTGAAGGGAGAGCGCCACCAGCGCCGACAGGAGCACTGGCACCACCACCATGCTGAGCACGCGCGAGGGGGTGAGGCGCCCACTGACCATCGCGCGATGCTCGCCGATGACCCCTCCGCGCGACCCGCGGGCGCGCAGCTCCCCCAGCAACCGCCCGCGCCCGTCGTTGGACGGGGCCAAGGCGGCCAGCTCGCGTGGCGTGCGGCTACCAGTGCGCGAAGACGCCAAGCGTCACCCCCGTGCGCCGGTAGAACGGATTCTGGTAGTGCTCGCCCTGCAGCAGCACGCCTCCGTACGGCCCCAGCCACTGCCGCCACGAGACCGCCCCTTCGTGGCTGGTGAAGCGTCGCACCGCGGCGTCGGCGCCGAGCAGCTGGAACCCCTCGCGCCCGGACGATCCCCGCAGCACCACGACCGCCTTCCCTTGCCTGCCTAACGTGATGGCGGCGTTGCCGCGCACCGCATCCACGTCGCCGGGGGTGCTGCGCGTGATGCGCACCCCACCCTCGGCCACCACCAGCGGCGAGAGGTAGGCGGTGAGGGCGCCAAAGCCGCCCACATCACGATAGCCCAGCTTGGCGTCGACGACGGTGGTACCGAGCGTGGTGACGAGTGCTCGACGCCTCCCCCACTTGGTGGAGAGCGAGGCATCGAGGCGAAGGTCGGGGAGGACGAAGTCGCCCGAGCCACCCCCCACGCCGAGGTAGCTGTAGACGCGCTCACCCCAGACGTGCTGGTTGGCCGCGCTGACGTACGTCCCCGCGTCGCCGAACGCCGAGCGCTGGAGGACCTCGACGAACCACGTATCGCGCGTGCCAGCGGGGACCGACAGCCGCAATCCGACGCTCCGCCAGTCGCCATATCCGCCAGACACCTGGTGCCGGTCGGCGAAGAGGTCGGCGCGACGATCGAGGGAGGGGGTCGCGGAGCCCTGCGCCGGCAACGGCGCCCCCGCCAGCGTGGCCACCACGCCTGAGACAACCGCCAGCCGCACAAGCGCCCGTTGCAGCAGGGCTCGCCGCGAGACAACGGTTGGAGCAGCGACCGTGCGCGGCCGCTGGCGATGGCGGCCGCGCTCCAGGGTCATGGCTCGACGACTCGCCGCGTGGGGAGGAGCGCTGGCCCCTCCTGTACCGGGAGCCCCCCGGCGTGCTTGGGGGCTCGACGCATCAGCGTTTGCACGATGCGCTGCGCCGCCATCCCGTCGCCGAACGGGTTCTCCCCGGACGTCATCGCCTCGATCTCGCGGTAGTCGTCGAGCAGGAGCGTCGCCGCGTCCACGATCGCCAGCGTGTCGGTCCCCACCACACGACCGAAGCCCGCGTCCACGACCTCGGGACGCTCCGTGTTCTTGCGGAGAATGAGGACCGGCTTTCCCAGCGACGGGCATTCTTCCTGGATCCCCCCCGAATCCGTCATCGCGAACTCCGAGCGGCGCAGCAACTCCAGCAGGTCCGCGTAGCCTAACGGGTCCAGCAGCTCGACGCGAGGCATCCCCGACAGCTCGTCGAACACCACGTCGCGCACGTGCGGGTTCAGGTGCACGGGAAAGACGAAGTGCGTGTCGGTGTGCATGGTGGCCAGCTCGCCCAGCGCTCGACAGATGTTGGCCAGCGGCTCTCCCAGGTTCTCCCGGCGGTGCACGGTGCACAGGACGAAGCGCCGCTTCTCCCACGGGAGATCATTGAGGCGTGAATCGTCAAACGACGCCTTGCGGGGCATGCGCCGCAACGCGTCGACGATCGTGTTGCCGGTGACGAAGATGCGCTCGTCGGGGACCCCCTCGCGCCGCAGGTTCTCGCGCGCCGTCTCGGTGGGGGCGAAGTGCAGGTCGGCGACCACCGACGCCAACCGGCGGTTGAGTTCCTCGGGGAATGGGTTGCGCAGGTTCCCCGACCGCAGCCCGGCCTCGACGTGCCCGACAGGAATGCCGAGGTAGTGCGCGGCGAGCGCGGCGCACAACACCGTCGTCGTATCGCCCTGCACCAGGACCACGTCGGGGCGCAGTTCGGAGAAGCACGACGACAGCGCGAGCATGGCGCGCGCGGTGAAGTCCGCCAGCGCTTGCTTGGTCGACATCAGCCCGAGGTCCACGTGCGGCTTGATGCCGAAGGCATCGAGCGCCTGCGAGAGCATCTCGCGGTGCTGCGCCGTGGTGACGACGACGGTCTCGACGACCTGGCGGTGCTGCGCGAGTTCGAGGATGACCGGGGCCATCTTGATGGCCTCGGGGCGCGTCCCGACGATCACGCAGACGCGATACTTGCCGCCATGGCCGATGGCCGACAGCTCGCGTGGGGTATGCCGATCGCCCACGCGCCGACTCATCGGCGGGGTACGACGATGCGATTCGCCCGTCGCCATGAATTCGCTCATCCCTGAGGTGCTGAAGTCGGCCGCAGGCGGAGGGCGCCACACGCCGTCCACCGCGACACCAGTCGCCCCCTTACCCGTTGCCGCTATTGAAGTTGCGACCAAGGGCAGGCTCTGCCTTGAACAGACAGTTAAGCGAGGTGGGAGGCAACAAACGGCAGCGGCGCCCCATCGACCATCCGTCGAGCCCCGATCGACGCGCTGCACACGCCCCGGCACCGGGTGCGCGAAGTTACCGCGGCCGGCACCGCGGGGCCACGCCCGAAGTGCCGGCCGCTTGTCAGGCCTGTGGTTTGGCGGGGAGGAAACCGCTCGCTACATCGGCGACCAGTGCGCCGCGAACGCCGCCCCCTGCGGATCGGTCGCCATGAAGATCCGCCCGCCCGGAATGTCCATCGGGGGCTGCATGATCGTCCCGCCCAGCTCCGCCACCTTGGCCGCCGCGGCGTCGAGGTCCGGGACACGCACGTAGTACATCCAGGACGGTGGCATCGGCATCGACTCGTGGATGTTGTACATCCCCCCCATCATCTCGTCGTTCCGCGCGAAGACCCGGTACGTGCCGAGGGGGCCCATGTCCATGTCGTTGCTCAGCGTCCACCCGAAGAGCTTTCCATAGAAGTCGAGCGCAGCATCGATGTCAGTGGTCGCCAGTTCGACCCATGAAAATTCGCCCAGCTCGGCCGGTCCCTCATGGCCCGGCGCCTCGGCCTCCGCCTGAAAGACCGAGAAGGTCGCCCCAGACGGATCCTGCAGAATCGCAAACCGGCCGACCGTCGGAATGGGACTCGGCGGCATCAGCACCTTTCCGCCGATCGTCGGCGCCAGGGCGACGGTGGCCTCGATATCCGGGGTCCCGATATGCCCCATCCAGTGCGGCGGGATCCCCTCCGGTGTCTTGGGCCCGATCCCGCCGATCGGCTTCCCGTTCGCCGTCCACATTGTGTAGACCGACTCCGGTGGCCCCCATCCCTCGGTCCCCCAGCCAGCGACCGCCTGATAGAACGCCTGGGCGCCCGCGGCGTCGGAGGTCATGAGATCGTACCAGACGAAGCGGCCGCGATACGACGGGTTGGTCGACATGCAACACCTCTCGTGAGACAGGAGAAAGTCGTGGCCCTGCGACCGCAGGGAGGAGACGGCGGACGGGTGGGACAGGCGGAGGAACGAGCAGACGTGCGCGACCTGCGTCGTTCCGCGGGGCGACGAAACTGCCGTTCACCCACGGCGTTGTCGATGTCGGAGGGACGAATCGAGGGTTACGCGACGCCTGCCATGCTCCATTAGGCGCCGGCCGCCACCACCATTTTGTGCGTGGTGGTGCCTGCCTCGCCAACCAACCCCGCCCCCGGTAGCTTGCGCTGCAGGGTGATGGAGGGCGCGCTCGCGCCCCCTCCACGCCGGTCTCCTTCCTGCGTTCGCAGGAACTGGCTGTCTCCCGTCTCCCGTCCTGATCTTGTCTCCTGCGCGCGTCCCGGCCGACCTCACTCGCGGCTACATCATCCCCATCGGCGGGCGGATCGGCGATTCCGACATCCTCACGCATTTCGTTCACCTCTGCGGTGGGCGTCAGGCGCGAATCGCGATCCTCCCCACGGCGTCGTCCGAGTCGTCCACCGGACGCGACTACGAGAAGCTCTTCCTCAAGCTCGGCGCCCGCGACGCCAAGGCCGTCGCCATTGAACGGCGGAGCGATGCCGACGACGAGGATTTCCTCGAGGTGCTCGAGCGCGCCGACGGCGTCTTTCTCACCGGCGGCAACCAGCTCAAGCTCTCGACCACGCTGGGCGGTACTCCGGTCGCCAAGCTGCTCCGGCGGCGCAACGCCTCCGGACAGCACATCGCGGGGACGTCGGCTGGCGCCGCCTTTCTCTCCGAGCACATGATCGCCTTCGGCGAGGAAGGACCGACCCCGAAGGTCGGGATGGCGACGCTGGCCCCCGGGCTCGGGCTCACCAATCGCGTCGTGATCGACCAGCACTTCCGGCAGCGCGACCGCCTCGGGCGCCTCCTGATGGCGCTCGCGCTCAACCCGTTCGCCGTCGGCCTCGGCCTCGACGAAGACACCGCGGCGTTCATCGGTCCCGACGAGGTGATCGAGATCCGCGGCTCCGGCGGGATCACCTGCATCGACCCCTCGCGCGTGGAATACTCGAGCGCCGACCACACCGACCGCGGGCAGCCGATCTCGCTCGTGGGTGTGCAGCTCCACATCCTCACGCACGGCGCCACGTACAACCTCCACACGCGCAAGGCGAGCGTCGAAAGCCTGCAGCCGTCGGAGTAGCCGTCGTCGTCGACCTGATCCGGCGCGCGTCGCCCTAACGAGAAGGGAAGCGGGGGAACGAGAGCAGAGGTTGCGACGCTCGCCCTCCCCGCCTCCCGTCTCCTGTCTCCCGTCTCCCGTCCCATGCGCATCTCAGACCGCCGCACCTTCGTCGGCCCCAGCATCTACGCCCACTTCCCGGTCATTCGCCTCGAAGTCGACCTGGGCGACGTCGAGCACTGGCCGACCATGCGACTCGGCCAGGGCTTCATCGACGCCCTCGTCGAGCGCCTCCCGGGGCTGCACGAGCATGGGTGCAGCTACGGCGAAGCGGGGGGGTTCATCCGGCGCATGTCCGAGGATGAGGGGACGTGGCTCGGTCACGTGCTCGAGCACGTCGCCATCGAGCTGCAGAACATCGCCGGCGAGGACGTCACCTTCGGGAAGACGCGCTCCATCGACGACCGCCCCGGCGTCTATGACGTCGTCTTCGAATACGAGCAGGCTGAGGTGGGGAACGAGGCCGCCGACCTGGCGCTGGCACTGCTGCACTCGTTGCTCCCGACGGAGTTGCGCCCGCGGGACTTCGACGCAGCGTGGAACTGGGAGACGGCGCGCGACGAGTACATCCGCTACGCGCAGCGCCGCGCGTTAGGCCCCTCCACCGCGTCCATCGTGCATGAGGCCGCACGCCGCGGCATCCCGTGGATCCGCCTCAACGACTTCTCCCTCATCCAGCTCGGCTACGGGAAGTACCAGAAGCGCATCCAGGCCACCGTCACGTCGCAGACGTCGCACATTGCCGTCGAGCTGGCCTCGGACAAGGAGGAGACCAACCGCATCCTCTCCTCGTTAGGATTGCCGGTGCCGCAGCAGCGCCTGGTGCAGAGTGAGGACGGCGCCGTGCAGGCCGCACGCCGCATCGGCTATCCGGTGGTGGTCAAGCCCTACAACGCCAACCACGGGCGCGGCGTCTCGATCTTCCTGCAGGACGAGGAGTCGGTGCGCACCGCCTTCCAGAAGGCCAAGGAACACTCGCGCTCCGTCCTGGTCGAGTCGTTCATCACCGGCGCCGACCATCGCATGCTGGTGATCAACGGCGAACTCGTGGCCGCCTCCAAGCGCATGCCAGGGCACGTGGTGGGTGACGGCGTGCAGAACATCGAGCAACTGGTGGCCGAGGTGAATGCCGACCCGCGGCGCGGCATCGGGCACGAAAAGGTGCTCACGCGCATCGAGATCGACCACGAGGCCACGCGCCTGCTCGACACCAAGTCGTACTCCCGCTTCTCGGTCCCGCCAGCCGGCGAGGTGGTGATGTTGCGCCTGACGGCCAACCTCTCCACCGGCGGCACCGCCGCTGACGTCACCGACCAGGTGCACCCCGACAACGTCGAGATGGCGGTGCGGGCCATCAAGGCGATCGGGCTCGACGTCGGCGGCGTCGACTTCCTCACCCCCGACATCACCAAGTCGTACAAGGACATCGGCGGCGCCATCTGCGAGGTCAATGCCGCCCCGGGCTATCGCATGCACATGGCACCCAGCGAAGGCAAGCCGCGCGACGTGGCCGGCAAGACGGTCGACATGCTCTTCCCCGCCGGCTCGCCCTCGCTCATCCCCATCGCCGCCGTCACCGGGACCAACGGCAAGACGACGACGGCGCGCATGCTCGCCCACATCCACAAACTCGCCGGGCGTTGCGTCGGCCTCACCAGCACCGACGGCGTCTACGTTGACGGGCAGCGCACCGTCGCCGGCGACATGACCGGCCCCGTGGCGACACGCATGGTACTCAGCGACCCCTCGGTCGACGTCGCCGTGCTCGAGGTTGCACGTGGCGGCCTGCTGCGCGCCGGCATGGGGGTGCGCCATGTCGACGTCGGCGCCGTGCTCAACGTGCAGAGTGATCACCTCGGGCTGCGCGGCATCCATACGCTCGACGAACTCGCCGAGGTCAAGCGCATCATCGTCGAGGTGGCGCGCGACACCGCCGTCCTCAACGCGGACGACCCGCGCGTCCTGCGCATGGCAGCCTACACCGAGGCCAAGTCAGTCTGCTACGTGACGATGAACCCGCAGCATGAGCTGGTGCGGGAGCACATCCGCGCCGGCGGACGCGCCATCGCGCTCGAGGCGGGGATCAACGGGCAGATGATCACCCTCTACGACCGCGGCGCGCACATCCCGCTGCTCTGGACGCACCTGATCCCTGCCACGATGGAAGGGAAGGCGACGTTCAACGTGCAGAACGCGATGTTCGCCGCCGCGATGGCCTTCTCGATGGGGGTGCGCCTCGAGGACATCCGCAACGGGCTGCGCA
>ERZ795044.2315-NODE-2315-length-16596-cov-5.309897_pt1 | contig 16596 bp, 19 predicted proteins | sample MGYA00375128_ERZ795044 | MGnify/ENA primary metagenome ERZ795044 (study PRJEB30173, sample SAMN05720213) | anaerobic digester metagenome | isolation source: active sludge of municipal wastewater-treating anaerobic digesters | place: USA | collected 2014-12-22 ... | reverse complement strand
GCCCAGACCGGTCATCGCGATGCCGGCCAGATATTCACGGATGCAGGAGCGCAACACCGCGCGGCCATCGCCCATGCGCGAAAAGGGCGTCAGACCGGCGCCCTTCAGATGCAGGTCGATGCGCTCGCCATTGCGATTGCAGACCTCGCCGAGCAGCAGTCCGCGCCCATCGCCCAGCCGCGGGCTGTAGCCGCCGAACTGATGGCCGGCATAGACCATCGCCAGCGGATCGGCGCCCGGCAGTGCGCGCTGACCGCTGAAAATCTCCGCCCAGTCCGTGGCCGCCAGCGTGGCAGGGTCGAGATCGATCAGCGCGGCAGCCGAGACATCGACCGCGACCAGATAGGGGTTGGGCAGCGGATCGGGTTGTTGCCGGTGGTGGAACTGTCCCGGCAGGCGGGCAAAGCTGTTGTCGAAGTTGAGTCGTGGGGCGGGTTGCATTCCGGCTCTCCCGGTGCTGGAATCGGGGCTGAAGTCCGAGTATAACGCTTGGATATTGTCGGAGGGTATCGCAGATGGTCAACCAAAGTGCATTCGATTTTTCGGTGAGGAGCATCGAGGGCGAACCGGTGGCGCTCGATCGTTATCGGGGCAAGGTGCTGTTGCTGGTCAATGTGGCCAGTCGCTGTGGCTTGACACCGCAGTACGCCGATCTCGAGGCGCTCTATACGCAGTACCGCGACCGCGGGCTGGAGGTGCTGGGTTTTCCCTGCAATCAGTTCATGAACCAGGAGCCGGGCAGTGAAGCGGAGATTCAGCGGTTCTGCCAGACGCAGTACGGGGTGCAGTTTCCGCTCTTTGCCAAGATCGAGGTCAATGGCAGCGGCCGGCATCCGCTCTATCGGTGGCTGACCGCTGCCGCCCAGTCGCAGCCGGGTGACATTCAATGGAATTTCGAGAAATTTCTGATCGATCGCACCGGGCAGGTGGCTGCGCGCTTCGCGCCGCGGGTGTTGCCGCTGGATGCAACCCTGATCGAAGCCCTCGAGCGGACGCTTGCGACGACGCAGTGAGGCCGATTCGCTCCGACGGCTGCGGTTGTCGCAGATCAAGGAAGTTTTCATTGTCAGCAGGTGACCTCGGCGTTCTCTTGAACAACCCGGAGGGCTTACGTACCATGCTGGCAGCAGTGCGGGACCCGAACCAGACCGATAACAACCCGACTGCTCTTGTGCGCCGTCAGCCCGCTTCAGCCACACCCCGTTCTTGCGCGGTCCGCTGCGGCCAACCCCGCCATCCTGTTTGCCTGGCGCGGGTTGACAGACAAAATCACAACAATACAGGGAGAACACCATGCGTGAAGTCGTAATCGTGGACAGCGTCCGCACCGGCCTTGCCAAATCGTTTCGTGGCAGCTTCAACATGACGCGGCCTGATGTGATGCTCGCGCATTGCATCGATGCGCTGCTCGACCGCAATCCGGCGCTCGACCCCGCGCTGGTCGACGACAACATCGTGGGGGCTGCCAGCCACGATGGCTATCAGGGCATGAACATCGGCCGCACCTCGGTCATCCTGTCGAAATATCCGATCACGGTCTCTGGCCTGAGCCTGAACCGCTACTGCTCATCCGGCTTGCAGAGCATTGCCATCGCCGCCAACCAGATTGCCAGCGGTTTTGCCGATGTGATCACCGCCGGTGGTGTCGAGCAGGTCACCCTGACCCAGGGCAAGAGCAACAGCGAAGGGCTGCTGAACGAGCAGATCGCCAAGACCGCGCCGGGCATCTACATGCCGATGGGGCAGACCGCCGAAGTGGTCGCCAAGCGCTACAAGGTGAGCCGCGAGTCACAGGACGAAGTGGCCTATCAGAGCCAGGTTCGCATCGCCCGCGCCCAGAAAGAGGGGCTGTTCAAGGATGAGATCGTGCCGATGAAGGCCACCTACATGGAGGTCGACAAGGCGACGGGCGAGACCAAGCACATCGAGACCGTGGTGGACCGCGATGAGTGCAACCGCCCCTCGACCACGCTGGAAGGGCTGGCTGCGCTGAAGCCGGTCTTCGATCCGGAGCATGGCACCGTGACCGCCGGCAACTCCTCGCAGCTCTCCGATGGCGCCTCGATGACGCTGGTGATGGCGGCCGACATGGCCGAAAAGCTGGGGCTGCAACCCTTGGCCTACTTCCGTGGCTTCACCGTTGCGGGCTGCAACCCCGACGAGATGGGCATCGGCCCGGTCTTCTCGGTGCCCAAGCTGCTGCAGCGTGCCAAGCTGAAGATCGATCAGATCGACCTGATCGAACTGAACGAAGCCTTTGCCTCGCAGGTGGTCTACTGCCGCGATCAACTCGGCATCACGATGGATCAGCTCAATGTCAACGGCGGTTCGATCAGCATCGGTCACCCCTACGGCATGACCGGTTCGCGTCTGACCGGCCATCTGTGCCGTGAGTTGAAGCGGCAGAAGAAGCGTTATGGCATGGTGACGATGTGCATCGGTGGCGGCATGGGCGCCAGCGGTCTGTTCGAAGCCTGCTGAGTCGCCTCTGCGACAGTGGGATGCTGTGAAAACAGCAGTGGTCCGGGGAACCGGGCTGCTGCTGGGACAGCGCAGGAGTTTGACGGCGTTTTCTCTTCTTCCCTCTGCATGACGCGGCGTCGAACCGGCGCCGCGCCTGTTCGACGGATTTTTCATTCAACGCCTGGATGTTTCCGGGCTGTCCGACCTGCCTGGTGTGTCGGTTTTTGAACAGGGCCGTTGCCTGCGAATGCGCATCAGCGCAGCGCAGGACGCAGAAAATCTGCGGGTGCAGAGGTCGGAATGGGCTGTTTCAGGCCGGTGCTCCAGCCCGAGCCCTGGCAGGTTCGATCAGAAACATCACTCGAATAAGGCGCGGGCGAGACCGAACGGCTGGTCCGGGTCGCCCGCCTTGATCAGAGAGCGCTGCCGGCCATCAGTCTGCCATGTCCTTGAGCCGCTTGAGCGGCAGCACCTTGACGCTGGTCGAGGCCGGCTTGGCGGCCACATCCATGAATTCCCCCGGTTTGAATGGGTTGGGCACATTCTTGCGCGCCTTCTTGGCCGGCTTCTTGACCGCCTTGATCTTCAGCAGGCCGGGCAGCACGAATTCGCCGGCTCCTTTTTTGCCCAGGTGACGCTCGATCACCACCGCCAGTTCGTCGAGCACATCGCTGACCTGTTTGCGGGTCAGTGAGGTGTTTTCGGCGATGTCGGCCAGAATCTGGGTCTTGGTGTACTTTTCGGCAATCGGAGCGCTCTTGGTGGCGGGGGCTTTTTTTGTTGTCATGAGAGAATCCTGGCGCATATGGGGATGAAATAAGTGGAGTCAGGCAATTGGTGGGGGCCGGGGCGAAGCAGCCAGTGGTGGCAGGCCCTGACCGAACCGCCCAAAACGCAGTGCGTTATAGCCTATCGATTGCGGTGCGTGCAAGCGGCACGCGGTCAAAAAAGCGTTTTTCATCACGTTGGCGGCGTCACTGCGATCTTCATCGCTGGCGGGACCATGATGCGGATGTCTCGATGCAAGACTCGGGTATAATTCCCACCCCTTGCGGAGTGGCCCGGTCTGTTGGGCCCGGTTCGATATCTGTCGAGAATCAGGAGCGACTCCATGCCTATTTATGAGTACCGTTGCGAACGCTGCCAGCACAAGCTCGAAGCCATTCAGAAGATCAGTGACGAGCCGCTGGTCGATTGCCCGGCCTGCGGCCAGCCCGGACTGAAGAAATTGATCTCCGCCGCCGGCTTTCGCCTCAAGGGGGGCGGCTGGTATGAAACCGACTTCAAAAGCGGCAGCAAGAAAGGGTTGGCCGACAGTGCCGGCAGTGGCAGTGAGTCGACCTCTGGCGCCAGCAGCAGCGCAGGCGAAACCGCCTCGCCGTCCAGTGCCTCTTCGGCCGAATAGCGTCGCCCTTCATCGCCTTCCGTTTTCGTCTCAGGAACAATCATCATCATGCGTAGCCATTACTGTGGCGATTTGAGCAGCAGCCAGGTGGGCGAGCAGGTCACCCTCTGTGGCTGGGTCCACCGTCGCCGTGACCATGGCGGGGTCATCTTTCTCGATCTGCGCGACCGTGCGGGCATCGTGCAACTGGTGTTCGATCCGGACAATCAGGTGGCCTTCGCCAACGCGGATCGGGTGCGCAACGAGTATGTGGTGCGCGTTGCCGGTCGAGTACGGCCCCGGCCAGCGGGGACCGAGAACAGCGAAATGGCGACCGGTGCCATCGAGGTGAACGGTGTCGAGCTGGAGATTCTCAACAGCGCCGACACGCCGCCGTTCCAGCTCGATGGCCACACCGAGGCGGGTGAAGAGGTGCGGTTGCGTCATCGCTATCTCGATCTGCGCCGGCCCGAACTGGCGCAGCGGCTGCGCTTTCGTGGCCAGGTGACCAGTCTGATCCGCCGCCAGCTGGAAGAGGCCGGCTTCATCGACATCGAGACACCGATCCTGACCCGTGAGACGCCGGAAGGGGCGCGCGACTATCTGGTGCCGAGCCGCACCCATCCGGGCAGTTTCTTCGCGCTGCCGCAGTCACCGCAGCTGTTCAAGCAGTTGCTGATGGTGGCCGGTTTCGACCGCTACTATCAGGTGGCCAGATGTTTTCGTGACGAGGATCTGCGGGCCGATCGCCAGCCGGAGTTCACCCAGATCGACCTGGAGGCCTCCTTTGTCGACGAGACACAGATCATGGCGATCACCGAGTCGATGGTGCGCCAACTGTTCCGGCAGCTGCTGGAGGTCGAACTGCCGCCGCTGCCGCGGATGACCCATGCCGAGGCGATGCGGCGTTATGGCAGCGACCGGCCCGACCTGCGCAACCCGCTGGAGCTGGTCGATGTGGCCGATCTGATGCAGGGGGTCGAGTTCAAGGTCTTCAGCGCGCCGGCCAATGATCCGCAGGGGCGGGTTGCGGCGCTGCGCCTGCCGGGCGGGGGGTCACTGAGCCGCAAGGAGATCGACGACTACACCCAGTTCGTCGCCATCTATGGCGCCAAGGGGCTGGCCTACATCAAGGTGAACGCGCTGGCGCAGGGGCTGGCGGGCTTGCAGTCGCCGATTCTCAAGTTCATTCCCGAAGCGGTGGTGATGCGGCTGATCGAGCGGGTCGGGGCGGTCGATGGCGACCTGATCTTCTTTGGTGCCGACCAGACCAGGGTGGTCAATGACGCACTCGGCGCACTGCGGCTGCGGCTCGGTGCCGACCGGGGGCTGCTGCAGGGCGACTGGGCACCGCTGTGGGTGGTCGACTTTCCGCTGTTCGAGCGCAATGACGATGGCAGCTGGAGCTCGCCCCACCACCCCTTCACCCAGCCGGCCTGCTCGACCGAGGAGATGATGCGTGATCCGGCGGCCGCGCTGTCACGCGCCTATGACCTGGTGCTGAACGGCATCGAGCTGGGCGGCGGTTCGATCCGCATTCATGACGCCAGGATGCAGCAGGCGGTGTTCGACCTGCTCGGCATCGGCCGCGAGGAGGCCGAAACCAAGTTCGGCTTCCTGCTGGCGGGCCTGCGCCATGGTGCGCCGCCACATGGCGGACTGGCGCTCGGCCTTGACCGGATGGTGATGCTGATGACCGGCGCCCAGTCGATCCGCGAAGTGATCGCCTTCCCCAAGACCCAGACCGCCGCCTGTCTGATGACGCAGGCGCCCAGCGTGGTCGGCGAGCCGCAGTTGCGCGAGCTCAACATCCGTCTGCGCACGGTCGACTCCAACCGCAAGTGACACAGCTTCAAGCGAGGCGCGATTGACATGGCAGGGCACAGCAAATGGGCCAACATCAAGCACCGCAAGGCGGCACAGGATGCCAGGCGCGGCAAGGTCTTCACCCGGCTGATTCGCGAGATCACCATCGCGGCCCGTCTGGGTGGCCCGCTGCCGGCGGACAATCCGCGGTTGCGCAGCGCGGTCGACAAGGCGCTCGGCAGCAACATGACCCGCGACACCATCGACCGCGCCATCCAGCGCGGTGCCGGTGCCGGTGATGAGCAGCAGCTCGACGAGGTCACCTATGAGGGCTATGGCCCCGGCGGGGTGGCGATCCTGGTCGAGGCGATGACCGACAACCGCAACCGCACCGTGGCCGAGGTGCGCCATGCATTCGCCAAGCATGGCGGCAACCTCGGCACCGATGGCTCGGTGGCCTACCTGTTCAGCAAGAGTGGCCAGATCACCTTCGCGCCGGGCGCCGACGAGGAGAAGATTCTGGAGATCGCACTCGAGCATGGCGCCACCGACGTCATCAGCGAGGAGGATGGCTCGATCGAAGTGCTGACGCCGCCACATGACCTGCTGACGGTCAAGGATGCGCTGGTGGCGGCTGGCTGCCGGCCCGACAGCAGCGAAGTGGTGATGCTGCCGGCGACCCAGGTCGAGGTCGAGGGTGAGGCGGGCGAGAAGGTGGCGCGCCTGCTGGAGCGGCTGGAGGATCTTGATGATGTGCAGAATGTCTTCACCAATGCCAACCTCTCCGAGGCGCTGTTGGCCGGGCTGGAGTGACGTGCCGACCTGCGCGCCTTCCATCCGTGGCGTATCTGTCCGATGAAGGTGCTGCTCGGCATCGATCCGGGTTCGCGGGTGACCGGTTATGGGGTGATTCAGGCCGAGGCCGGGCGTGTCGACTACCTCGACAGCGGCTGCATCCGCATGAGCACGGTGACGATGCCGGTGCGACTGGGTGAGATCTTTACCGGCGTCACCACCCTGATCGACCGCTACCGGCCAGTTGAACTGGCGATCGAGCAGGTGTTCCTGGCGCGCAACGCCGATTCGGCGCTGAAGCTGGGACAGGCGCGCGGCGCCGCGATCGCGGCAGCGGTCAGCCGTGGTCTGCCGGTGGCGGAATATTCGGCCCGGCAGATCAAGCAGGCGGTGGTGGGCAAGGGCGCGGCGGAGAAACAGCAGGTGCAGCACATGGTCAGGGAGCTGTTGCGGCTCGAACGGGCGCCGGCCAGCGATGCGGCCGATGCCCTGGCGGCGGCCATCTGCCATGCCCACACTCTGCAGAGCGGCGCGCTGCTGTTGCTGCAGTCGACTGACCGGTCGCGCCGCGCCCGGTCCCGGCGCGGCACGGCGCTGCTGGCAGTGCATCCGGCACGGCCGGAGAGCGATCGATGATTGGCCGAATCAGCGGCATCCTGCTCGAGCGTCATCCGGCCGGGTTGCTGGTCGACGTGCAGGGTCTGGGTTATGAGGTGAAGGTGCCGCTCAGTACACTGTTTGCGCTGCCGATCGTCGGTGAACGGGTCACATTGCACACCCATCTGGCGAGCCGGGAGGATGGACAGACGCTCTATGGTTTTCTGACGCTGGCCGACCGCGAGCTGTTCCGCGAACTGATCAAGGTGACCGGCGTGGGCCCCAAGCTGGCCCTGACGATTCTCTCCGGCGTCTCGGCCGAGCAGTTCGTGCGCGCGGTGCGCGCGCAGGATGGCAGTGCGCTGGTGCGGCTGCCCGGCATCGGCAAGCGGACCGCCGAACGGCTGCTGCTGGAGCTGCGTGACCGCCTCGATGATTGGCAGGTGGCCGGCGCTGGCTCTGGCCCGAGCGACGCCGGAACTCGGTCGCCGGTGGTGGAGGTGTCGCCGATGCAGGAGGCAGAGCAGGCGCTGGTGGCGCTGGGCTACAAGCCGCAGGAGGCGGCGCGCGCGGTCAGCCGTGCCCAGCAGGAGGGTGATGAGCCCTCGACCAGCGAAGCGTTGATCCGTCGGGCACTGCGCTCGATGGTGGGAGGCTGAGCATGGGGCAGGTCAACGGAGCAGGTCGATGATCGAATCGGAGCGCATCGTGTCGGCGCAGCCCAAGGGGCGCGAGGAGGGCAGCGACCTGTCGATCCGCCCGGCCCGCCTCGGTGACTACATCGGTCAGGCAGCGGTGCGCGAGCAGCTCGAGATCTTCATCGGCGCCGCCCGCGCCCGCGGCGAGGCGCTCGACCACACGCTGATCTTCGGTCCGCCCGGACTGGGCAAGACCACCCTGGCCAACATCATCGCCAACGAGATGGGGGTGGCGGTCAAGTCCACCTCCGGTCCGGTGCTGGAGCGGGCCGGCGATCTGGCCGCGCTGCTGACCAACCTCAACCGCGGTGATGTGCTCTTCATCGACGAGATCCATCGGCTGAGCCCGCTGGTCGAGGAGGTGCTCTATCCGGCGCTCGAAGATTTTCAGCTCGACATCATGATTGGCGAGGGGCCGGCGGCGCGCTCGATCAAGCTCGATCTGCCGCCCTTCACGCTGGTTGGCGCCACCACCCGCGCCGGATTGCTCACCTCGCCGCTGCGTGACCGCTTCGGCATCGTCCAGCGGCTGGAGTTCTATGACACCCCGGCGCTGGCGCTGATCGTCACCCGGGCGGCGGCGATTCTCGGCATCGCCATCGATCCGCAGGGCGCGACCGAGATCGCCTGCCGTGCCCGCGGCACGCCGCGCATCGCCAACCGTCTGCTGCGGCGGGTGCGCGATTTTGCCGAAGTGAAGGGTGATGGTCACATCACCCGCGAACTGGCCGATCGCGCCCTCAACATGCTGAGTGTCGACCAGTTGGGTTGTGACCCGATCGACCGCCGTCTGCTGCTGACGCTGATCGACAAGTTCGGTGGTGGTCCGGCCGGCATCGACAGCCTGGCCGCCGCGATCGGCGAGGAGCGCGGCACCCTCGAGGATGTGGTCGAACCCTTTCTGATCCAGCAGGGCTTCATCATCCGCACCCCGCGCGGACGGGTGGTGACCCAGCAGGCCTATCTGCACTTCGGTCTGCAACCGCCGGCGGTCACCGGTGATGCCGGGCAAGGGGCACTGCCGTTGTGAGCAGCCAGCCGGAGCATCCCGCCGCAGTGCCCTTCAGCCTGGCGATCAGGGTCTACATCGAGGACACCGATGCCGGCGGCAGGGTCTATTATGTCAATTATCTCAAGTACATGGAGCGTGCCCGCAGCGAATGGCTGCGCCGGCTCGGTTTCGAGCAGCAGACATTGCGGGCGCAGAACCTGCTGTTCGTCGTCCACTCGCTCGAACTGCGCTATCACCATCCGGCCCGGCTCGACCAACTGCTGCAGGTCACCGCCGATCTGATCGAGACCGGCCGCGCCAGTCTGCTGTTTGCCCAGCAGGTGCTCGATGCCGCTTCCGGAGGCTGTCTCGCCAGCGGTCAGGTGCGAATCGCTGCGGTGGCGGCCGACAGTGGCAGGCCGCTGCCACTTCCTGAACCTCTGCGCCATGCGCTGGTCTCACCCCCATCCCTCTCCCCGTAAGGATTTTCGTCGTGCCTGCTTCCAGTGAACTCTCGATCATCAGCCTGATCATCCATGCCACCCTGCCGGTGCAGGCGGTGATGCTGACGCTGTTCCTCGCCTCGTTCTTCTCCTGGGTCTTCATCATTCAGCGTGGCCGGGCGCTGGGGCGGGCGCGCAAGGAGATGGCGGCGTTCGAGGAGCAGTTCTGGTCGGGCATCGACCTTGGCAAGCTCTACCGTGACGGCAATGCCCGCGCCAACGATGGCCAGCTCTTCACCGGTCTGGAGCTGCTGTTCCGCGCCGGCTTCAAGGAGTTCTTCCGTCTGCGGCAGCAGGAGGGGGCCGATCCGGAAGCGGTGCTCGACGGGGTGCAGCGGGCGATGCGGGTGTCGCTGTCGAAAGAGCAGGAGAAGCTCGAAGCGCAACTGCCGTTTCTGGCCACGGTCGGCTCCACCAGCCCCTATGTCGGCCTGCTCGGCACGGTCTGGGGCATCATGAACTCCTTCCGTGGTCTTTCCACCGTCCAGCAGGCGACCCTCGCCACCGTGGCCCCCGGCATCGCCGAGGCGCTGGTGGCCACCGCGATCGGCCTGTTTGCCGCGATCCCGGCCGTGGTGGCCTACAACCGCTACTCGGCGATGGCCGAGGGGCTGATGGCCAACTACCAGACCTTCACCGAGGAGTTCTCCAACATCCTGCACCGCCAGCTCCACAGCCGTGGACCCAACCGTCTGGGAGAGTAGTCATGGCGCAACTTCGTGGCAAACGTGGTCCGATGGCGGAGATGAATGTCGTCCCCTACATCGACGTGATGCTGGTGCTGATGGTGATCTTCATGGTGACGGCGCCGATGCTGACCCAGGGAGTGGTGGTCAACCTGCCGAGCGCCAGCACCGAACCGGTGCCCGAGCAGAAGGAGCCGATCGTCGTCTCGGTTGATGCGACCGGCAGCTACTACATCGACTCCGCTGCCGATCCCAAACAGGCCGTCGACCTTGCGGCCGTGCAGGCGTTCGTTGGCAAGGTGGTGCAGCAGCGCCCCGATGTCGCCATCTATGTGCGCGGAGATCAGCAGGTCGATTACGGCAAGGTGGTCACGCTGATGGCCGCGTTGCAGGCGGTGGGCGCCAAGAGTGTGGGGCTGATCACCCAGCCTGCCGAAAAATAGCATGGCGTCGACCTCCAGATCGCAGGAGTGGAGCCTCCCGGTCGCGGGCGCCGTGCTGTTGCACGTCGCCATCGCGCTGCTGCTGGCGCTGAACTGGCGCAGTGAACCGCGGGTGGTCGAGCAGCCGCGTGCGATTCAGGCCACGCTGATCACGCCGCAGCCGACCCGATCGGCGGCGACCGGTGGCCGTTCGGCGGCCCGCCCAACGCCGCCGGAGCCGGTCAGACCCGAGCCGCCGAAGCCGAAACCGGACCCCCCCAAGCCGCAGCCACCGCAGCCGCAACCCAAACCCGAGCCGCCGAAACCGGAACCCCCCAAACCCGAGCCCAAGCCCGAGCCGCCCAAGCCGCAGCCGAAGGCGGAGCTGCCGAAGCCGCCACCCAAACCGGAGCCAGCGAAACCGCAACCGAAACCCGAACCGCCCAAGCCCGAGCCGGCGAAGCCACAATCCAAGCCCGAACCAGCCAAACCTCAACCCAAACCGGAGCCGCCCAAGCCGCAGCCGAAGCAGGAGTCTCCCAAGCCGGTCGCCAAACCGGGCGCGGCACCCAAGCCGGCCGACGAACGGCAGAAGGCGCTGGCCGATCTGGCCAATGCGCTGCGCAGCGAAGAGGCGAAGAATGCGCCGGCCACGGCGCCGGCGCCAGCGGCGGCACCGGGCAAGGTGGATCAGCCAGCGGCCGGCAGCAGTGCCGATGCCAAGGTCGACGACAAGGAGATAGCCAAGTACAAGGCATTGATCACGCAAGAGATTCAGCAGAACTGGAGCCGTCCGCCGGGCACCCGGCCCGACATGAAGGTCGAGCTGGAGATTCGCCTCGGCCCCGGTGGTGAACTGCTGACTGCCCGCGTGGTCCAATCGAGCGGCAGTGAGGCATTCGATCGATCGGCCTTGCAGGCGGTCAACAGAATCAATACCTTTCCGGTGCCCGAAGAGCCGCGGCTGTTCGAACACTTTCGCACCCTCAACCTCGTCTTCAAGCCAGAGGATCTCCCTTGAGTCGCATGACCTGCCTTCTTTCGTCCGCGCCCGCCGCGTTGCGCCGCCGGTGGCGGCCATTCGGACTGCTGGCGCTGCTGTTGAGCCTCCTCGGCTGGTCACGGCTGGGTGTCGCCAACCTGACCATCGAGATCACCTCGGGTGTCGACAATCCGATCAAGGTGGCGATCGTGCCGTTTCGCGGTGCAGAAGGGGTGGATGACGTGGCCGGCATCGTCTCCGGTGACTTGGAGCGAACCGGACAGTTCAGTGCGATTGCCCGCAACAACATGCTGAGCACACCGCATGAGGAGCAGGAGGTGGTGATGCGCGACTGGCGCCTGCTCGGCGCCGACTATGTCGCCATCGGCCAGTTGCAGCGCACTGCCAATGGGCAGTCGGAGGTGCGCTATCTGCTCTTCAACACCGCCACCGGCGCCCGCCTGCTGGCCGAGACGCTGACCGGACGCAGCGACCAGACCCGCGCGCTGGCGCATCGGGTCAGCGACCGCATCTACGAGGCGATCACCGGCATTCCCGGCATCTTCTCCACCCAGATGATCTACATCACCGAGTCGCGCTCCGCCGGTGCGATGCGCTACCGGCTGTTCCTGGCCGATGCCGATGGCGAGCGGCCACAGGTGCTGCTCGATTCGCGGGAGCCGATTCTGTCGCCGGCCTGGGCACCCGATGGCGAGCGGATCGCCTACGTCTCTTTCGAGACCGGCCGACCCGCCATCTATGTGCAGAACGTGCGCAGCGGCCAGCGCGAGCAGGTGACCAATTTCTCCGGCCTCAACAGCGCGCCGGACTGGTCACCCGATGGTCGCCGGCTGGCCCTGGTGCTGTCGAAGGATGGCGATCCGGAGATCTACATTCTCGATCTGGCGACCCGCAACCTGAAGCGGGTCACCAGCCACTTCGCCATCGACACCGAGCCGCGCTGGCTGCCCGATGGCGAATCGCTGATCTTCACTTCCAACCGCGGCGGCAAGCCGCAGATCTACCAGCTCGACCTCGATTCGCTGGCAGTGAAGCGGGTCACCTATGAAGGTGACTACAACGCCCGTGGCACCGTGACTGCCGATGGGCGCACGCTGGTGTTCGTCCACCGCAGCGGCGGCAACTTTCACATTGCCGCGCAGGACCTCAAGCGCGGCAATGTGCGCATCCTCTCCGACACCCGGCTCGATGAGTCACCCAGTGTTTCGCCCAATGGCACCATGGTGCTCTATGCGACTGAAACCCGCGGGCAGGGTATACTTGCCGCCGTGTCGATCGATGGCCGGGTGCGGTTTCGCATTCCCGCCACCGAAGGTGACGTGCGCGAACCGGCCTGGTCGCCACTGCGCTGATGCGGTCGTACCGATCTCAACCACTTCGCAACACTCCAAGGGAGAATTTCATGTCACTGTCTCGTCTGCTTACTCTCGCGCTGCTGATGGTCAGCCTGGTGGGCCTGGCTGGTTGCAGTTCCAAGGGCGACATCGATGAAACCGCGGCCGGTGGTGCGGCGGCTGGCATGGGTGGTCAGGGCGGCGCCTCCAGCTATGGGGCTGGCGCCGGGGGTGGCATCGGCGCTCACGGCGGCAGTGGCGGCATCCCCTCCTCGCCGGCCGAACTGGTCAAGGTGATCTACTTCGACTTCGACCAGGATGCGATCCGTGACGAGTACCGCGAGCAGGTGGTGGCCCACGCGCTCTATCTGAAGAACAACCCGCAGGCCAGCCTGACCATCGAGGGCCACTGTGACGAGCGCGGCACCCGCGAATACAACCTGGCGCTCGGTGAGCGGCGGGCCAAGGCGGTGCGCAACTTCCTGCTGCTCGAAGGGGTGGCCTCGAACCAGATCGAAGTGGTCAGCTATGGCGAAGAGCGTGCCGAGAACCCGGAGCACTCCGAGGAAGCCTGGTCGCAGAACCGCCGCGCCCAGTTCCGCTACTGATCGGGTGAGGCAGTGAGGTCGAAGTTCGGTGCTTTGGGGCTGCTGGCTGTCGTGATGGCGCTGCAGCCCCTTCCGCTCCTTGCGGCGGAAGCCCCGCCGGCGGCTGCTGCCAGCAGTGGCGGCGGCAGCGTCAGTTCGGAGCTGTTTCTCAAGCTTCAGCAGATGGAGCAGGAGATTCTCGAACTGCGCGGCCGCATCGAGGAGCAGAGCCACGACATCGAGCAGTTGAAGACGCGGCAGAAAGAGCACTACCTCGACTTCGATCGACGCATCAATGAACTGAAGTCGCCGGCTGCGGCTGCTCCGGCCGCGGCAGGTGAGGCCGCTCCGGTTCAACCGGCGGCCGCCGCGCCCCAGCAGACCGCAGCGGCACCGGAAAGCACGCCGGCTGCGGCGGTGACCGGCAATGCCGAAGAGGCCTACAAGAGCGCCTATCAACTGGTCAAGGAGCGGCGCTTCGATGAGGCGCGCAGCAGCTTCGAGGCCTTTGTGCAGCGCTTTCCCAAGGGTGACTACACCGCCAATGCCTACTACTGGCTGGGTGAGCTCTACCTGCTGAAATCGGACTGGGAGGCGGGCCGACGCTCGTTCACCAAGGTGATCGGCGACTATCCGCAACATCCCAAGACCCCCGATGCGATGTACAAGCTCGGCGTGGTCTACCACAAGATGGGGCAGAACGACCGCGCCAAGGAGATGTTGCAGAAGACCCGCACCATCTTCCCCGACAGTTCGGCGGCCAGGCTGGCCGAGATCTACCTGCGCGAAATCAAGTAGCCGCGGAGCCCTCCGCACTCCAGATGGCCAAGGCGCAACTGCGTATCACCGAGATTTTTCTCTCGTTGCAGGGCGAGGGGCCCAGTGTCGGCTGGCCCACCACCTTCATCCGCCTGACCGGCTGCCCGCTGCGCTGCCACTACTGCGACACCAGTTATGCTTTCAGCGGCGGCAGCCTGCACTCACTCGACGAGATCATCGCCGCCACGGTCGGCCATGGTGCCCGCCATGTCTGCGTCACCGGTGGCGAACCGCTGGCGCAGCCGCGCTGTCTCGACCTGCTCGTGCGGCTCTGTGACCTGGGTTACCGGGTCTCGCTCGAAACCAGCGGTGCCATCGACCTCGATGGTGTCGATGCGCGGGTGGTCAAGGTGATGGATCTGAAGACGCCCGGTTCGGGGGAGGTCGAGCGCAACCTCTGGCGCAACCTCGATCTGCTCAATCCGCATGACCAGATCAAGCTGGTGCTGCGTGATCGCCGCGACTATGAGTGGGCCCGCTTCATGCTTGATCAGCATCGACTGCCCGAACGGGTCGAAGCGGTGCTGTTCTCGCCCTGTCAGGGGGAACTCGATCCGGCACGGCTGGCGCAGTGGATGCTCGATGACCGGCTGCCGGTCCGGTTCCAGTTGCAACTGCACAAGGTACTCTGGGGCGATCAGCCCGGACGTTGAGGGGATGAACATGGCAACCAGCAGCGAACGGCGCGCGGTGGTGCTGCTCTCCGGTGGGCTCGACTCCAGCACGGCGCTGGCGGCCACCCGTGCCGAGGGCTATCACTGCTACTCGATGGCGGTCGACTATGGCCAGCGTCACCAGGCCGAACTGGAGGCAGCACAGCGGATCGCCCGGCAACTGGGCGCGGTCGAACATCGGGTGATGAAGATCGATCTGGCCGGCATCGGTGGCTCGGCGCTGACCGACCGCAGCATCGCGGTGCCGGAACAGCCGAGCCCGGGCATTCCCGTCACCTATGTGCCCGCGCGCAATACCATTTTTCTGGCGCTGGCACTGGCCTGGGCGGAGGTGCTCGATGCCGATGCCATCATCATCGGCGTCAATGCGGTCGACTACTCCGGCTATCCCGACTGCCGACCGGAGTTCATCGCCGCCTTTGCCGGCATGGCCAACCTCGCCACCCGTCGCGCGGTGCTGGGCCAGCGCATCGAACTGAAGACGCCGCTGATCGACCTGACCAAGGCGCAGATCGTGCAGTGGGGCGCGGCGCTGGGTGTCGACTACGCTCTGACGGTCTCCTGCTATCAGGCCGATCTGACCGGCGCAGCCTGTGGCCGCTGCGACAGTTGCCGGCTGCGCGCCAAGGGGTTCAGCGACGCCGGTCTGCCCGACCCGACCCGCTACGCCTGAACCGGGCATTCAGGCGCTGGAACAGCGCTCCGGCCACACAGCTCATCCGCCTGCGCCGTCGGGCGCGAGATTTTCTGCGAAGTGAAAACTGTGCTTCGACATCCCTTCGCGTTCGTAGAAACGGTGTGCGTCGGCTCTGTGCAGGCCGGAGTCGAGGTGCAACTGCTGGCAACCCGCCTGGACCGCGAATGCCCGGAGCCATGACAGCAGCGTGGCGCCCAGCCCTTGGGAGCGGTGGTTGGGCAGGGTCACCAGGTCATCGACGTAGAGAAAACGGCCCAAAGCGAGGTTTTCACCGAGGCGAAAGCCCGCCACCGCCACGGCCATGCCGTCCTGTTCGACAAAGGCCAGGCGGTACCCCGAGGCCTGCTGGCGGCGAATCCGCGAAACAAAATCCGCCTCCGCGATCTGCGGGCGCAGTGTCTGCATGGCTGGATGGCAGCCGGCAATCTCCGCATCGGTTTCGGCAAGATGAATGTGCATCGCTGGCATCCCGAGGCTGAAGAGAAGCGCCGGCGGAGTCAGCGGAGCGCCGCCCGCCGCTGTTTCACGGTCCGATGCAGCAGCGCGAACAGCGTGATCAGCAGCGGCATCAGCAGGATGTTGAGAGCCTTGATCCAGGTGCCCAACTGCTCGATCTCCTGGTTGAGCTGATGCTGGACGGTGCGCAGCTCCTTGCGCAGCCGCAGCTTCTCCTGCTGGAACTGCTCGATGGTGGCCTCCTGCTCCGGTGTCAGCGTGGCGCTCTTCTGCTGTTCGCCTTCGCCATTGCGCTGGGCTTGCAGTGCCCCCAGCTTCTGCTCGGTCTCCTTCAGACTGGCCTGCAGCTGCTCCTGCTTCTCTCTGAAGTGGGCAGAGGCTTGCTGTTGCAGCGCGATGACCCGGGTGAAGGGGCGGTAGAACTGACCCCGGCCGCGGATGGCGATCAGGTCGGGGTTGCCGCTGAGGTTGTCCACCGCATTGGCGATAAGATCGCCGTTGTCGGCGAAGGGGGTGCCCACCTGCTGCCCCATGAAGTTCTGCACCCGCACCCAGAGCCGGTCGGTGAGCAGGTCGGTGTCGGCCACCACCAGGATGTTGCTGTCGCTCTGCGAGGCGGCGAGATGGGGCGGCAGCGGTTTGGCTGCCGGAGCGGGTGGCTCGGCAGATCGGAAGAGCACA
>ERZ795044.2312-NODE-2312-length-16624-cov-4.700827_pt1 | contig 16624 bp, 16 predicted proteins | sample MGYA00375128_ERZ795044 | MGnify/ENA primary metagenome ERZ795044 (study PRJEB30173, sample SAMN05720213) | anaerobic digester metagenome | isolation source: active sludge of municipal wastewater-treating anaerobic digesters | place: USA | collected 2014-12-22 ... | reverse complement strand
CCAGCCGTTTCGTCGAACGATTTCTTGCGAAGGGGCGGATTGCGAAGGTGCTCGCGCCCGTTCCCGTCCATGTCATTCTGGATCCCGTTGCCGCGTTGCGCGGCGCGGCTGAGGCCCTGCAGGAGTCCTGATGCCCACCATCACCGATCTGTTGCGCGCGTCGCGCGTCGTGCCCGTGCTCGTCATCGATGACGTTGCCGATGCAGTCCCACTGGCGGTCGCATTGCGCGACGCCGGCGTCAGCAGCCTCGAGATCACGCTGCGCCGTGCCAGCGCGATGGATGCCATCCGGCGCATCATTGCCGAGGTCCCCGGTGTGGCAGTGGGGGCCGGCACCGTCACCACGCCCGCACAACTCGATCAACTCAGAGAAATCGGAGTCGCATTTGCTGTCAGTCCAGGCATGACTTCGAGCATGGTCTCGCACGCGCGCAGGATTGGCCTGCCCTATCTGCCCGGCATCGTGACGCCGTCGGAGATCATGGCAGGATTGGAACTCGGGCTTGCCGCGTTCAAGTTCTTTCCCGCCGCTGCGGTGGGCGGCGTTGCTGCGTTGCGGGCCTATGGGGACGTGTTTCCGCAAGTCGCGTTCTGCCCCACGGGCGGGATCGGGCCCGACAACCTGCGGGACTATCTTGGGCTTGCGAACGTCGTCGCGGCGGGCAGCTCCTGGCTCGCGCCGGCCGACCTCGTGCGCATGCGTGACTGGGGTGCAATCGGTCAGCGTGCCTCCACATTGCGCGCGCTCGCCGCCGACTGATTCCGTTCCTCGTCGGACAGCGCCTACAGCGCATTGCGCGTCTCCGGCGCGTCTGCCGGCGTATCGTGATTCTCTGTTCAAAGGAGAACCTTCATGCTCTACACGATCGCCGTCGTTCTCGTCATATTGTGGCTGCTCGGCATGGTCTCGGCGTACACGATGGGTGGATTCATTCACGTGTTGCTCGTCATTGCCATCGTCGTCGTGCTGCTGAACGTGATTCAGGGCCGAAAGCTTTAGAGTCGAGAACATGAATTCCACGAAACTGCTGGCCATCGTCCTGATCGTCGCGGGTGTGCTGAGCCTTGCCTATGGTGGCTTCAGTTATACGCGCGACACCCATGAGGCTAAGATCGGTCCGATCGAGATGTCGATCCAGGACAAGCGGCGCGTGAACATTCCGATGTGGGCAGGCATCGTCGTGCTGGTCGCAGGCGGTGCGATGTTGGCAGTAGGCACGCGCGGTCGCTGACCGAACATCTGGACGCATGCAACTGAAACCCGCAGGATATGTGCCTGCGGAGGTTTTATCATGCGTTTCATCCAGACATCGATCCTCGCCCTGACATGGCTGTTGGCCAGTTGCGCGGCGCCTTCCCAGAAGGATGAATCTGCGCGCGTGTCGGCTCTGCCGCCCGTGCAGCACCCCGCCGACAATCCGGCCACGCCGCAGAAACTGGCGCTCGGCAAGCAGTTGTTCGTCGATCCGCGCCTGTCCGGCTCCGGCAACATGGCGTGCCAGAGTTGTCATTACCGCAACCTCGGTTGGACGGATGCGCAGGTGCTGTCGCGCAAGGACAATGGCGATCTCAACGCACGCCACACACCCAGCCTCTACAACGTCGGTTACCAGGCGCTCTGGTACTGGGACGGTCGGGCCCCCACTTTAGAGGCGCAGATTCTGGCCGCATGGAAAGGTCAGACCGGCGCAGACCCGGACAAGGTCGCGGCCCTGCTGAACACGATCCCGGGCTATCGCAGTCAATTCCAGGCCGCGTTTGGCACCGACGCGACGCCTGCCCTGGTGACCCAGGCGCTTGCCGCGTATCTGCGCGAGAAGGTCAGCACCGATTCGCCCTGGGATCGTTACGAAGCCGGCGATCGCCGCGCGGTGTCGAAGGATGCGATCACCGGATTTGCGCTGTTCAGCGGCAAGGGGCGTTGCGTCGCATGTCATGTGCCTCCGTACTACGGGAACAGCACCTTCTACAACATCGGGCTCGAGCACGGCAAAACCAAGCCGGACCCGGGCCGGTTCAACGTGACCAAGGACGAGGCGGATCGCGGCGCATTCAAGACGCCATCCCTGCGTTCGGTGGCCCTCGGCGCGCCGTATTTCCACGATGGCAGCGCCGCGACGCTGGTCGATGCCGTGCGTTACATGGCGGAGGGTGGCAAAGAAGACCCGAACCGCTCGGTACTGCTGACGCCCACGGGTCTCACGGACCGCGAGATCGCCCAAGTCGTCGCGTTCCTCGAAAGCCTCACCAGTACCGAGCGCTGGGAAGCGCTGCCGCTGCCGAATTGACGTCATGCTTCGACTCGCCAACAAGACGGCAGTGGTCATTGGCGCTGCGGGCGTCGACAACATGGGCCAGGTGATTGCCCGGCGATTCGCAGTCGAGGGTGCGCATGTCGTGGTCGCGGGTCGTCACGAGCAGCCGCTGTGCGATCTCGCCGCAGAGATCGGCGGCAGTCATGCGTTGTGCGACATCACCCGCAAGGCAGATGTCTATGCCTTGGCGGGCAAGGTGGTGGCAGAACGCGGACGGGTGGATATTGCAGTCAACTGCACCGGCTGGGGCCTGCTCGCGAAGTTGCTCGATACCTCCGAAGCGCAACTCGATCAGCTCGCCGCATTGCATTTCAAGGGGCCCTACTTCTTTCTGCAGGCCTTCGTCGCGAGCATGGCGAAGAGTGGCGGGGGGTCGATCATCACGATCTCATCGGCGTCGGTGCACCGCGTGCTGTATCACCACGCTGCGTATATCGCGACCAAAGCGGCGAGCGAGGCACTCGTACGCTGCTTCGCCAACGAGTTCGGCGCGAAGAACGTCAAGATCAATTCGATCGCGCCGGGGCTCACGGAATCGCCGATGACCGAGAAGGAAATGAGCCTTCCGGGCCTGCGCGAGACGTTCGTGAAGGAATACCCGCTTGGGCGGATCGGCACGAGTGACGACGTTGCCAATGCCGCCCTCTGGCTCGCCAGTGATGAGAGCTTCATCACCGGCGAAACACTGCAGATCAATGGCGGCCTGATGCTGCGACGCAATCCGTCGCCAGCCGAGATCAACGCTGCCTTGAAAGCCGGGGCGAAGCCCGGGACGCCGCGCGCAGGGTCGTGAACTTCGACTTCCACGGGACTCTCTCATCGGACAGTGCGTCGAGAAAATCCGCGAGGCGTTTGGACTTGACGATCGTTGCGATGGCGATCGTGCCGGTTGCCACCAGGACGACCAGAAACAGGGCCAGCTTCCCGAAGCTGCTTCGATCCGCTTCGCTGAAGACATTCATCCCAAGAACACCGGTGGCAATCGTGCCTATCAGGCCGACGATCGTGACGACGGTGAGCCTCAGCACCGTGTTCGCCTGGCGCCGTGCGCTGTCGGAATCCAGGTAGCTGTTCATGTCGATCACCTCGTTGCGGACCTCTGCGTGCAGGGCCTCGTTGCCGAGGTGCCGACGCAGGCGATCGAATATGTTCCTGGCGATTTCCTGGTTCGAGACTTCATGGAACCAGTACCGATGCGTGAATCTGAGAAACGTCTCCATCATTTGCCGGATCGTCCGCTTGAAATTCTTGACGGATTCCGTGTCGCCCACCGTCAGCCGATTCATCGCCACCGCGAGTTCATCAGACATCGAAAGCAGTGCTGCTTTGTGGAAATGCGCGATCAGGAACAGCAGGAAGTACTGATGCCGGAATTGGCTCAGCAGTCCGTTCTCAGCGCCTGAGAAGAACGCGTCACGGTGATTGCCGACCATTGAAAGCGTTTGACCCGTGACGATGAAGCGGGTGTCACCAGATACACGCTCGCCGGTTCGATCCCAGAATCGATCGTCACAGTACTCGCTTTCAAAATCGTGCAGCGTCGAAGCAGAGTATGGTAGGTCGTCCCGGCCGCCGGGCCGCGTGACAAGCCCAAGGCGGATCCAGTCTGCGCGCGATAGCTGCATGGGATCGTCGAGCGCAAGGTAGGACATGAACGGCATGCGATAGTATTCGAGTTGTCGGTATTGCAGCGGGCCGCGCTGACCGGGCACTTCTAGCGTCAGCGGCTGCAACAGCCAGTCCCAGTGCGCGGAGTTGCAGGGCGTGCGGTGCCGGCCGACGAATTCGAGGTAGCGGCTGCGGGATCCGTAGTCCGATTGTGCGAGGACCGTGTCGTCTGCGGCCAGCCATTCGACGAGGTGCGGGCAGTTGCCGCCTTCGCCACGGGCGTCCCAGAACGCCGGGTACGCGCGCCCGAACCGAAACAGCGTGTCCTGCGCGACGTTCAGTGGCAGGTCATCGGCATGCAACTCCACAGCCAGCAAGACGAGATCCGCGTCATGGAAGAAGTTCAGGTCCACATGGGCGACTTTGAACTGCCACGGCTGTTCGCCACGCTCGAACGTGACGCGAACTCCCTGGATGTCGCGACGCCGGTAAACGTGGATGCTGGGGTCCGAGAGACGCTGCGAAGATTCCTGGCCCGCGGAAGTTCCGTACAGAAATCGTTGCGTGTAGGGCAGGAACGTCACGAATTCCTTGTAGTGGCGTTCCTGAAACTCAGCAGGGTCTTCGCAGAATTCATCTGCGACCTCGTGCCACGGGGATGTTCCAGCGAGCTGATCCAGAACCTCCCAGTGACGTTGAACCGGGTTGCCGGGCCGAACCGGCATGAGCTGGAGCGGCCAGAGAACGATTTGGCGGAAGTGGCGAACGAGTGGCGATTCGATCATCGCCGGATCGTATCGGGTTCTCCGAAGCGTCTCTACCTCGGTGCGGCAGCAGCTACCAGTTCGTCGCGCTCGAATGAGGTTCCTGGCGGAATTCCCGGTGCTGCCCCGAAACGACGATAGAGAGGCGCGAAGTCGGTATTCACGGCCACGTCCATCAGGTCGTGGAAACTGCGGATCACGAAGTAGCTGCGCTGATAGTCATCGATCAGGTAGTCCGTGCGCAGTACGCGCTCGAGATCGAAACGGATTCGCCGTGGTTCGGGATTCTCGATCGCGTAGCGCGTCTCGCCAAACGACGAGAGTATTCCGGCACCGTAGGTGCGCAAGCCAGCGTCCGTTTCGATCAAGCCGAACTCGACGCCGTACCAGTACAGCCGCGCGAGCATCTTGAGGCCGCCGAGCTGCATCGCGCGCTCGCCGGCGCGGCCGTACAGTTCCATGAAGTCGGCGTAGGCAGGATTCAGAAGCATCGGCACATGTCCAAAGAAGTCGTGGAACAGATCTGGTTCCGCCAGATAGTCGATCTCCTCCGGACTGCGCAGCCAGACGGTCACAGGAAAGCGACGTTGCGACAAGTGCTCGAAGAATTCTTTCTCCGGGATCAGTCCTGGCACGCCGATGAGTTGCCAGCGAGTGGCGTGGTACAGCACGTTCGACGCCTCATCGAACGAGGGAATGCGATCGGTGAGGTTCAATGACTGCACACCGGCAATGAATTCCGGCGCCGCGTACTGCGGTAACAGCGCTCGCTGGCGCGCGAGCAACTGCGCCCAGAGGTCGTGCTCGACCTCGGAGTAACGGGCCGGGTCCTGATCAACGCTGTAGTCCGCGCGGGCAGCGGAGTAATCGCCGCGCAGCTGTGCGGGCCAGCGTGTGGGGGCTGTCGGGAGGTCCATGGGCGGCCACTGTTGAACGAGGCCAACAGCCTATCGCGGTGGTGCCGGATGAGACTGCACAGACCACCTTTTTTTGCGCAAGAATTGAAATAAAGACGCGTAGAAGCAAGAATAATTATTGATTAACGCTATCTTCAGGCATTGAATTCCCGGATGCATTCCACCCGGACAGGCCCTAGCATGGCGTGCCTCAGCCTTCAGCCCACATTGCGGAACTCATCGCATGACAGATTTCACACCGACCCCGCGCGCACTCGATCTGCAGCAGCGCACCGCAGCGTTCATTCGCGACGTCGTGATTCCCTATGAAAAGGATCCGCGCCAGTCTCCTCACGGTCCTTCGCCGGACCTCGTGCAGGAGTTGCGTGCGGCTGCCCGCAAAGCCGGATTGCTCGCGCCGCAGGTGTCCGAGGAATGGGGTGGCTACGGCCTCACACATCTCGAGACCGCCGCGGTGTTGCGCGCGTCCGGCTACTCGCTGCTCGGACCGATCGCCATGAACTGCATGGCCCCGGACGAGGGCAACATGCATCTGCTGGAAAAAGTGGCGACGCCAGCGCAGAAGCAGCGTTTCCTCGCGCCGCTGGCGGCGGGCGAGATCCGGTCGGCTTTCCTGATGACGGAGCCGGACGGCGGTGCCGGTTCTGATCCGGACATGATGCTGACGACGGCGCGACTCGACGGCAACGAGTGGGTGATCGACGGACGCAAATGGCTCATCACGGGTGCGACGGGGGCGAGCTTTGGCATCGTCATGGCACGCACCGGCAATCATGCAACGATGTTCCTGACGCCGATGGATGCGCGCGGCATCGTCATCGAGCGCGTGCTCGACACGATGGATGTGAGCATCCCGGGCGGGCATGCGGTGATCCGCCTCGAAGGTCTGCGCGTGCCGATGGACATGGTGCTCGGGGCGCCGAACGAGGGATTCCGCTACGCACAGGTCCGGCTTGCGCCGGCGCGATTGACGCACTGCGAGCGGTGGTGGGGTGCCGCTCAGCGCGCGCACGACATCGCGACGGACTACGCCTGCCGACGCCAGGCTTTTGGCAAGCCACTCGTCGAGCACGAAGGCGTCGGTTTCATGCTCGCGCGCAATGAGGTGGACCTGCTGCAGACGAAGCTGCTGATGGACTACGCCGCGTGGACGCTCGATCAGGGCTCGCGCGCGACGACGGAATCCAGCATGGCGAAGCTCCAGTGTGCGGAGACGCTGTTCCAGGTCGTCGATCGTTGCGTGCAGGTGCTCGGCGGCCTCGGCATCACGATGGACACGCAGGTCGGCAGGATCTTCAGCGAGATTCGCGGTTTCCGGGTCTACGATGGCCCAACCGAAGTGCATCTGTGGTCGCTCGCGCGCCGCTTGCAGCGCCGTCATGCCAAGGCGGGTTCGACGGGATGATCGACGACACCCGTCACGACTTCCGGCCGGGACTCGATTTCGATGTCGCGGCACTGCGAGCACATCTCGTACGCGATTTGCCGGGGTTCGCAGGCCCGTTGAACGTGCGGCAGTTCCCCGGGGGACAGTCGAATCCAACGTATCTCTTGACGACGCCGGAGCGAAAGTACGTCCTGCGGCGCAGGCCGCCGGGCGACCTGCTGCCCTCCGCCCATGCGATCGAGCGTGAGTTCCGTGTCATGCGCGCGCTGCACGAGCGCAGCGACGTCCCGGTGGCGAAACCACTGGTGCTATGCGAGGACGCCAGCATCATCGGCACCGGCTTCTATGTGATGCAGCATGTCGACGGTCGCATCTTCTGGGATCCGACCTTGCCGGAGCTGCCGCGCGGGCAGCGTGCAGCACATTTCGATGCCATCAACGAGGTGATTGCGCGGCTGCATGCGGTCACGCCGCAGGCCGTGGGCCTCGCGGATTTCGGACGAGCAGAGGGCTACGTGGCACGCCAGTTTTCGCGCTGGTCGAAACAATATCTCGCCGACGAGCATGCGGGCCGCAACGCGGACCTTGATCGCCTGATCGAATGGCTGCCGCGTCATCTGCCGAAGATCGAGCCGCGGCCTGCGATCGTGCATGGCGATTTTCGCATCGACAACCTGATCTTCCATCCGACCGAGCCCAGGGTGCTCGCGATCATGGACTGGGAGTTGTCGACCATCGGTGATCCGCTGGCCGACTTTGCCTATCACCTGATGATGTACCGCATCTCGACGACGTCGATCCCGGGGCTGCTCGGGCGCGATGTGGTGGAACTCGGCTTGCCGAGCGAATCGGACTACGTGGCTGCGTATTGCGCCCGACGTGGCCTCGAAGGATTTCCGAATCTCGATTTCTACATGGCCTTCTGCATGTTTCGTCTGGCGGCGATCTTCCACGGCATTCGCGGTCGCGTTGCACGCGGCACTGCTGTCAGTCCGCAGGCGAAGATCTACGCAGCCGAGGTCGAAGGGATGGCGGCGGCGGCCTGGGCGCAGGCGGCGCGGGTGGGCCACTGATGCGGATGTTGCGCATCATCGGTGTGATCTTGCTCATGGCGCTTGCCGCTGCGACGGCCGTGTGGATCGTGCGCAAGCGCGAGCCGCCGCCGGACCCCCTGGTCGTGCTGGTCAATCAGGTGCGCACCCGCGCGATCATCGAACATGAGCGCCAGCTCACGGTCTGGTATCGCACCTGCCCCGAAGTCACGGGGCTCAATCCCGAAGTGTTCGTGATCTGGCCGGGCCGCTTGCGCTACTCGCTGAATCTCTCGCAAACCTCGCTCACGCTGCAGGGCGATACGCTGACAGTGCGGACGCCGCCGATCGAAATCGGCGAACCGAGCGTACCGAGCGATCTCGCGCAGTTCGTCGCCAGCAATCCGCTGTGGAATTTCGAGACCGATGCGTCGCTCGGTGCGCGTGAGCTGCAGCTCACCTCGCCGGTGGCACGGTATCTCACGGTGTATTTCCTGAAGCACGACCCGACACTGGGCGACTATTTCCGCGATGAGCTTGACGCCTACCTGCGTGGCGTAGCCGGTGCACTGGGTGTGGCGGTCAAGAACGTGATCGTCGAGATCCCTGAAGCAAAGCTGCGCAGCCCGGCGATGCCCGCATTGCAGCTGTGCACGGGGTCCACCGCAACGGCGAACGGTGTCCCGTTCCTGCGCGAACTCAACGGTGACTACACCTATCTGTTTCCGCGCAGGGAACCGTCAGCGACCAACCGGCCCTGAAGCCCGGCCGCCGCCGCACTGCTGGTAGAACACCACGTCGAGCGCGACCGGCGATCGTTGCAGCCAGATCACCCCATGTTCAGGACCGGATTCCGGTCCGCTGTGCGGGATTCCGCCGGGCCGCCAGAAGTAACCGCCCTGGCGATAGTCACCGATGACGGTTCGCGTCGGCAGGCATTCGGCGAGCCGGTAATCGCCCTCCATCACATAGCCTTCCTCGACCATGGAATGCACTTCCCATGGCACGGTCATGCCGGCCCCGAGCCTGACGTACCATGTGCGCGCCGTCGTGAACGGATCCTTCTTCAAGTGCATCACGCGCAGGTCGGCGGTGGCGCCGGCAGACTTTGCGAGTGACGCAGGTTGCCAGCGGGTCGGGTCGAAACGCGTGACGTAGTGGCCACGCTCCCGTTGGCGCGCGATCGCTGCTGCATCCGCCGCGGCCGGATCGAAGAACACGAGCGCATGGGCCCCGTTGCGGCTGCTGAGTGCCGGCGGTTGCGCGCCGGATGGGAGGAATGCGAAATCATACTGGCGAAGCGATTCGGCACCGAATTCGAGGTCCCCGTCGAGCATGACGATTTCGGTCGACGGGTCTGCGATCGGTGGCTGACGCAGCGCCCATCCCGCCGGGAACTCCGCCTGCACGCTGAGCCGGCCGGAAATGGGATCCTCGCTCAGCCGCTTCGCGCGCACTCCGGGCCAGCGAGCCCAGGGCTCATAGTCCAACGCCTGTGTCGCAAGATACCCGACGAAGATCTGGCCATCCGGACCGGCTTCGCGCACGGTCGACGCCACTTGCTGAGCCGGTGCCGGTATGCGGGCCGGCGCGTCGGATGCTAGCGACGTCGTGGCAAGTCCCAGCGTGGTCAATACGAAACTCAGGATCAGGATGCGCATGTATCGTTCCTCCGCGTGCCCGCTTGATCGCACGGGGAGCATCCGCGGTCAAGGCGAAAGGCAGTACGGCGCCGTGATACCGTAGCCGGCCCCGACGGATTCGTTGAGTTCACCGCATGGCTGCGCCGCCGTATATCGAAACTGTGCTCGACATCGCGCGTGCCGCGGGGCGCGAGATCCTGGATGTCTATGGCGCGGGCGGCGGTGATGTCACGCAGAAGTCCGACGCTTCGCCGCTGACCGAAGCAGATCTTCGGGCCCATCGGCTGATCGTGCGCGGATTGTCGGCGCTGACGCCGGACTGGCCGATTCTCTCGGAAGAGGCGAGCGACATCGACTTCGTGACGCGCGCGTCGTGGAGTCGTTACTGGCTGGTCGATCCGCTCGACGGCACGAAGGAGTTCATCTCGCGCAACGGCGAATTCACCGTCAACATCGCGCTGATCGAAGGGCATCGGCCCACTTTCGGCGTCGTGCATGTGCCGGTTCGTGATGTGGATTACTGGGGGCAGCCGGGAGTGGGTGCCTGGCGCCGTGTCGGCACGGCGCCGCCTGATGCGATCGCCGTCACGACGACGCTCGGAGCGTCCGTGCGGATTGCCGGCAGCCGTTCGCATCGTGGCAACTCGCTGGAAGGATTTCTTGCGGGAGTCGGTGCGCACGAGTTCGTCGAGATGGGTAGTTCGCTGAAGTTCTGCCTGATCGCAGAGGGCGGCGCCGACGTCTATCCGCGGCTTGGGCCAACGTCCGAGTGGGACACGGCGGCGGGCCATGCGGTGCTCGGCGGCGCCGGGGGTGTCGTGCTTCGACTCGACGGGACGCCGCTCACGTACAACACACGCGAATCGCTGCTGAATCCGTTTTTCCTGGCGTATGGTTCGGCCGCACGCGATTGGCTCGCGCTGCTCGGCACCGTGGATGGTGGCGCGGCCGGATGACGGAGGTTCTCGCGGCGCAACTCGCGCTGATATCCGGCACCCGTCTCGGTCTGTACAGCGCGGTGACCCTCCTGACCTGCCTGTCGCCGGGCCCGAACGTCCTGTTGATGATCTCCACGGGCCTGCGCTCCGGGGCGCGCGCGGCGCTGGAGGTCGTCGCCGGCATCATGCTCGCGTCATTCGTGTATCTCGCCGTCGCAGCCGGCGGCGTGATCGCGGCCGTCACTGCATCGCCGCGGCTGTTCACCTTGATTCGGTATGCGGGCGCGGCCTATCTCGTCTACCTGGGGCTGAAGCTGATCATCACCGCGCTTCGACCGCAATCCTCGGCGGCGGCTGCAACGGGCGGTGTGTCCGCTCGCGCGGCGCCCAGCGGGCAGTTCTTCTGGCAAGGCTTTGTCACGCACATTTCGAACCCGAAGGCTGTGCTGTTCTGGACAGCCGTGCTGCCGCAGTTCATCGACACGAATGCACCCGTGACGGCACAGGTGGTTTCGCTCGGCCTGCTCGGCATGTTGATCGACGCGATCGTGCTGGCCGCCTACGGACTCTCCGCCGCCGCCGCGCGCCACAGCCTGTTGACCGCGCCGGTTGCGCGCTGGCTGGATCTTGCTGCCGGCATCGTATTCACGATCCTGGGCGCAATGCTCGCGCTGACGCATCGCGCCGGCTGAGAGGCCAACTGCCCGGATTCGCCGATCAGGCGGTACTGGCCCCCGTGCGCTCTGCGATCTGCGTCAGTTCATTGCGCATGACCTTGCCGGTGGGATTGCGCGGCAGCTGTGGCAGCACGCACAGCCGCTCGGGTCGCTTGAAGATTGCGAGACCTGCGGCGGCAAAATGCGCTCGCACGTCTTCGAGCGTCACGCTTTGTCCGGGGCGAGGTACGACTGCCGCGCAGATCTTCTCGCCCAGGATTTCATCCCGATAGCCCGCGACGGCGCCCTCGAGAATCGCCGGCATCGATGCGAGCACTTCATCGAGTTCCTCCGGCGAAATCTTCACGCCACCGCGGATGATGATCTGCTTCAGCCGCCCGACATAGCGATAGAAGCGCGGATCCTCTGCGCTGCCGGCGATTTCGAGCAGGTCACCCGTCCGGAAGAACCCGTCGCTCGTGAACGAGCGCGCAGTCAGTTCAGGTTCGCGGTAATAGCCGTCGAACACGGCAGGACCACGAATCTGCAGTTCACCCGGCCGACCGGTCGCCGTGATTTCCTGACCTGATTCTGGATCGATGAGGCGCGTGTCCATCGGGCAGGGTGCAGGTCGCGGCCAGCGGATCTCTGCGCGACCGAAGCGCGGGAACAGGCGTGCGCGATCGCGCGGGTCGGGGGCCTCGGTGACGCCGCTGATCAACGAAACGCCTTCGTTCGAGCCGAAGATATTGATGACCTCGATGCCGAAACGCTCATGGAAGCCTGCGATCATGCCGGGATCCAGCGGGGCCGACCCGGAGCCGATGCAGCGCAGGCTGGAGAGATCCACCTTGGCGAGCAGTTCCTCATTCTTGATCAGCATGTTCAGGATGGCGGGCGGTGCGATTGCGTACTGCGGCCGCTCGGTCGCGATCTGCTGCAGGTATACCGGCAGATCCAGCGGGTGGTGCAGCAGCAACGTGCCTCGCGCGTGCAGCCAGCTCAACAGGCAACCTCCGATCGCCGCCATGTTGACTAGCGGGAACGGATTCAGCAGCGTCTCGCCGTCGGCGATGCGTGCACCGATATGATGCGCGCGATTGATGGTGATCCACTGGTTGTGTGTGCGCGGCACGCCTTTGGGGTTACCTTCCGTGCCCGACGTCCAGCAGATCGTGAATACATCGTCGGCGTCGACATTCGCGGCCGCGATGGCTTGCTGCAGGCGCGCACGGCCCGTGTCGTCGAGTGGGGCAGGCGAGAACGGCTGTGCCCCGGCCGGCGCGGTGTTTCCCAGGCAAAGCACCCGAAATTCGCGATCGGCGGAGAGCTGTACGGCGCCATCCGCATGCGACACACCCTTGAAAGAGGCGACGGTGAGCGCGTTACGCGCGCCGGTGACGCCGACGATGTGCGAGAGTTCGTGGCGCCGATACTGCATCGGCACCGGGCTCACGATCACGCCGATTCGCGCGGCACCGATATACAGTGCCGCATACTCGACGATATTCGGCAGCTGCGTGATCAGGATCGTGTCGCGGCCCAGGCCGAGATCGTGCAAGGCCAGCGCAAAGCCATCGGCGAGCTCTGCAATCTGACGGAACGTCAGACGCTGCGGCGCGCTGCCGACCAGCGCCTCGCGGTTCGGTGGATCGACGAGCGCGATGCGCTCGGGATGCTCTGCAACGCAGCGATCGAACAGATCGGTGATCCGCGTATCGCTCCACCACTGGCGCGCACGGTATTCACGACGCAGGACTTCCGGACTCGTTTTCACGGCTCACCTCATCCTTGAAGATTGCTCGGTAGGACTTTCGCGCTCAGTTGCGCGCAACGATGAAACTGACAGTGGTCGTGGCGCTGCCGCCGATGTTCAATGTCGCCACCCGGCGCGCGCCCGGTACCTGGTAGGCACCCGCCGCGCCGACACACTGCTTCCACGCATCGAGCAGCATCCGGACTCCCGTCGCCCCGACGGGATGGCCGAGACCGATCAGGCCCCCGCTGGGATTCATGGGCAGCCGCCCGCCGATTTCCAGGTCGCCGTTTTCGATCGCCTGCCAGCTCATGCCCGGTGGCGTGAGGCCGAAATGATCGATCGCCATGTACTGCGTCGTCGTGAAACAGTCGTGCGTTTCGATCACGTCGAGGTCATCGACGGAGGCGAGGTTGGCGCGGCGCAGCGCGTCGAGAATCGTTCCGCGCACGTGCGGGAAGACGTAATCCTCGCCGCGACTGGCCTCGATTTTGGCGGCATAGCTGATCGGAGCCGTGCGGTGGCCCCAGCCAACGATGCGCGGCAGATCCTCGAGTGAAATCCCTGTCGCCTGCGCGTAGCGGGCCGCGCGCTCCGCGGAGGCCAGGAACACGATCGCCGCACCATCGGTGATCTGGCCGCAGTCCTGCTTGCGAATGCGTCCGTCGATGACGGGATTGCGTTGGTCGTCGGCTGCGAAGCTTGCCGCGTCGAACTGCCAGGCACGTGTCTGCGCGTTCGGATTGCGCCGGGCGTTGGAAAAATTCAGCTGGGCGATCTGCGCGAGATGTTCGGCGCGCAATCCGTAGCGTCGGTCGTACTCATCCCCGAGCCGACTGAAGACATGTGGCCACGGATACTGGACGCCCACGCATTCATGGCCGTTCCACATCGCCGGTCCGCCGATGTTTGCGGCGGCCTGCGCACCGGGCACGTTCCGCATCTGCTCGATGCCGATCACCGCGGCAAGCCCGTAACGTCCCGCTTCGATGTTCGCCGCCGCAGCCAGCGCCGCGAGACTGCCGGAGGCGCAGGCACCTTCATGACGACCCGAGGGAATTCCAGAAAACGCGGGATCGCTCGCTGCAAAGAAGCCACCGAGATGACCTTGGCCACAGAAGAGCTCAGCGGCGAAATTGCCGATGTGCGCAACGTCGACGTCGTCCGGGGCGAGCTGTGCGGCCGTCAGTCCCTGCAGCACCGTGCTGCGAAAGACGTCGAACAACTCGAGTCCACTGCGTTGCCAGTTCTGTGCAAAGTCGGTCTGGAAGCCGCCCAGCACATAGACTTCCTGCTGCATCTATCGTTTCCCCCTTGATCGCAATCTACGAGGCGCGGCGGTCCGACGCAACGTCACGGCCTGGGGCAGCAGGACTTCGGAGCAGTGGTTGCACGCGGCCCGAGTCCGTAGTGGGTGCCCGCAGGCGGCGTGGCGCAAATCCAGCGCGGGCCCGTCGCGAGCCGGCAGCCAGGTGCGTGCCCATTCCTGCAAGATCAGTGCGAACGGCTGCAGCCCCCGTCCTTTCGCGGTCAGCTGATATTCGTACCGCGGAGGGTGCGCGTGATATTGCAGCTGCTCGACGATGCCGGTCGTGACGAGGCGTCGTAATCGATCGGCCAGGATGTTCGAGGCGATTCCCAGCGAGGCGAGCAGATCGTCGTAGCGCCGGTTGCCGAGGTAGAGACTGGCCAGCGTGAGCGCGCTCCAGCGATCGCCGATGATCTCGAGTGCGTGAAATAGCGTTGCGTCCGCGCCGCGCCCGGCGCGAGTCTCGCGGCGACGGGTTTCCAGCGGCGGCGAACCGCGACGACGCAATGCCCCGAGTTGATAGCGAACGTCCTGGTACTGCACGGGCGCGCGACAACGATCACAGATGAAGACGGGGTGCACTGCGCGTCCACACGGAACATGAATCAGCGACGGCGGCAGGGATGCCGGGTCCCCCCAGCGTTGCTCCCAGCTCCACAGCACCAGGGCAATCGGATAGCAGGCTAAGCCCTTCTCTGTGAGCCGGTATTCGAGGCGACGTGGGCGGGTCGCGTACTCATGCCGATACATGATTCCTGCATCGACGAGTGCCGCGAGACGCGCGGTGAGCGTGCTGCGGGCCGCGCCGCTCTGGCGCTGCAGCTGTTCGAAGCGGCGCACGCCCAGAAACGCGTCGCGCAGGATCAGCAGCACCCAGCGATCACCGAGCAGTCGCATTGCCACGGCCGCTTCGCCGCTTTGCAGCACGCGGCGCAGGCGAAGCGCCTGCTGAGGTGTTTTGGCGGCCGTAGCCGCTGAAACGGGCGGCATCGATCCCCTCGCTCATGGTCCGGCCAGATGCCGATCATTGCAAAACCGCCGGCTCGTGACTATAAGTCTGTTAATGCAAGTCACTCAGCCAGCATCGGCGACCGGCGAGCGCCTCTTTGCACTGCATCAGGACCGATTCGCCGGTGCAGCGGGCGCCTGCCGGGACCGGCGAGCCTGGAGCCCGTTCCCGGACCAGCCCAGCAGCTACCCGGATCACGAGCGTGCGCGGGCCGCTGGCGAAGTGGCCTGGCGGGCGCGGCTCGGGCAGCCTCTCCACTTTGCCCACCCCTGTGGCACGGCCTGGGTCGGCGAAGAGGTCTCCCCCTACGACCAGCAGCCGCTCGGCATCCGCTATCTCGAGGCCGATCTCGATGCGCAGTTCGCGGCCGCTCGCGTTGGCGTCGCGGACTGGAGCCGGGCGAGTCCGGAGGCAAGAGTAGGCGTGCTGCTGGAGATCGTCGATCGGCTGTATCGCGACGATCTGTTCGAAATCGTGCAGGCGGTCATGCACACCACCGGCCAGAGCTATGGGATGGCCTATGCCGGCTCGGGGGTCAACGCGCTCGATCGGGCGATCGAGGCGCTGGTGTACGCGTATCAGGCGATGCACAGCGTCGCGCCGCAGGCCCGCTGGGAGCGCAATTTCGGCTCGACGCCGATCCGCCTGGACAAACGCTATCGTCTGATTCCGCGCGGCGTCGCGGTGTGCTTCAGCTGCGCAAGCTTTCCGACCTGGAACGCGTGGCCTTCGATGATGGCGAGTCTTGCGACGGGCAATGCGGTGCTGGTCAAGCCGCATCCTGCGACGGTCGCACCGATGGCGATTTCGGTCGCTGTCTTTCGCAGGGTGATCGCCGACGCCGGCTTCGATCCGAATCTGGTGCAGCTCGCCGTCGATTCGTCGTCCGCGCCGATTGGCAAGCGCATCATTTCGCATCCCGATTGCGCCATCGTGGATTTCACCGGCAGTGCACGCTTCGGAGCGTGGGTCGAAGAGCATGCGCCGCCGGCGCTGTGTTTCACCGAAACCGCCGGATGCAATGCCGTCGTGATCGAGTCCTGCACTGATCTCGACGCCGTGATCCGCAGTCTCGCCACCACGCTCTGCCTGTTCTCGGCGCAGATGTGCACGAGCCCGCAGAACATCTACGTTTCCGCGGATGGCGTGCGCGTGGGTGCTGGCGCTGAAGCATATGTCGTGCCTTTCGTCGAGTTTGCCGAGCGCCTGGCGGCAGCGGTTGCCGCGATCGCACGGGATCCCCGCAAGGCTGCGGCCATCCTCTCGACGATCCAGTCACCCGCAACGCTCG